>ERZ825324.1906-NODE-1906-length-23561-cov-4.314771_pt1 | contig 23561 bp, 18 predicted proteins | sample MGYA00519859_ERZ825324 | MGnify/ENA primary metagenome ERZ825324 (study PRJEB31778, sample SAMEA3449198) | human gut metagenome | biome: human gut; feature: human-associated habitat; material: faeces | place: United Kingdom | collected 2010/2012 ... | reverse complement strand
AAGGCTTTCCGAGCGAAAAAGCCTGATTTCAAGCGGCTTTCGGCGGGTACGGGGCTTACAGAAACGACCCCAAAACGGACACCCCCGTCACAGTTGCATAAATGACTCGGACTTTACCAAATTCAAAGTTACCACGACTTCCTCTGAACTGAATCTGGCGGAGTCCTTCTCCGTGCTGGCGTTCTATATGTACGGCGGAATGCACAATGTTTTCAACGGCACCGAGGTAGAGAACATCGCCGTTGATTTCATCAATGAAGCGACCGGACAGATCATGAACAGTGCCAACTCCCGCGACATGGGCGAGTAAGAACAAGGTCTGTAAGAAATCAGGCGCAGGAGCAGCGTTTCAAATGCTGACTCCTGCGCCCTTTTTCGATTTTGGGGTTCAAGCATTCTCACAGAATGCGCAGCCATCCCGCAACGCAGGGATGATCTTCGGGGATTGGGGATTTGCCCCAACAAGCAAAATCCGTTCAGGTGCTACCTGAACACTGCTTGCGACTACTATGCTTCATGTTATTTTGTTCGTGCAGACCTCAAGGCAATCAAGAATTAATCTGAATTGCAAAATTGAAGTATTGGATTGCCATTTGGGGTGCATGGATCAAACGAGCTTTTAAAACTATAGATATCCTTTGCAAACGCCAAGTTTATATTGTGTTTTGTGACAGCTAGGGGTATAATGGCAGAGATGGTATGCTTTGCGCAGAATCGATTCTCCTTATGTTGCTAAACTTTACGAGACCGGTTCTCACAATGAATATCCTGTAGAGATCCTTCCTTTCTATGAAAGGGGATCTCTACAGGGACACACCTTTTCTGAGGATGAAATCGTCCGAATGATTATCAGCACTCCAGCATCTCCAGCGTGCAAGTTTGAGCAATGCTCTGGCGGATGGCTGCACGAACAGGCAGCACGGCAGAGGGAGATACAGACAGTTCATCGATACCTATAGCCAGGAAGGTAGGCAGCATGGAAATGTCAGCACCCAGCTCGCCGCAGATACCGATCCAGATGCCAGCCTTATGGGCAGCATCGGCAGCCATTTTGATGGCACGGAGCAGAGCGGGATGATGAGGATCATAGAACTTACCCAGATCGTTTGCCTGACGGTCGCAGGCCAGGGTATACTGAGTCAGATCGTTGGTGCCAACAGAGAAGAAGTCCACCAGTTTGGCAAGTTCCTCGGCCACAAATACAGAGGAAGGAGTCTCGATCATAATGCCCAGCTCAGTATCCTTGTCATAGGGAATACCCTCGGCTTCCAGTTCTTTCATAACGCTCATGCAGGCACGCTTACATTCCTTGACTTCCCAGACAGAAGTAATCATGGGGAACATAATGGCAATTTTACCGTAAACAGATGCCCGGTACAGAGCGCGCAACTGGGTGCGGAATACCTCAGGACGATTCAGACAGATACGAATAGCGCGAACACCCAGGGCAGGATTTTCTTCTTCCTTCATATCGAAATAATCCACCTGCTTGTCTGCACCGATATCCAGAGTACGAATCACAACACGCTTGCCGTTCATGGCAGCAGCAACACTACGGTACGCCTCGAACTGCTCATCCTCAGTGGGGTAATCGGAAGCACTTAAGTAAAGGAACTCACTGCGGAACAGACCGATACCCTGACCATCGTTTGCCAGAACGGCAGCCACATCCTCGGGAGAACCGATATTGCAATACAGCAACATCTTCTTTCCATCCAGAGTGATATCTTCCTGGCCCTTCATGGTTTCCAGCAGCTTCTTTGTTTCCTGCTGTTTTTCATATTTTTCTTTCAGCGCAGCCTGAGTCATAGCGTCGGGATCGATGATCAGCTGACCAGTTTCACCATCAATGTAGCCAACACGGCCATTGTAGCCTTCTGCCAGAGCTTCACCAGCACCGCAGATAGCAGGGATACCCATAGTACGGGCCAGAATAGCAGTATGAGAGTTACCGGAACCACCCATGGTGACAAATCCCAGAATCTTGGACTTGTCCAGCTGCAGGGTATCAGAAGGAGTCAGATCGTCAGCAGCCAGAATAACCGGCTCCTCGGAGTCAATGCCACCATCCACTACACCCAACAGATTGTTCAGAATCCGCTTAGCTACGTCCTTGATGTCCGCAGCACGAGCCTGCATATATGCATCATCCATAGCAGCAAACATGGCAGCGAACTGGATGCCTGCCTGTTCCACGGCATATTCTGCATTACAGGATTCTTCATCAATCAGAGATGTAATACACGCTACAAAGTCTTCATCTTCCACAAACATGGCATGGGTTTCAAAGAGGACTGCCATCGCCTCACCGGCATCTTCCTGGCACTGTTCTGCCAAGGCATTCAGCTGCCGGATGGACTGTTCCTGAGCAACAGCCAGGCGGGCTTTTTCGGCCTCAATATCAGAGACAACTTTCAACGTAACCGTGGTGTCAGAACGCTGGAAGAAATAGAGGGGGCCTTTTGCAATGCCCTTGGATACACCTTTACCTTGGATTGTAATCATAGTTCAGTGTCCTTTCTATACGTGGAAAGAAGTTGGGAAACGCCGAAGAAGGAGTGTTATCATTTCAGCGCTTCCCGTGGCAAAAGGATTTGATTGCTTACAGATTGTTGTTAAAGAAGGCAGTCAGAGCGGCAATTGCGGCATCTTCATTCGCACCTTCTGCGGCTACAGTAACAACATCGCCCTGCTTTACACCCAGACTCATGAGCTTCATCAGCTGACCGGCCTTCACAGTGGTACCATTCTTGGTGATGGTAACAACAGTATCGGCGAAAGCTTTTGCTTCCTTGACCAGCATACCAGCGGGACGGGCGTGGATGCCCAGAGGATCATTGATGGTATATTCAAACTGCTTCATATTATTAGCCTCCTAAATCGTTATGATATTCCATTACTTGCTCAGTTCGATGACAACGTCATCATTGGTAACAGCATTGCCGGTGTGACCGTTCAGGGAAGCAAAATCATCCACATTGCAAACCAGAACAGGGGTAATGGTATTCAGACCGGCAGCCTTGATGCCTTCCAGATCTGCTTCGAACATCAGCTGGCCCTTCTTGACCTTCTGGCCATTCTTCACATGAACTTTGAAGCACTTGCCGCCCAGACCAACAGTTTCCAGACCCACATGGATCAGAATCTCAGCGCCGTTTTCAGCTACCAGACTAATGGCGTGGCCAGTATCAAACATGGTATCCACGGTAGCATTACAAGGGGCATATACTTTACCGTCATCGGGAATGATTGCGATACCTTCACCCAGAATACCCTGGGCAAAAGTAGGATTGGGAACTTCTGCTACAGGCACGGTCTGACCAGCCATAGGAGCAAAAATATGATTGGGATCAAAGGTTTCTTCTTTCTTACCAAACAGTTTATCAAAAAGACCCATATTATTTCCTTCTTTCTATATTACTTGATCAGAGCCAAGCACTCGTAAGGCCGCAGAGTCAGATCAGTGAAGGCGGTGGCATTGTCCCAGTTTGCGATCAGAACATCGGTATTTTCCCAGCCCTGGGGCAGGGTTACAGGGGCTTCTTCACTGGTAAGGTTACACATCACCAGCATCTCCTGGGAATCGGTATAACGGCGGTAAGCCAGAACGCTCTCGTCTTCCTTCATCAGGAATTCAATCTTGCCTTCGGAGATAACTTCCATCTCCTTACGCAGCTGAACCAGCTTCTTGTAGAAAGCACGGACAGAAGTCTCATCATTCATCTGTGCGGCAGCGTTGATCTGACGGTAGTTTTCAGGAGGATAGATCCAGGGAGTACCGGTGGTGAAACCGGCGGCGTGGCTGTCGTCCCACTGCATGGGAGTACGGCCATTGTCGCGGCTGCGCTCTGCCAGGATCTGCAGAGCCTCTTCGGAGGTCTTGCCGTTTTCCATGAGGATCCGGTAGTAGTTCAGGCTTTCCACATCCCGGTACTGGTCAATGGAGGTATAGTGAGGGTTGGTCATGCCAATCTCTTCACCCTGATAGATGTAGGGAGTACCTCGCATCAGATGGATGGCGGCAGCCAGCATCTTGGCGGATTCCTTCCAGTACTTGTCCTCGTTGCCGAAGCGGCTGACGGCCCGGGGCTGGTCATGGTTGCACCAGAATACGGCATTCCAGCCGTCCTCTGCCTGCATTCCCTCCTGCCAGGTGCAGAAGAGATCCTTCAGCTTCATCAGGTCGGCGGTCATTAGGCTCCACTTATCGCCATCCTTGTAGTCAACCTTCAGATGATGGAAGGTGAAGACCATGCTCAGCTCCTGTTCCTTGGGAGCGGTGTAGCGGACACAGTTGTCCAGGCTGGTGGAGGACATCTCACCGACGGTGGTCATATCTGCAATGCCTGCATCACGAACCATTTCCTTCAGGAATTCGTGGACATGACGTCCGTCAGTATAAAAACGACGGCCATCACCGATATAGTCATTTTCAAAAATCTCAGGCTTGGAGATCAGGTTTACCACATCGAAGCGGAAACCCTTAATGCCCTTGGTCTTCCAGAACCGCAGAACATTCTTCAGTTCCTCACGGACTTCGGGATTTTCCCAGTTCAGATCTGCCTGAGTTACATCGAACAGGTGCAGATACCATTTTCCCAGAGAGGGCACATATTCCCAGGCAGGGCCGCCGAACTTGGCCGCCCAGTTGGTGGGGATTTTATCGGGGGCGCCGTCCTTGAAGATGTAGTAGTTCTGGTACTTTTCGTCACCGGCCAGAGCCTTCTGGAACCACTCGTGCTCGGTGGAGGTGTGGTTGAAGACCATATCGAACATGAGGCCGATGTTTCTCTTATCAGCTTCGGCGATGAGTTCTTCCAGTTCCTCCATGGTACCGAACCGGGGATCCACTGCGCAGTAGTCGGAAACGTCATAGCCATTGTCACGCTGGGGGCTGGGGAAGAAGGGAGTGCTCCACAGCAGTTCCACACCCAGCTCCTGCAGGTAGTCCAGCTTGGAGGTAATGCCCTTCAGATCGCCTTCGCCGTCTCCGTTGGAGTCGCAAAAGCTTTTGAGGTAGACTTGATACACAACTTTGTTCTTAAAATTTCCCATGAGAAGTCTCCGTTGATACGGGTATCCGGGAAAAACCGAAGTCTTTCCCGGAACCTATTTTAGGGTCTATCTGAAAACCGGGAATATGACCAACAGCGAGGGATTTTTCGCCTGATGAAGCCATTTTTCCGCAGGAATACTTTGTGTATTGCAAGGAAAAATGGCGTACAGCAGGCGGAAAAGACCCGCTGTTTGGGCATGTTGACGGTTTTCAGATAGACCCTAAGAGGCAAATCAGGCGATGTTCTTGCGCTTGCCGATGATGACAGTCAGTACGAAGGGCACTGCGATGGCGATCAGCATGGCGATGGCGAAGGTACCCATGGACTGGGGCTGCATGGACAGGATGCCGGGCAGACCGCCGACACCGATGGAGTTTGCGGTGGAGGAGGTCATGACGGAGAAGACACCGGCGATACCGGAACCGATCATGGCGCAGATGAAGGGGAAGTTGTACTTCAGGTTGACACCGAACATGGCGGGCTCGGTAACACCCAGGTAGCAGGAGATGCAGGAGGGAATGTTGACTTCCTGAGCACGGGCGTTCTTGCGCTGCAGGTAGATCATGCCCAGAACGGCGGAACCCTGAGCGATGTTGGACAGAGCAATCATGGGCCACAGCATGGTGCCGCCGAAGTCAGCGCACAGCTGGGTGTCGATGGCGTTGGACATGTGGTGCAGACCGGTGATGACCAGAGGTGCATAGAAGAAGCCGAATACAGCGCCGAACAGCAGACGCAGGGAACCGGTGATGCCGGCATAGACGAAGTTGGAGTCCAGGAACCGATGGTCCAGCCGATGGGGCCCAGAACGAAGTGAGCAGCCATGACAGCCAGCAGCAGGCTGCAGAAGGGAACCACAATCATGGAGATGACAGCAGGCGTGACCTTACGGAAGAACTTTTCCAGATAGACCAGAGTGAAACCTGCCAGCATGGCGGGGATAACCTGAGCCTGGTAGCCGATCATATCCACCTGAACAAAGCCGAAGTCCCACTGGGGAATAACGGCGCCAGCATTCACAGCATATGCATTCAGCAGCTGGCCGGAAACCAGAGTCAGACCCAGAACGATGCCCAGCATCTGGTTGGTACCCATCTTCTTGGTGATGGACCAGCAGATACCGACAGGCAGCATGTGGAAGACGGCTTCGCCGATGAGCCACAGGAACTGGTCAACGCCTGCCCAGAACTGGCTCAGCTGAACCAGAGTAGCGGTGCCGCCTTCGAAGATGTACAGGCTGTCGATAACATTACGGAAGCCGAGGATCAGACCGCCGGTAATAATTGCGGGGATCAGGGGAGCGAAGATCTCTGCCAGAGCGGTCATGATGCGCTGCAGCGCGTTCTGATTCTGCTTGGCTGCGGACTTAGCCTCGTCTTTGCTGACGCCTTCGATGCCGGAAATGGCGGTGAAGTCGTTGTAGAAGTCAGCAACAGTGTTGCCAATGATGACCTGGAACTGGCCAGCCTGGGTGAAGCTGCCCTTAACGGAAGGGATAGCCTCGATGGCTTCGATGTTTGCCAGTGCGGGATCATTCAGAACGAAGCGCATTCTGGTCATGCAGTGGCTGACTGCTGCGATGTTTTCCTTGCCACCAACCAGCTCCAGCAGCTTGGCGGCATCCTGGGTGTACTTGCCCATGATTGTGGTTCCTCCTGTATATTTTTATTTTGAACTTGTTTGAACAAGTTACTTATGGCATCTTTATATCACGCTTATTTGAACAAGTCAGCAAAAAAATAGTAAGTTATTTCCCATCAATACACATTTTGTAACAACATACAAAACCGATATTTACATTTTGTTCATTATTACTATCACAGATTATTTAGACGATTCATACTATTTCTCGATAAAATGGTTAACACCATTTTATCCTGCGAATCCTTCGCAGGCCGCCGGTGGCGGCGAGAAATGTATGGACTTACGTTTTTTGCGGCTACGCCGCTGGCTGCTGAAACAGCAGCCGAATAAAACGGTTTTTAACCGTTTTATTGAAAACTAGTATCACATCTGCTTGTAATTGTTTCCTTTATTCGCTGATTTGTACACTTGATTTTTACGGATACTTCCGATATACTATTCGATGTTCAAACAAGTTTAAGAAGGTGTTGTCTTTGTCGAAGTCCAAATTTGAAGAAATCTACAGAGATTTAAAGTATCATGTGGAGCAGGGAGATTATCTGTATAGCGAACTGCTTCCCTCTGAAAATAATCTGATTGGAATTTATGACTGCTCCCGCAATACTATCCGCCGGGCCATTGCCGGACTAGTGGGGGACGGTTATGTTCAGGCTGTCCACGGTAAGGGTGTGCAGGTAATTTTTCAGCCCTCGGAAAAAACCAATTTTACCGTCGGCCGCATTGAATCCTTCCAGGAAACCGCTGCCAGAAACCGGATGACCTATTGCACAAAAGTAGTTGTTTACGAAACAATTACCGTTGATGAGTCCCTGTCCCGGGAAAGCAGCTTTCCTGTAGGCAGTGAAGTACTTCATATCTGCCGTGTCCGCAGCGTGGATGACAAGCCCCTGATTTTGGACGTTAACTATTTCCTGAAATCCGCTGTTCCCGGTTTGACAAAAGAAATCGCAGAAAACTCCATCTACGCTTACCTGGAACAGGAATTAAAGATGCAGATTGTCACCAGTAAGCGAAGAATTACGGTAGAAAAGGCCACACCCCAGGACCGGGAACTGATCTTTATGGACAGTTATAACTGCCTGGCTGTGGTGACCAGCAATACCTTTAATTCTGACGGTGTGATGTTCGAATATACCCAGTCCCGGCATCAGCCGGAATACTTTTCCTTCCACGATACTGCTACCCGAAAGAAATCAGCAACTTAACAAATAAACGCCTCTGGCTTTTCTTCGCCAGAGGCGTTTTTTGTGTCAATATTTCACCAAATTATTCCAGATGTACGAACTGCAGCTCTATCAATACGCAAATTAATGATCGTGCATAATATATTAACCGGAAAATTTTTAGAGTTTTATTGAAGCGGCTGGATTCCGGGATCCAACTGCATGGTTTGGTAAGCAAGGTATGCCGTTTCTTCCAATGCAGCTGCATCCAGCTGACAAAGTTGAACTGCCGACAATCGATAAGTTTGTTGGTCATTTCTATAACGCTGCACAGCTTGAGGAGATGTTCAAGATCTTCAAAGGCGATCCAGCAGAATTTGGCGTAAATGCGCTGAGAAGGAGGGTCATATAATGGGTGAAAATAAAATTCGCAGCATTTCCTTGGACGATGGCCGTTCCTTCAAAAAAGCATTCCTTCGCTGGGAATGGATGCTGGTGCTCCTTCTGATTGCGGTAAATGTCATGAACATCGCCATATCACCCAATTATCTGAATACGAAAAATCTGGCGTCCACCATGAAAATCTTTCTGGACAAGGGCATCGTGGCCATCACCATGACCATGGTACTGTTGCTGGGCGAAATTGACATTTCCGTTGGCTCCATGATGGCTTTGTCCGGCACGATCATGGGTCTTGTCGGCAATGCTGGCGGCAATTTCCTCGAGGTTGCGCTGGCCGGGCTTCTGACCGGCACACTGTGCGGCTTGTTCAACGGCTTTCTGATTACCCGTTTTACGGAGCTCTCCTCCACCATTATCACCCTTGCCAACCAGATTTTCTTCCGTGGAATTGCGCTGGTCATTCTGGAGAATCGCGCCTATGCGGAATTCCCGGCGGGCGTGAAGTTCATGAGCTGGGGCAGCGTATTCAACGTGCCGTTTATTCTGGTGTTCTTCCTGCTGGAAGTCATCGGTATTACGTATCTGGTGCATTTTACCACCTTTGGCAGATCGCTCTTCGCCATGGGCCGAAATATTAAGGCCAGCTATTACTCCGGCGTCAAGACGGATCAGATCAAAATCGCGGTCTTCACCATGAACGGTATGGCGGCCTCTATATCCAGCCTGTTCCTGATCTCCAAACTTGCCAGTGCGCGTGCCAACATGGCCAAGAATTATGACATGGATATCATCGCCATGGTCATTCTCGGCGGCGTATCCGTGTCCGGCGGTAAGGGCAGTGTCATCGGTACGGCGATTGCCGTGTTCATCATTGGCCTGCTTCGCTACGGTCTGGGGCTTATCAACGTCTCCTCTGAAACGCTGATGATTATTGTGGGCTGCCTGCTGATCGTTCTGGTGGCAATTCCCAATCTGAAAACTCTGGGGAATGAATTCCCGCATCTTGCGAAGCTGTTCGCCCGGAAGAAGCAGAGAAAGGCATAAGGAGAAGCCTATGAAATTTGGTATCATGTCTTTGGACTTCAAGCGTCTGACGCTGGAGGAAACCTTTCAGCTGGCGCAGTCCTATGGCTTTGACGGCGTGGAAATTTACGGTTCCCGGTGCCATCTTCATCCGGATGACTTTGACGAAGCGCTGGCAAAAACTGTCCGCACCTACGCGGAGAGAACCGGTATGGAGATCCCAATGTATACGCCTTTGGCGCTGAATCTCCCCCTCTGCATCTGCTCTCCCAACCCGGCAGAGCGTGCCGCGGGCGTGGCTTATTATCAGAAATGCGTGGATATTGCCGCTGCCATCGTCTGCCCCCGGCTGCTGGTCGTAGCGGATCACCCCGGGTATTTTACGCCCCGCAAACAAATTTGGGACTATCTGACAGATTCCATGCGTCAGATTTGCCGCTACGCACGGGGCAAGCATGTTCAGGTCACCATTGAACCGCTGACACCAATGGAGAGCCCTGTCGTTACAACAGTAGACGACTGCGTGGAGCTATTGGAGCGGGTCGATGAGCCGTGCCTGTACGCCATGCTGGACATTGTACCGCCCACCATTGTGAAGGAACCTTTGTCCAAATACTTCCGGATGCTGGGAGACCGGCTGAATTACATTCATATCTGCAACAACGATGGTGTGACCGATGCCCATCTGCGGCTTGGAAGCGGCGTGATCCCGATTCCGGATGTGCTGGATGTATTCAAGCATCATGGCTGGGAAGGCTATGTGACGACGGAACTCTACTCGGAGTGTTTTACTGACCCGGAACTGATGCTGGCCAATACCGCACGTGAATTGCGGGACATCCGCCGGGCTTTGGAAATCTGATGCAGTCAATATACCGCTTACAATTGTGTCCCCGTGAGCCGATTCGGCTCACGGGGACACTGCTTGTTATGGAATATCTTTTACTTATGCGTTTTTTCCGTCCCCGAAGGCGATTTTTACGATCTGCATTTTCATTATTCCGTCGCCGACCTTCGACAGAAAGCGGAAAAATCCGCTGACCGGCAGGGGCTTCCCGTCCGTGTAGCCCAACATGTAGCCGCGGCTGGAAATGCGCAGACGGCTGTCCCAGAGGGGCAGCTCGGCCTTGGCGTCCGAAACCGCAAAGTGCGCGCCGACGTCCTTGATCTCCGCGTCCTTGATCCATGTTTTCAGCATCAGCCTGACCGCCTTTTCGTTGGCCGCGTCGAAGACCAGAACGCCGCCCGGAAAGGCGTCGGCCATTTTCTGCACCAGCGTTCTGACCTGCTCCTTCAGGAAGTAATAGAACACGCCTGCGGCAAAGAATACCGCACCGCCGGAGGCGTCGATTGCCGTGGAGGTTCCCGGCGAGAATACCCGCAACGAATGGTGCGAGCCGGTTACCGACGAGGAGTATGCCAGACTCATACTATTTCCTGATTAAAATCAAAGCTTTTAATCAGGAAGGCATCGCCAAATGGCGCTGCCGGTTTTGTGATTTATAAGGAAAGAAATCACAAAACAAGTCTCATATGAACTTCATGCCCTTCGGGCAATTAAAATCTTTTTTAAAGATTTTAATTGAAGTTCAGTATCAAATAAGGATTTTGACAGTAAGGAAGCGCAAGCCCGATGGGGCTTGCACTTCACTGCTTTATAGAGTTACTTCTTGTGCTTTTTCTTGTACAGAACGACCAGCACTATGATACCGGCCAGGGACACGCAGAGAATGCCTGCCCACATGCCGATGTGGCTGTCGTCGCCGGTCTTCGCCGGGGAGCCGGTGGCTTGGATTGTCGCCTTCTCCACGTATTCGCAGACCTCACAGGTGCGGGTCTTTTCTCCGTCCTTTCTGAACGTCGCCTTTTTGGTGATGACCCATTTGCCGAAGGTGTGGGACTCCTTGGCTACGACCACTTCGCCGCAGCACGACCATTTCTGCTCGTGGGTGGTCTTGGTGGTCGTCCATTCCTTCTTGCCGGTGTGGTTGTCGGAATCCTTTTCGCCGTATTTGCCGCCGCAGCCGGCGCAGGTTGCTTTCTCCGTGCAGGTGGCGGTGCCGCCGGAGCAGCTGACCGTCTCCGTGTGAGCCTTGTCACGTTTGCAGACGTGGGTGTGCGTACCGTCGCCGTTGGACGTCCACTTGCCCCAGTCGTGGCCGAGGGCGGGGATGGACACGTCTTTGGATGCGTCCTTTGCCCAGTCGGCTTTAAAGGAAACCTGATATCTCCCCAGGCCAGCCGCAAGGCAGGTCGGCTCGGTGATGACGGAATAGTCTCCCGTGACAGTCTCGTTCTCCACGTGGGCAGAGTCATTCTTGCAGACGCGCTTCGCGGTACAGGTATAGCCGGTTTCGGTCTGCGTCCATGTATACGTTGCCGTACCCCAGGTATGGCCGATGGCGTGAAGGAGAACGTCCTTGGTCTGCGCGGGGAAGCCATACGCAGCAGAGAACGTTGCCGTATATGTGCCGGTACCTGCATTCAGGCAGGTCGGCGCCTTTTTCACAGCGTAGGTCACGGTCGCAATATCGGAGACATCGGCATCGCAGTTTTTGCACTTGCCGGATGCCACGCACATATAGCCGTCCGTAACGGCTGTCCATGTATAGCTCGGTTCATCCCAGTCATGGTCGAGAACATTGCCGGTCTCGAAGGTTTCCGTTCCCTTTTCGCCGCAGAAAGTACAGGACTTGTAGTAGACCGCCTTTGCCGTGCAGGTGGCGGCGGATTTCAGGTATTGTTCTGCGACTTTCTCTGTAAAGCTGTGTGCGCCCAGCCCGCCGTATGCGGCGCCGCAGGTCGTACAGACTGCCCTGTCCTTGCAGGTGGCCTTGCCGCCGACGTGCGCGGCTTTGTTTATGATGGCATTGCAGCAAGAATACACCTGCCAGTGCTCCTTGTCGTCTCCCTGCCACTCGTTCGGCTTAGGGGCACTGTGGTTGGTGGGATCGAGGTTACCATACTCTTTGTCGCAGGTCGTACAGACGGCTTTTTTGTTGCAATAGGCCGTGCCGCCGGTATGGACATGGGCTGCACCGGATTTCAACTCCAGCTTTTTGTCCGCATTGTATTCCACATGGTAGCCGGTGTCATCGGAGGAGAAATAACCCGAATAGTCCGTATCGCTCGCAGTGGAAAATACCGTTTTTTTGGCTGAAATGCCAATATTTGCACCGCTGGCAACTGTGCCGAGCGTAATGATTGGCAAATCGCCGCTATTGGTAAATCCATATCCTAAGTACAGGTTTTCGGTGGTCGTGGCTGAATCAGGCGTATATGTCCGGGTATTCCCGGTAATAACGGGGGAACCGGAGATGCTGATCTTGCCGACACCGGACCATAGGTTGCTTTCCACGTATACACCGCCGCCGTGGTGGGCCTCATTTGTGTTGACTTTGTTTCCGGTGATGGTGCCGCCGTACAGATTCAATGCGCCTTTTGTGCCCACATAGATGCCGCCGCCGTCACTGGTGGCTGTGTTCTCCGTGATCGTGCCGCCGTACATGTTCATCGTGCCGTTTACTATCTCAACGCCGCCGCCACAGCCTGTTCTATTGCCGCCTCTCAGCGTGCCGCTGTACATGTTAAAAGTGGCATTATAATTGCCAGCATCGTCAACACTGACGCAGCCTTTTGAACCGCCGGAAACCGTCCCCGTCTTTTGGGCGCTGCAATCGCACAGATAAAGCGTGCAATCCATATAGCCAACCCAAATAAAGTATTGTCCCAAATTGAGCGTATGCCCGTTCAGGCAGAGATAGAGCGTCTTTCCTCGCTGGTCGCTATCTCCCAGGATTCTCAAATCGTCGTCTAGCGTTATGTCATTCTCCAGATAAGCGTAGGCTACGTTGACTTTTTCGATGTTGAAAATCTGGCGAAGGGAGTTTGCCCTTGTGCACGCCGTATAGGTCACGTCCTGGTGGCTGGTATGATCGCCCGCGTTGACGCTGCCGCCGCAGAAGCAGTGGGTATGCGCCGCCCTCCGCGAGCTGCGGAGCAAGGGCGGACGCTTCGCCGCCTTCAGGCGTCCCGTCCTCTTCAAACGCTTCGTCGTCCTCGTCTTCGGGCGCGGGATCGTCCATATCCGGCACTTTGGTATACAGAGCGCAGTTTTCCGGCTGCGCGCCCTCTGCGCCGCAGCCGGGGCAGTCTATGTTCATTTCTTCCGCTGTGCAGGCCGTTTCGCAGATGCACGCGGGCAGGTTTTCCCCGCCGTCCTCGGCAAAGGCTGCGGTGGGCAGCACCGACAGTGCCATGATGAGCACAAGCAGAATACTGAGCAGTCGTTTCTCCATGGTGATTCCTCGCTTTCTTCCGGCGTCTCCCGTCCCCCATGGGAGGCGCGTTGACAGAAGGGCATTGCATCGGGATATATCACGATGCAAGAGAGTACTCCCTTGCAATACGTATCGGCTTATTTCTTCACAGGCTCTGTCAGCCCGGTGAGGGAAAATTCGTAGCGCATGGCCAGCGCCTTGAACAGCTTCTGCATCACCTGTTCGGCAATTTCCCGGATGTCCAGCCCCTCGACGAAGCGGATGACCTGCTCCACTTCCTCCTTGGGGACGCTGTACGCCCGCAGGCTCATGGTGAGAAACAGCCTTAGCTTCTTTTCCAGCGTCAGCTCCCCGTCGCAGGGGTGTGCCATATAGCCGCGCATGATGCTGGCCGAGCCGATCTCCATATCGTAAAAGTCCCGCTCTGTGGCGTCCGGCAGGTAGCTGCCAAAAATGCCGTGCAGCTCCTTCGCCGTCTCCCGGAGAATATATTCGGAGGCCTCCTTCTCGGTGTAGGCTTCGATGTAGATTTCCCGGAGATTTTCGTTCAGCTCCGTCAGGGTCATCTGGATGGCCGTCTCCACCGCGTAGACGTACACCGGCGGCAGCTTCGCCCCCGCCTCCCCCCGCGCCATGGCGAACTGGTTGGAGAACATGAATTCCACCAACTCTGTCAGGACGCCGTCCTTGGCACGGAAAATATTCTGGAAGGTGCTGTAGGAAACGTCGGCTTTTTCAATGATCTCCGCCAGCGTCGAACGTTTGTAGCCCTTTTCCAGAAAGAGCCGAACACAGACGGTGAGAATCCGTTTTTTCGCGGGCAGACTTGCGCTTGTAATGGCCATAGGGGTCACTCCTCTTATTGGATGGTATATATACCATCAGTATATCACGCTTCCTTAAGAATCGCAATCCCTTTTTGGGCGCAAATCGGGGAAACTTTTCCCGAAATGGAATCTTAAGAAACGCCGGCATCGACTTTCTTTGGCGCATGTGCTATGATGGGACAAAAAAGGCAGGTGCGTGATATGCGGGAGATCTTATTGCTGGAAGACGACACGACGCTGGGCAGGGGCATTCAGCTGGTGCTGCAAGACCCGGATGTGACGATCGCCCTGACCGGGACGCTTTCTCAGGCGCGGGAAATGCTGGCGCAGAAGAAATTTGACCTGCTGATTCTGGACGTGAATCTCCCGGACGGCAGCGCTCTGGATTTGCTGCGGGAGGTGCGGCAGGGGGAAGCCGTTCCCGTGATCCTCCTGACGGCAAATGACCTGGAGATGGACGTGGTCACCGGGCTGGAATCCGGGGCGGACGACTACATCACGAAGCCCTTTTCCCTGGCAATTCTCCGGGCGCGGGTGAACGCCCAGCTTCGCCGGAGAGTGAAATTCTCCTGCGTGGAACTGGACGGCTTCCGGTTCGATTTTGAGCGGATGGCGTTCTGGAAGAACGGCGAACCCATTGAGCTGAGCAAGACGGAGCAGAAGCTCCTGCGGCTGCTGGTGGAGAACCGTGGGCAGACCGTGTCCCGGGGCACCCTTGTTGACCGCATCTGGACGGACGGGGCGGATTTTGTGGACGAGAACGCCCTGTCCGTCACGGTGAAGCGTCTGCGGGTCAAGCTGGAGGACGACCCGTCCAGCCCCCAATACCTGAAAACGGTGTACGGCCTCGGCTACACATGGGCGGTGAAGTGATATGACATCATGGGAATACGGGATTCTCGCGGCGGCGATTCTTCTCTGCGCCGCCGCAATCTGGTGTGAGCGCCGGAAGACCCGCCGGACACTGGAAAAGCTGAATGAGATGCTTACCGATGCCATGCGGGGGGACTTTACGGAGGACAGCTTCGACGAGACGCTGCTTTCCGCGCTGGAAAGCAAGTTGGCGCACTACCTCGCGGCGTCCACGGTATCCGCCCGGAACGTCAGCACGGAAAAGGAAAAGCTGAAAACCCTGATCGGGGACATTTCCCACCAGACGAAAACACCCATTGCCAACATTCTGCTCTACGCCCAGCTCCTGCGGGAGCAGCCGGGGAACGTGGTGTGTCTGGACGCGCTGGACGCCCAGACGAGGAAGCTCCAAAGTCTCATTGAAGCGCTGGTGAAGACCTCCCGGCTGGAATCCGGGGTGATCGCCCTGCGCCCGGAGCCGGGGGCGCTTCAGGACGTTCTATCCTCGGCGGTATCCCAGCTGGAGCCGAAGGCCGGGGAAAAGAACATTTCCATCACTTTTCTTCCCACGGATGCCGAAGCGGTTTTCGACGCAAAATGGACGGAGGAAGCCGTATTTAACCTGCTGGACAATGCCGTCAAGTACACCCCCGCCGGCGGGGCGGTTCGTGTGTCCGCGTCCGACTACCAGATGTTTTCGGCCATTCACGTGGCGGACAACGGGCCGGGGATACCGGAGGACGAGCAGCCGAAGGTATTTCAGCGCTTCTATCGGGGCTTAAGCAATCCCACGGAGGAAGGCGTGGGCATCGGGCTGTATCTGGTGCGTCAGATCGCGGAGGGGCAGGGCGGCTATGTGAAGGTCAGCTCCAAACCGGGCGAGGGCAGCACATTTTCCCTGTACCTCCCCCGTGAAATCTGTCAACACTGTTAGATTCCGGAAAGAATGTAGAAAGAATCCTGTAGTAAAGTCTGTAGTGTGAAAACAATACAGACTTTTCTATTTGGGAGGTTATTATGAGTATTTTGGAAACCAGAAACCTGCGCAAAATCTACGGCTCCGGGGACACGGAGGTTCGGGCGCTGGACGGCGTGAACCTGAGTGTGGACAGCGGCGAATTTGTCGCCATTGTGGGCACCTCCGGCTCCGGAAAATCCACCCTGCTGCACATGCTGGGCGGCCTTGACCGGCCCACCTCCGGCAGCGTGATCGTGGACGGGAAGGACATCTTTTCCCTGAAAGATGAAGCGCTGACCATTTTCCGCAGGCGGAAGATCGGCTTTGTCTTCCAGAGCTACAATCTGGTGCCGGTGCTGAACGCGAGGGAAAACATCGTCCTGCCCATCCAGCTGGACGGGCGGCAGGTGGACGAGGATTTCCTCGACAAAATTGTAAACACGCTGGGCCTTGAAAAGAAGCTGGGGAGCCTTCCCAGTCAGCTGTCCGGCGGTCAGCAGCAGCGGGTAGCCATCGCCCGCGCCCTTGCCGCCGCCCCCGCCATCATTCTGGCGGATGAGCCTACGGGCAATCTGGATTCCAGAACCAGTCAGGACGTGCTGAGCCTGCTGAAAGTCACCAGCCAGAAATTTGCCCAGACCATCGTCATGATTACCCACAACGAGGAAATCGCCCAGACGGCGGATCGGATCATCCGCATTGAGGACGGACGGATCGTGAGGTGAGCGGCATGAAGGTGAAAAACGGAAGCTGCATCCGGCGCTTAAGCTTCAAGACCCTGATGGCCGCGAGAAAGCGGAACATCATCGCGGTGCTTGCCATCGCCCTGACCGCCCTGCTGTTCACGTCCCTCTTTACCATCGTAATGTCCATCAACGAGACGAACCAAAACTACCAGTTCCGCTCTGTCGGCGGGTATGCCCACGGTGCGTTCAAGGACGTGGACGAAGACCAGATCGCGGTGCTTTCGGCACATCCCGACGTCAAAGCCGTGGGCGTGCGGACGGTGTTGGGTCTTGCCATGCAGGGCGCTTTTGAAAAGGACTACGCCGAAGTCAGCTACATGGACGACAACAACGCCAAGTGGAGCTTTTCCCAGCCCACGGTGGGACGCACCCCGAAAAGCGGGAACGAAATTACCATGGACACCAAAGCTCTGGAGCTTCTCGGCGTAAAGCCGGAGCTGGGGGCACAGGTGAAGGTCACTTACACGCTGGCGGACAAAGAACAGATGGGCTGGGACATCACCGACACCTTTACGCTGGTAGGCTGGTGGGACTACGACGAGCTGCTGAGCGTTCACTTCCTCAACGTTTCCAAGGAATACGCCCAGAAGATCGAAAGAAAAGCCGTGGCGGGAGGCATGAAGCCCTTCCGCACGGATTTGAGCGTCATGCTGAGAAGCTCCCTGAACATTGAAAACGACCTGACCAGAATCGGCGAGGACTGCGGCTACAGCATCGGCGAAGATGCGGGGCAGCTTCGCATCGGCGTCAACTGGGGCTATACCGCCACCCAAATTTGGGACACGCTGGGCGTTGGGGGAATCCTCGCCATGCTCGCCGTGCTGATTCTGGTGGCGTTTACGGGATATCTGGTGATCTACAACATTTTCCAGATCTCCGTGGCGGGGGACATCCGCTACTACGGACTGCTCAAGACCATCGGCGTCACGCCGAAGCAGCTGCGGCGGCTGATCCGCCAGCAGGCGCTGCTGCTGAGCGCGCTGGGCATCCCGGCAGGCTTGCTGCTGGGCTACGGCGTTGGTGCCGCGGCGGTTCCCATCACCATGTCCATCTCCACGATGGGAGGGCGGTACACCACGGTCAGCGTTTCCCCATGGATATTCCTGTTTTCCACAGTGTTCGCCCTGCTGACGGTGCTGCTTTCCTGCGCCCGGCCGGGGCGAATTGCCGGGAGGGTCTCTCCTGTGGAGGCGGTGCGCTACACCGAGCGTCAGTCGGCGGGGAAAACGCACCGGAAGGGCAGCAAAGTCACGCCTGTTCAGATGGCCGCCGCCAACTTGGGCAGAGATAAAAAGAAGACGGCGCTCGTGATGGTGTCGCTGTCCCTGACCGTCGTTCTGCTGAATCTGCTGGTCACGTTTATCGGCGGCTTCGACATGGACAAATACCTGAGCCGGCAAAGCTGCGCGGACTTCCTCATCAGCACGCCGGACTACTTTAACTATCGGGGTTTTTCCCTGACCAAAGAGGCTGTGGAACCGGTGCGGGCAAACACAGCGCACTCTCTGGAGGGCTTTGCCTATCAGACCGGCGGGGTGGGTATGTATCTGCCGGAAAGCGTCTGGCGGGATGAAGCCGCCTTCTACAGCCGGGATACGGATATGGACATCGACGCGCTTCTCGCCCAGACGCCAAGAGACGGCGACAAGGTGCAGGCGGTGTCCCAGATAGAGGGGCTTGACCCAACGCTTGGAGAAAAGCTCACGGTGATCGACGGCAGCTTGGATTCCCTCTGGGAACCGGACAGCCATGCCATCGCCATTGCTGTGAATCTGGATGATTCCGGGAAGCTGCCTGACCCCGGGATTTATCCCGCCGTGGGCGAGAAAATCAAAGTCACCTATGGAAACGGCGATACTGCGTACGACGTAAACTACACCGTCTGCGCACTGGTGGACGTTCCCTACAACATGAGCAGCCGGTTCTATACCATGGGCTATGAGGCAATCCTCAGCGCGGACGCCCTGTACCGGGACGCCGGGGAGGACAACGTGTTCCCCATGCTCTACCTCTTTGACACCCCCAGTCCCGAGGCGGAGGCCGCCGCGGAAAGCTACCTTGCCCGGCTCACTTCCGACCCCGACAGTCCCCTGATGTACGAAAGCAAGGCGACCCACCGGGCATATTTTCAGGAGTTCCGGATGACCTTTGTGATTCTGGGCGGGCTGCTGTGCGCCATCATCGGCATTGTGGGTATTCTGAATTTCTTCAACGCCATGATGACCGCCATTCTGGCGCGGAGCCGGGAATTCGCGGTTTTGCAGTCGGTGGGCATGACCGGCCGTCAGCTGGAAACCATGCTTCTCTGGGAGGGGCTGCTGTACACCCTTGGTTCCGGCCTGATCGCGGGGCTTCTCTCCGCCGCGATAAATCCGCTGGCAGGGCGGCTTCTGGAAAGCGCCTACTGGTTCTACAGCTATCACTACACCATCACCCCGGTACTGGCCATGCTGCCCGCATTTATCGTGCTTGGCTGTGCCATCCCGGCGGTCATGTACCGTCAGGCGGTGAAGCAGAGCATCGTCGAGCGGCTGAGAAGTCTGGATACGTAACTATGGAAACAGCGGGAAGCCGGTCGGCCTCCCGCTGTTTTTTGAATTTTTTTGCATTATCGTGTGTTTTACTTGAATTAGTCCGGTTTATTGGACACATCGCATTGTATAATCCTCTCAGAAACCCAAAAAAGATTATGGATGGAGGAAAAGATATGCGTTTTACGATCAGTGGTTTTGGTGGAGCGTCCAAAGAGGGACAGGAAACTCCGGCAGCGCGGGAGGCAGAACCGGTCAGCGCCGCGCCCCGGAAGTCTGTGGTGCAGGTTTGTTTTCCGGAGACCGGAAGGTCGCTCGCCTATTACAACGACCGGTTCAACCTGAAGGCCGGCGACCGGGTCTATGTGAGCGGCAAGCTGGAAGGGGTTCTCGGCATCGTGACCAGCGTGAATTATAATTTCAGGATTCGGCTGTCCGAATATCAGAAGGTCATTTTCCAGGTAAATACCCGGGTGCACGGCAGTTTTTACATGTCCGTTTCCCATTTTATCACCTTCGACCCCGTTGCTCTCCCCGCCGCCCAAGTAACAAGCTGGTTCCGGGCACCCGTCGGCGAAGGCGAGGAATTTGCCAGCGGAAACGACGATTTCCCCTTCTCTCTGGAGCATTTGGAAGAAATGAAGATTACCAATGCCATTGCGGAGCGGGGACACGACTACTACATGGAGAACCGCGTCCGTTATCTCTGTCTGGATGGGACAAAGGGGTATGCAGTCGTGGAAGGGACAAAAGCATACGCCGTTGAATTCCGCTATCACGACGGGGAAATCCGGAATTTACTGTGCGACTGCTTTTGCAGCTATCCCTGCAAGCATGAATTTGCCGCAATGCTTCAGCTTAAGGAGACGCTGGGACACATTGCCAAGCACTATGCGCATGAGTACGAGCAGACCGGCTATTTTGCGGCTATCGCAAAGGAGACATTTTTCGCATTTGCCATCAGTAACTGTCAGGAGGGCGGTTTTTCTCTGTGACGGGGAGAGACTGGCGGCTCCCGCCGGTCATTGCCTGCGCCGTTTCTCCTTGAAATTCCATTTCATTGCCCCTGCGGCTTGATCTCGACCGTCCTCCCACCCAGATTTTCATAGACGCGGTGGGAAACGGACAAAACTGTCCGCCCCTCAGAGGCGCGGCGCAGAGCTTCCAGAACGCGCTCCTCCGTCTCGGCGTCCAGATTTGCTGTGATCTCGTCCAGCAGAAGCACCGCCGGATCCGCCGCCGCGGCGCGGGCGATGGACAGAAGCTGCCATTCGCCCTGTGAGAACATGCCCTCGGTGCATACCGTGGCGTAGCCCTCCGGCAATGCCTGAATGGCCGCGTCGATCCCGGCAAGGTGCGCCGCGTTCTTTGCCATGGCTTCCGTTATCTGCGGGTCACCAAGGGTGATCTGATCCAGCACCGTCCCCGGCACGCGGGAAAAGTGCTGCTCTACACAGCTGATGCAGGTTCGGCGCTCCTGATCCGAAATGGCCGAAACGTCCACGCCGCCAATGGTGATCGTACCGGCTTCCGGACGATAAAGCCCCAGCAGAAGCTTGAACACAGTGCTTTTTCCTGCGCCCGTCCGGCCTACCAGCGTGACCTGCTCGCCCTGCCTTACGGTCATGGAAAAGTCCTGCAAAACAGGCTTTTCCCCGTAGCCGAAGGTCACGTGGGACAGTACCACGTCCCCCCGGGCGGCGGCTTCCCGCCGCTCCGGGATGACGCGCTCCGGCTGGCTTAAAAATGCGTCGATACGCTTGACCCCGGCCATGGCCGACTGAATGGTCTGAATCTCCATGCCAAGGCTTTCAATGGGGGCAAAAATGCGGGATATGTAGCTGATAACGGCCACCGACGTGCCTACCGACATGCCGAACAGACGCAGAATTTCCGCATTTCCGGAGGCGGACAGCAGCATGACGATGCCAACCACCACGGCGTTCAGCAGCAGGACTACCGGCGAATAGATGGCGTCGTAAAAATTGGTGCGCTCCATGGCGGCGTAGCTGTCCCCGATGCGCTTATCGTACCGGCGCTCCATGTAATCTTCCAGCCCCAGCGCCCGGATGGTGCGGATGTTGTGTAACGTCTCCGGCACCTGTCCGGACACGGCGGCGACGGCGCGGCGGTTGTCCAGCTGGGCGGCCAGCATCCGCTTCTGCACATGGCGTGTAAGCAGGGCGAACAGCGGCAGAACCAGCAGCAGAATCAGGGCAAGACCGGTATTTTTCACCGCGATGACCGCCATGATGGACAGAATGCGGCACGCGTCCGCCACCATGCTGATGATGCCGGAGGTAAACAGCGCCTCAACCGTGTCCACATCCCCGGAAAACCGGGCGGCGACCTCGCCGGGATTCTGGTCAACAAGGGTGCCTGCGGGCAGCCGGGTCAGCTTCCGGGACATTTCCGAACGCAGGGCGTGGGTCATTTTCTGGCCGAACAGCACGAGCAGGCTTTCCTGCGCGGAGGAAAGCAGTCCCTCCAGCGCAAGACTGCAAAAGTAGCCCTGTACCGCGAGAAACATCAGTCCGCTGCCCACGGTCAGGCGATCGACCACCCGTGCCAGCAGCAGCGGTGGGAGCAGGGACGCGCCCACCGACGCCGCCACGCAGAGAACCGTCCCCACCGTGAGAAGCTGGTGGGTCGCTGCCGCCGTCCGTATCGCGGCAAACACACCGTTTTTATTCATGAGTCTGCCCTCCTGTCTGGCTTTCATAAAGCTGCCGGTACACCGGAACGGATGCCATCAATTCCTCGTGGGTGCCGACGGTGGTTTTGCCGTCCTCCATAAAGATCACACTGCGCATCTGCGGGAAGTGATACAGGCGGTGAGAGATCAGGAACACGACCTTATCCTTTGCGTATTCCTGTAAATTTGCGAACACGGTGTCCTCGGTATTTCGGTCCAGCGCGGAGAAGGGGTCGTCCAGAACCAGAACGGGTCTTGGGTGGGCAAGGGTTCTTGCCAGCGCCAGCCGCTGCGCCTGACCGCCGGAAAGCCGCGTGCCGCTGCTGCCGATGACGGTATCCAGCCCCGCTTCCATGGCAAGCACTTCATGATCCAGCGCCGCCGCGGCAAGATACGGCTTCGCGTCCTGATTGCTTCCGCAGAGGACGTTATTCTGGATGGTGTCGGCGCTCAGCTCCGGGTCGTGTCCTAAGTATCCCACAGTCGCCGCGATCTGGCGGGGGGTGAGGGTGGAAAATTCGGTCTTCCCGAATTTTGCCGAGCCGCCGTAGGGCGCTTCGCAGAGGAACACCCGCCCGAAGGTGGACTTGCCGCAGGCCACCGGCCCGGTAACGCCGATGATATCCCCCGGATGGGCCGTCAGGCTCAGCCCGGAGAAAACCGGCTGGTCGCCGTAGGCAAAGGAAAGATTCTCTAGGGTCACGTCCACCGCTGACGGAACGGCGAGAGGCTCCAGCGTCTCCGGGGACTTCATCAGCGGCTGAATGCGCTTCCATGAGACCTCCGCCTTCTGCACTGAGTTGAACAGCTTCGCCACCTTGGAGGATTTCACCGTCAGCTTGGTAAAGCAGGAAAGAAACGTAGTGAACGCCGCAATATCCCATGCGCGCCACCCGGAACCGAGGACGTTTTTCGCCCCGAACCACAGAATGAACAGCACCCCCGCCTCCGACGCGGCCAGATACAGCGGCGGCAGGGCCGACTGCCACACGTTGCTGCGGACGGCGGTCTTCTCGTAGGTGTCCAGCGTATGCTCGTACTGCCCCTCCCGGGTGCTTTCGCAGCCGTAAATGCGGTAGGTCACGGCGTTCTGCGCCCGATCCAGCGTGGCCGTGCTGAGTGCGCCCGCCGCTTTTTTGTAGGCCGCGCCCGCCCGCTGGACGTTCCGCTTCATCCACGCCGCGCAGACGTAGGACACCGGCGTAAACAGCAAACTCAGGATCGCCAGACGCCAGTCGTATACCAGAAGCATCACCGCGTAGCCCACCAGCGCCACGCCGGTGTCGAAGACCTCGGTGGTGAATTTCCGCATTCCCTCCACGCAGTCGTCCACGTCGGAGATGGCCTTGGTCATCACCTCGCCCCACGCCCCTTCCTGCCTCG
>ERZ825324.1903-NODE-1903-length-23580-cov-3.670351_pt1 | contig 23580 bp, 18 predicted proteins | sample MGYA00519859_ERZ825324 | MGnify/ENA primary metagenome ERZ825324 (study PRJEB31778, sample SAMEA3449198) | human gut metagenome | biome: human gut; feature: human-associated habitat; material: faeces | place: United Kingdom | collected 2010/2012 ... | reverse complement strand
TCTCGAACGTGTCGGCGCTGTTGACCTTCTCGGAGTCACTTGTGATCGTGCGCGCATCAATATCAATATAGCACATCACCCGGCGTGGAGGCGTACGACGTCCATATCCGTTCTCTTTCACTTCCGGCAGAGAATCGGAGTCCGGATCCGATGGAGTCAGGACTACCGGGGTCGTCTCGGCCATGGCTGTTGCTGCGATCGTCATGGCCAGCACTGTTGTTAATGTAAATTTGCGTATCATGGTTGAAATTTTGATGCGGCTAAATTACATTCAGTACCATATCATACGCAAATTTTTGAGTGCGGATTTTGTGCGGATTTTGTGCGGTTTTTGTGCGGTTTTTGTGCGGTTTTTGTGCGGTTTTTGTGTGGGTGGCGTGTATCGCATTAATTCAAAGCGATTTGATCAAATCGTCGATCTCCTGTGCGCTCATCTTTTTCCCGAAAAGACTGCGTCCGAGTTTGGTGCGCCTGGAGGTGATAGATCCCTTGGAGAGATGTAAAACCTTGATCATGTCGGAGGGACGGATGCGGCATTTTATAAACAATGCCATCTCGATATCCGCTTTCGTAAGGGGCGTTATGGCAAGTCGGTGCAATTTTGCGCGGAAATCCGGGGAATATTCTTCAACGATTCCATCAATACGGCTCCAGAAATCATCATCATGAAAACAGGCCGAGGATTCAAGCTCCTGTTGTAGGCATATTAATTCGGGGCAACCGGTTATGTCGCGGTCAGTCTTGTCGGATGAGGATACTTCTGACGTTTCGTCTGCAGACTTTCCTTTCAGTCTTTCGATGGTCAGCTGGGCGTCAAGATAATTTCTTCTCATCCGCAATTGCCGTACTATCACTATGGCGATAGCGATGACAAGCAATGCGATTACCGCGGTTGCAATCACGATTATACGGTAACTGCGGTTTTCAGTCTCGATTAGTCGCGTGCGGTCCTCAGTGGCTTTTGAATAATTATAGAACGCTGTCTTGACTATAGCGAGCTGACTTTCATGTTCGTTATAGGATTGTTCAAGCGCGTCATGGTATCCGATCGTGAGGGCGATGACCGTATCGGGCGGCAGCAGGGATTTTATCACAGGATTGAACAGCACCGCATAGGCAGAGAGACGGTTGTCGGTGTTGCCGCTGCGAAGTATGTCCATAGCATGCATCCGGGCTGTGTCGGCTTTGTCGTTTTTGAGATATATCTCCGCTGCGTATGCCCTTGCGAGATTGCGGTTGAAAGGAAGCACTCTCTCGGGCACATTCCTGATGAGCCGGAGCGCCTCTGCATACTGCCCCTGTTTTTCAGCCAGCGCCGCCAGGTAGATGTCGATGTAGGCTGCGAGAGCGGTGTCGCCAATGCCGGCGAGCTCTCGCGCCTCCCTGAATAGCTTCTCCGCCCCCTCCATTTTTCCGCGATGCATCTCTATCGCACCCAGAAGCTGCAGGTCGTAGATGAGATTAAGCGTGTCAGCCATTCTGCGTTCGATATTTATTGTGCGGCCCACATATTCTGCCGCTTCGTCGAAAAGATACAACGAGTTGAAAGCACGCCCTGTCTGGCTCAGGATATTGCCGTAGAGATCGCTTTGCCTGGCGGTATCGCGGATGCTCTGCAATGCTTTTCTGAAGTATATCAGGGCAGTGTTGAGATCACCTCTGTCGGTGTTGCAGCGGCCGAGATAGTAATTAGCCTCCGCCTCGCAGTCTGTGCCGCCAAAGTATGACGCAGCGTCTTCAAGTTTAGCCACAGCCATGCTGTCAGGAGTGATATATGCCTTGTCGGTGGCCTTGACGCTGAGGAGGTCGCGGAAGTGGCGGTCGGTCTCGGAGAGGCCGGCGGAGGGTAGCGAGTCGAGCAGGCGGAGCGCCGCGCGCGGATCGGTGGCCGTCAGCGCGTCGGCGCGCAGCAGGTCGGGGTTGCGGCTGATGCGCGAGCATCCGGCGATAAGAAGCGATATGATGAATATGATGGCTATCCTGTGCATTGTTTAAGGTCTTATGCTGCAAAGTTAAGCAATTATCCCCGGGCGGTATGAGCTGAAGCAGCTTCAGGTGTTCATAACTCCAATCGGATGGACAGATGTGCGGCGGCAGCATGGAAGCTGCGGGTCAGGAGGGGGTGGAGACTATGTGGACGTCCATCTGGGGGAAGGGGAAGCTGACGCCGGCGGAGGGGAGCTCGGTGTAGATGCGGCGCATGACGGTGTTGTAAAGAGCCCAGTAGTCGGATGTGCGGGTCCATGCGCGGACGGTCAGGTTGACGCTGCTGTCGGCGAGGGCGGCGATGGCGACGGTAGGATCGGTCACGGGGTTCTGGGTGAGGGCGCGCATGGCGGCTTCGGTCTGGCGCTGGTGTTCGAGCAGCCGGCGGCGATGTGAGCTGAACAGCCGTTTTATCCACGATTTGCGCGGAGCCTGTCCGTCGGCCGAGGCTGCAGAGCTGTCAGTGTTGTCGGCCGACGGATCATCCTCGGGCCGGACGTCGGCGGCGCGCACTACCAGAGGCTCGGCTGCGAGGATGGAGAGGATAGCCCGCTCGGCAGTGGCGAAATCGTCGCCGTAGGATATGCCAATATCCCACTGCACGCGGCGGTAGCGCTGACGCGACCAGTTGTTGATGCTGCCGGTCGACAGGCCTCCGTTGGGGATGATGATCGACTTGTTGTCGGGGGTGCAGATGATGGTGTGGAATATCTGTATCTCGGTGACGGTGCCGGCGAATCCCTGCGCTTCGATATAGTCGCCGATCTTGTAGGGCTTGAGGAGCAGTATGAGCACTCCTCCGGCAAAGTTCTGGAGGGTGCCGCTCAACGCCATGCCGATGGCTACGCCGACGGAGGCGAATACGGCCAGAAACGAGGATGTGTTGATGCCCAGTATGCCTATCACCGTGATGATGAGGATGAAGTAGAGCAGTATCTTGATGAGGCTGAGCACGAATGTGGTGAGCGACTGCTCCACGTTGCGGCGGTGGAGTATGGTGGCGGTGATGGTGAAGAGGCGGCGGATGATGAACTTGCCGACGTAGAACACCAGTATGGCTATGGCCAGATGTATGGCGAATTCGACGAGCCCCGACACCATGCGGTTGATCAGTTCGTCGAACGACAGCGATTTGAGCGCCTTGAGATCCTGCGCTGGAGTGGGTATGGAGTCGGCAGGGAGAGTGAGGGGTATCTGTGCGAGCAGTGAGTAAAGGTTCATGTAAGGTCGTGTTGGTTATGATTGAAAATGGTCATTCAGTCGATATGATATGAGGGGTTGAGCGAGGTGACGTCGCGGTGCCAGTCGAGATCGCGGTGGTTGTGCCACTGTATCGACCGCGTGCCCTGGGTGTCGGTGGTGACCGAGGGGATGAAGCAACCCAAGCCGGTGTGGCGGCTCATGTCGAGCCCGTAGCTCGTCGGGGTGGCTCCCGCGTAGGTGACCGTGCGGGCGAAGGCCTCGTCCCATGCTCTGATGAGCGATGCATCCACCGGAAGGGCGCGTATATAGTCGGCCATATCCCAGGTGTATGACGGAATGCTGCGGCGGAAGTAGGGCACCCGGCTGTAGCCGGCTTCGGGCACGGCGCCTGTGCGCATGATGGCTGCCGTGGCCTCCGCGAGAGCACTGATATATTCATTTCTTATGACTGCGATACTGCATCCTGAATTGTCAATCTTTCCGTCAGAGTAAAAAGAAAGTGTGTTCTGTGCGATCTTGTCTAAATCAAGATTTGGCTCGAACATAGCAGGAATGTTGTCGTCATAAGGCATTCCTTCAATGGGTAATTCGGTGCCTGAAGCAATGATGGCTTTTGCGGCAGTGCGGAGCTGATAGGCTACCTCCACGCTGCTCATCAGGCAGCAGTCGAAATAGATGAAGTCGAAATTCTCGCCTTCGAGCGCCTGGGAGAGCGACGTCAGCTTCATTGTGGCGCGTCCAGTTGCAGAATGATTATCTTGTCCGAATGAGTATGTTATGGTCGTAGCGCGCGAATATGTATCATTGAGCCATCCGGTGCCATGGCTCCAAAGCACAAGACCTCGCTGCGAAGCGGGGAAAAGAGATTTTACATCGGCAAGCACTTGTTTCATTCGATTAACCGATAGACTGGATTCATCTTCTGAATATGATTTTATGCTTTTCGTTTCCTTATGCGTCACGATCTTGAGTTCAGGAGCTGTGAATGGCCCATCATAATAAATAACGAGATTGCCGCCGTTTAATCTTCCCTCTCTTGCGGCTTGTTCCATTTTTTCGATATTGAGAGTGTCAACTCTAAATTGGTAGCTGAGATTGTTGTCGGCCACCATATAGACGAGTACTGTGCGGTCGAGTCCGGCGTGTTCGGGCTCAGGCTCCGGTTCGGAGCTTGAGCATGATGAGAAAGCCGCCGGCAAAATGGCGAGCAGCGTTATCAGCAGTCGTATGAGCATTCTTTCCATTGATAAGAAGAGATGTAAAATGGTGTATAAGCATGCAAAGTTACTAATTTTCTCTCAAATCGGCAGTAGATATAGCCTCTTGGGGCGTGACGTTAATCTGTGGCAACGGTTTTTAGCTGTAAATGTGTGAAAAGCCGTCAAAAAAAGCATGAGGTTGTGTCATAATGGCCCATCTGGGTCGTCGCCCGAAGGTTCAGGTTCCTACCATCTGGACCATTCTGACAGCAACCTCTCCGTCAGGATATAAAACAAGGCGGTGTGTCAAAAAACTTAATCTTGACACACCGCCTGGTGCAGTTATGGAATATGAATTAGAGGCGTATCAGCGCTGCGCTACAGCCTGGAGCGTGCCGGCGGAGGTGTCGGCTGTCACACGGATGGTTTCGCCCGGCTTGGTGTCGACCGTGGCGCGGAGTCCTCTGTAGGCTATCTCGCACGGGCCTCCTTTTACTGACCTGATGAGCGCATAGTCGAGATTGCCGTCCTTGGCATAGACCGAAACCTCAAAATTGCCGCGGGCAAGCAGTCCTTCGATATGGCTGTCGGCCCAGTCCGACGGCAGTGCCGGCAGCAGGTTTATGACGCCTGTATGGCTCTGCATGAAGAGCTCGGCTATGCCTGCGGTGCCACCGAAGTTGCCATCGATCTGGAATGGCGGATGCACGTCCCAGAGATTGTCGGATGTGCCCTGACGGAGAAGATTCTTGAAGAGCGTATAGGCGTGGTCGCCGTCGAAAAGTCGCGCCCAGTGGTTGAGCTTCCATCCCATGCTCCATCCGGTGGCAGCGTCGCCACGTTCGCGCAGGGTCTGGCGTGCGGCGTCGGCGAGCACGGTGTCGGTCATGGCGTTGATGGTGCGTCCGGGATGCAGTCCGAAGAGGTGGTTGGTGTGACGGTGACGGTCGTTGGGATCGTCTATGTCGTCGGTCCACTCCTGCAGCTGTCCGTGGCTGCCTACCTGATAGGGCCTGATGCTGTCGAGAAGTCCCTGCCACTCTTTGACCGACTGCGGGTCGGTGTCGAGCGTGCGGGCTGCCTCGATGGCGTCGAGCAGTATCTCGCGGGTGACGGCGTTGGCATATGTGGCTCCGAGGTCGCACTCCCCGTGTTCGGGCGAGTAGCTCGGGGCGGTGGTATACGTGGAGCCGCTCTTGTAGAGGAGATCGGATGCGAAGTCGGCGCTCGACTTTATGATGGGATATCCCACCTCGCGGAGCCAGTCGGTGTCGCGGGTATAGTCGTAATATTCCCAGATCTGCGATGCAAGCCACGGGCCGGCGCTGGGATTGTAGTTCCAGCTCATCTGTCCGGAGTTGAGCGGAGCGGTGAATCCGAATATGTTGGCGGAGATGCTTGCGGTCCATCCTCTTGCGTTCCAGTAGTCGCGGGCTGTGGCCTCACCCGGCTTGACGAGGCCGCGGATATAGTCGATATAGGGCTCGAAACATTCGAGCAGATTGGTCGATGTGGCCGGCCAGTAGTTCATCTGCACGTTGATGTTGTTGTGGTAGTCCACTCGCCACGGGCCGTCGATGTTGTTGTGCCATAGTCCCTGCAGGTTGGCTGGCATGGTGCCCGGGCGCGATGACGATATGAGGAGATAGCGACCGAAGTTGAAATATGTCTCTTCGAGACCATGGTCGGCGGCGCTGTCACGGTAAGCGGCAAGGCGGCGGTCGGTGGGCAGCGGAGCGGGCCGCTCCTGACCGGGATTGATGGCGAGGCGCACTCTGCCGTAGAGGCCGAGATAGTCGTCGAGATGGTCGGCGTAGAGCCTGTCGTAGCTCTTGCGCGATGCGGCGTCGATGATCTTGTTGACGGTCACTGCGGGATCACCTCCGGCAAAGGCTTTGGCGTCGGTCGGATCGGGGTCGAGGTTCATGCGGTAGTCGGTGTCGCCGGCTATGAGGAATTCCACGTCGTCGGCTCCGCTGACGGTGAGCGTGCGCGACTCGGGATCAGCCTTGACGGTGCCCTCGCCGCTTACCTTTGCCTCCACGCGCATCGCCCAGCGCATGCCGTTGTTGTCGAGATGTCCCTGATACAGGAGGCTGTTGGAGCCCTCGGCGGTCACTTTGTCGACCGTCTGGGGAGTGGCGAATGTCAGCTCAAGGTTCTGCGCTCCCCCCTCCGACTGGAAGCGCCATACCATGACGCTGTCGGGATAAGAGCAGAAATAGCGGCGCGCATATCTGACGCTGTCGGCCGTAAAGCTCACCAGAGCCACCGATTTGTCGATGTTGAGCACGCGGCGGTAGTCGCTCACTTTGGATTCGTCGATGGAGGTGGCCACGAGGATCTCGCCCATCTCGGTGTAGGTGCCGAACACGTTGCGGTCGTAGTCGACCGTTCCGCGGAATTCTCTCGACACCATGCGTCCGGCCTCCTCGTTTTCTCCTTTTTCAAGCAGCTGGCGGATGGAATCGAGCGTGGCGGGATCGACCTTGCGGTTCATCGCCCAGTAGCGTTCGGGCCCGGTTCCCGGGCCTCCCATCCAGAGTGTCTTCTCATTGATGACCACTCGTTCGCGTGCTACGGATCCGAGTATCGAGCCTCCAAGAGAGCCGTTGCCGATGGGGAGCGAGCGTGATTCCCACTCGCGGTCGGGATTGGCGCTGGCCGAGAAGTCGCTGATCAGCCACGGCTCGCTTGTCCGGGATGATGTCGGGGTGTCGAACCAGATGGAGTTGCCGGCGATGTAGTCGTCGGCGGTTGGCATCGGAGCTTTTTGTCCTGCGCATCCGGCCGCGGCCGCTGCGGCAGTCAGAGCCATCGCTGCTGAAAATGTCTTGAAAGTCATGCTTTGATATGTTTTTTCATGGAGCAGTGCCCCGGGTTTGTTTATTTGCGAATTTACTGAATGCCTGCCGATCCGGCAGTCGGGTTAATGTTTTTTTATGGCCTTATCGCTGTTGTGGCGCAGTTTCGCTACAATATGGGGAGCTATCAGCGCGTAGCCGTCGTCGTTGGGGTGAAGTCCGTCGCGAAACAGCCGCTCCTGGATCTTTCCGTCGGGGCCGAGAAGCTCCACTCCGGGATTGATGTACTGACACCCCTTGTCGGCAGCAAGACTTTCGAGCGATCGATTGATCTCTTCCACAAGCGGCTCTCGGCCGCGCCGGGGCAGTAGTCCGCCGAGTATGATCCTTGCCTGCGGCTGCCGCCGGCCTATGGCTTCGATGAGCTGTCCGATGCCATCGACGATCTCGGCAGGAGTATTGAACGCCAGATTGTTGGTGCCGATCATCACTACGATGTTGTCGGCTTCAGTCCCGTCGAGCTCGCCGTGATACACCCGCCAGAGCACGTTCTCTATTTTGTCCCATCCGCATCCCATGTTGGCGAAGCCCTCGGGCTCCATGTATTTCCGCCAAGTCTCGGGGCCGCTTTTCCGGCGGCTGCCGGGTTCGCCTCCCCAGTATTGTACTATGGAATTGCCTATAATGAGATTGGCCGGCTTCACGCTGTCGATGTAGCGGCATATGTCGAGATGGCGCTGATGCCAGTCGTAGGTGCCTATGTCGCGCCGCTGGCTGACGGCCACCGTGGTAGTGGCCCGGCCTTCCGGCATGTCAAGAATCTCCCTCGCCTTGTTCTCGATGGTTACGGCCTGGCGGCGTGAGTCGGCTGCGCCTAAATAGTGCAGTCCCTCTGTGCCGGCTTCGATGAGGGAGTCGCAGGCAGGGCGCAGAGAGTTGTAGCGGTCGACCACCATGACGGGAACTTTTGAGCCGGCACGGCGCAGTCGGCCTATGGCGGAGATTATGGCCGAGGCCTGAGCGTTGCCGTTTCCGGCGCCGGCTAAGTCGAATATGCAGAGACGCGGTGCGGAGACGCCGATGAGCTCTGTCACGGCGTCAACATCCATACTCTGGCCGTCAGCCGCGAGACTGACCACCGGCAGATCCAGATTGCGCTGCAGATCCGGGGCCCAGTCAAGGGTCGCGCGGCCGTCGCTGCAAATGCCGACAGATATTATCGGACGCTTGTTGTCGGCGGGAGCGAATCTGATTTTCGACTGATGTGGAACTCCGAGTTCCAGACTTCCGACTCTTGAGGACGGCAGAAAATAACGGTACTCGCAGTCGGGCAGGAGATCGGCCGCCAGCCCGTCGCTGACGAAAAGGCCGTCAGAGGCTTGAGGACAACGGTGCCATGCACCGTCGCGATCCACGCGGAAGAGCTCGCCAATATCCGATCTGTCGCCTGCGGCAGCCGATATCCTGACTCTGATTTCGTTCGCATCGGTAAAAAAGCTTACGCTCAGACCGTCGGCTGTCAGCCACTGTTCTCTCAGCGAGGAATTCATCGCGGCCAGTGTGCTTTGGGGGAGCCGCAGATAGGTGCCTGAGGCTCCGGGCGCCTGATTCCGCACTGTCGGGAAACCCGCTTCCAGCGGATTGTGCCATACGGTGGAGTCGGGCTGCGTGGCCGCGCGGGTCGTGAGGCCGATACCGATGGTCATGACTATGGCCATTATCGTTTGCAGCGTGCGGGAATTAGTGGTGTTCATTGCTGGTATGATGGTTGTTCGGATAATGATCGGCTCGTCTCTCCCGGCTTTATGCTTTATGGCTGCCGGGAACAGATTCCGCTGTCAGAGGCAAAATTAGTGATTGTGCGATGAAAATGCAATACATGTCGTGCCGCTTGATGCGATAATCGGTATTTCTGAGGGCATGAAACGTAAAAAAATATTAAATACCGAGGATGTTTGAGGATTTCCATTAATTTTGCAGCTAATAAAAATCTTATCTCTTAAATCAAATCCACGATGGTAAACAGCAAGCCTTATGTGATCGGTATCGACATGGGTGGCACCAATACGGTGTTCGGTATTGTCGACGCACGCGGTGTGGTCCTCACCAGCGACTCGATCAAGACAAAAAAACATTCCAATATCAACGACTATATCGACGAGCTCTATACGGAGACCATGAGGCTTGTTCGCGCTATCGACGCCGAAGGCAAGATTTTCGGTATCGGCGTGGGCGCCCCTAATGCCAATTATTTCACCGGCATGATCGAGGACGGCGTCAATCTTCCCTGGCCTACCCCCGTGCCTTTCGCGCAGCTCCTCTCCGATAAGTTCGGGATTCCTGTCGCCATCACCAACGACGCCAACGCCGCTGCTATCGGTGAAATGACCTATGGTGCGGCACGCGGACTGAAAGATTTCATCATGATCACGCTCGGCACCGGAGTGGGCAGCGGCATAGTCATCAACGGACAGCTCGTGTATGGCCACGACGGTTTCGCCGGAGAGCTCGGCCACGTGATAGTGAAACGCAATAACGGCCGTCTCTGCGGATGCGGACGCGCCGGATGCCTGGAGACATATTGCTCGGCCACCGGTGTGTCCCGTACGGCCCGCGAGTTCCTTGAGATACGAACAGAGCCGTCGGTGCTCCGCGACATACCTGTCGACGCCATCACCTCCAAGGATGTCTACGACGCAGCCATGAACGGTGACAAGATCTCCAAAGAGATATTCGAATATACCGGCACGATACTGGGCGAGGCTCTGGCTGACTTCACGGCTTTCTCGTCGCCCGAGGCGTTCGTGCTTTTCGGCGGACTCGCCAAAAGCGGCGAGCTCCTGCTCAAACCGCTCCGTGAATCTATGGAGCGCAACATGCTCAGCATTTACAAGGGCAAGGTAAAGGTGCTCCTTTCGGAGCTGCGCGAAGCCGATGCCGCAGTGCTGGGCGCCAGTGCTCTCGGCTGGGAAGCCAAGCCGGCCACGACTCCCGTGACCCCCGCATCGGCCGCTCCGGCCGCTCCGCAGGCCTGATGCCGCCGAAGCGCTTCAACGACTACTTTTTGTGTAAAGAATCATAAGTTTAGTTAAATGGCATGTCCCCTTACGACCGTGAGGCCGTAGGGGGATGTTCTTTGTGTGACCGGTTGGGCGATCTGAACCCGGTCAAGGCTTTACGGGAGCGGATGCCACGATGTTGATCCCCTGCAGCCGGAGGACTCCGTCGTCGAGCAGGCGCCGAAGTGTCGGGATCAGCTCTTTGACAGGCACCCGCAATTGTGAGGCCATGTAGTCGGCCGTATGGCCTCCGGGCTGAGAAGCGAGGTAGAGGATGGCCTGTTGGACTGAAGCGCCGGCATGACGTGAGGCATCGGATTCGCTGCGCTGCCTTCGGCATATGTCGCACCGGCCGCACGGGCTGGCATCGCTTTCGCCGAAATAGCGCAGCATGCGGGCAACGCGGCAACCGGACGCGTCGAAGACGAAAGATGCCATGGCGTTGAGGCGACGCTTCATGACCTCACGACGCCGTTCATATACGCTGACAGGTATCTGAAGGTAGCGTTGCTCGTCGCGTGAGGTCAGAAAATAGATATAAGGCCTGTTGGATGCGGGGACGTAGCTCGCTATATGGTGCCGGCCAAGAGAAAGAAGCGACTGGTATACCTCGTCGGGCGTCAGACCGAGGCGGCGCGCCATCTGGGTTTCGCTGATGTCGACAAAGTCGGCGAACAGTCCGGTGTAGGTGCGCAGCAGCAGCTGCAGCACCGCGTCGTCGCGCGGATCGAGCCTGAGGCCGTAGAGCTCGTCGCGGCGCAGGGTGATCATGATTCTTGCGCGTGAAGCCACATCGTCGACATATTGCCAGTAGCCTGAACGTGCAAGCAGCTCTATGGCGCTGCGCGTCATCCGCGGCTGACGGTGAAACCGGCGGCAGAATTCTTCGAGGTCAAACTCGTAGACGGCGTTGTATCCGTCGCCCACGGCTATGCCGAGCGACACGCATACCTGTGAGTAGATCTCCTTGATGAAGTCGCGCGGAGGGAACGCTTCGCTCAGACGCCGCATCAGAGTCGCGTGGTCGTGGCGAGAGGCGATTACGAGAGCAAACGATGGCTTGCCGTCGCGTCCCGCTCTGCCTGCTTCCTGGTAATATTCCTCAAGCGAAGGGGGCAGATCGTAATGGATGACGAGCCTTACGTCGGGCTTGTCGATGCCCATGCCGAAAGCGTTGGTAGCCACCATCACTCTTGTCTGGCCCTCTTTCCACTGCTTCTGGCGCTCGTTTTTCTCTTCGATTTCGAGACCGGCGTGATAATGTGCGGCCGATATCCCCTCGTTGCGGAGCATGTCGGCTATCTCGCTGGTGCGTCGGCGCGAGCGCACGTAGACGATGGCTGATCCGGCCGTGGAGCGGAGCGCCTTGAGAAGCAGACCCTCCTTGTGGTCGGCCATGCGCACTATGTAGGAAATGTTGGGACGTGCGAAACTGGCGGTGAACACCGTGCGGCCTTCGAATCCGAGCCGATCCATTATATCGGCACGCACTTCGGGAGTGGCCGACGCTGTCAGAGCGAGCAACGGCGCCGCAGGGAAGAGGGTGCGGAGTCGTGAGATGTTCAGGTAGGAGGGTCGGAAATCATACCCCCACTGCGATATGCAATGGGCCTCGTCGACTACGATGAGGCTTACATCCATGTGGCGCAGCGTGTCGAGAAACGTCTCGCTCTGCAGTTTTTCAGGAGAGAGGTACAGAAATTTCGCGTGGCCGGCGTTGCATCGGTCCACTCCGAGCTTGTGCTCCGCACGCGTGAGGCCGGAGTGGAGGCACACGCCGCGGATGCCGCGTCGCGCCAGATTCTCCACCTGATCGGTCATGAGCGAAATGAGCGGCGTCACGACCACTGTGATTCCAGGCAGCATCAGTCCCGGCACCTGGAATGTCAGCGATTTGCCTCCGCCGGTGGGGAGCAGCCCGAGGGTGTCGTGGCCTGCGAGCACGGAAGCGATTATCTCGCCCTGCAGAGGCCTGAAGGATTCATATCCCCAGTAGCGGCGGAGCGTTTCTTCGGGCGTGGCTGATGGCGTGGTATCCCGGAGATTCATTCGGGGATGCGGATGTCTTTGATGAGGAGCTGTATGGCTCCCCCCGATGCCTGATGCTTGTTGTCCTCGATGGTGAAGGCTATGTCAAAAGGCTTCCGCGAATGGATGTAGTCGAAGTGTTGCGCCATGTTGAAGGCTATGCAGTTGAATACTTTGCCCGAGGTGTCGTCGACCAGTTCGAGCTTTATGTGTTCAAGGTTTTTGCCGACCAGCTTGCTCGTGCCGAAATCCATCACCGAGCGTGTGCAGAACACCGGTTTCTGATTGCCCGGCCCGAATGGATTGAACCGTCGCAGCGTGGCCACAAATTCGCTCGTGATCTGCGCGAACGTGATCTGCGCGTCGATATCGAGCAGCGGTGTCATCTGTCCCGGAAGGATGTTGGCGGCGACGTATTCTTCGAATCGCCGGGTGAATTCGGGTATGTTTTCCTCTTTGAGCGACAGGCCAACGGCGTAGGTGTGGCCGCCGAAGTTCTCAAGGATGTCGCGGGTGGCCTCTACGGCCTTGTAGACGTCGAAGCCCTGTACGGAGCGCGATGATCCGGTAGCCATGCCGTTGTTGAGTGTCAGCACCACGGCCGGCTTGTAATAAAGCTCCGTCAGGCGCGAGGCCACGATGCCTATGATGCCGCGGTGCCAGTCTTTGTTGTAAATGACAATGGATTTCTTGTCGGAACAGTCCTCGCCACGGGCCTCCAGGATGGCGTTGGCCTCCTCGGTGATGCGTTTGTCGAGCTCCTTGCGGTCCTGGTTGTAGCGGTCGATCTCCTTGCCTTTTTCATGAGCCTCGGCCGAATCGCGCGCCACAAGCAGGTCGACGGCCTCGCGTCCGCTCTGCATGCGTCCTGAAGCGTTGATGCGGGGCCCGATCTTGAATATGACGTCGGAAATAGTGATCTCCCGGCCGCTGAGGCCGCAGATCCTTATGATGGCCCTGAGCCCGAGGTTGGGATTGGAATTAAGACGCCGCAGACCGTGGTAGGCCATGATACGGTTCTCGTCGACCATCGGCACTATGTCGGCGGCGATGCTTACGGCCACAAGGTCGAGCATGCACTCCAGCTCGGCGCCGGGTATGCCGTTGGATATGGCGAAAGCCTGCATGAACTTGTAGCCTACGCCACACCCTGAGAGGTGGGAGCATGGATATGTGCTCCCTTCGAGCTTGGGGTTGAGTATGGCTACGGCGTCGGGCAGACGGTCGTCGGGGACATGGTGGTCGCAGATGATGAAGTCGATGCCGAGAGTGCGGGCATAGTCTATCTCCTCGATGGCCTTTATGCCGCAGTCGAGTATGATCACGAGGCTGACCCCCTGAGAGGCTGCGTAGTCGATGCTACGCTTTGAAATCCCGTAGCCTTCGTCGTAGCGTGTCGGGATGTAATATTCAACGTTGGAGTAGAAGTTGCGCAGATAACGGTAGACGAGTGCTACGGCTGTAGTGCCGTCAACGTCGTAGTCACCGTAGACCATGATTCTCTCCTTTGCTCCCATGGCTTTGTTGAGACGGGCCACAGCCTTGTCCATGTCGGGCATGAGGAACGGATCGTGAAGATCCTTGAGCGATGGATGGAAGAAATGTTCTGCCTCGTCGACCGAGCTGATGCCGCGCTGTACGAGCAGCCGGCTTATCGGCGGACAGGCTGCATAGCGCTTAGAGAGTCGTGACTCGTAGCTCTGCTCTTCTGACGAAAGGGTTGAATAGTTCCATTTGCTTGTCATTTATGTTTTTATTTTTTTTATTTCCTTTCAGCGCGCACAATGCGCGTGGATGTCATCGCCGCCACAGGCGGGCGATACAGCCTTGTCAGAGGGGAGCGGGGAGCGTCGGGGGTAGTCGGCTGAGAGTGGAGAGTACAGCCTGCCCCATGTCGCAAAATTAAATAATCCGGCCCGATTTACCAAGTCCGTTAAGGTTATTTATAAAATCGGGCGGAGTGTCGTCGGATGGTGGTCAGAGGCGGCCTTTTGAGATGAGTTTCAGGGATAAAAGACTTGTAAATAAGGTTATATAAGCTTATATAATTTATATTACTATCTAATTTACATAAAATGCCGAGCAGGCGCCGTGCCGGGGTTTGCCCGGCTCGGCGCCTGCTTCAGCATGATTGTGTTATGGCTTGATGCGTGGAGATCAGTCCACGTATTTTTTCACGATTACGGTGGCGTTGTGTCCTCCGAAGCCGAAAGCGTTGGAGAGCGCTGCGCGCACCTCGCGTTTCTGGGCTTTGTTGAAGGTGAAGTTAAGGGTATAGTCGATATCCTCGTCTTCGTCGCCCTCCTCGTGGTTGATGGTCGGGGGTACGATGTCCTCTTCTACGGCCTTGATGCTGAAGAGGGCCTCAAGGGCTCCCGTAGCGCCGAGCAGATGGCCTGTCATCGACTTGGTGGAGCTGATGTTGAGCTTGTAAGCTGCCGGGCCGAAAAGATCGACGATGGCCTTGACTTCGCTCTTGTCGCCCACGGGGGTCGATGTGCCGTGAACGTTGATGTAGTCGATGTCGTCCACTGTCATGCCGGCGTCGTCGAGCGCGGCCTTCATCGAAAGCTTTGCGCCGAGTCCTTCGGGATGCGTGGCGGTGAGGTGATATGCGTCGGCGCTCATGCCTCCGCCGGCTACCTCGCAGTAGATCTTGGCTCCGCGTGCCTTGGCGTGCTCGAGCTCCTCAAGGATGAGCACTGCCGATCCCTCGCCCATGACGAATCCGTCGCGGCTCTTGCTGAAGGGGCGTGAGGCTGTCTCGGGGGAGTCATTGCGTGTGGAGAGGGCGTGCATCGAGTTGAAACCGCCCACTCCGGCGGGATAGATGGCTGCTTCGGCGCCGCCGGTGACGAAAGCGTCGGCTTTGCCGAGGCGGATCAGGTTGAATGCGTCGATTATGGCGTTGTTGGACGATGCGCAGGCCGATACTACGCCGTAGTTGGGGCCGTGGAACTCATACTCCATCGACACATGACCCGACGCAATGTCGGCGATCATCTTGGGGATGAAGAAGGGGTTGTATTTGGGGCCGTTGGCTTCGTTGAGGGCATAATAGCCGGCTTCCTCCTCGAATGTGTGGAGGCCGCCGATACCAGCTGCGACGATGACACCGATGCGGTTGCGGTCGAGGTTGGGCGCCTCAAGGATATTGCTGTCGGCCACTGCCTGACGGGCGGCTACCAGCGCATACTGCGCATAAAGGTCGAGCTGACGGAGCTTCTTGCGGTCGATGTGGTCGGCGCCGTTGAAGTCCTTTACCTCGCAGGCAAACTGGGTCTTGAATTTCGAAGCGTCAAAATGAGTGATGGGTGCGGCGCCGCTCTTGCCGGCTTTGGCGGCCTCCCAGGTGGCGGCTACGTCATTGCCCAGCGGAGTGATGGCTCCGAGTCCGGTCACTACAACTCTCTTTAATTCCATTCTTGTCTATCTCTGTGTGGATTGGTTGGCTGTTGGATATTAGCCCTGGCGGCGTCCTGGCGGAGCCGCGAAGGGATCGGGGAGATTTAGGGCGTCAGGTATTTGCGGGGATGTGGTGTAAATAACGCCCAAGCGGCACACCGTCAACAGGGAGGAGATGCGCCGCGTGCGTATGGCCCCTGACGGGGCTGTAGGGTGATGGATGAAGGGGAAATTACTTGCCCTCTTCAGCCTTCTCGATGTAGCTGATGGCGTCGCCTACGGTGGCGATGGTCTGAGCCTGGTCGTCGGGGATGGTGATGCCGAACTCCTTCTCGAACTCCATGATGAGCTCTACGGTGTCAAGGCTGTCAGCGCCAAGGTCCTGGGTGAAGTTAGCGGTTTCGGTCACTTCGTTCTCGTCAACGCCGAGCTTGTCGACGATGATAGCTTTAACGCGGGATGCGATTTCTGACATTTTTTCTGATTTTATGATTAGTGATTTCTAATTTGCGGTGCAAAGTAAGCGATTTTTCTCCGAATTATAAAACTTTCAGGCTATAAACTGACTGTCATGTGCTATTTTTGTCAGTTTTTATGTCCTTTGCGGGGCTTTTGGAGCGTCGGAGGGCTTCTTGAGGCCCAGCAGAGGCGCTATAGCCTGATCCCAAATCCGGGAGGTGGCTCCGAGCTGGCTCCTTACGTAGTCGCCGGCCGCTTTGCCTGATTTCTGCAGGAATGCGCTGTCGGTGGAGAGGCTCTGCAGGATGTCGTCGAGAGTAGTGCGGTCGGTGTAGCAGAATCCTCCTCCGCAGGCGAGCAGATCGGCGGCTTCCTTGAATTTGTCGTGGCGCGGGCCGAATACGACGGGTATGCCGTAGACGGCGGCTTCGTTGATATTGTGGATGCCTGTGCCGAATCCTCCGCCGATGAGGGCTGCCGATCCGTAGCGGTAGAGGCTCGCGAGCTTGCCGAAGCAGTCGACGATAAGGCAGCGGGCGTCGCCGGGATCGCGGCCGGCTTCAAGCTCCGAAAGCATCACGGCTCCGCCTGCGATACGGCCCCGGAGCGCTTCGAGCCGGGCTGCGTCGAATTCGTGGGGGGCTATGATGAGGCGAGTGGTGGAGGGCGCTTCGTTGAACCAGCTGATATAATGATCTTCGTCGGCCGGCCAAGAGCTGCCCGCTATGAGGGTGAACGAGGAGTCTTCAACGAAACGCTCCACGCAGGGCATGTCGACAGTGGTGTTGAGTATGTCGGTGACGCGGTCGAAGCGCGTATCGCCGGCCACTGTTGCGTCGCAGCATCCGATGCCGGAGAGCAGGCGACGTGACGCCTCGTCCTGCACGAAGATGTGGGTGAAGCAGCGAAGCATGCGCCGGAACTGACCTCCCCAAGGCTTGAAAAATATCTGCCGCGGGCGGAAGATAGCTGATATCAGGTAGGTAGGCACCTCCATCCGCTGCAGCTCTCCGAGGAGGTTGCCCCAGAACTCATACTTGACAAATACGGCGGCTGTCGGGCGCACTGTCTCGACGAAGCGTCGCGCGAGGCGGGGCGTATCGGCCGGAAGATAGCATACGATGTCGGCGCCGCGGTAGTTTTTTCTGACTTCGTAGCCCGAGGGGGAGAAGAATGTGAGCACGATGCCTGTATGGGGGCTCTCGCGGCGCAGCCGTTCCATCAGCGGACGTCCCTGCTCGAATTCGCCGAGCGAAGCGGCGTGGATCCACACGTAGCGGCGTCCGGGCTGGAGCGCCGACGCGAGGGTGGGGAACGTCAGCCGGCGTCCGTCGCGTATGCGGGCTGCCTTCGGGTTGCGCATGGCGGCGGCCTTTATGCCGATGTCGTAGAGACGTATTGCCAGATTGTAAAGAGCGTTCATCGCGGGCTCGCTGTGGCGTTATTTGATGGCCGATATGCCGCGACGGATGCGGGCCGTCGTCTCGTCGGGGCCGAGAAGCTCGGTGATGTCAAACATGTGGGGGCCTTTGCATTCGCCTACGACCGTCAGGCGGAAGGCGTTCATGACATTGCCCAGATGATAGCCCTTGGAGGCTATCCATTCGAGCACTATCGGCTCGGCGTCGGCGCTCTTCCATGACTTCAGGCCGCCGAGCACTCCGATGAGCTCCTCCATGATGGCGGGCATCTGCTCGCTCCAGCGTTTTCTGACCGCTTTCTCGTCGTAAGCCTCCGGGGCCTTGAAGAAGAAGCCTGCATGATCCCAGAGCTCGCTGACGAAGTTGACGCGGCTCTTCACCATGCCGACGGCACGGGCTATGTATTCGTCGGTGAAGTCGGCCGGATTGACGCCGTGCGCCTCCATTACGGGCTTGAAGCGCTCGGCGAGCTCGGCGTCGGGGATCAGCTGGAGATATTTGTGGTTGAACCATTTGCCCTTCTCGAAGTCGAAGCGGGCGCCCGAACGCGAGCAATGGTCGAACGAGAATGATTCGATCAGCTCGTCCATGCTCATGATTTCGCGGTCGTCGCCGGGATTCCATCCGAGAAGCGCCAGGAAGTTGACGACGGCCTCGGGCAGGTAGCCGCTTTCGCGGTAGCCGGTCGATATGGCGCCGGTCGAGGGATCGGTCCATTGCAGGGGGAAGACGGGGAAGCCGAGGCGGTCGCCGTCGCGCTTGCTGAGCTTGCCCTTGCCGTCGGGCTTCAGCAGCAGGGGCAGATGCACGAACTGCGGGGCGGTGTCGCTCCATCCGAAAGCTTCGTAAAGAAGCACGTGGAGCGGAGCCGACGGGAGCCATTCCTCGCCGCGGATCACGTGGGTGACCTCCATCAAATGGTCGTCGACGATGTTGGCCAGATGGTAGGTGGGGAGGTCGTCGGCACTCTTGTAGAGCACTTTGTCGTCGAGCACCGAGGAGTTGATGGTCACTTTGCCGCGCAGCAGGTCGTCGACTGTGACGTCGCGGCCCGGTTCTATCTTGAAGCGCACCACGTAGGGGGTGCCTGCGGCTATCAGCCGCTCCACCTCGTCGGCCGGCATGGTCAGCGAGTTGCGCATGCGTCCGCGGGTCGAGGCGTCATACTGGAAATTGGGCGTGGCCTGACGGGCGGCTTCGAGTTCGGCGGGAGTGTCGAACGCTATGTAGGCTTTGCCGGCGTCGAGCAGACGGCGCGTGTGCTCGCGGTAGATGTCGCGGCGCTCGCTCTGCTTGTAGGGGCCGTAGGCGCCTCCCTCTCTTACGCCCTCGTCGATCCTGATTCCGAGCCAAGCCAGGGCCTCGTTGATGTAGTCCTCGGCTCCGGGCACGAAACGCTGCGAGTCGGTATCCTCGATGCGGAGTATCATGTCGCCCCCTGTCTGGCGGGCGAAAAGGTAGTTATAGAGAGCCGTGCGCACGCCTCCGATGTGGAGGGGGCCTGTCGGCGAGGGAGCGAAACGCACCCTGACTTTACGCTGCTGTGTCATCTCGATCAGTGTCAGTTGGGAAATTGAGCTGCAAAGTTACGAAAAAAAGCGATATTACCGTAATACCGCTTTCTTATTAATGCTTTGCAGCCAGCCGGAGGCTGTGTCAGAGGAGCAAGGCGGCTCCCGCCGTCCATGATTTGAAGCGGGGCGAAGAGCCCTGGAGCACGTCGCAGGGGGAGTAGCGGAAGAAGAGTCCCACATCGCCGCATACGCGGGCGTTGACCATGAAGTCGACCGAGAGCTTACGGAGGCCTACGCCGCGGTGGAAGTCCTTGCCGCGGTGGTCGTCGGCGTCGGTCCAGGTGGTCTTGATGCTGCCGTAGGCGTTATAGGCCGGTATTATGCCGGCGCCGAGCCGGAAGCGTGTGCCGCATACGTGGAAGGGGAATGTGTGTTCGTAGATCATCGGCAGCTGCAGCGAGAAGGTGTGCAGGCGGCTCATCTGCGGTTTCACTCCTTCGGGGAATGCGTAGATGCCTGTGGAGTTGTCGCCGGTCTTGACGAAACGGCGGCCGGTGGTGGAGCGGTAGTTGCGCCAGGTGTATCCGAGGCCTATAGTGAATGCGTCGGGGCCGTCCCAGTATTTTATTCCCGGGAACATGAGCATCGATATCTCCAGCGATTTGGCCGGCTCGATGTTGATGGAGGCACCCGGGGCGCCGACGATGCCGAGTGACACGGAGCCTACTATCAAGTCGCTGCCGCTTTCCGACCGGTTGCGGCGCCCGATCCGGCCGGAAAAGATGCCGGAGCCCGACTTCACGCGGCGGTCGGTTGTCGTGCGCTGGGTGAATACGAGGGTGGTGTCGGGGCATTCCACACTGATGGTCACGGCGCCGGCGCTTTCGGCCACGATGACGCGCTGTGCGTTGCTGATGCCGGTGATGGTGTCGGGATCGGTGCTGGCCCACAGACCGGAGGCCGCGAGGAGCGCAAGCGATGATATGATGGTTCGTTTAGCTTTCATAGTCAGTCATATTAATAGGGTATGCATGTGATGGGGTCAGAATCCGATATTGAGGCCGGTCGACCACAGGGAGTATTCCGGTCCGGTCGAGCGGTGGAACATCCTGAAGGGCGAATAGCGCGCATACCAGCCGATCTCGCTGCCGAAGTTGAGTATGACAAGGCCGTCGACGGAGAAGGCCCGCTGATGCAGCCCCTTGTATTTGCGGCGGCATGACGTGCCGTCGGGGTCGGTCCATTTGGTCGATGCGCGGGTGTAGGTGTTCCACATGCCCACTACCCCTATCGCTATGCCTGTGGGGCCGACAAGGCGCTGCTTGAGCATCACCGGCAGCTGCAGGCCGAAGCTGCTGACCGACGAACTGACCGACCGCATCCCTTCGCCGTCGGGGGCGAGGAATATCCGGCCGTTGCCGCCATCTTCGATATGGTAGCCGCCGCCCACTTTCTGCATGCGGTGGAAGAAGCCGACGCCGATGGTCAGGGCCGTGCGGCGCGAGGGGCTGCGGAGTTCGGCTCCGGCTATCTGGCTTATGCCCCATTCCCAGCTTGTGCGTATCCCCTTGACGGCGTCGGAGGGCATCGAGGCGCCGACGTAGGCTCCTCTGACGGAGAAGGCGCGCCATGCCGCCCTCCTGTTTCTGCGGCGCGATGTCGCCGAGGCGTCGTTGTCGCGCAGGAAAGGCATGTCGATGTCGATCACCGGTTCGCGGCCGGAGTCGAGATTCTCGGCAAGGAAGTCGTAGTCGCTTCCCTCGCTTTTTACTTTGAGATGCAGTTTGCGGTCGCCGTTGCTGACCACTGTCACCGATGCGGGATTGTCGATCACCTTTATGGTGTCGGGCTGTGCCGGAGCTGCCGTAGCGGTGGATATCGCGGCTGTGAGAGCCGCAATGGTTGACAAGAGTTTCATTATTTCGATGTGATTTTGATTAGATTCTGTAATTGCCGGGCGGTGGCTTTACCCTCTATCGCGATCAGCACCACCCGGCGCCGCCCGTTCTGCGCCGGATTGCATACGAAGATCACGTAGCGGTTGAGGCCTTCTCCCGTTGGGGCGAGCGTCAGGAAGGCATACTTGATGCGGCCGTCGCGATAGCTCACCTCGCGCGACTTCGATGCGGCCATGTCGGCTTCCACGGCGCCGGCTATGGCGTCGAGCGTCGTGGCCGTCACGTCGGGAAGCGTCAGCGAATGGTATTCGCTGAGCCCGTAGCGGGTGAGGTCGCCACCTCTTATCACCGTCACTTCAGCGCCGGGCTCCGAGGAGTAGCGTTCGATCATCCGCGCCGACTCCGAGTGGTCGGCTCCTCTGGCGGCGGTGCAGGCCATGGCGAGAAATGCCGCCAGCAATATCAATCGGTATCTCATAGCTGTGAATTAATTTCGTTGAACTGGTCGGCCACCGAGGAGCGCATGTCGGCCTGCGCGCGGGCCACTTCGCCGAGCGTCGCCTCCATTATGCCCATCACCGCCTCGCGGTCGTCGATGCGCCGCTGGTCGACCAGCGCGTAGCATTCGTCGCCGGCGTCGGGGCTGAAGGTGATGGCCGCGTAGGTCAGTCCTGCGCCGACCATCAATGCTGCGGCGATGCGCATGGCCCGGCGCCATGCATCGCTGTCGGCCATGCCGGTCCGGCGGGGCCGCATCATCGCTGTGTAGGCGGCTACGGCCCGGTCGGCGTCGTGGTCATCGTCTGTCCGCTCCTCCGCGAGCAGCCTGCGCAGCTCCCTCTCCTCTTCGAGCGAGGTCAGTCCGGCGTAGTAGCGCTCGGTCAGACGGTTGATTTCCGTCGTGCTATGGTATGTCTGTCGGTTGTTGTCCATCGTTTCCTGTGGTTTTGTCATTTATGTCGTTTCGGCCCGTTGAGCTTCATGTATTCCTCTCTTATGGTGCGCCGCGCGCGGCTCAGGATAGTGCGCACGTTGGCTTCGGTCAGTCCGAACCGCTCGGCGATCTCCTCCATAGGCCATTCGTCGGCGTCGCGCAGGCGCAGTATCTCGCGGTCGCGCGGGTTGAGGCGGGTGGCCATCAGGCGGTCGACCTCTTCGAAGAGGGCGCAGGAGTAGTCTGACGGGTCGGACAGGTCAGGCATTTCCGATGCCTCGCCGTCGCCCTGTCTGACGGCCCTGCGACGCAGCAGGTCGATACTCGCGTTGCGCACCGATATCACCGTGGCTCCGCGGGCATGGCATTCGTCGCTGAGGCTTCCGGCGCGGCTCCAGAGCCCCACGAAGGCGTCCTGCAGGGCATCGACGGCATCGTCGTCGTTGCCCAGTATCTGCCTCGCCGAGGCCAGCAGGCGCTGGCGCATGGCCATGAATGTGGATGTCAGCTGTCGGGGATCCATTCTGATAGTGATACGCACCTTGCCGGTGATTTGTGACAAAGTTAACCAAAAAAATTTGAGGATCGGAGCCATCGGAGCTATCGGAGTCATCGGAGGGATCGGAAAAAATCGGAGCCATCGGAGCAGCCTTCGCGGCCTCTTTCCGATAGCTCTGATAATTCCGATAATTCCGATCCCTCCGATCCCTCTGATCCCTCCGATTACTCCGATCCCTCCGGGCGGTCGGAGAGGAGGCGCTTGAGGTAGGGGGTGGGGCGGCTGTCGTAGGCGCGGCGCAGGAGGGTGGCGGCGCTGTCGGGGCGGCCGAGAGCGCGCAGGGCCAGGCCGGCGTCGACCATCGAGCGCCATTGCAGCGTGGGCGCTCCGTAGCGGCGCACTGCGGCGCTGTCGGCGGCGATCTCCAGCCAGGTGCGCGCGGCCGCCCCGATGTCGCCCTGCCCGAGCTGACCGTCGGCGAGAGCGAAGAGCCACGCCGGCGCTCCGGGTTGTCCGGCCAGCATCGCGCGTGCGTACCTTTCTATAGCCTGCGGATCGCGCCGGGCTGTGTAGTAGCGCAGCAGCGCGGCGTCGACAATGCGGCTCATCCAGGGCTCGCTTTCCGCGGCCGCCTTCAGAAAGCGCTCATAGATGCCGGCGTGGCCCAGGGCAATGCTCTCGCGTCCCACGGAGATGATGAGCGAGTCGACCGGCACTCCCGCCCGCAGCGCCCGGTGGAGGAGCATCATCTGTTCGGTGACAGCCACGGGCCGCAGACTGTCGCGCATGGCAGCCGAGGTGATGGCTCTGGCGTAGCAGTCGGTGCGCTGCGGGTGGCGGTCGATCAGCAGGCCGTACATCGCCGCAGCGTTGGCCCACTCGCCCGCGCGGTAATGGCGGGCCGCCTTCTGCTCCACGGCGTCGGCCGCCGCCGTAGCGGCTCCGAGCAGCAGCGACAGCAGTGTCAGGGTGATGATTCGTCGCATGGCTATGATCCGTTTTGTGCGATTTATGATTTCTGTCAAAAAACGCGCTGTGACAAGCAATTTGCAAGGCATTGCGCATCTAAACCACGAGGTTTTATTGTTGTTAACAAAAAATACGCTACTTTTGTCGGTAGGTAACTACTCACCTATAGTGAGCTGACAAAGTCAGAGGTTAGTCGACCTTT
>ERZ825324.1900-NODE-1900-length-23596-cov-3.643176_pt1 | contig 23596 bp, 19 predicted proteins | sample MGYA00519859_ERZ825324 | MGnify/ENA primary metagenome ERZ825324 (study PRJEB31778, sample SAMEA3449198) | human gut metagenome | biome: human gut; feature: human-associated habitat; material: faeces | place: United Kingdom | collected 2010/2012 ... | reverse complement strand
TGTCAGCTGTCCGCCCTCGTCGTAGCCCACGTATCCCGGAGGCGCTCCGACGAGCCTCGACACGGTGTGTTTCTCCTGATATTCGCTCATGTCTATGCGCGTCATCATGTTCTCGTCGTCGAAGAGATATTCAGCCAGAGCCTTGGCGAGCTCGGTCTTGCCCACACCGGTGGTGCCGAGGAATATGAACGAGCCGATAGGGCGGCGCGGGTCGTTGAGGCCGGCGCGGCTGCGGCGCACGGCGTCGGCTATGGCGCGTATGGCGTCCTCCTGCCCGACCACGCGTCCGTGGAGCTCCTCTTCAAGATGCAGCAGTTTCTCTTTCTCGCTCTGCACCATTTTGTTGACCGGTATACCGGTCCATCGGCTTACTACGTCGGCTATGTCCTCGGCGTCGACCTCCTCCTTGATCAGAGCTTTCTCGCCCTGCATCATGGCGAGCTGTTCCTGTATCTGCTTGTTCTCGGCCTCCTTCTGCTGCACTTTAGAGTAGCGGATCTCCGCAACTTTGGCATAGTCGCCCTCGCGCTCGGCTCGTTCGGCCACGAAATTGAGCTGCTCGATGTCGATCTTGTTCTGCTGTATGCGGTTGATCAGGTCTTTCTCCGCTTTCCATTTGGCGGTGAATTCCTTCTCCTCCTCGCGCATCTGTGCGAGATCCTTCTCGATCTCCTTGACCTTCTCGCTGTCGCCTTCGCGCTTGATGGCCTCGCGTTCGATCTCCTTTTGTGCGATCATGCGGGTGATCTCGTCAAGCGCCTGCGGCACGGAGTCCATCTCCAGACGTAGCTTCGAAGCGGCCTCGTCCACCAGGTCGATGGCCTTGTCGGGGAGGAAACGGTCGGTGATATAGCGCTCCGAGAGCTGCACGGCGGCTATGATCGCTTCGTCGCGGATACGCACCTTGTGGTGGTTTTCGTAGCGCTCCTTAAGGCCGCGCATGATCGCAATGGCGCTCATCTCGTCGGGCTCGTTGACCATCACTTTCTGGAACCGGCGTTCGAGCGCCTTGTCCTTCTCGAAATACTTCTGATACTCGTCGAGCGTGGTGGCGCCGATGCTGCGGAGCTCTCCGCGCGCCAGAGCGGGCTTCAGTATGTTGGCGGCGTCCATTGCCCCCTCGCCCTTGCCGGCTCCGACAAGAGTGTGGATCTCGTCGATGAAGAGTATGATCTCTCCGTCGCTCTGCGTCACTTCGTTGACGATCGCCTTCAGACGCTCCTCAAATTCGCCCTTGTATTTCGCTCCGGCCACGAGAGCTCCCATGTCGAGCGAGAATATCTGCTTGGAGCGGAGGTTTTCAGGTACGTCGCCGCGCACTATCCTCTGGGCCAGGCCCTCGGCTATGGCGGTCTTGCCGGTGCCCGGCTCGCCTATGAGCATGGGGTTGTTTTTGGTGCGTCGGCTGAGTATCTGGAGCACGCGGCGGATCTCGTCGTCGCGGCCTATCACCGGATCGAGCTTGCCCTGACGGGCGCGCTCATTGAGGTTGATGGCATACTTGTTGAGGGAGTTGTAGGTCTCCTCTGCGCTCTGGTCGGTGGCCTTCTTGCCTTTGCGCAGCTCGTCGATCGCGGCTTTGAGCTCCTTGTCGGTCAGTCCGGTATCCTTGAGGATGCTTGATGCCGGCGAGGGGATCTCAAACAGGGCGGTAAGCAACGCTTCAAGAGTGACATACTCGTCGCCCTGCTTCTTGGCGATATCGAGGGCTTTCTGGAGCACGTCGTTGGAGCTCCGGCTCAGATACGGTTCGCCTCCCGACACTTTTGGCAGCGATGCTATCTCGCGCTCTATGGCGGCGTTTACGGTGTTGATGTTGGCGCCGGTCTTGGCGAAAATAAATTTCACGAGCGACTCGCCTTCCGACATCACTGCCTTAAGGATATGCACCGGCTCTATGGCCTGTCCGCCGCTCTCACGGGTCAGTTCCACAGCCTTCTGGATGGCTTCCTGTGACTTGATGGTAAAATTGTTGAAATTCATATCCTAAATAAATAAACAGTTTTAAGCGGTTTGATTCCCGACGCGGATGCGAGCCGCCGGGGCTTGCCGTCCGCTGATTTTCTAACAACCACAGGAGCTTAAAAGTTGGTAAGTGCCAACATTTTTACTCTGCACTTGCCGAAAATTCGGTCAGAATGTCTAACTTTGTAACTGCAAACAGCATGCCAAAATGAAAAAGTCACATAATATCCTTTTGCGTGTCGCCATCTTCATGGCGGCATTGGTGGCTTCGCCTTCGGTGATGGCCCAGGACACCTATTTTCAGCTCCCGATAGTGCCGGATTCGCTGCAGGGACTGCAGCCGAGAGTGGACTATCTCATTCAGCACTACTGGGATTTCTGCGATTTCAACAAGGCTTTCAGCAACCGCGAACGTATGGGCGAGAGCTTCAAGACCTATCTCAACCTCATGCCTCACGCATCGGCCCGGCAGGCGCACCGCTGCATAGCCAAGCTTCTCAAGGATCTTGAAAAGCGTCCCGACGACCTGGTGTTCCTTGCCAATACGGCAGAGGAATATGTACATTCTGACACGTCGCGGATTTATTCCGACGAGCTTTATCTGCCGTTCATACGCGCCGTGGTCGACAACAAGCGTGTCGACAAGAGCCTCAAGGCCCGCTATGAGCATCAGGTGCGTGTGCTCTCTGCCTCGCAGGTGGGCATGTCGGCGCCTGAATTTGAGTTTACCGACCGCGACGGCCAGAAACGCACGTTCGCTCCCGACTCGTCGGAGGTAACGCTGATCTACTTCTTCGATACGGAGTGTGGCGACTGCCATCTGGCGCGCACGCGCCTCAATGCCGACATACCGACTTCAAACTATATAGATCGGAAGCTCGTGAGAGTGGTGGCCATATCGCTTGAAGAGCCCACGGAGGAATGGCGTCAGAAGGTGAACAACTATCCTGAGACATGGACGGTGGGTGCGGCTCCAGATATCGACACTATCTATGATATCACTACCATACCATCGTTCTACATCCTTGATGAGGACGCCGTTATCCGCATGAAAAACGCGAGCATCGACACCGTCCTGCAGGTCATGTCGAGGCTGTGATGAGGCGGCATAGAGGCAAGATTGATTCAGTGTAACGTCAAAATCCAGTCAGATGTCGAGATTCAACAAAATCGTGGCGCACACATTCGTCAAGTGCACCGGCTATACTTACAGCAACCTCGCGAGGCTGTTCATACGCCTGTTTGTGGGAGTGATGTTCATGCAGTTCGGCATACGCCATCTCGTGGCTTTCGAGCAGCTTCGGGTGTCGTTCCCGTGCATGTTCGGCCTTCAGCCCGAGACGTGTCTGATACTGATGATCATAGTCGAGATCGTATGCTCCCTCTTCATTATGGTCGGCTTCCTGACGAGGATCTCCGTGATACCTCCAGCTCTCTCCATGATAGCGGCCGAATATTATATCCTTCACAATATGCTCCCTCATGTGTCGGTCTATGGACTGTCCGACACGCAGCCAGGCTACCTGCCCATAATGTTCATAGGCATCTATCTCTATATCCTGCTGGCGGGTCCGGGCAAGATCTCGCTCGATTATTTCATATCGCTGTTTCTCATAAGCCGTCAGGGCAAGAGCGGCGACGAGGAGCTTGAGGACGTATGATGCCATGAGGATAGCAGCGTTGATATCCGGAGGCGTCGACAGCGCCGTAGCCGTCCACCGTCTGGTGGAGCAGGGCCACGACGTCAGCCTTTTCTATATCCGCATCGCCTCCGACGACGGTCGCGGCGACTGTTCGGCCGAGGAGGATCTTGAGATGTGCCGGCTCATAGCGGCGCGCTACCGCCTGCCACTTGACACTGTAGATCTCAACCGTGAGTACTGGGAAAGCGTGATGGAATATGCGTTGCGGACAGTCCGGCAGGGGCTCACCCCCAACCCCGACATCATGTGCAACCGCTTCATCAAGTTCGGTTATTTCGAGGAGCGGCGCGGTCATGAATTCGACTTCACTGCCACCGGGCATTATGCGCGTACCGTCACCGATCCGTCCGACGGACTCGTATATCTGGCCACGGCTCCCGATCCCGTCAAGGACCAGACTGATTTCCTCGCCCGCATAAGCTATGCACAGCTCACGCACGCCATGTTCCCCATCGGCGATATGCCTAAATCGGAGGTGCGCCGCATGGCCATGGAGCTGAATCTGCCGAATGCCCGCCGTCGCGACAGCCAGGGTATCTGCTTTCTCGGCAAGATCAATTACAATGATTTCATCCGCCGTCATCTCGGCGAGCGTCCGGGGCCGATCATCGAGATAGAGACCGGCCGCAAACTCGGCGAGCACCGCGGCTACTGGTTCCATACGATCGGCCAGCGCAAGGGGCTCGGATTGAGCGGCGGCCCATGGTATGTCGTGGGCAAGAACATAGCCGACAATGCCGTCTATGTAAGCGGCGGCTATGGCACTGAGCGCCAGTATGGACGCACGATATGCCTCGACGAGATGCACTGGATTACGCGCGATCCGTGGCCCGCTGAATGCTCCTCGGAACCAGTCGTGTTCAAAAACCGCCATATGCCCGAGTTTATCGGTGCCACTCTGACGCGCGTCGGAGCCGGACGCTACGTCGTCGAGAGCTCGCAGCCAGTGCAGGGTATCGCGCCGGGGCAGTTTGCTGTCATTTATACCCCCGACCGGCGTCTCTGCCTCGGAAGCGGCATAATCACCACCGACGATCCTCATCATTTCAAACTCACACAGCCATGTCAGAACGAATCAGACTGAAAGTGCTCGGCCTCTCCTATAGCCAGATACGCACCGGAGCATATGCGCTGATACTCGCCGAGGCCGATGGTCCCGGGCGCATACCGGTGGTGATCGGCCCTGCCGAGGCCCAGTCGATAGCCATACGCATGGAGAGTATCACCCCTCCCCGGCCCATGACCCACGATCTGTTCGTCAGCTTCGCCCATGCTTTCGGTGTGACGTTGAGCGAGGTGTTTATCTACCGCTTTGAGGATGGCATCTTTTCATCGGAGCTGACATTTACCGACGGCGAGCGGACGGTGACGGTCGACTCCCGCACTTCCGACGCAATCGCCATCGCCATGCGCACTTCGGCGCCCATCTATACCACACGTGCGATTCTCGAAGAGACAGGATTCGAGGTAGAAGTAGAGGAGTCCATGGCAGAAGATTCGGTCGACGACGAGGGCGCCGGAGCTCCACAGGCTCCGAAGCTCGAAAACTATGCCGTCGAGGAGCTTGAGCGGACTCTTCAGAAACTCATAGCCGATGAGAATTATGAGGAAGCGGCCAGAGTGAGCCGTATTCTCGAACAGAAACGCAGACGCGGATCCCCGGGCGCATGATAATGGATGCCGCAGTAATTATTCAAGAAATAATATCTACTACCGTCACGATATGCTGAAGTTCCGACTTATCATACTCAACTTTCTCCAGTTTGCCGTCTGGGGAGCCTATCTGACCTGTCTCGGACAGTATGTGGGCGCCGCAGGTCTCGGGAGCGACATAGCCCTGTTTTATTCAGTGCAGGGCATGGTGTCGATATTCATGCCCGCTCTGATGGGCATTATCGCCGACAGATGGATTCCGGTCAACCGCGTGCTTGGCGCATGTCATCTTCTGGCAGCCGCTTTCATGGGCGCGGCCTGGTGGTATGGCCACAACCATCCCCAGCTTGAGTTCGCGCCATTCTTCACGCTGTATACACTCAGCGTGGCGTTTTACATGCCTACAATAGCGCTTGCGAACTCCACCGCATTCAAGGCTCTCAAGATGCGCGGTTACGACACAGTGTCGGCTTTCCCTCCGATCCGTACCTTCGGCACGATCGGTTTCATCGCATCCATGTGGCTCGTCAATTCGGTCTACTGGCATGCCGGCGAGTGGGGATTCACGCTATCAGATGCTAATCCGATGAGCGCGTTCCGATTCCAGTACACCGACATGCAGCTTCTGACGTCGGCCGTGTTAGGGCTGCTGCTCGGACTCTTTGCGTTCACTCTCCCGGTAAGCCCTGTCGACCGTAGCGCTGCTGCTTCCGGACGAAGTGTGGCCGACTCTTTAGGACTCTCGGCATTCCGTCTCTTCGCCGACCGCCGCATGGCTCTCTTTTTCGTATTCTCGATGCTTCTCGGCGTGGCCCTTCAGATCACCAACGGTTTCGCCACCACATTTATCACCTCCTTCAAAGGCGTGGAGGAATATGCCTCGACTTTTGGCGCCAACAACGCCACTCTGCTGACGTCGCTGTCGCAGGTGAGTGAGGCGCTGTGCATACTCCTTATACCGTTCTGTCTGCGCCGCTTCGGCATCAAGCGGGTGATGCTCATCGCCATGCTCGCATGGGTGCTCCGCTTCGGGTTCTTCGCCGCAGGCAACCCCGGGTCGGGCGTATGGCTCTTCATCCTGTCGATGATAGTCTACGGTGTGGCGTTCGACTTCTTCAACGTCAGCGGCGCACTCTTTGTAGAGCAGGAGACCTCCGAACGGGTCAAGTCATCGGCTCAGGGACTGTTCATGCTTATGACCAACGGCATCGGAGCCTCTGTCGGCACCCTGATAGCCGGAGCGGTCGTAAACCGTTATGTCAGCTGGCAGACGATGCCCGACGGCCGCTCCTACATGCTCGGCGACTGGTCGACGCCATGGCTGATATTCGCCGCATACGCACTCGTGGTTGCGGTACTGTTCGCTATTTTTTTCAGGTACAGTCATAAGCCGGCACCCGACGGCCGCCAGATCGGCGAGGCCGAGGATGCCGCTCTTGAGATCGAGTGATGATACAGTTTTATGCTCCTGACATAGCTTCGACCCTCACCCTCCCCGAGAGCGACTCGCAGCACGCCGTGAGAGTGCTGCGTCTGCGCGAGGGCGACGAGCTGACCGTCGTCGACGGACGCGGCAGACGCTACCTGTGTGTCATCACGGGCGCACATCAGCGCCATACGTCGGTGGAGATCATCTCGTCAGAGACAGTCGCTCCATCCTGGTCGGGCGAGATCGTGGCCGCGGTGGCGCCGTCGAAACATCTTGACCGCATGGAGTGGATGACTGAAAAGCTGACCGAGATCGGTGTCAGCCGCATCGTCCCCATTCTCTGCCGACGGTCGGAGAGGCGCGAGCTAAAGCCGGAACGCCTTGAGAAGATCGCCGTTTCGGCCATGAAGCAGTCGCTTAAGGCCGTGTTGCCTGTTGTGGAACCTCTCACCCCTGTCGAAGAGATTATAGCACGCTATGCCGGAGCCCAGAGTTTCATAGCTTACTGTGACCGCACCATACCGCGTCGCGAGCTTGTAGAGTCTTACCGCACAGGAATGCCGGTCACCGCCGTAATGATAGGGCCGGAAGGCGACTTCGCCCCCGAGGAGATAGCATCGGCCATCGGCGCCGGATGGCAGCCTGTGGCGCTGGGCCCGGAGAGGCTCCGCACAGAGACGGCGGCCTTCAGGGCCGTTGATACGATCCATGTACTCGACCAGTACATGTCACTGAAAGATAATCAATAAATAGTCTACGATATGAAATCCATTACACCGTCAGATAATTTTTTTCTGCTTGCCGGGCCGTGTGTGATAGAGGGAGAACGCATGGCGCTTGACATAGCCGGGCGTATTACCGAGGTCACCTCGCGTCTGGGCATCCCTTACGTTTTCAAGGGCTCCTACCGCAAGGCCAACCGTTCGCGTCTCGACTCATTCACCGGTATCGGCGATCTGGAGGCGCTCCGCATACTTGCCAAGGTGAGAGAGGAGTTCGGAGTGCCTGTGGTCACCGATATCCATTCGCCTGAAGAGGCCGGGATGGCTGCCGAATTTGTCGATGTTCTCCAGATACCGGCGTTCCTCTGCCGTCAGACCGATCTGCTTGTGGCTGCCGCGCGCACCGGACGCGACGTCAACATCAAGAAGGGCCAGTTTCTCTCGCCGGAGGCCATGGAGTTTGCCGTGCAGAAGGTGCGCGATGCAGGCTGCGGCGATGTGGCCGTGACAGAGCGTGGCGTCACGTTCGGCTATCAGGATCTGGTGGTGGATTATCGCGGGATTCCTGTGATGAAGGGATTCGGATGCCCGGTGATACTCGACTGCACCCATTCGCTGCAGCAGCCCAACCAGACATGCGGCGTCACCGGCGGCCGCCCCGACATGATAGAGACCATAGCCCGCTGCGGTATCGCTGCCGGAGCCGACGGACTGTTCATAGAGACGCATCCCGATCCCTCGCATGCCAAGAGTGATGGAGCAAATATGCTCCGTCTTGACCTTCTGCCCGGACTGCTCCAGCGTCTGACGCGCCTGCGTGAGGTTGTCAACGAGATATCATAAAGCAAAAATTCAACGACATTCTACTAAATGAAGCATTTCATCGCATTTCTTCTGTTGCTGTCGGCGCCGTTCGCTGTCAGCGCGCAATCGGCCTCCGAAACGCCCATGACAAGGGCTGTCATGAAGGTCTATGACAAGATGATCGAGAATGATCCTACCGACTACGAGACTCTTCTGGCACGTGCCGGAGAGCTCTACAACCACGATGACTATGTCAAGGCCCAGGCCGATCTCGACCAGGCGCTCCGTTATGCGCCCGAGTCGGCCAAGGAGGTACGCTTCTCGGCCCATCAGCTGCGTGCTGCGGTCAGGGAGCGCATGGGTCATTATGCTGACGCTCTGACCGATCTCAATGCTGCCCTGCAGCTTGATCCGTCGGCCTACACATGCCTGTATCAGCGGGCCAACGTGCTGTATGAGCTCGGACGCTATGCCGATGCGCGCGCCGATTATCTGCGCCTGCAGCGTCTGTTCCCACGGTCGCAGGAAGCCGCGTTCGGACTGGCGCGGTGCGCGGCCCGCGAGCAGAATTTCGGCACAGCCAATGATCTTGCCGACCGTGCTGTGGATTATGCACCCGACAAGGCGGAGAGCTACATAAGGCGTGCGTCGGTGCGCAATCTTCTCGGCAATACCGAGGGGGCGGTCGACGACTATATCATAGCGCTTTCGATGGACAGCAATGTCAATACCAAGGCGCTCAACGAACTCGTCGGTCTTGCGAGGACGAATTATCCGGCCGTGATGAACGGTCTCTCGCGTGCCATCCGCCAGGCTCCCAGAGTGGGAATGTTCTATTATATCAGGGCTGCTATCGCTGAAAGTCATTACAACTACACCGCTGCCATCGAGGACTACGACAAGATACTCAACGACGGCCTGTACTCTTATGCGGGCCTCAACTCGTCGCTTGCCAAATGTTTTTATGCCCTCGGACAGTATGACACGGCTCTCGCCAACGCCGACTATGCCATATCGGCCGCTGAAGAGAATGCTCCGTATTATGCTCTGAAAGCCAAGATACTCTGTGCGCTCGGCGAATATCGCGAGGCTCTCGTCAACGCCGATCAGGCTCTGGCCAAACAGCCCGGACTGCTGGCAGGGCTTGAGGCAAAAGCAATGGCCGACCTGGCGCTCGGACATCCCCATGACGCGTCGGTAAGTATGGCCGAGGCCATACTCGACAATCCCGGTGATCCGCGCCTGCTCCTTCTTCGTGCCTGGGTGTGCTCCGACAGCCTCGCGCAGATCCCCCTCTCGCGCACTCTCTGCGAAAGGGCAGCCGACGCAGCCGGTCAGATGTCGCCCGACAATGTCAGCTCATTGCTCGGATTCGCACTGATGCGTCTTGACCGGATAGAGGAGGCCGACAGCTGGATGGAGCGCATACTCAACACACAGCCCGACTACGACGGACTCATCCATTACTATGCCGCCTGCTATTATGCCCGGCGCGGCATGATCGACAGAGCCATTGAGTGCGCGCAACTCGCCATGCAGAACGGGTATGCCGACTATCACAACTGGATGGATCTCGACACGGGATACATCAACGTAGAGCCGCTGCGATCCGATCCGCGGTTCCATCAGCTGATGGTGCGCTACGCCTCTATTTTCAACCGCTGAACTATCAGCGCGTCGACCCATTGCCGGCCGCGGCGGATCCAGCTCCGCATGCGGCCGGCTGTCGTAAATCCGGCGCTGGCAAACGCGCGTGCGGCCGCCGTGTTGTCGATTGCTGTCATGGCCCAGAGCTGATGCATGTCGAGGTGGAGCGAAGCGTATTCCCAGAGGAGTGTCAGGGCGCGCGCGGCATAGCCGCGGCCACGCGCCGCTTCGTCGATGATGATGCCTACGCCGGCCCTGCGGCTGAGCGGGTCGAAATCGTAAAGATCCACAGCTCCTACGGCGGTGCCCGATGCTGTTTCCGTCACGATCAGGCGCAGTTGACGGGCCGAGAATATGTCGGCGTCGTAGTTTGCTATATACTCGGCTATCTGATGCCGCGAGAGGGGAGCGCCCTGGCTCCCTGCCGACCATACGCGGGTGTCGTTTTCCCACCTCGTCATGTCGTCAAGGTCGGCCGGTTCGAGCGCGCGGAGCGCTATGGTGCCGTCGTCGAGCAGTTTTCTGTTCACTTTATGGGTCATGTGGCTGGCCTGATGATTGAGTTGTCGGAACGCGGGTATAAGCCGCCCGCAGCGGCCGTATGCTGACATCGTACATAGTGCCGTCCGAGGTGCGCGGACGTCCGGTCAGCCTGTAGTAGAATGTACGCTGTAAGTCCCACGACTTGAAGCTGAGCCTGCGTGTCTCCCCGGGAGGAATGTCGGCAGGCAGCCAGTGGACGGCTTCGTGAAGTTGACGTCCCTTGGCGTCAAGATAGATTATCCGCAGTTCGACGCCCTTCAGTGTACGGGAATTCCGGTTGGTGACAAACAGTGTCTCGCGCGAGGAGCGGAGCGGTTTGTCGTAGCCCGCCACGTCGATCATGCCGGGAGAGGGTGTGACCGTGTCGTGGCGCATGGCGACAGCATTGACGGCCGTCGGCGCGACCGCCTTGAGCCCACGCCGCGTAGTACGGTCCGGAACTGCCGACGCCATCACCGTTGCGGCTAAAATGAAATATATGGCAAGAGGCAGTCTCATAAGTAAGTGGGACTGGCCGGCACAGCCGGCTGTGGAACCTTTTTGACGCAGATCTGCGCGGGAGCCGATGTGGGCTGACGATGGCGTATGGTGCGCCGGAACATGTAGGGAAGCAGACGTGTCAGATCGAGATAGTATTCACTGCGGGCCTTGCTGAAAGCCAGGCGCGAGGCTTCGTCCTCCAGACGGATAGTAAAGCGTCCGCGCGACAGACGTCCCTGATCGCGGTCGGAGCCTGTGGAGATCCGGGCTTCGAATGTCGATCCGTTGCCTGCCGGAGTTGCCAGGCCGATAAGTGTGCCGGGCCTGACCGTGCGGTCGGCGCTTCTGACCACCACGAGCCTGTAGACGGTGGATCCCGACAGATCATGGCGCCGCTCGATAGCCATCAGGGATCCGTCGGCCGGAAACTGCCATATGCCTTCGATCGGGTGAGGGCCCGATGCGATGATGCGTGCGGCCACTGAGTCGGCGTCGTCATATCCCGGCTCGGTGGCGCGGGAGCAGATAGCCGTCAGTGCAAGGACAAGGGTGAGGAAAAAGCGCAGTGACATGGTGGTGATCAGGTGTTGGCAAACGTGTAGGAGAAGCCGAACGACAGGATCTCCTTGAACTGGAATTTCGACCATCCGCGCTCGCGCACACTCGACGTGTCATAACGCATGTGGGCGTAGATGTTGGTCGAGAGGTAGCGGTTGATGTTGAATTTGAAGGTGTGTTCCCAGTCGCCCTGAAACCGTGAGTAGTCGGTGAAGAGGAAGAGCCGCGACTGATATAGGATGTTGTAGGTGATCTTCCAGTTCATCTTGTACTCGGCGTTCGAACCGTATTCGCATCGGGCGTTGCGTCCGGAGCGTATGCCGTATGACTGCTCGTTGATCTTGTTGTCCAGGCATGTCGACAGCTGCCACGACAGAGGCGCTATGGTGGCGTTGAAATCAAACGTCTTCTTCGGATTCTGATAGTTGTAGGTCATACCGAGACCGAGGTTGAGTTCGCCCGGCGACAGGAAGGCCGATTTGAGCTTGTCGGAATTAGACGGATAGGAGTGGAACAGCTGCGTCTTGAACTGCAGGTTGAGCGAATAGTACCAGCGGCGGGCGGCCTTGTAACCGAATGTGGCGTTGACCTGCAGGAGGTCTTCAGAGATGTTCATTGACCTTACGGTGTCCTCGGGAGTGGTGTTCATGCCGAGTTTGTAGGCTGCCGACGCCTCGAAGAGGAGCTTGGGATAGTAACGCTGATTGAGTTTGACGTTATATGCGGCGTTGAGAAGCATGATCAGGCTCCGGTTGCCGCCCTGATACCAGTTGGGCGACACGTATGCCTGCGAGAACTGGGCGTTGACCCCCAGGCTCTGGATCCATATCTTGCGATCCACTTCAGGCGCGAGGGCAGTCACCTCTTCGCGTCGGTCGCCCACCGCTTTCTCATGCATCTCGATGCGTCGAGTCTGCGGATTGATGATGGCGGCATATTCTTTGGGCTTTTCGGGCAGCATCCATACGTTGTATTTCACATCCTGGGGATTCTCCGACATATAAAGCTGCCTGGCTCGGGCCGCCAGCAGACGTCCCTGCTTCAGGTCGTCGAGCCAGTCATAGGCCGAGCCGGCTATTTCGGAATGACGGGGAGGAGTGAGCGCGACAGTGTCGAGGAACTGGTATCCGTCGAATACCGGGCGTGAAAAGTCGGCCGACGGTATCGGCATTATTTCCCTGTAGTGATAGACGATCACGGTGTCGGGTTCCACGTCGGAGCTGTCGAGTAGATGGATGTCGTCGGCGAGTTCTTCGTCAAACCATGGAAGGATTATGAGCGTGTCGGGGTCGCTTGCCTCCGGATGTGTCAAACCGCCGTCGGATTCCGTAGCCTGATGACGCGATTTTAGTTCCGAAACCAGTGATGTCTGGGCATATACGGCTCCTGAAATGGCCGAAATAGCCCACAAAGTCATGTGCAATATCAGTCTTTTCATTGTCATTGCAAGAAACGTGAATTGCAAAATTACATATTATTTCACAAAATATTGCTCTCTTCTCCCCTATTTTGCTTAATCGTCTTATGAACGCCGAGGCTTCTGTATGAATACCGCACGCTGATGTTTCAGAACTACGGCGCCCGCGACTATACAGTGGATCTCAATGTGACCATCCCCGCTCGGGGCTATACATGGTATGTCGTGGAATAGACTGTGGCGTTGCAACGACACAACGGATTAAAAATGGTCTGCAGGGATGGTAAATTGTCCTGACGCGGCGATTTCGTTTTTAATCTTTTGATAAAATTGACTAAATTTGCTAATTCTAAATCTTACCTTATAAATCAAATATCAATTCAGTCAAATGGAACAGACTTTATTCTGGATCGTACCAGCGGCAGCAGTCATAGCGCTGTTGCTCGCATGGTACTTCTACAGAGGAATGATGCGCAAGAGTGAGGGCACCGACACCATGCAGCGCATCGCCTCCCACGTGCGCAAGGGAGCTATGTCGTATCTCCGGCAACAGTACAAGATCGTCGGCATCGTATTCATAGCTCTCGTAGTCATTTTCTCGATCATGGCCTACGGGTTCCAGCTCCAGAATCCCTGGGTGCCGGTTGCATTCCTTACCGGCGGCTTTTTCTCGGGCCTCTCGGGTTATCTGGGCATGAAGACGGCTACCAACGCCTCGGCCCGTACGGCCAACGCTGCCCGCGAGAGCCTTAACGGCGGCCTTAACGTGGCTTTCCGCTCCGGCGCCGTCATGGGTCTGGTAGTGGTAGGTCTCGGCCTGCTCGACATATCGCTGTGGTACGTGCTTCTCAACGTGTTTGTCGACAACGCCAATCCGATGCAGAAGATGACGATGATCACCACCACGATGCTGACATTCGGCATGGGAGCCTCCACGCAGGCTCTTTTCGCCCGCGTGGGCGGCGGCATCTACACCAAGGCTGCCGACGTAGGCGCTGATCTGGTGGGCAAGGTAGAGGCCGGCATACCCGAGGATGATCCCCGCAATCCGGCCACTATCGCCGACAATGTAGGCGACAACGTGGGCGACGTGGCAGGCATGGGCGCCGACCTCTACGAGAGCTACTGCGGCTCCATCCTCGCTACGGCCGCTCTCGGCGCAGCGGCTTTCATGCAGGCTGCTACACCCGATCCGGTGATGCAGGTCAAGGCGGTCATCGCCCCGATGCTGATAGCCGCCGTGGGCATCATCCTGTCGATCATAGGAATATTCACAGTGCGCACCCATGAGGATGCCGACATGAAGGGACTGCTCAAGGCTCTCTCGCGTGGCACCAATCTCAGCTCGGCCCTTATCGTGGCCGCGACGTTCGCCATACTCTGGCTCCTTCAGATCACCAACTGGGCCCTTATAGGATGCTCGGTGGTTGTAGGTCTGCTCGTGGGCATCATCATCGGTCAGGCTACCGAATATTATACTTCGCAGAGCTATAAGCCCACCAAGCGTCTGGCCGAGGCCGGCAAGACAGGCCCCGCCACCGTCATCATCTCGGGCGTCGGTCTGGGCATGGTATCCACTGCCGTTCCGGTGATAGCTGTTGTGGCCGGCATAATCCTCTCCTACTGGTTCGCTTCGGGCTTTGACTTCGCCAATGTAGGCATGGGCCTTTACGGCATAGGCATAGCCGCCGTGGGCATGCTCTCCACTCTCGGCATCACTCTCGCCACCGACGCCTACGGCCCCATCGCCGACAATGCGGGCGGCAATGCGGAGATGAGCGGACTCGGAGAGAGAGTGCGCAAGCGCACCGATGCCCTCGATTCGCTCGGAAACACCACAGCCGCCACCGGCAAGGGCTTCGCCATAGGCTCGGCCGCTCTGACAGGCCTGGCGCTTCTCGCATCATACATCGAGGAGATCCGTATCGGTCTTGACCGCCTCGGAGAGACATTCATACAGATCGGCGACCGCGCGATAGCTCTCCACGACGCCACCTTCACCGATTTCATGGCCTATTTCGAGGTGAATCTCATGAGCCCGAAAGTGCTCTCGGGCATGTTCATCGGCTCCATGATGGCATTTCTGTTCTGCGGCCTGACGATGAACGCCGTGGGCCGCGCCGCTTCCCACATGGTCGACGAGGTGCGGCGCCAGTTCCGCGAGATCAAGGGCATTCTTGAGGGCAAGGCCGATCCCGACTATGCCCGTTGCGTGCAGATTTCCACCAAAGGCGCTCAGCGCGAGATGGTGTTCCCGTCGGTACTGGCCATCGTGGCTCCCATCATCACCGGTCTGGTGTTCGGCGTGCCGGGCGTGATCGGTCTGCTGACGGGCGGCCTCTCGGCAGGCTTCGTACTCGCCATCTTCATGGCCAACTCCGGCGGCGCATGGGATAATGCCAAGAAATATGTGGAGGAAGGCAATTTCGGAGGCAAAGGCAGCGAGGTGCACAAGGCTACCGTCACCGGCGACACCGTAGGCGATCCGTTCAAGGACACGTCGGGCCCGTCGCTCAACATCCTCATCAAGCTTATGTCGATGGTGGCCATCGTGATGGCCGGCCTGACCGTCAGCTGGTCGCTCTTCTGATCGCCCGTTACGAGATATGCATAAAAAGGCAGCCGCGGTTACTCAGCGAACCGCGGCTGCCTGCGTCTTATACCGGTCAGGATTATTTCACCCAGAGGAGGGGGTTGAGCTTGGTGCGCTCCTTGCGCAGCTCGAAGTGGAGTATCGAGCGGTCATCCTCGTCGGGATCAGGATAGATCGTGCCGAGCGACTGGCCTGCCTGGATCTCCTGACCCTTGGCTACATCGATTTGCGAGAGGTTGGCGTAGATGGTCAGATAGTTGCCGTGGCGCACCATGATGATGGTGCCGTAGCCGGGCTGCTTGAATATCTCCGATACACGTCCCTTGAATACGGCGCGGGCCTTTCCGCCGCCGACGGCCTCGATGTCGATGCCCGAATTGTCGGTCTCCACATGTTCGAGCTCGGGGTGCTTCTGGCGTCCGAATCCGCGCACTATCCTGTATCGTCCGGCCACAGGGAATAGCAGGCGCCCCTTGTTGCTCTCAAAGCTGCCTGTGAGCGCCCGATCGGCTGCAGCGACGCTTGTAGGAGCTTCAGGCCGGCTTTTCGATGGTCTGGAAGTATTTGTAGCCGAGGCGGTCTCTGTCGAGGTCTTCGCCGGTTTGTTCTGCCTGGCTTTACGGCGCGCCTCCCGTTCGCGGCGTTCGGCCTCGCGCTGTTCCTGCTCGCGTCGCCGCTGTTCCTCGGCAATGAGTTTGTCGAGTTCGCGGTCGAGCGCACGCGCCTTGCGTTCCTTCTCTTTCAGCAGTGCCTTGAGCGACGATCCTTCGCTGCGCAGTTTCCCTACAAGCTGGTCGGTCTCTTTGCGCTGGGCCTCAAGCTGGCGCTGCGAGATCGACATTCGGGCTACGGCCACACTCCGCTCGCGGCGAAGCGTGTCAAGCCCCTGGCGGCGCAGTTCAAGGGAGTCGGCAGTGCGCATGATGCGTTCGGTCTGATTGCGGCGCCACTGGCCGAAACGGCGCAGGTAGCGCACTCTCTGCCACGCGTTGCTGAATGTTTCCGAGGAGAAGATGAAGGCGAGGGTGTTCATGGCGCCGTTGCTCCCCTGTGTGCTCCTGAGAGCCTTGGCGTAAGTCTGGCGCATGGTTTCCACGCGTGTCTGCAGCGAGGCGATGGAGTCGGCTGTGGCCGCGATGCGTCCGTCGAGCGAGTCTACTCCATGCTGCATGCGGCTGATCTCCCGGGTGGTGGTGGCTATTTCGCCCGAGAGAGTGTTGAGCCGTGCGAGCTGGCGGCTTGTCTCGCGTGTGTTTGCCGTGATTTTTTTGGATGTCTCGGCTATCTCGCGCTTGGTGTCGCGCTGTTCGGTGCGCACGCTGTTGATGTCGCGCTGCTGCCGCCGCTTTTTCTGGGCGCCGAGTGTGTCGGGTATTGCCGAGATAATAACGGCGGCTACAAGAAATGTGATGGTTCGTCTCATTCGAGCATAAGCAGTTTCGTCAGGTCTATTTCGGTATATCCTGCGGGAATGGTCAGCGGGCTGACGGTGGCGTTCTCATTCCATCGCGCACGGCCCAGATCCCATTCGATGGTGCCGCTGATACTCTTTCCTTTGATCCTGGCCTTCCATGCGATTCCGGTGGCCATCTCTCCAAATGGCGTGGATGCCGTGCCGGTATATTCTACCGACAGGGCTTCGCTCCCCCCTATGACTGTGGCTTTTGCCGTTGCCGAAGGGCCGCTGATGCCGAGCAGCTGATCCTGTAGCGATGTCATGTCGAGGCCGGCCCGGCTGAGGAATTCGGCCGGATCGACGCTGATAAATTTTTTATGAAACTTGTCGATGACGGTGGCGGAGTCGGCGGTGAGTCGCGCCCGGGCCACTTCCATGCCGATCATGCGGAATGACAGGTTGACCGACCGGCCGCGTTCGAATGTGGCCGTCCCGCTGACCGATGTCTTCTGCGGTTCGGCGATGCGTATCTTCACCGGCAGGCTCAGTGCGCTCCAGCTATCCGTGGATGGCACGACGGCGGCTTTATGGCTGCGACACCCTTCAAGACCTGTGACGGCCAGAAAGGCCATTATTGTGGCTGCTATTGTCAGCAGACTGGTTCTCTTCATTCGGTATAAATATTTTTCAGACGTATTTTTTTTGCCAGCGTGTCATTGTCGGGATCGAGCTGGAGGGCTTTCTTCCAGAATTCGACCGCTTCCTGAGGCTTGCGATCCATGAAGTAGATGTCGCCGGCATGCTCGTAAAGCTCTGCCGAAGGCTCGTCGGTGTGTGAGAGGGCGTTGTCGATAGCCTCACGCGCCTTTTCATATTCTTTCTTCATGAACAGCACCCAGGCGTAGGTGTCGAGCGACGTGGATTCTTCCGGACGCGCCGCCACTACCTTCAATATCAGCGCCAGGGCGTATTCCAGATCGCGGTTCTCGCACGCCAGATAGTAGGCGCAGTTGTTGAGCGCGGTCATGTTTTCTGGATTGAGGCGCAACGCTTCGGAATAGTCTGTGAAAGCGCTGTCGGGCTCTCCGGCCGCATAGCGGGCGTCGCCCCGGGCGGTGGCTATGTCGCTGAGGGTCTCCTTGTCGTCGGGAGGCACCGACATGGCGGCCACTCCGAGCATCACGAGCGCCGAGTCATACTGCTCAAGCTGCGTCAGTCCGGCGGCTTCGAGTATGGGCAGATTGGGGTTGGAGGGGAAGAAATGGCGCCCGCGTTCGGCTGCGGCCACAGCGTCCTCCATCCGCCCCGTCTGCATATACAGGCTTGTCAGGGCGAGCCACTGGCGCTCGTCGTTGGGATTTATGTCGAGGGAGTAGGACGACTGTTCGGCCGCTCCCTCGTAGTCATTGATGGCCACGAGATAGTCGCGGTAGAGATTGCGCACATCGGCCTCATGGGGGTGAAGCTCCACCAAGCGGCGATACATCTTGTCGATCCTCGGCTGCTGCACGGAGTCCTGATACAGCGATGCAGTGTAGTCGCGGATGATCTGCAGTTTCGGCGCCACGTCGAGGCTCTCCTGCTCAAGGGCGCGGAATATGTCGGCGTCGTAGGCCGCGCTGTCGCCGACAGCGTTGAAGTAATTGGCACGTGAGTAATATGCCACTCCGCTGCCCGGATCAAGCTCTACGGCGCGGTTGAAGTAGACGAGCGCCGAGTCGGTGTCGCCGAGATCCATCTCCACGTTGCCGGCGAAGATATTGTAGTCCACTACTCCGGGTGCGGCGTCAACAAGGCGCCGGGCGTCGGCGAGCATGGCTGCGGTGTCCTCCTGCTGGTAGTGGAGCTGCACCATCATCTGCGCGAGCCTGACGCTCGGCCCCTCCGAAGCCCACAGAGAGTCGTAGAGCTGGCCTGCTCTGGTCAGCGAGCTGTCGGAACCCTCCGCCACCATGGCCTCGGCCAGACGCAGCGTCAGCTCCGGGCGATGCGGCTGACTGGCGTGCAGCCTGCCCCACACGTCGATAGCGCGGTCGTTGCGTCCTATCTGTGACGACACTGCCGCGAAGAGCACGCATCCGTAGAAGTCCTCGGGGTGGGATTCTGCGTAATCCTCCATGAGCGCGTATCCGCGGGCTATCTCGGCACTGTCGCCCCGGGCGATACGCATGCGCATGTAGCCAAGCTCCATCCCGACGTATCTGTCGGTCGAGTCAAGCTCATGGGCGCGTCTGAGCAGCTCGTAGTAGGCGTCGGGGTTGCCGATCTGGTTCTGGCGCTGTCCTTCGAGAAATATGTAGTCGGCCTTGCGGCTGTCGGCTTCGGCCACACGCTCATGGCGTTGCCGGGCTCCTGTGGCGGCGATGCCGGCCACTACGGCTGTGAGCAGCGCGGCGATGCGGAGGGTTCGGGTGGCGCGGTTCATCATTCGAGTCCGGTATGGCCGAATCCTCCGGTGCCACGCTGTGTGGCCTCAAGCTGTTCGGCGGGTTCCCAGTCGACCTGCGAATATCGTGTGATCACCATCTGGCATATGCGTTCGCCGTCGTTGATGGTGAACGGCTGGTCGGAAAGATTGATCAGTATGGCGCCGATCTCGCCGCGGTAGTCGGCGTCGACAGTGCCGGGCGTGTTGACGAGCGTGATGCCGCTTTTGAGAGCCAGTCCGCTGCGCGGCCTCATCTGGCATTCATATCCCTCGGGCAGCGCTATGCGCAGTCCGGTGGGGATCAGCGCCCTTTCCATGGGCTTGAGCGTCACGGGAGTTTCCAGGCATGCATGCACGTCCATTCCTGCGGCCTGAGGCGTTTCGTAGGTGGGCAGACTGTGGCCCGAACGGTTGACGATCTTTACAGTCACTCTGTCCATATTTCTATATGTATCGTTGTCGGATATTATTCTTATCTATTCAAACAGCAAAATTACCCAAAAATATCTCATCATCCTTATTTTTGCGCCAAAAAACCGGTCATGGATGACGACAACAGGCGGTATTTGTTTCTGATCATGGGTGAAGTGACAGCACAATGGAAACAGAATTCCCTGCCGCAAATCCACTGACCGGCGCGCCCTACAGCAAAAGCCCCCCGCGAGCCGAGGGGCTGCGGAGGGCTTTGTGAGTCGTCGCGAAAGTGCGAGCAGCGCGGGGCCTTACTCCGACTTGGCCTTGATCTCCCACTTTATCAGCTGGTTCTCAGAGTCAGTCACTTCAACGTAATCATCCGGCTGGTAAACCGACTTCGTTACGTCGTTGTAGGCTTTGCCGGAAAATCTTCCACTCTTGATCACGATAAAGCCTTCCGGAAGATTAACATCGTTGTCGCCGCTTACTATGCAGCTTGTGCCTTCACACATGTTATCGCGGCTGTTGGGGCTGTAGAACTCTCCTCCATCTATGATGATTTTGCCTTTGTTAGTGGCGTAGACGGCGTAGAAAGCATCTTTTTTGTCGGGGTTGTTCACTGTATAGTACTTTCCGCCTACAAGGGTGAACTCACCACCTTCGCCGGAAAAACCTCCCTGCACTCCTTTCACCTCGCAATTGGTAAATACTCCATTACCGTACGCACGTATGCAATAAGCGAAATACCCTGTACCATTGCTATTTGCGGATGTACTCTCGAATCTGGAATTAGTTGCTGTTACGGTAGAATTGTTATTGTCTCTGCCCATACCGCAAAGTGCAAACTCGCCCGACTTGATTGTCGAATTCTCAATGGTGATGTCGCAGGCTCCCCAGTAAGAGACGGCAGAAGAGTTAGTTTTGTTCAGCTGGTCGTGCAAGTGGTGATTGAGGTCGTTGACAAGAGTGACGTCGCGCAGGGTCAAATTGGCATCCTTGACATGAATGAGCGATTTGGAGACTCTCTCTGTAGAGGCGCGTGAGGATCTGGCTGCGAGGGTGCTTTCTGCATCGGCGTTGGTTACGGTGCCACCCTCTATGGTCAGGTCGTGACGCTCGGTATAGAAGAATTGATCGCCGGGGAGCACTATCTTCGAGCCCTCGGCCATGATGATGGTTTTGTCGGTGGTCAGGGTGAGGTCTTCGGCGGTGGCGTTGGTGAGGTCGATGGTGCCGTCAAAGCATATTTCCTTGCGCTCGTCGTTCTTGAGCAGGGGGAGGAAGTGGTCGGCGTCGGCGGCTATCTTGAGGTCTCTGTCGTTGCCCTGCCACTTGTAGTCGATCACGATGTCAAACTGGTCGGAGGTCTCGAGTACGCGGCCGAGTATGTTGGTGCGGTAGTTGCGGCGCACCGGCAGGGAAGTGGCTATGATGGTGTTTTTCTTGGCGCCGTCTTCACTGGTAAACTCAAACTCAGCGTCGACTGTCATGTCCTGTCGGCGTCCGGCCAGTATGTAGGTCATCGATACCCAGCGATACTGTGTGCGCACCAGCTGCGTCGCGATATCGGTGTGGGGCACGGTGAGCCATTTCATCTCCTCTTTGCTCTCGTCGGGCTGCAGGAAGGCAGCCGACTCGAATGTGATGGGGTCCTCCGTGCGTGAGTTGAGGTCGGTGAAGCCGGTGAGTATGTCGAGCGTGTTGGGCAGGCCCTTGATAGTGACTTTCGACTTGGAGTAGATCGCTTTGCCGCCGTTGGCCTCGACCATGCTCTGCCACTTCTCCTTGTCGGCGCCAACGTTGATCTGGGCCACGGCGCGGGTGAGCGTCACTGTCTTGGCCTGGGCGTTGGTGTTGCCGGAGGAATGATCCACGTTGATATGACCCGAGAAGGCGTTCATGTAGAGCAGGTTGTTGCTCTCGACTTTGGAGTAGTCCACCTCCACGGCTCGCAGGTCAATGTCTTTGCCGTTGTCGAAGTTCTTTTTCCAGATTCCGACGTTCTCGGCCTCGGGATTGATGGCGAAGAATGCCACCACGTAGCTGGCGCCGGTGGGGAGGGAGAGGTTGATGGATGCCTGTCCGTTCACGAGGTTTACCACCTTGTTGCGCTCGAACACTGGCACTTTGTCTGTGCCGCTCGACACGTCGCCTTCGATAATGGCGTCGTTGGTGTTGACATCGGAGAGGTCGCGGTAGTAGGCGTTGTAGTAGAGGCGTGTCACGCCGGCATCGCCCACGGCTCCTACGGTCACGTTGGTGGAGCCTTCGCCATCGGCGCGCGAGTTGGGGTTGAGGGTCTCGAGGCCCACGCTGATGGAGTAGTTGACGGTGGATGCGTCGGTGTCCTGCACGAGTTCGTCGTGCTGTGAGCATCCGGCGAGCATGGCTGCCGCCGCGAGGGCCGCAAGGCCCGGATGTAGCTTTCGCATAATCATATTATTATTAGTTAATTGGTTTGAAGTGTAATGATGAGGAATGAGGCATGGGTGTATTATTGGGGTATCAGATGATTATGTTGATGTCGCCGCTGAAGTCGACGTCGATGTCGATGCCGCCCTGGTCGCGGACGGTGAGAAATGCGCCTCTCACAAGGGTGTTGACTCCGGGAGCCACGGGCACATTGACCACGGGCGTCACAGCCCTGCGCACTCCGGCGGGGGTGATGAGGTAGGCCTGCACCGACACGGCTCTCTCGCCGCCCGAAGTGAACACGTGGTCGAAGCCGAGCGATGCCTCCGTCTCGGAGATGCGTCGCAGCGAGCCGGCGTAGGTGATTGAGGTGACGGAGTTGTAGTTGAGGTCGAGAAAGGCGTTGTAGGCAGTGGTGAGATAGCCGGTGTAGACAAACTCCACGCGATAGCCCTCAAGGCCGGCATCGGCGCTCTCGTCGCGCAGGAATTCGGCGAGGTCGGTGGCGACGAACTCATACCGAGCCACGGGCCTCCCCAGCTGAAGCGTAAGCGATCGGTCAGCGGGATGCATGGCGATGCTGCCGCACATGGCGTCGCGGCTGTCATCGCAGGCGGGATAGGGCGATGTGGTCAGCTTCACCTCGTTGAGGCGTGATGCGTCGTAGTGGAGCGGTCGGCCGTCGGATCCGATGCAGTCGGCCCATACCCACAGCTCCACATCGCCGGAGGGTCGATCGAGGGTTATGGTGAAATCGTCGAGCGTGGCCGGCCGCGTAATCACTTGCTCGGTGAGGGGGGCGGCGTTGAAGTGCTGGGCCATGCCAGGAGGGTAGGTGCGCACCACATAGCGCATCATCGTCGCTGCGGCGCGGGTCGCGGTTTCCACCTCGTGGGTACGTGTTGTCCAGTCGGCGGGATGGGCTATGCACAACTCCAGAGTGTTCTCGGGGCACGGGTTGGTGTCAGGCGGCAGCTCGTGGACGCAGGCCGATGCGATGACAGCTATGGCCGCCAGAAGCAGGGGAGTGAGCCGTCGGGTCATCGGCGGCCTCCTTTCTTAGGGCTGAGGTCAAAGATCCGGCCTATCGACACGGCCACGCGGTCGATTCCGGCCCAAACGCGGCTGCGGCTCTCCAGGCGCGGGCCGTCGCAATGGTTGGCAAACACGTCATATTTAGTCGAGTACACTCCGGCGCCAAGGCTCACTTCAAGAGTCCAGCGGCCGGAGCGCCCCAGCGGGCGGCGCCACCCGGCGCTGATGCCCGCTCCCATAGCCGGGCGGGTGTCCTGATAGCGGCGCGAGCCGCCGAAAGCCACGTCAAACCAGGCTACGCCCAGATGCGGGCCTACCCACCAGCCGTGGGCAGACGATTTGGGGTCAGCGGATTTTTCCGGTGGGTGGGGATGATGTCGGAGTATAGTGTTATCTT
>ERZ825324.1896-NODE-1896-length-23679-cov-13.053293_pt1 | contig 23679 bp, 25 predicted proteins | sample MGYA00519859_ERZ825324 | MGnify/ENA primary metagenome ERZ825324 (study PRJEB31778, sample SAMEA3449198) | human gut metagenome | biome: human gut; feature: human-associated habitat; material: faeces | place: United Kingdom | collected 2010/2012 ... | reverse complement strand
TGAAGGGAAATTTGCAAGCAGATGGCGTGCAAAGTCGCCAGACGCTCTTTGTGCGATATTGCCTTATATTTCCGAAAAAAGCCGGTTCCGGACAAACTCGCCGGCAGAATCCTGCATGTTTTTTCGAGTCTGTTGCAAAAGCGTGGATTCCGCCGAAAAACCGTCAAGTTTTCCACAATTCCAGAGTGTTTCTCGTGTAATATTCCATCTTTACAAACGGAACAGTTTGTGGTATCATGAATATGATGAGCAATATCATACGATTTTCAAAGAGAAAGGGGCTTTTATCCATGCAAAATTATGTGATCACAATTACACGGCAGTTCGGCAGCAGAGGGCGGGACATCGGCATTGCTACGGCAAAAAAGCTGGGCATTCCCCTATACGACAGAAATGTACTGGAAAAAGAGGCAGAGGAAATCGACAGCACCCTGCACTCTCTGGTGGAGTTCAGCAAAAACGGCATGAGTTCCTCCGGCTACTATAAAATGGCGTACCCGCTGGGCATCGGCAGTTCTCTGAAAAAGGACCGCATGTTTGAGGTACAGAGCAAGTTAGTGCTACAGCACGCCGAAACGGAAAACTGCGTCATCATCGGCCGCTGTGCGGACTATCTGCTGCGGGAACGGGAAAACGTAATACGCTGCTACATCTTTGCCCCCTATCAGGCAAGAATCCGCAACAGTATTCTGACGCTGGGGCTTGCCACCGCAGAACCCCAGCGAATCATTGAAGAAGTGGACAAGGCACGGGCGGAATATTACCGTTCGCACACCGGCTGTGAAGTGAACAACACCCGTTACCGCGACCTGTTTCTCAACAGCAACCTGCTGGGCGTAGAGGGCACGGCAGACCTGATCGTTGATGCAGTCCGGAGAAAGTTCGGGCTGGAAGCACCGGCAGAAGAACAGATCTAAGAGTCTGTTTCGTATCTGACGCATGCAGATTGCGTCGTCAGATTTTTCGAGAGATGAAGGGAAAAACGGAGAAAATCCTTTGTGGATTTTCGAGTATTTTCCCGAAATATCTCGGAAAATATGCACGCAAGATGCGTGTAGGAAGATGCGAAACAGACTCTCATGCACCAGATTCCGGCATGCTGCATACCTTGGTATTGAGGTGATGCGTGATGCAGGAATTCCGCAGAAGTGTCTGGATCGGATTTCTATGGAGCATTGTCTTTGGGACAGTGCTCCATTTTTTGTACGGCTGGACAGGAGAAAATCGGGTCGTGGGACTGTATGCCGCGATCAGCGAAAGTCCGTGGGAACATCTGAAACTGTTGTTCTTTCCGGTGCTGGTCTACACCGTCTGGGAGTACATCTGGGTAGGACACCGCTGGAAGGGCTACGTCCTGACACGGGCAGAGGGAGCACTGCTGGGCATGCTGACTATTACTGCCCTCTTTTACACCTATACCGGCATCTGCGGCAGGCACTGGCTCTGGGCAGATATTCTCACATTTGTGCTGGGTGCGGCAGTGACGGCATTCTGGACATGGAAACACACGCCCCACGCCAAAGGCGGTTCATGGCTGGGGATCCTGCTGTTTGCAGGCGTTGCCGTCTGCTTCGGGATCTTCAGTCTGTTCCCGCCGATGGTGGGGATATTTGGGAACCACTGAAAGAGAGGTGTCACAGATGAACGGATTGGTTTGCCTGCTGGTGTTCGGGCTGCTGGCGATCACGGCACTAGCAGCACTGGGACTGTGCCGGCGGCTGTTTTCCCATGAGCTGCCCCGACATATGGCGACCCTTGCCCTGCTGGAAAATCCACAGCAGTGGGAAACACAATGTGCAGCACTGGCGGCACAGCTGACGTGGACGGACCGCGACATGGTGCGGACAGTCTGGTTGGTGGACGCGACACCGGACGGCTCGCTGGAACCGGCATGTACAGCGTTTTGCAGCCGGCACAAGGACTTTTGCTATTGCCGTCTGTCGGAGTTGACGAAAATTTTTGGAAGCGGCACAGATTGTGAAAAAAGTCATTGCAATTTGTCGAAAAAACAGGTATAATAAAAGAAGTGTACTCTCCCGCCCACAGGAGAGCCAAATTCCGGCAGCTGTAGAAGCAATGCAGAACGCCTGCTGCCGCTGTCAAAGGAGGGACCCGCAGTGACACCAAACGAAAGAAAAACGCTGCACCTGGAAGGCACTGTGGAAAACGTGCTGTACTGCAATCCGGATAACGGCTATACCGTACTGGAACTGGACGCGGACGGCACACTGGTCACTGTGGTGGGCGAAATGGGAGAAACCGAAGAAGGCGAACGGCTGTCGGTAGACGGCGAATACACCACGCACCCCCGTTTCGGCATGCAGTTTCGGGCACAGTACTGGGAACGCAAGCTGCCGGCAGATGCCTTCAATATCCAGCGATACCTTTCCTCCGGTGCGATCAAAGGCATCGGACCGTCGCTGGCGAAAAAAATCGTGGAAAACTTCGGGGACAGAACGCTGGAGATCATGGAAAAGGAGCCCACCCGTCTTCTGGAGATTCGGGGCATCTCCCCGAAAAAGTGCGAAGCAATCGCCGCAGAAGTCCGGCAGATCTTTTCCCTGCGGACACTGATGCTGTTTCTGTCGCAGTATGACATTCGTTCCAAATATGCCATGCGTGCCTATCAGCACTGGGGCACCGGTGCCATGGACATGCTTGCCGCCAACCCCTATCTGCTTTGCAGCTCCGGCGTGGAACTGGACTTCCAGAAAGCCGATGCCGTGGCTCAGGGCATGCAGTTTGCCCACAATGCTCCCCAGCGGATACAGGCGGGCATCTGCTATATTTTACAGTACAACACCAACGGCGGCAACGCCTGCCTGCCGCTGGATCGGCTCCGTCCTACGGCGTGCAAGTATTTGCAGGTCAACGAGGCGGAATTTGAAATTGCCTATGCGGCAGCACTGGAAGACCACACCCTCTACGTCTATGAAAAGAACGGACGGGATTTTGTCTATCTGGAGGACTACTACATTGCGGAACGCTATATCGCCGACCGCATCGGTGTGATACAGGACTTCAGTGCACCGGAAGATCAGGAGATCTTCGAAAAAATGATCGATACACAGCAGCAGGAACAGGGCATGCAGTATGCGGCGTTGCAGCGAAAAGCCATTGTCACTGCCCTTTCCCGCAGCATTATGATCCTCACCGGCGGCCCCGGCACCGGTAAAACTACCACGCTGAATGCCATTATCGAACTGTACGAAAAGCAGGGCTACCGCGTGATGATCGCCGCCCCCACCGGTCGGGCAGCCAGCCGCATTTCTGATCTCACCGGCTACGAGGCAAGCACCATTCACCGCATGCTGGCGGTGGAATACGACATGTCCGGCAACATGCGGTTCCAGCACAACGAACACAACCCGCTGGACTGCGATGTAATGATCGTGGACGAAATGTCCATGGTAGACGTGCTGCTGTTTGAGCACCTGCTCCGTGCCTTGCGGCTAAGCTGCAAGGTCGTTCTGGTGGGCGACTGCGACCAGCTGCCCTCTGTGGGAGCCGGCAATCTGCTGCGGGATCTGATCCACAGCGACAGAGTGCCGGTGGTGGCTCTGAAAGAAATTTTCCGGCAGGCACAGAAAAGCAGCATCATCACCAACGCCCACAAAATCATTCAGGGCGAACACCCCGACCTGTCCCGCAAGGACAGCGACTGTTTCTTCTTCCAGCGGTTACAGGAAAAGGACGCAACACAGCTGATGCTGGACTTGGTGAAAACCAGACTGCCCAACGCCTATGGCTATTCCCCCATGGAGGACATTCAGGTCATCACCCCGTCCCGCAAGGGCAGCATGGGTGTCATTGAACTGAACCAGCAGCTACAGGCGGTACTCAACCCCAAATCCGTGGACAAACCGGAATGCCGTTCGATCCTGTACACCTTTCGGGAGGGCGACAAGGTGATGCAGATCAAGAACAACTACGACATCATCTGGCACAAGGACGGCGAAAACGGCACCGGCATTTTCAACGGGGACATCGGGTATCTCCGTGCGATCAACCGGCAAGGTCAGGAAGTCATTGCAGAATTTGACGGCAGACGTGCCACCTATCCCTTTGAACAGCTGGATCAGCTGGAACTTGCCTATGCTGTCACCGTACATAAAAGTCAGGGCAGCGAATTTCAGGCGGTCGTCATGCCCCTGCTGGGCGGATTCCCGAAGCTGTACTACCGGAATCTGCTGTACACAGCCGTCACACGAGCCAGACGGTTGCTGATCCTGATCGGCTCTCAAAACGTCATTTATCAAATGGTGGACAACAACCGCCGTATGAATCGATATACCTGTCTGCGGGATATGCTGGAACAGCAGAAGCCCACGCAGACACTTCCGATTTCCCAGTCTGACGAACCGGACGGAGAAATCAAGGACACCCAGAAACAGGAGGAATCGCTATGAGCAAAACAGATATTGGTATCGACTTAGGAACGGCAAACACGGTCATCACCTTAGGAAAAAAGGGTGTCGTGCTTAGCGAGCCCTCTGCCATTGCCTATCACACCCACACCAAAGAAGTACTTGCAGTGGGCAAGCGTGCCTATCAGATGATCGGAAAAACACCGGATTATATTGAGGTCATTCGCCCGCTGTCCGGCGGCGTCATTTCGGACGACCGCATGACACAGTACATGATCCGCGAATTCATTTTACAGGTCACCGGCCACCGACTCACCAAGCCCCGCATCATCATCTGTGTGCCGTCCTTTATCACAGATGTGGAAAAGCGTGCTGTCGTGGAAGCTGCCATGAGTGCCGGCTCCCGAAAGGCATACCTGATCGATGAGCCCATTGCCGCCCTGATCGGTGCCGGCGTGAACATCGGCAAGGCACGGGGCAACATGGTCGTGGACATCGGCGGCGGCACCACTGACGTGGCGATCGTTTCCATGAACGGCATTGTCACCTCTCACTCCGTCCGTGCGGCGGGAAACACGCTGGATCAGGCAATTATCCGCTACATGCAGACCAAGTACAAGCTGCTGATCGGCGAACGCACTGCGGAACGGCTGAAAATCGAAATGACGAACCTGTACGACCCCAGAGCCGATGTAACATCATGGGTCAAGGGACGGAATCTGGTCAGCGGTCTGCCGGAGATGCAGGAGATCAGCGAACTGGAAATTTTTGAAGCCGTGGAAGATGTGATCGCCGACATCATCGAAGCGATCAAGACGGTTCTGGAAGAAACGCCGCCGGAACTGGTGGGCGACATCTACGAAAACGGTGTGCTCATGGCTGGCGGCGGTGCGATGCTGGGCGGTCTGCGGAAGCTGGTAGAACGAACTTTGCAGGTCAAGTGCGTAGTCGCCAAAGATGCCATTCACTGCGTGGCAAAGGGCACTGCCATTGCATTCCGCAAAATGGACACCCTGCTGGACGGCTTTGAAAATATCGCCGTATATCAGTTTAAGTGATCTCACATTGAAAAGCCGGATCGGTTGGAAACAAATATTGCAAACGGGTACAGCATGCTGTGCCCGTTTTTCTTTTCGATACGCATTTGCAGAGTTAGCACTCATTATTAGCACTTGTTAGCACTCTTTTGCTAAGAGTGCTAATTTTCATCTAGTTTTCACAGAACCAACCTTGAACTTTCACACAGCGGGGGTAATATGATACTTGTAAACGGAAAGGAGCTCCGGAAGAAGCAAACAGCAAACCGGTCAGCACCGTTCCGCAAACCACAAAATCAGAACACCATGCATAGGAGGAATGCTTTATGATGACATATTTGACACCTTTTGAACGTACCGGTTATGACCTGTTCCGTTCCATGCGGGACTGGGAGAATGAATTCTTCGGCGAAAAGTCCACAGCGATGAGTTCCTGCAAGACCGACATTCGGGACACCGGTGACAGCTACGTGCTGGAAGCAGAGCTGCCGGGATTCCAGAAGGACGAGATCAAGATCAGCGTAGAGAGCGACACTTTGACACTGTCCGCCGTCCACAAGGAAAAGACCGAGGAGGAAAAGGCAAAAGACGGCACTTATCTCCGTCGGGAACGCAGCACCAGCTCCTATGAGCAGAAGCTGGACATCAGCAATGTGGACACTTCCAAACTCCATGCAGTTTATGAAAACGGCGTGCTGACACTGACGATGCCGAAAAAGCAGCCGGCTGCTCCGGTTTCCCGTCAGCTGGAAATCCACTAAGGCAATACCGCACAAAGAGAGCACGACAAATAGACAGAGAGAAAAAGTGCTGTTTTCACAGCATACAGAACAAAGAAAGAACAGCAGCATGGACTGCTGGAGATAATTCCAAGGAGGAATGACTTATGATGACCATTTTTCAACCGTTTGCAAACACACTGTGGAATTCTCTGAAAGACACAGAGATCACAAAAGTGCCGAAAACCGACCTGCGGGATACCGGTGACAGCTATGTGCTGGAAGCCGACATGCCGGGGTTCCGGAAAGAGGAAATCAAGCTGTCCTTGGAGGGCGATGTTCTGACAATTGCGGCAGAGCATACCGCAGAGAAACAGAAGGAAGAAGCCCCCGAGAAAGACGGCGAATCCGGCGAAACAAAAACAGCAGAACAGCCCGAAAGCAAGGGCACCTATTTACAGCGGGAACGCAGCTTCTGCAAGTATTTGCAGCGGCTGGACATCAGCAATGTCGATGTGGATCACATTGATGCCGCCTATGAAAACGGCGTGCTGACCCTGACACTGCCGAAAAAGCAGCCGGCAAAGCCGGAAGTAAAACAGATCGAGATCCAGTAAACCTGCTGGGATCTGTCCATTCACAGGTTCTCCCCCTGCGGTAATTACGCCGCAGTTTCATAAATGTATCTCCTATTGAAAAAGGGGAAGCTTCTCACGGGAAGCTTCCCCTTTTTTGATGTCTGTCCAACAGAAATTACTTTTTCAGATACGCCCGCAGGAATGCGAACAGCGATTCCATTTGAGCATCGGTGCCGATCGTGATCCGCAGATAGTTCCGGATTCTGGGAGAATCAAACCAGCGGACAAAAATATGTGCCTCCCGCAGTGCCTCGAACAGTTCATGTGCATCGCAGTCCGGATGTGTCACAAACAGGAAGTTGCTCTTGGAGTCCGGAAACCGGAAGCCCATTTCCGCCAGCACCTGCTTGGTGTGTTCTCTGGTCTTTACGATCCTGGCGGTGATCTCCTGCAAGTATGCGGCATTCTGCACAGCTGCGGTTCCGGCAGCCAGTGCGGAACGGTTCATGGTGTAGGAGTTGAACGAATACTTCACATCATGCAGAGCCTTGATCAGTTCCACAGAGCCAATGGCAAAGCCGATTCGTTCGCCAGCCATAGCACGGGACTTGGAGAACGTCTGCACCATAATCAGATTTTCATACTTTTTCAGCAGCGGCAAAACGGTTTCCCCGCCAAAGTCCACGTAGGCTTCGTCAACGACCACCAGCGACTCCGGATTGTGCTGCAAGATCTCCTCAATTGCCGCAGAGGGCAGAGCGATGCCGGTGGGGGCGTTGGGGTTCGGGAACACAATGCCGCCGTTGGGCTTGTAGTAGTCCTCCGGCACGATCTCCAGCTTCTCGTTCAGGGGCTGCACCTCGTAGGGGATCCGGAACAGGTCGCACCACACCGGATAAAACGCGTATGTAATATCCGGAAACAGAATCGGCAGATCGCTGTTGAAAAAGGTCTGGAAGATCATTGCCAGCACGTCGTCCGAGCCCACGCCGGTGAATACCTGTGCTTCCTCTACGCCGTATGCCTCGGCAATGGCAGCATTCAGCTGGTGTGCGGTGGGGTCCGGATAGAGCCGCATCTGTTCAGCGTTACTCTTTGCCAGAACCTCCTGCACTTCCGGAGCCGGCGGGTAGGGGTTCTCGTTGGTATTCAGTTTGATCATATCGGGAAAATCCGGCTGATCTCCCGGCACATACGGCACCACTTTCCGGATATTCTGCTGAAATCGCTTCATTTACATCACGTTCCTGACTTTTTGAATTTCCGTTCCGGAAACGAACGGTTTGGGAATACTTTTAGTATAGCACATTTCCGGCGGGTTGTCCAGCGGAAATACGACGATTTTCCTAAGGCAACACCACACAAAGCCCGCCTGACGGCTTTGCACGCAATCTGCGTGCAGATTTTCCGCCATATTGCCCTAGGCAATCTGCCGAAAAATCTGACAACGCACCTTACGCACAAGCTTTGTGCGGTGTTGCACTTGCAATTTTTCTGCATTTGTGGTACAATAAAAATGATCCGCAGGCACACCATGCACAGCAGCCGAAATGATTTGGCAGGGCTGTCGCTGGAAAGAGCATACAGAGTTACAATGTACCAGTGCTCCGGAAATATCTGATTTTGTGAGGAAAAAACCATGGTAGTCATTGAAATGGCAAACGGCAAGAAGATTAAGATCGAACTGTATCCGGAAATTGCACCGATTTCCTGTGAAAACTTTGAAAAGCTGGTAAAGCAGGGCTTTTATGACGGACTGATTTTTCACCGCGTGATTCCGGGATTTATGATTCAGGGCGGCTGTCCGGACGGTACCGGCATGGGCGGCCCCGGCTGGAACATCAAGGGCGAATTCGCTGCAAATGGTGTCAAGAATGACCTGAAGCACACCCGCGGCGTACTCTCCATGGCTCGTGCCATGAACCCCAACTCTGCCGGCTCCCAGTTCTTCATTATGCATGAGGACGCTCCGCATCTGGACGGACAGTATGCGGCATTCGGCAAGGTCGTAGAGGGCATGGACGTGGTAGACGAAATCGCTTCCGTCAAGACCGATTACAACGATAAGCCGCTGGAACCGCAGGTTATGAAAAAGGTTACGATCGAGGAATAAGGAAGCTCCGCATAAAGCCGTCAGGCGGGCTTTATGCAGTGTTTCCCTTGTGCGATTTTTGCCTGTATACAACGAAATTGCCGCAGTCAAGATGCCGGAAACGGTGTCTGCTGCGGCAATTTGGATTCACTGGTAAGTTGTTATGGCAATACCGCACAAAGATTGTGCGACAGATGCGTCGTCAAATTTTTCGTCAGATGAAACAAAAAGCGGAGTGAATACTTGATGTATTCACGAGCATTTTTGTGAAATATGACGGGAAATTTGCAAGCAGATGGCGTGCAAAGTCGCCAGACGCTCTTTGTGCGGTATTGCCTTAGGAAGGATGCGAACAACATCATGGCATATAAAACGAAACAGCGGGAATATATTCTGGCATTTCTGCAAAACAGTGCGGGACGGCACATCACAGTGGCAGAACTGGTGCGGCATTTGCAGGACAACGAAACACCGGTGGGAACGGCGACGGTCTACCGGACACTGGAGCAGCTGGTGGAAGAGGGCATTGTGCGAAAATATGTGCTGGACGGAAAAAGCAGTGCCTGCTATCAGTTCCTCTCCGGAGAACCCCACGCCTGCACGGAGCATTTTCACTTGAAGTGTACCCAGTGCGGGCAGCTGTTTCACGTCAGCTGTGATTACCTGAACCAGCTGGGGGAACACTTGCTGGAGCACCACGGCTTTGTCATCGACCATACAAAAACCGTGCTGTACGGGCTCTGTGCCGCGTGTGCCAAGAAAAAATCGTGATGTACGGGTGCAGTGCGAAGCTGCACCCCTGGCTCTGGAGTTATCCCAACGGTGCGGTAGGCTGGTTGGGGTGATAGGGTCGTTCATAGATGCGGACCGGGGCATTGTCGAAAGCGATATTGTCCCGTTTTTCCTGTAGCACCTGGTGAGGCGTGTAGATCTTCATCTCTGCCTCGGCACTCTGTCTGGCTTTTTCCTGTTCCGGATTCATGGTGTCACCTCGTCATTACAAGTAGGCTTTGAGGCGTTCCATGTACGCCTCCTCGTGGCGGACGAATGCTTTTCCCTGCCGTTTCAGCTGGTCGGAAATGTCCGGACTGTTGTGGAGCACTTCCGTCAGCTGTACCACGCCGGTGTTGGTGCCCTTGAGCATCAGCTTGGCGATCTCATTGGCAGAAGCCCCGCCCAGACAGTGCAGCTGAATGCTGGCATTTGTCCAGAACTTCGCCATGTCACTTTGCTGGACTGGCTGCACATGAGCCTGCTGCATCTGGCTGCGGATCTCCTCTTTGCGGGACTGGTAGAACTCCAGCTGTTTGCAGAGCTCCTGCCGCAGGTCGGGGTGATCTGCCTTGGGGAGAATGGTGCTGGTGGCATCGGCTCCCATAACGGCATTCTTGTAGAATTCGTCCAGTACGTGTTGTTCCTGTGAAGTCATCGGTCAAACCTCCTTTTCGGGGAATGGACAGAAACGCTGTCAGCAACGGTTCTGTCCCTGTGTCTAGTATCCCCGCTGACGGGAGAGATATGCCGCATCAATCATTTCCATGGGAGGTGGAATATGGAATTCAAAAATTTTGCAAAGGCTCTGGGCAGCGATTTGTTTGCAGAGATCCTGTGCCTGTTTCTGGCAGTAACGCTTTCGGCAGTGGGCGGCGGTCTGTTTCGGCTCATCAGCTGTATCTGTACCATTGCGGTACTGGTCTGTGTCTGTGTCAACTATGCCCTGAGCCGCTCCCGCGAGGACCAGCACAAAAAGCGGAAAAATACAGTTGCCGTCCAGCTGTTTTACAGCGGCTCGGTGCTGCTGCCGTTTTTGCTGCTGGGCATCTCTCTGCTGCTGGCGAGAGCCGGTGTGCTGCCGGATACGTGGTACCGGTGGTACAAGCTGTTGAATGCTCCGTTTTTGCAGCTGTGCAATCTGTGCAGTGCAGACGTGACAGCTTCGTCCCTGTCGTGGGGAAAGACGATATTTCTGGCAGTGTGGAACCTGCTGCCGCCGGCAGTGGTCTGGGTGACTTATGCATTGGCGAGAAGTGGTTTCCTGCCGGAAGAACTGCAATATCAGCGGAAAAAATCGTTCCGTTCATGATCGGGACAGATAGCTTTGCAGAGGCAGATGCTCTGCGGGCAGGTAGGTTTCCTCTGCTAGTTCCGGCAGAACGGTCTGCCACTGCTCCGGTGATTCCAGAAGCAGCAGCTTCTGGCTGCGGGGCAGCTGCTTGAAAGCGTATTCAAATCGTGCAGCAGCAGTGCGGGTTTCTGTGCTCCACACTTGCAGCAGTTCCTCCGGCGGGTGACTCCTGGTATATTTGGCACCGCCGGCAAGCTGCCCGCAGTGCTGCCGCATTCGCCGCCGCAGGTCTGGGGTGATGCCGGTGTACAGGGTATCTCCTGTGCAGTGCAGCACATAGATCAGATATGGCATGGTGACAAGGCCTCCTTTTGCCGATATTATACCACAGAAATTCCGTTTCTGTCAAAACCGTGTTTCCTTAAAACGACTGCCTTTGTATCATTTCTTGTGAAATTTGCTGTTTTTTCAAGGATTTGCAGGAACTTTTTTGAAAAAATATCCGGTTTACAGCCCTTTTAAAATGTGTTATAATAAAAAGAGCATACCAATGTATTTTCGAAGGTATGCGGTTGCAGATCATTTTCTCGGAATTGGCTGCGGTCGTGCAATGATACGGGCAGAAACAATTCCAATCCAATTACATTTAGGAGTATTACAGAATGAGTAAAAAAAGCAGAGAAAAAACGCCGGAATTGGAAGAAATTGCGGCACAGCTGGGAAACATGAACACACAGGAAGAAGACACCATTACCATTCCGGTAGTTGAGATCTTCCGGCAGCTGAAAAAGTATTTTTTGCCGTGGGTGCTGGTTGCTGTCATTTTTGCAGGATTGGTATTCGGCGGTTCTATGGTAGTGTCCAGCAGCAAGGCAAGCCCGCTGACTGCAATGGTGGGATTCACTTTTGACGGCATTGAAAACGGCCTGGACCCGAACGGAAACGAGTTTAATGCGAACTCCCTGAAGTCGCCGGCGATCATTGAAGAAACGCTTTCGGATCTGAACATGGATGTCAAAAAAACAGATGCGATCCGGAATAATATCACTGTTTCCGGTGTGGTTCCGGAAGATGCCATCGACAAACTGACTGCTTATGAAAGTGTTTTTTCCAACACGAACTCTATTGAAGCAGCACAGAAGATCATGGACGTTTCCTATTTCCCGACACAGTTTGAGGTACAGTTCTCCTATGGTGATTCCGGTATGTCCCGCTCTCAGGCAGCGGATTTCCTGAACACCATGCTGAACAACTACAAGATCTATTTTATGCAGACTTACGGATATAATCAGGCATTCGGTGATGCTTTGACTGCTGTAGATTATACCGGTTATGATTACCCGCAGGCACTGGATGTACTGTCCAGCAGTCTGGATTCTCTGAAGAAGTATATTTCTTCTCTGTCCTCCAACGACAACACCCGCTTCCGTTCTACAAAGACCGGCTATACCTTCTCTGACCTGAGTGAAGCAACAGCAACTTTGCAGAGCGTGGACTATTCCAGCCTGTATTCTTACATCATGGGCAAGAACGTTACCAAGGACAAGGATTCCCTGGCAACATATTATCAGTATCGTATTGACAGCCTGAACCGCAGCCTGAACAGTGCCAAGGAACGGCTGAGCACGATCACCGATTCTATCAACAACTACAAAAAGGATTCCATGGTAGTTATGGCAGGCGGTTCTGCTGACAATACCGGAACCGTTCTGACACAGCCGTCTACTGCATATGACGATCTGATCACACAGCGGACTGATGCACAGGGCAGTGTTTCTTCTTTGCAGCAGCAGATCAGCGATTATCAGACACGTCTGGACAAGTTGCAGAACACCCCGCTGGGAAGCAAAAAGGAAGAAGAAAAAGTAGAAACAGACATGAAGAACGTCTGCGACAAGATGAATCAGCTGATCAATGATGTCAACGAAACCGCAGACGATTACTTTGAAACTGCATCGTACACCAATGCGTACAACATTCTGGTGCCGGCAAGCGGCAGCGTTTCCAGTTCTGTATCCAACGCGATTTCCAACATGATTCGTCCGATGCTTATCGTAGAAGCACTTCTGCTTGTAGCATATCTGGTATTTGCAGTCGTGCGTGCCTTCATGGTATCGTACCGTCGGGACAAGCTGGTTCCTGTTGCTGTAGAAGAACCGGCAAAGGAAACCGTTTCGGTAGAGGCTGATTCTGCTTCTGACGATAATGACGAAAAGGAAGAATCCAAGGCGTAACGATTTCGCATTACATAAAATTGCACAACCAATCAAAGACGGCTGCCCGTGACATGCGGGCGGTCGTCTTTTTTGATGCAAACTGTGAAAACAATTGTAAAAAGGCTTGCGAATTTTTCGAAAATATGATATACTGTACGTAAACAATGCGGCGAACGCGTTTTTGCAAGGAGGCGATGCAAATGCAGAAAAAAACCAGGCGATTTGAGAGAACGGCGGCATCGGTGTGCAAGGAATATGCCATTCTGACACTGGCAACACTGGTGATGTCCGCAGGAACCTATCTTTTCAAATTCCCAAACAACTTTTCTTTTGGCGGTGTTACCGGTCTGGCAGTGGTGCTGAGTGCTGTTTCACCGCTGTCTGCGGGAACGTACAATTTTATCATCAACATGGCACTGCTGGTGCTGGGATTTCTGTTTCTGGGGAAAGGCTTTGGCGTAAAGACGGTGTATATTAGCGTTCTGATGTCTGTGGCACTGTCTGCGGCAGAAAAGCTGTTTCCCATGTCCGGACCGCTGACTGACCAGCCGGTTCTGGAACTGATTTTTGCCATTGCCATTCCGGGCATCAGCTCCGCAATCATGTTTAACATGGGTGCTTCCAGCGGCGGCACGGACATTGTCGCCATGATCCTGAAAAAGTATACCTCTATGAATATCGGGACCGCTTTGCTGGCGGTGGACCTGCTGATTGCCGTTTCAGCCTGCTTTGTGTTCGATATTACCACCGGTCTGTTTTCCCTGTGCGGCTTGTTTACGAAAACCATTGTCATTGATACCGCCATTGAAAATATCAACCTTTGCAAATACTTCACCATTGTCTGCAAAGACCCTACGCCGATCTGTGACTTTATCCACACAGAACTGGGGAGAAGCGCGACGTTGTTTACTGCGGAGGGAACATACAGCGGACAGGAGGAATATATTGTACTGACCGTCATGAAACGAAGCCAGGCTGTGCAATTGCGAAACTATATCAAAAAAGTACAGCCCCAGGCGTTCATGATGATTACCAACAGCAGCGAAATTATCGGAAAAGGATTCCGCAATACCATATAAAACAAAACAACCCCGCACAAAATTCGCCTTTCGGCTTTTTTGTGCGGGGTTATTTTCAGTTATGAAAGGAAATATTCTTTCGCAATTAGTCGTTGAAGTAACGCTTCAGGAAGCCGGCAAATGCACAGCCGTGTCTTGCCTCGTCCTTTGCCATTTCGTGTACAGTGTCGTGGATCGCGTCCAGATTCAGCTGCTTTGCCTTTGCTGCCAGAGCCTTCTTGCCGGCACATGCACCGTTTTCCGCAGCGACACGCATTTCCAGATTCTTCTTGGTGGAATCGGTAACCACTTCGCCCAGCAGTTCTGCAAACTTTGCAGCGTGTTCTGCTTCTTCATAAGCAGCCTTTTCCCAGTACAGACCGATTTCCGGATAGCCCTCACGGAAAGCGACGCGAGCCATTGCCAGATACATGCCGACTTCGGAGCATTCGCCGTTGAAATTTTCCCGCAGACCCTGCACGATTTCTTCGTCTACGCCCTGTGCCACGCCGACAACGTGCTGATCAGCCCATGCCAGATTTTCTTCCTTCTGCTCCACGAACTTGTCTGCCGGTGCACCGCAGAGAGGACATGCTGCCGGAGCAGATTCGCCTTCGTATACATAACCGCAAACAGAACATACAAACTTTTTCATGAGTAACTACCTCCATAAAATATCATTTGCCAGGAGATCTTTTTGTCCCCCTCAGCTTGTCTTTATTATAGCATAAGAATAATTCCTTGTCAAGATGTATTCTCAACTAGTTACAAAAAATTAACATATAGATTTTTAGGGCAATACCGCACAAAGATTGTGCGACAGATGCGTGCGGGAAGATACGAAACAGGCTCTGAAGGGAAATTTGCAAGCAGATGGCGTGCAAAGTCGCCAGACGCTCTTTGTGCGGTATTGCCTTAGGGAAACACGGATTAAAGCTTGTGTATAGGATGCATCGTCAGGCGGGCTTTATGCGGTATTGCCTTATGTCACTTGACACACTTGTTATTTTGCATTATAATAAGTATCACGATTACGGAGAAATATGGGCAACTACGCACAGGCTCTCAGAAAGGGGAACGGTGATGAAAAAGAGAAGATTTGACTGGCTGCGAAAGACCAGTTCGGCAGATGTGATGAACCCGAAAAATTATGAATATCGGCTGAAACAGCTGGACGATGACAATCCGGCAGAACAGAAAGAAGCATATACGTGGTTTCAGAAGCACGCAGAAGAAGGCGATGCATCTGCACAGTATCAGACCGCAATGTGTTTTCTGCATGGAGTTGGTGTGGAAAAAGATGAGGAACAATTCCTGTATTGGCTCACAAAGTCTGCGGAACAGGAGTACGGCGAGGCACTGACGACAATGGGGATTCATTATTTCTATGATTTTGATGCCGTAGAAGAAACAGAACAGGGGATTCCGTGGATGGAACGTGCCATAGAACAGCACGATGATAATGCGGCTGCGATATTGGGTGTATATCTTGTGGAAACTCCGAAAGAGGACTGCCATGAGGAAGAACGCAGGCACCGCGGCTTTTTGTTGCTGCAATCTTCTGCTCTGGAAGGCAACCTTGAAGATCATCTGCGGATACAGGCGTTTTTTGAATTAGGGCATTGTTATTATTACGGCATTGGAACAGAAACAAATATTGAAGAAGCTTATACGTGGTATGCCCGTGCTGCGGAATCGGGGAGTGAAGGTGCTCAATATTTGGCGGCATCTTTGATACTGGACAAGCGGTGTTCTGAAACGGATACCGCAAAAGCCATTGCGTGGCTGCGGCAGGCAGCAGAACAGGGCTGTATGTATTCCACGATGCGGTTAGGGGAATGCTATCTGGAAGGCAACGTGGTGCCCAAAGATGCGGAAGAAGCTTTTCAGTGGTTTCAGAAGTCAGCGGAGCTTGGCAATCCCGCTGCGGTCAATATGGTGGGACGCTGCTATATGGACGGGAACGGCGTAGAGCAAGATCAGGAAAAGGCATTTCAGTATTTTCAGAAGGCATCAGAAGCTGGTGACGAATCTGCTATGTTTAATCTGGCAGACTGTTATTTCAACGGGCTGGGAACGGAGCAGTCCGAAGAACAGGCAGTGCCGTGGTATCAGAAAGCCGCCGAAGCGAACATTTCCATTGCCCAGTACATGCTGGGAACCTGTTATCATTTTGGAAAGGGCGTTTCGCCGAATGAAGAACTGGCACTGCACTGGCTTCGAAAAGCTGCTGAACAGGACTATGTCGGGGCACAGTACGCATTGGGCACGCTTCTGTTCCGGAATGAGGATAGCGGAGAAAACGATGCCGAAGCAGTCCGTTGGCTGGAACGTGCCGCAGAACTGGGCGATATTGGTTCTCAGGTGAAGCTGGGCGTTTGCTATCAGGATGGATACAACGTGCTGGAGCAGGGAAAAGTCTGCTTCAAGGAGGACATGGAAAAAGCAGTGGAATTGTTTCAGAATGCTGCGGAACAGGGCGATGCAGAAGGACAATTCCAGCTTGCCAACAGCTATCGTTTCGGTTTAGGCGTGAAAAAGAATGTGCCGAAAATGCTGTACTGGCTACGGCTGTCTGCCATGCAGGGCTATGCAGAGGCACAGTATGCACTGGGGATCTGCTATCAGGACGGTATCGGTGTAAAAGCGGATATGGAGAAGGCAATGGACTGGTATGAGCGTTCCGCTGCCCAGAATTATCCCGATGCCATTTGTTCCGTGGGCATGTACTATCTGGACGAGGAGGACGATGTGGAAACTGCCAAGCGTCTGGTGTATAAAGCGGCCCAGATGGACTGTCCGGAAGCACAGTATTTAATGGGTATGTTTCTCTATGAGGGCGATGACAGCGAAGAAGATGAGGAAGCTGTCGCATGGTTTCGAATGGCAGCACGGTATCAGAATCACGGCGGTGCCATGGGCATGCTGGGCTATTGCTACATGAACGGCACCGGTGTAGAGCAAGACGACGAAATGGCAAGGGTCTGGCTCAAAAGAGCGGCAGAGTGTCGGGATTATGATGCCATTGAACTGCTGAAAAATTACTACATGATCGACGACTACGACGATTTCGAATACGAAGATTACGGCGATGAGCCGGAGTATGATGACGAGGACGACGACTGGGAAGATTAAAGGCAATACCGCACAAAGATTGTGCGGTATTGCCTAAAACCGGAATCCCCGCATATCCTGTCCCTCCAGTGTCAGCAGGTCGATCTTCCGGCGGTCATTGCCGAAATAGCCGCCCAGCTTGCCGTTGGCACCGACCACCCGATGACAGGGAATGAAAATGGCAATGGGGTTTCGTTTCATGGCACCGCCTACCGCCTGTGCGGACATCTTGGGAATGCCCATTTCCCGTGCAGCTTCCTGTGCCAGCATGCCGTATGTGGCAGTGCAGCCAAAGGGAATCTGCTGTGCCAGCCGCCAGATCCGCAGCTGAAACGGCGTTCCAGCCGGACGGAGCAGGGGCGTAGTTTCCGGAGCCTTGCCATTGAAGTAGGTGTCCAGACAGCGGCACACGCTTTCCAAAAACGGTGTAGGTGACTGCGGCAGTGTTGCCGGCACATCAAAAGCCGCTTCTGTCAGAGCATTGTCCTCGGCAGTAAGGCGGATATTTCCCAGAGGGGAATGGTAGATCAACTGTGTTTGCATAAGATGTTCCTTTCTTTACATGATATACAAATACAGCCCGAGAATAACAGTGGCAATACCGCACAAAGAGCGTCTGGCGACTTTGCACGGTATTGCCCAGTATTCTCGGGCTGTTGTTTTTTGGTGTTATGCACAGGCAGTTTCCAGTGCGATTCGCATCATATCGGTGAAAGAAGTCTGTCGTTCTTCTGCGGTGGTGGATTCGCCCCGCAGCGGACAGTCCGAAACAGTTACGATGCACAGGGCTTCCTTTCCGGCGGCAGCAGCATTCATGTACAGTGCAGCCGACTCCATTTCCGTGGCGAGCACGCCCATTTTCGCCCACTGCGGCAAAGGGCTTGGCTCGTTGTAAAACACATCGGTGGAGAGCAGGTTGCCCACATGCACCGGAATCCCCAGCCTGCCGGCAGTCTGGTAGGCTTGTTCCAGCAGGGCGAAGGAGGCGATAGGGGCGTATGTGCCGGCGAGGTGATACTGTGCTGCATAGTTGGAGTCCGTACAGGCAGCCTGTCCCAGTACCACATCACGGAGGTGAATGTGGTCGGCAACGCCGCCGGCAGTGCCGATGCGGAGAATCCGGTCTACGTCATACTCGTGGAACAACTCATAGGAATAGATGCCGATCGAGGGCATGCCCATGCCGCTGCCCTGTACGGAAACCGGTACGCCGTGATAGGTGCCGGTGTAGCCGTACATGCCGCGGACGGTATTGTAGCATACTGCATTTTCCAGAAAATGTTCTGCGATGAATTTCGCTCGCAGCGGGTCGCCGGGCATGAGTACGGTTTTGGCAATGTCGCCTTTGGCGGCTGCGTTATGAGGGGTTGCCATAAAAATCAGTCCTTTCACATATGAAATGAGGTTATTTTCTGCGGCGAAGCTGTCCCAGTGTCTGGGTGACAGCGTTGAAGTTGTACAGCACCATAAAGACAAATCCCACAGCCAGAATCAAAATCCACATAGGCGGAGCCTCCACCACGACAATGCCCAGCAGAAACAGGGCGGCGGTGTTGGCGGCGAATTTGGCGTGGTTGACCGGAAACGGAACGTACTTCCGTGCGTCCACGATCCGGATACAGTAGCAGACAAAGTAGCTGGCGAATGTGGCAATTGCCGCACCCATGATGCCCCAGATGTGAATGAGGATAATGTTCAGCACGATGTTCACGATTGCAGCCACCAGACTGGTCCAGAACGAGTGTGTGGTGTGCTGGGTCGCAGAGTAAACGCTGCTCAGGAACTGGTTGAAGCACATCATCAGCACGCCTACGATCAGTACCGGCGTATAGAGGAATGCGGTGGCGTATTCCGGATAGGTGTTGGAATCGATCAGAATGTTGGACAGGATCCGGACAAATACGATCAGTCCGGCACTGGCGATAAACATGAACGACTGGTAGGTATCGAATACACGGTGATAGAACCGGCTTCTGTCCTTGGAGTCGTTTTCCTCAATGGCGGACATGTTCCATGCCTGAAAGAAAATCGTGGAAATGGTGGAGATCAGGTTCGGGATCTTGGTGGAAACACCGTAGATACCGGCGGCAGTTTCGCCCACCAGTCCTGCCGGACCGGACATGTACCGGATAAACAGCCGGTCGGAAAAGCCGGTCACCAGCCACAGCAGGGCGGACGGGATCAGCGGAATGGAAAACCGCAGCATCATGCGTAAGATCTTCTTGTCCATGTACCGCAGCCGGAAGTACCGGTGCAGTCCGGCGACCGCCCACAGGAACAGCCCCGACAGCAGGTCGGACAAGATCACGGAGATCAGGAAGCCTGTTACACCTAGATGGAATCCCGCAATAAAGGTCACATTGAACAGGAACAGGGTCAGCGTGGCGAGTATGCCGTCTATGGCAAACAATCGCACCAACCCTCGTGCCCGCACAAACTGGGAGGCGATCTGTCGGAATCCGGAAGTGATACAGTAGATCACCAGCAGCACCACATAGCCCTCTGTATAGGGCAGCAGGGTGAGTGCCGGCGAAAGCAGCAGCAGAATGCCGATGCCGAACAGCTCTGTCACACAGGCGGAAGTAAAGACCTTGCGGTTGTCGAAGTTTTTGTCAATGCCGTAGCGAATGACTGCATCGGCAATGGAAAAAGTAATGATCGGAATCAGAAAGTTTGCGGTCTGTTCCAGCAGCTCCTTCGTGCTGTTGTCGCCGGGGTTGATGTTTCCCGTATAAAGCCGCGTCAGCAGCAGGAGCAGAATCTTGGAACCGAATGAGCCGATCGCAAATATCAGCGTATTCGAAACGAGTTTTTTGTATTTGTTCATGAAAGCCCACCTTTATCTGTGTTTCACCGCACCGGAAAATCTGACAACGCCTCTTATGCACAGGTTTCGCACAGTTGCCTGTCATGCCGTCGATTTTTTCGGTGCTTCTTCTTATTATAACATAAATCGATGCAAAATGGAATCTTTTTTTGCAAATCTCTGCCGGAAAACAGAATTTGTGCATCTTTAACAATTTGATGATCGCAAAATTGTACATATATACAAACCTCAAAAATTTTTTCTGGAAAGTGCAACATTTCGGGGTGCTCGATTGTGTATATAGTGAAGGGATTTTTTGTGGGGTGAAGAACCCCGCAGAAATGGGCGGTCAGAAATCGTCCGAAAGGAACGGAAATGTGAAATCATAATGGAAACACAGAATAAAGCTTGTGCGTAAGATGCGTCGTCAGATTTTTCGGCAGATTGCATAGAAATTCCGCAGGCAGACTTGGTGTCTGGCAAGGGATTTCTGGGCAATATGACGGAAAATCTGCAAGCAGATTGCGTACAAAGCCGTCAGGCGGGCTTTATTCAGTGTTTCCATAATACATGGACAGGCAGCGGAGCAGGAGCACTTCTCCGCCTGTGGACCTGATGCCGCGAAGGGACAGCAAGGGAAAGCTGGCGGGATCGGGCGTGTGTCTGCTGTCGGTCGATGTGCAGTGGAAACACTGATGAAAGAAACTTGCCGCGGAAAGGATGACAGGTGAATTTCATCAGTGCTTCCCACAAGAGGCGTTCACATCAAAATGCGAACGCGATCGAGAGAGCGTGGCTCTCGTTTCTCATTTCCTCTGTTTGGCAGTGTTCCCGCGGGAATACTGTCAGATGCGTATCGGCAAAAACGAGAGATATTTGCTATATTCCCTCATTATTTGCTTTATATACATATTGCGTCTAAAAATATGCGGTATGATGAAAATGGAATGCGTTGTGTGGCAGGCGTGTGCCTGTCGAATGCATGTGCAACAGCATGCCAGCGTATTCTGTTAAGGCAATATCGCACAAAGATTGTGCGACAGATGCGTCGTCAAATTTTTCGTCAGATGAAACAAAAAGCGGAGTGAATACTTGCTGTATTCACGAGCATTTTTGTGAAATATGACGGGAAATTTGCAAGCAGATGGCGTGCAAAGTTGTCAGACGCTCTTTGTGCGATATTGCCTTAAAATATATGCCGAAATGTAGACGATAGGGGGTATTCCCGTGCCGCAGGACGAAGCCGCGTTTGCGAAGTTTTATGCACGGCATGTCGATACGGTATATCGTATGTGCTACATGCGGATGAAAAATCAGATGGATGCGGAAGATGTGACGCAGGACGTTTTTTTGCGGGCGATGCAGCAACCGCAGCTTTGGTCAGATGATGACCATGCCAGAGCATGGCTGTTGGTGACTGCGTCGAATCTTTGTAAAAATGCGATGCATCACTGGTCACGGACCAAGCGGGAAGAAGTCGAAGACTGGGAGGCAACTCTTGGAACAACGGCATCGCCGGATGAGGTTTCTGCTGTGATGTCGGCAGTAATGGGATTACCGGATCAATACAAGACCGTAGTGTATTTATTTTATTATGAAGGGTATTCCGGAGCAGAAATTGCCGGAATGCTGGGAAAAAAAGAATCCACAGTTCGTTCGCTGCTGCACCGCAGCAAGAAGATGCTGTTGAAAAAGTTAGGAGGTGAGCCGTATGCAGAAACAGGAAGATGAAAAGCTGGAACGCCGTCTGCATCAAGTGATGGAGCAGATCCAGCCTGATGAAGATGCGAAAGACCGCATGTATCTGGAGATCATGCGGCGTGCCTCTGTTGCTGAAACACCGCCGGCAAAGCCGAAGCCGTGGTATCTCCGGTGGCAGACCAGTGCCGGAGCCTGTACCGCAGCACTGCTCTGTGTCGTTGTGGTGGCGGCGGCAGTGCACGGGAGAATGCCGCAGGGCGGCACCGGTCAACTGGATATTGTTTCTCCCACAGTGACGACACAGGCTTCTGAACTGCCGGCAGACACGGAGCAGCCGGACGAAACAGAAACAAGACCGCAGACAGAAACCACTGCCGCAGAAACCGGCGTGACAGTGCACTCTGCGGGAAATGCCAGTGCTGCCGTGGAAAGCAGTACTGTTCCGGCGGAAGATGAAATCGTTTCTCCGGTTTCTCCGGAAATCACCGTGCCGCAGAAGCCGCAGCAGCAGGAAACCCAGCCGGTCGTGACGACTGCGGCTCCGCAGACCACTGCCGCAGCAACGACTGTTCCGAAAGCGGAAACCACTGCGGCACCGGAAACGGTCACCGAACCGCCGGCAACCACAGCATCATCTATGGAAACTGTGCCGATCCGGCAGAACATCTACCTGTATTATAAGCTGACGTGGGAGGGAAATCCCTACGATACAGATTATATGGAAGTGTCCAGCAGTTCTCTGGATCAGTATTTGGGATACGGCGTGACACGGGGCAATGATGTGGAAGATACGTATACCGTGTTGATCTACTCTATTGTTGGCGTGGATCCTGTACAGCAGGTAGCAGTACAGTATGCAGGGGAAGAAAAGTACTATGTTTTCACGATCCAGTGAATATAAGAGCTTATTGAAAAAATGAAATCCGGAATCGGTGTCACTAATCTGCCGTGGCACCGAATTTTTTTTAGGGCAATACTGAATAAAGCTTGTGCAGTGTTGTTTTATCGGAAATATTGTCTTGACAAATCTGTAAAAAAACAGTATACTAGAACAGGAACGCTGAATATGCGGTATTTTTTTCTGATAACGGGGGTATCAAATTGGCAACCAAACGAGTAAAACAACTGGAAAAATTCCTGATCGGACTGGGAATTGCTTTGCTGGCGATGATCATCATCTGCATTATCGTGGTCAGCCGTGCGGACAAGGTTTCTGCACCGGACGCGATTCCGATTCTGACGACAACGACGACAACGACAACGACGACAGTCACCACGACCACGACGATCACATATGATTACACCATGCACATCGATATGGAAAAGGTCAAGCAGCATCATGAGAAAAATCCGGACGTTGTGGGCTGGGTCTATGTCAATGATACACCCATTGATTACCCCATTGTACAGAAGGACGACAATGTATATTATATCGACCGTGACTGGGAGGGCAATCACAGCTCTGCCGGCAGTATCTTCGAGGACTTCCGCGGCAAGATCGGCGAAACGGAAAACACCCTGCTCTATGGGCATAACATGGGAAATGGCTCCATGTTCCACTCGGTCAAGAGTTTCAAGGAAGAAGAATGGGGCAGACAGCACATTTATTTCGAGGTGGCAACACTGGACAAGCGGTATCTGTATCGCATCGTGGCATCTTCCGTGCTGAACGGTGAGGACGGTACAGCATTCGACTATTGGAACCGCATCACTCTGAATCAGGAGGAATTCCAGAAGTACATTGAGGAGATTCGCAGTACGGCGTTGATCTGGTACGCACCGGACGACGACCCGCCTGCATACGGGGACAAGATGATTGCCCTGCAAACCTGTAACTCCGGTGCAGACGACGGAATCCGCTGCCTACTGTTCGGACAGTGTCTGGGCGAATTCTAAGGCAACACCGCACAAAGCCCGCCTGACGGC
>ERZ825324.1884-NODE-1884-length-23753-cov-3.569584_pt1 | contig 23753 bp, 17 predicted proteins | sample MGYA00519859_ERZ825324 | MGnify/ENA primary metagenome ERZ825324 (study PRJEB31778, sample SAMEA3449198) | human gut metagenome | biome: human gut; feature: human-associated habitat; material: faeces | place: United Kingdom | collected 2010/2012 ... | reverse complement strand
TGATAGAATAATAGCATGTTTTATGAAAGATTATGTTAAAAAGAATGAATTTGACTTTGATAGATATAAAGGCAATAAAAACGACAAAAAGGGGATTATATTATTTTCAATAGCTAAGCACAACGATCAAGAAAAAGAAGCATTAAAAGTATCTAAAAGGATAAATAGCCACTTCTTTGATAATGAAAACTTCAAAAATTTAAATAGAAAAAAAGAAATGACATATAAAGATATGTTGGAAATAAGGGATAACGTAAAAAGAAACCAAGAAACTAATATGACATTTAGAGCTATTGATTTTAACGATAATGAAATAATATATCAAGAAGTACTGACAAAAGAACAAGCCAAATATATAGATACATTTATTCAAAAATCAGAACCATTCATATTATCAGGTATAGCTGGTAGTGGAAAAACACTATCTACAATCAATTTAATACCAGATATGGTTGAAAAAATCAAAAATATGAACTCAAACAAAAAAATTCTCTACATTACATTTTCAAACAACTTAAAAGAATATGTGAAATCAAAAGTAATGGAAAATTACTATGAATATAACGAATATATAGATATAAGAACTTTTGTAGATATATGCACAGAGATAAATTATAAGCATAACAACAAAAAAATAGATAGATCTAAAATTATAACGCAAAATTCTTATAATAAGAGTTTTACAAAGTTTTTAGAATGGTTACAACAGACATCTAGGGACGGAAATATTATAAAGTTTATTAAGAAATATGAAAATGACGAGGAAGATGCATATGAAAGCCATGGTTTTATCCTCAAAGAGGGCAGGCGGTGTCCATTTTTAAACGAAAATCAATTGTGTGTGATTTATCAGGAATTGGGTGAGCAAGCTCTTTGTGACGTCTGTACGGATACACCACGGGACTTTCTGGAATATGGCGGGGCAAGAGAATTAGCATTAAGTGCCAGCTGTCCGGAGGCAGGACGTCTTATTTATAGAAATAAAGAAAAAATGAAAGTAGTGGAGAAAGAAATCAGTGAGCCATTTCCGTGGGAAGAAACGGAAGATGAGCAGGTATTAGCAGATGAAATTTTATTTGCGAGAAACCAGGCAATTACGATATTGCAAAATCGTTCGATTCGTGTAGAAGAAAGGGTTTGTGCTTGTTTAGAATATGCAAAAAAAGTACAGGATTGTTTGAATCAAGATTCGATTGTAGATATTCATAAAATCCCGACAGAAGCGTATTTTGATAGCACTACTATTGTAGAAAAAGAGAATGAATCAGAAGAAAAACAGTATGGTCTGTTTTTGGAGCGGCTGCGCTTATTTAGTTCGTTAGAAAGCATCCGAGCGGAATGGGACGAACTTTTGTTGAGTTTTCAGAAGCGGTATATGGATTCGGAAGTAGGACGGAAGCAATACATATCTGACAGGAAAGCATATGATGATTTGTTAAATAATGAAAATCGGGAATATGAAAAAGAACAATTAATTGTGTATTATTGTTTTTTGTGTCTGGCACGTTGTGTTGACGATTATGATTTTCTTGGAAAAATGAAACTGGCTGTGACAAGCTTTTTGATGGTGCGCGATATGAATACATTGCGGATGGCAGAGCAAAATGGTGAATTTACGGTGGATGACCAGGTGGTTACGGCGCGTATTTATGCTAAAGAAGTAGAGCACTCGGAATGGAATTTGGAGTATATGGCAGATGAGTTTTTATTTGGGGAGGCGTACACACCAGAAAATCTATGTGTTGCCTTGACAAGACAGTAGATTCCGTGTAAAATACTATATGTTGTATGTATGCCCTAAAGCAGCATGCATGAATAAAATAAGGAGGTGCACCCTAGTGCTTACATTAGAGGTTGCACACGTGATTGTAGCTATTGTAGTCGTTGTTGTTTTGATAGCGGCAGCAGCACTGATTTCATGGAAAAGCGCGATAAATTATCACATCAAAGTGGGAGAAGCTAAGGTGGGAAGCGCAGAGGAGAAAGCCAGAGAAATCATTGACGATGCATTAAAGACAGCAGAGACGAAGAAACGCGAGGCTCTTTTGGAAGCAAAAGAGGAAAATCTGAAAGCAAAAAATGATCTTGAAAAAGAGACCAAGGAGCGAAGAGCCGAGATTCAGCGTTACGAGAAACGTGTGTTAGGTAAAGAAGAGACCTTAGACAAAAAGCTGGATGCACTCGAGAAAAGGGAATCAAAGTTAAATTCGAGAGAAGCAAACTTTGAAAAGGAGAAAGAAAAAGTTGCCGAACTCCGTCAAAGTCATTTGCGTGAACTTGAGAAGATTTCCGGACTCACCTCCGAACAAGCAAAAGAATACTTATTGAAGACTGTAGAAGAAGATGTAAAACATGAGACAGCAGTTTTGGTAAAAGAATTGGAGCGTCAGGCGAAAGACGAGGCCAATAAAAAGGCAAAAGATTATGTGGTTACGGCAATTCAGAAGTGTGCTGCTGACCATGTATCTGAGACAACGATTTCTGTTGTGCCATTGCCAAGCGATGAAATGAAAGGAAGAATCATTGGTCGCGAGGGACGAAATATTCGTACTCTTGAGAATCTGACCGGTATTGATTTAATTATTGATGATACACCGGAAGCCGTTATTTTATCAGGCTTTGATCCGATTCGTCGTGAAGTTGCCAGAATTGCTCTTGAAAAATTGATTGTGGACGGAAGAATTCATCCGGCCCGCATCGAAGAAATGGTTGAAAAAGCCAAAAAAGAAGTTGAAACAATGATTCGTGAAGAGGGCGAGGAAGCAGCGCTTGAAGTAGGCGTACATGGAATTCATCCAGAGCTGATTCGTCTGTTAGGTAAGATGAAATTCCGTACCAGTTATGGTCAGAATGCATTAAAGCATTCGATTGAAGTGGCACATTTGTCGGGACTTTTGGCTGGTGAGGTTGGCGTGGATGTTCGTATGGCGAAACGCGCCGGATTATTACATGATATCGGTAAATCAGTCGATCATGATATGGAAGGTTCCCATGTACAGATTGGTGCAGACTTATGTAGAAAGTACAAAGAGTCTCCGATTATTGTAAATGCAGTGGAAGCCCATCACGGTGATGTTGAGCCAGAATCTTTGATAGCATGTCTTGTACAGGCTGCTGATGCAATTTCAGCTGCAAGACCGGGTGCTAGACGAGAAACACTGGAAACCTATACTACACGTCTTAAGAAACTTGAGGATATTGCAAATTCCTACAAGGGCGTGGAGAAGACATATGCTATTCAGGCAGGTAGAGAGATTCGAGTAATAGTTGTTCCTGAACACGTCAATGATTCCGATATGGTATTACTGGCAAGAGATATTGCAAAGCAGATTGAAAATGAGCTTGAGTATCCTGGTCAGATTAAGGTTAATATTATTAGAGAGTCTCGCGTAGTTGATTATGCTAAGTAAAAGTTTTACAGCCTGTGGAAGAAATTCCACAGGCTGTTTTTAACTATAAAGAAGATTTAACTATAAAGAAAATTTAACTATAAATAAGAGTTAAGTATATATAATTGTTTATAAATGGATGGAAGATTTACAGGAGACGTTATTTATAGATAAGATGTTTAGATAAGGAGAGAAATATGGAAGAACGATTTATCAGAGAGAAAAAGGAACTGGCTTATCATGCACATATATTTGATGTATATAATGATTATCTGATCCTGCCGGATGGACAGAAGGTGATATATGATCTTATCGATCATATACCCGGGTGCTGTGTTCTGCCGGTGGATGAGAATGGACAGTTGATATTTGTCAGACAATATAGAAATGCATTGGATGATATGACATTGGAAGTGCCTGCCGGTTGTATGGATAAAGGGGAAACGCCGGAACAGTGTATCAGACGCGAATTAAAAGAAGAAACAGGATATACAGCAGAACAGCTTATGTTTGTGACAAAAACATGTCTGGCGATAGGAACCAGCAATGAGATGACATATGTTTATATAGCAACTGGTCTGACGCATGGGGAACAGATGCCCGATCGGGAAGAATTTATCAAACTTGAAAAGTACTCACTGGAAGATACAATGCAGATGATTGAAGATGGAAAAATCATCGATTCAAAGACATTGATAGCAATCTATGCATATGCGAATCATGTATTAAAAAAGCAGATCAGACAGGGTATATAATATTTCATTCCGACATATAAAATACAAGTATCCTGAATGCATGGGGAGGGTGTAATGAAGAAGAATCTGCTTATCTATGTTTACGTTATTGGTCTGATCCTTGGAACTGTGCTGATAAATACGCAATTTGATATGACAGCATTTATTTCCGGTGAACCGATGGCGTGGAGCTTGCCTGTTTATGGGATGCTTGTGTTAAAACGTGGGTTGGGGCTTATATTATGCTATTGGTTTATATATATTCTTCCTGAAAAAATAAGAATGCCCGCGCTCGCCTGTCTGGCGGGATGCATAATCGGAGTGACGGTATCCATACGGGCATATAGCGGATATTTTTTTGGATGTCTGCTGTATGGTATGATAGTTTGTGTAATGGTGATGGTTTATATGGGATTGATTCGTTGGATTCTTGTAGATGGGTCGGAAAAATGTGGTATTCGTGAGCCGCAAGGGCGAAAAAATCTGGTGAAACGATTAGTTATTATTACAATTGTATTAATAAACTGCATTTTTGAGTTAAAAATTCTGAAATTTTTTTGAAAAGAGTTTTACTACATGTGGTATACATAATTCTGGATGGACACATGATTTGGTAAAAATACAGAAAATAGTGAAAAACCTTGATTTTACTTGTAAAAATTATGTTTGATTTTATAGAAATTTGTATTTATAATGATATTTAGTCTACATAATAAGGGGAAAAATGCGTGGAAATTTACATAGAGAAATATGTTGATTATCTCAAAAATATTAAGAAATCAAGTGAAAATACAGTAGCTTCTTACCGGCGTGATCTGGTTAAGTTTTCTGATTTCTATCGGGAGAATGGAACAGAGGATATTCGTTCGATAAATGAGACAAATATCAACACTTATGTTCTGTATTTAGAAAAAAACGGAAAATCAATGGCAACTGTATCAAGAAGCATAGCCTCGATCAAGTCGTTTTTCGGATTCCTTTTCCGGGAGAAGATACTGATGGATGACCCGTCAGTTAATATCAAGCCGCCAAAGATTGAAAAGAAAATGCCGGATATCTTAACGATAGAGGAAGTGAACCGGCTTCTTGACCAGCCGGGAGACCAGTCTCCGAAGGAGATCCGTGACCGTGCAATGCTGGAACTGTTATATGCAACAGGAATCCGTGTATCGGAGCTTGTTACATTGAAGATTACAGATGTGAATCTGAAGATGGGGTATATTGAATGCCATGACCTCAGAAAGTCGAGAATTATTCCAATCGAAGATTCGGCACAGCGCGCACTTGATAATTATATCTCGAATGTTCGAGGAGATATGTGTAAGGATTCAGAATATTTATTCTCAAACTGCAAGGGAACACCGATGACCAGACAAGGCTTCTGGAAGATCATCAAGGTATATGCTGATAAAGCAGGAATTGATAAGGATATTACACCACATATGATCCGTCATTCGTTTGCATCACATCTTGTAAATAATGGTGCGGATTTAAAGGCTGTACAGGAAATGTTGGGACATGCAGATATCTCAACGACACAGATTTATCTGAACAGCAAGCAGAGCCGCTTAAAAGAGGAATATCAGAAAGCACATCCGCGGGCATAAGCGGAATGAATATAGCAGAAAACGATAAACGCCAGCCGACGGGCTATTGGCTGGGCAAAGCATAAGCTGCTGAATGTACATAGCAGAAACATATTTGTGGGCGGTTATGCCGTATACAAGGTTAATACGCAGTAAAGTATGGATTGTACGAAAAAAAGTACATGGAAATAGTTGCATCTTGTCTGTAAAATAGAATATAATCCTTTCGGTTGATAAAAGTTTAAAAGTGAAGGACGACAGGAGAAAGAAAAAATGGAGAACAATTATTACTCACCGGTACAGATTCTGGAAAATAATATAAAGGCAGGTATCAATAAAGCAAACATGGGCCTGCTTAAGATGATATTGCTTGGTATGTTCGCAGGTATGTTCATTGCGATCGGAGCAGAGGGTTCAAACCTTGCAGCTCATAATCTGACAGGCGTTGGTGTTGCAAGAACGTTAACCGGCGTGATCTTCCCGATCGGTCTTATGATGTTAGTTGTAACCGGCGGTGAGTTATTTACAGGAAACTGTATGCTTACAATGGCACTTGCAGACCATAAGATCAAAGCATTACAGATGATAAAGAACTGGGTAGTTGTATATTTCAGCAATATGCTTGGATCTATATTGACAGCAGCTTGTGTATATGCTTCCGGTCAATATGATTACTCAGATGGAGCACTTGGTGCATTCACGATCAAGGTTGCCATGGGTAAGGCAGATATCGATATCAGCAAAGCAATCTTTTCCGGTATCCTTTGTAATATTCTGGTATGTATCGCAGTATTGATGAGCAGTGCAGCGAAAGATCTGATCGGTAAGCTGTTTGGAGCATTTTTTCCAATTCTGATCTTCGTTATCTCAGGTTTCGAACACTGTGTTGCAAATATGTACTACATTCCGGCAGGAATCATTGCATCAGGCAACAGCAAATATGTAGATAAAGCCTGTGAGCTTTATGGATATACATCCACACAGATTTCAGATACACTTACAGTTGGTGGTTTTGTTCACAACCTGCTGCCGGTTACACTTGGTAACATTATTGGTGGCGGCATCATTGTATCACTGGGACTGTATGCAGCGCATCTGGTACTTGATAAGAAAGAGAAATAAAAAAGAAAACAGTATTTTAGATATGATAAAAAAGACCTTGTAGTTATGTACGACTACAAGGTCTTTTTTTGTAATTTTAATATACTATATGTCAACATATATTTAGAAAATTTAAATATATGTTGACATATGTAATGCGTATATGCAATACTATAATTGCAACCATTATATTGCATAAAAGGGAGGAAAAATGAAGAAGATAAAAAGAAATATAATATTATTAGCATGTTGTATTACATTATTTAGCTCATTTGTTGTTTCGGCAACATCGGCGAGCAACTCTATAACTGATGGGGTTGCAACATTAACAGGATCGGCGCGTATGTATGATTATAGTAAGAAAAAAGATAAATGCATCATGACTGCAGCATTTGGGGGAGGAAATGCATCTGAAGTTACATCAGGTTCGATATCTGGTAAAATACAGGGTATAGATGTAAAAGTAAAAAGATTGGATACAGGTTATTTAGATAAAAGCAATAAAACCTATTCTGATTCAAAAATTGTTAGTGATGCGTACAGTGTTTTTACTGTTACAATATCATTAAAAGGTGCAGATTCTAAAGAAATATATGCACACGATTAATATATAATACAAGAAGATGTACATATAATGGTTGTAGATTATCAAAGGAAGTTAAAATGAAGATAAGAGATAAAGAATTTTTTAGATTGTTTTTGATCGTATATACACTTATGTTTGTGATTATTTTTCAGTGCTTTGATATTATTAATAAAATGCAGGCTGAGTTAAAGGGAAGGTTATATAATGGCAATTATTCTAATTTGGCGGGAATTGAAACAAAGTGTGATGTATGTATGAATCATCTTAAGGCAGAATATAATCAGGCGGGTGAACTTGAAGCTATGTCGATTGATGTTCCAGATAAGCATAGACAGAAGGAACATCTTGAAACTGCCAAAATGATTATAAAAGCAATGTATGGAAGAAAGTTCACAGTGTATTCATATGCCAATGTTCGGGTTAGTGGAATGCTTCAGGAAAGGTCAGAACTGGCAGTTTTTTCATTGAAGGATGAATTGCCATTTAATATCACTAAAGGACGATCAATATGTTCGGACGATTTAGAGAAAAAAGCTCGTGTTGCAATTGTATCTGAGGATATGATAAATACAATGGTGAAAAAAGAAGAATATTATTACATAAAAATTAATAATGAAGAGTATCAAGTTGTTGGAATTTATGAACCTGTTGCAGATAAGGCAGATGTGTGTTTTGCCTATTTTCCTCAAACAGAATATCAATTTGAGGAATTCTGCAGGAATTTTATAGATAATATTTTTTCAATTTCTAATATGAAGTGGGGAATATTTGGAGTTTATATTGGATCAGAAAATAGTTTTGATATAAATGAAATAGATGAATTTATTTCGGAACTTGAAAAAATATCCGATACAACATTTGATATAAAAGTAATAGATCGTTCGATTGCATCACCGAATGAAAAAATAAAAGTGTTAATTATAATATATGTATTATTGTTATTCTTTTGTATTGTTGTTTATATTCAGGTGATTGATATGTTTACAAAAAAAAGATATAAAGATTATGTAATATATCGTGCCTGTGGTTGCAACTGCAATATGATCGCAAGAAGATTATTTATGGAGATGCTGCCAATGTTTATCTGTTCATTTATTGCAGTTTTTATTGCAAATAGCGTATATAATGTCTGGCTGACAGATTCTGTATGGTATAGTATTTCATATGAAGGTGTTGCGTTTATGGCAGGAACATCGGTTGTTCTTGTTTATATGTCAATTTTCATCATAATTATGAAGTTGCGTCGGATTAATCTGGCAGAAGGGATTATGGATCTATAAATGAAACTTAGGTATTTATGGAAAATCACGTTGGATAATGAATGGAAACAAGGAATTCGAAGTTTTTTTAATGTTATTCTATATATTGTTGGAATTACAATAATTGGACTTCTGGTGTATTTTGTCAGTCTTGAAACAGATACGAAGAAGTCGGTAGAGCGTTCTATACGAAAAGAAATAAAAACATTAGGAAGCATAAGTATTGAAGGGAATCCTTCAGATATTCAGTATAATTCAAATTTTAATCTTTTGAAAGTTGTTAAAAGTTTTAGTGGCATAGATGCATGTTCATCTGGATGGGGAAATGGTTCACTGGCAATATCCGGAGACTGGCGTATCGAATATGATGCATCGGAATACAGAGATGAAGACTTGAAATTACTGCAAGATATACAAAAAAAGAATGTTTATGATCCCGGATATGCAATACAGGGGAAAAGTTTGGAAACTACCTGGCTAGACGCTGGAGCGTGGGATATGATGAAAATTGATCTGCTGCAAGGCAGATGTCCTTCTGAGATTGATTATGCTTTATATGGTGACGCGATTCCAATCTATCTGGGGTATCGTTATAAAGATAAAGTGCAGCCGGGAACCCGCCTTATACATGGAGAAGAGGTTTATGTTGTAGAGGGAATTCTGAAGAAGAACAGTGTATTAGCTCCAAATAGTGATGATCTGATGAACATGTATCCGGAAGACCAGAATGCGATACCCTATCAAATACTTGATTATAGCATTTTGATAATTTTAAATTCAGAAATGGACAATACATATAATTGTTTTTTTACATTAAAAGATGGTTATTCATTTGATGATGTTCAAAGTTATCTGGATGCGTTAAATTTGAACCCGGATGTAGAATTTTACATCAATAGTGTAGAAAAATATCTGGATAATATGAGCAGGGAATCAGAAAGAAAAGAAATGACTGGGTTATTTGTGTATGTCACTGTGATTGTGTGTTTGATTCTGTCGTGCTTTGAAATTAACACGATATTGGCACAGAGAAGAGAGTTTGGGATACTTCTTGCTTATGGGTTATCGCATAGAGATATTATAAAGATGGTATTGATCGATAATATAAAAAAAATGATCATTGCAATTCTGATTATGACGTGCGTAATAGCCGGTAAACTGGCAGCGAACATTATGGTAGAGAATATGACATTTTATATGTTGAAGAATACGATTTACAGTCGGTTAATCTTGACGATTGGAATGATAGGGATATTGCTTGTTCTTTTGGTCTGTATTGTACCGTCAATTCTGTTAAAGAAAATATCTCCGGCGGAATTACTTGGAGGAAAATAAATGATTCAATTAAAAGAAGCAAAAAAAATATACAAAAATGGCAGGACAGAATATCCTGCGTTGAATGGGATAGACCTGACTATAGAAAATGGAGAATATGTTGCAATTATTGGAACATCCGGATCGGGAAAAAGTACACTTTTAAATATCATAGGTGGGATGGATCAGACAACAGATGGTCAGTATCTGTATGATGAAAAGAATGTTAGCAAAATGAATTCTCATGCGCTTCATTTGTTTCGAAAGGAATATGTGAGCTTTGTATTCCAACGATTTGCACTATTGAATCAGTATAGTGTATATGAAAATGTCGAAGTACCGCTTTTGGCAAAGGGAATAGAGAAGAAAGAACGTAAGAAAAAAGTTCTTTCCGCATTGATGCAGGTTGGAATTCAGGATTTGTATAAGAAAAAGCCAAGTGAACTTTCGGGTGGGGAACAACAGCGGTGTGCAATTGCCAGAGCTTTGGTTATGGATACTCCTGTTGTACTTGCGGATGAACCGACAGGTTCTCTGGATAAAAACTCAGGCATTAAGGTTATGGAACTTTTAGAAGGACTGCATGAGCAGGGAAAGACCTTGATAATTGTAACACATGATATGGATATAGCAGAACATGCTGATCGTATAATACAGATTGAGGATGGAAAGATTGTTGCTGATACAAAAAAGAATTAAAAAATATTTATTATTGATAGGCGGAATTGTTATATTGCTTTCAGGTTGTGAAAAAAAAGAAAGTGATGATATGTTTGTGCTGGATCAGGAGGAAATGTCGATACAGGGAGAAGTTCAAAATAGTGAATTAGGGAAAAAAATGAAGGTACCGCAAAGCATCGATTGCAAGATGAAAACAGAAGATGCCGACTTACAAGCAATATTGATATCAGATAAGTCTGTCTGTATTCCAGATGTAGAACAACTTTATACAATGAAGTGCAGCAGAGAGAGACTGGATGCATCATACAAAAAGAAGATTTCAGAAGCAATATTTGGCGAAACAGTCCTGTATATATATGATGGCACCCCATTAATATCTGAATGTGATGAACAAATCCAATATTGCAAAAACAAGCAAAATATTTCGGATACCTTTTATAAACAATATTACCAGGCGAGTATTGAGGAGCTAGAGCAACAGAAAAAAACTGCACAGGAGATAAGAGAAAAGAATATTGATTTTTCGGCGGATCAGTACATTGGTATGATTAACGATCAAAAATATCTTCTTACATTTTATGGAAACGAAGACTATTGTGAATCCTTTGAACTAATGTTGTATCCGGAGAATTCAATGGAGAAATTTTTTGAGATTGATAACGGATATGGATTTGTTCAACCGACAGATATCTTGTCTGAAAATGAGTTGCTGTATTCGGATCTTTTGAATTATAGTGAAAATGAAGAAGATCTTTCAGCCGGGAATCGATGTAGTAAAACAATAGAGGAAGCGATAGATACCGCTTTGGGCTATGCTGGTGCATGTGTCTCATTGCCTGTTGATACGGGATGTGTAGAACCATTTTGTGTATCCTATATAAAGGGTGAAACAGAGGAAGAAGTACTTTTGTGTGATGGATATTCTATAACATTTCTTCCGAAAATTGAACAAGTTACTCCTTTTGTGTCAGATTTGTATTATGTAGAAAGTATAGCAGGTCAATATGACAACAGAAATGACAGCCAATCAAGCATTATGACAAATGGTTCAATATTACGCATTGTAATATCTTCGAAAGGTGTGGTTGGCATTGGTTGTGTAATGCCGGTGAAACAGGATGAAAAAGCGAAAAAAGTGGAACAGCTTTTAACGTGGGATGAGATTATGGAAGCCTTGAAAAATGGCTTGCCGGAATACATCAAAAAGCATGGTGCGTCATATTCGCAAATTGCATTTAATCATGTAGAACTAACATACTATTTAGAAGAAACAGAGGAGGGATATTGTTATATTCCTGTATGGCTTTTGGCAAATATTGATGCGCAGTTACAGGTTCCAGATCAGCTTATTCTACTGGATGCAAGAAATGGAAGATTTGTAGAAATAAAATAATATTCCAGATATACAAAATACAACTGCCCTATATAGAATAACATTGTGAAGATTTCGTTTTTCGATGTATATTGCCAGTAAATACAAATGCTTGTTTGATCCGTAGGTGAGTTAACACAGGAGTATTACGAATCAGGCATATGCATCGAATAGAAATCGCAACAAGTTATCTGTATAGGGCAGTTTGGTTGTATGTAGGGAATCCCATGCTGTAGAGGAAAGCCCTCCACTATTTATAGAACTCCACCAGCTTGTCCATTCTTGCGGACATATTATCAAACAGCGCATTCACGATCGTGATCGCAGCCATAGATTCTACAACGACTACAGCACGGGGACCGATGATCGGGTCATGTCTGCCACGGATCGATACATCGATATTTTCACCGGATTTGTTGATCGTTTTCTGCGTGCTGGCTATCGATGGCGTTGCCTTGAAATGGCAGGTGAGTAACAGATCAGAACCGTCGCTGATTCCGCCAAGGATGCCGCCGGCATGGTTCGAGTTCTTATTTATAACACCATCTTCGATATGGAAACCGTCATTATCATAAGAACCGGTATTTTCGGATACCATGACGCCATCCCCGATCTCAACCGCTTTCACAGCACCGATCGACATAAGGGCTTTGGCGAGATTTGCATCTAATTTATCAAAGACCGGATCACCCAGACCTGCCGGAACACCGGATACGATACACTTGACAGTAGAACCGATCGAATCATTTTGTGCCATGATATCAGAAAGATATGCAGATGCAGCTTCGTAGCTTTTTGCATCCGGCATGTTCAGCTCATTCTTTGAGATATAGTCTGCATCAAAGTCGACAGGGTCGGATACGATATCACCAATCGATGAGACATAGGTTGTAAATGAGATATTCAATGTCTTTAAGATCTTTGCAGCGATCGCACCGGCGGCAACTCTGCCGATTGTTTCTCTGCCGGAGGAACGGCCGCCACCACGGTAATCACGAAAACCATATTTCTGATCGAAGGTATAATCAGCATGTCCCGGACGATAGTAGGTAGCGATATCCCCATAATCACCGGAGCGCTGGGAGGTGTTCCGAACCATCAGTGAGATCGGAGTGCCGGTGGTCTTTCCCTCGAATACACCGGAAAGGATCTCTATCTGATCGGATTCCTTTCTTGGCGTTGAGAACTGGGAGAAGCCCGGACGTCTGCGGTTTAAGTATACCTGAATATCATCCTCGGTGAGCGGAAGACCGGCAGGACAGCCGTCAACGACAACACCGAGTGCTTTTCCGTGGGATTCCCCCCATGTAGTGATCTTAAATTTATTTCCAAATGTTGAACCTGACATAATATGTAATCTCCTTCATATAGAATAAACACTGACAGCATGTTGTATTTGATGTATCTGTGTCAGATGCCGGAAGAACAGTATATTTATATTGCTCTTCATACCATCACGATGCTATTATATAGTAGTTGAAAAACAAAAAGCAACAGAAAATGCTTATTATATAGCAGTTGAAAAACAAAAAATACGTTTTGTGCAGTGAAAAACACAGAAAACCTTGATTTTAAAGTTGACACACCTTTGAAAGTGTGGTAGTCTGACAAAGGTCAGCCTGTACTTAGTTTAAGGAGTCTCCGTCCTTTTACCCAGTTCAGGCCAAGTATAATATTATGGAGGATTGTTATTATGATAACAAAAGAGCAGAAACAGGAAATCGTTGCTAAGTACGGCAAGGATGCAAATGACACAGGTTCAGCAGAAGTACAGATCGCACTTCTTACAGCAAGAATCAATGACTTAAACCAGCACTTCAAGGCTAATCCTAAGGATCACCACTCAAATCGTGGTCTGTTAAAGATGGTTGGTCAGAGAAGAAACATGCTTGCTTACTTAAAGAGCAAAGACATTGAGCGTTACAGAAAGCTGATCGAGAGCCTTGGCTTAAGAAAATAATTTCTGCATCACAGATAAGAAAGACAGGTTGTTCCGATGTATGTTGGGATGACCTGTTTTTTTTGACCTGTTTTTTTTGATTCAATCTTGTATTTGACATATGAGTATGCTAAACTTTAAGAGATTGCGGCATGGCAATTCGAGACTTCTACAAGCTGTATCTATAAGGTGCGTCTTGTAGTTGTTTCGAGCCTGCTGCGGTTAATAACAGAAAAACAGGAGAAAAGAAAATGAGCAAAGAATTCAAGACTTATTCTATGGACATTGCTGGCAAGACACTTCGTGTTGATATCGGCAGAGTAGCAGCACAGGCAAACGGCATTTATGCATTATGGTGATACAACTGTATTATCAACAATTACTGCATCCGAGAAACCAAGAGACGGAATCGACTTCTTCCCATTAAGCGTTGAGTATGAAGAGAAGATGTATGCAGTAGGAAAGATCCCAGGCGGATTCAACAAGAGAGAGGGAAAAGCATCTGAGAATGCAGTACTTACATCTCGTGTTATCGACCGTCCGATGCGTCCGTTATTCCCTAAGGATTACAGAAATGATGTTACATTAAACAACCTTGTTACATCTGTTGACCCTGAGTGCAGACCGGAGCTGGTTGCCATGCTTGGTTCTGCAATTGCAACAGCTATTTCAGATGTTCCATTCTGCGGACCATGTGCAATGACACAGGTTGGTATGATCGATGGAGAATTCATCATTAACCCATCTCAGAAACAGTGGGACGAGGGTGATCTGAAGCTTACAGTTGCATCTACAAGCACAAAGGTTATCATGATCGAGGCTGGTGCAAATGAGATCCCTGAGGACAAGATGATCGAAGCAATCTACAAGGCACATGATGTAAACCTTTCTATCATTGAATTCATCAACAAGATGGTAGAAGAAGTTGGTAAGCCAAAGCATGATTATGTAAGCTGTGCAATTCCGGAAGAATTATTTGCAGCTATGAAAGAGATCGTAACTCCTGCTGAGATGGAAGTTGCTGTATTTACAGACGAGAAGCAGGTAAGAGAAGAAAATATCAGACAGATCAGAGAGAAATTCGAAGAAGCATTTGCTGACAATGAAGAATGGCTTGCTCTGATTCCTGAAGCATTATATCAGTATCAGAAGAAGACAGTAAGAAAGATGATCTTAAAAGATCGTAAGAGACCGGATGGACGTGCGATCAACCAGATCAGACCACTTGCTGCAGAGGTTGATATCATCCCTAGAGTACATGGTTCTGCAATGTTCACTCGTGGACAGACACAGATCTGCGATATCGTAACTCTGGCTCCATTATCAGAGATCCAGAAGATCGATGGCTTAGATGAGAATGTAGTATCTAAGAGATATATGCATCATTATAATTTCCCATCATATTCTGTAGGTGAGACAAAGGTATCCAGAGGACCGGGACGTCGTGAGATCGGACATGGTGCACTTGCTGAGCGTGCATTACTTCCTGTATTACCATCTATAGAAGAGTTCCCATATGCGATCCGTGCCGTATCTGAGACATTTGAGTCAAATGGTTCTACTTCCATGGCATCTACCTGTGCATCCTGTATGTCACTGATGGCTGCCGGTGTACCATTAAAGTCAATGGTTGCAGGTATTTCCTGTGGTCTGGTTACAGGCGATACAGATGATGATTATGTAGTATTAACAGATATTCAGGGTCTGGAAGATTTCTTCGGAGATATGGACTTCAAGGTAACAGGTACTTATAAGGGTATCACAGCAATCCAGATGGATATCAAGATCCACGGACTGACAAGACCGATTGTAGAAGAAGCTATCGCAAGAACAAGAGAAGCAAGATTATTCATTATGGATGGCGTTATGAGCAGTGCAATTCCTGCACCAAGAACACATGTTAATGAATTTGCTCCAAAGATCGTTCAGATCAAGATCGATCCTGATAAGATCGGTGAGGTAATCGGTCAGAGAGGAAAGACGATCAATACGATTATCGAGGAGACAGGCGTTAAGATCGATATCGATGATGACGGCAATGTATCTGTATGCGGTGTTGAGCAGGAGAGCATGGACAAGGCTATGAACATGATCAAGATGATCGTTGAGCCGCTTGTTGTTGGTGATGACTACAAGGGTAAGGTTGTTAAGATCCTTGACTGTGGTGCGATCGTTTCACTTGCACCAAACAAAGATGGTCTGATCCACATTTCAAAGCTTTCTGACAAGAGAGTTGCAAAGGTAGAAGACGTTGTAAATGTAGGCGACGATGTTGTTGTTAAGGTTATCAAGATCGATGAAAGAGCTGGACGTATCAGTCTCAGCTTAAAGGATGTTGAGAATAAATAAATAAATACAAAAATTATACGGGAGGGTATGTGTGTGAAATACGGACATTTTGATGAAACCAGAAAAGAATATGTAATAGACAGACCGGATACTCCTGCACCTTGGGCGAACTACCTTGGTTCGCCTGCCTATGGTGCGATCATCTCTAATAATGCAGGCGGTTACAGCTTTGAAAAGAGCGGTGCAAACGGAAGAATCATCCGTTACATCTTCAACAGCTTTGATCAACCTGGAAGATATGTATACTTAAGGGATGACGATACTTCAGATTTCTGGTCAGCATCCTGGCAGCCGGTAGGCAAGAGCCTGGATGAGTATAAGAGCGAGTGTCATCACGGAACTGCTTATACCAATATCATGGCAGATTATTCCGGTATCCATTCTGAGGTACTTTATTATGTACCGCTGGATAAGACACATGAGGTATGGAATGTAACTCTTACAAACAAATCCAATAAGACCAGACATCTGTCTGCGATCGGTTTCTGTGAATTTACAAACGACTGCAACTATGAGCAGGATCAGGTAAACTTACAGTATACATTATTTATTTCAAGAACCTACTACAGAGATCAGAAAATCCTTCAGGTGATCAATGAGAATGTAGTGAATGATTCAGTGGATGGAAATGCTGTAAACAAGCGTTTCTTCGGACTTGCAGGCAGTGAAGTTGCTTCTTACTGTGGAGATAAAGAAGAATTCCTTGGTATGTATCACACATATGCCGACCCGGTTGCTGTTATCAATGGTGACTGTGGTAATAAATTAAATTATAACGAGAATTCCTGTGGTGCACTTCAGACAAAGATCACACTTGAGCCGGGCGAATCAAAGACATTTTCATTTATTCTTGGCATGAAGGATGAAGCTACAGCAAATGAGATCATGAAAGCCTATGAAGATGAGAAGACCTGCGCTGCAGAGCTTCAGGAGCTGATCGATTACTGGCATGGCAAGTTAGATAACTTCCAGGTTAAGACACCGAGCGAGTCATTTAACAACATGATCAATACATGGAATTCTTATCAGTGCTTTATGACCTTTATCTGGTCAAGAGCTGCATCCTTTACATACTGTGGTCTGAGAAACGGTTATGGCTACAGAGATACCGTACAGGATATTCAGGGTATCATCCATCTTGCACCGGAAATGGCACTGGAAAAGATTCGTTTCATGTTATCCGCTCAGGTAGATAATGGTGGCGGACTTCCGCTGGTTAAGTACACACACAACCCTGGTCATGAGGATACACCAGATGATCCATCTTATGTAAAAGAGACCGGACATCCTGCATATCGTGCAGATGATGCATTATGGTTATTCCCGACCATTTACAAATATATCGCAGAGTCAGGTAATATCGGTTTTATAGATGAGGTTATCCCATTTGCAAATAAGGATGAAGGAACCGTATACGAGCATTTGAAGAGAGCAATCGACTTCTCTATGAATCGTCTGGGTGACAATGGAATGCCTGCAGGACTTCATGCGGACTGGAACGACTGCTTAAGACTTGGCAAGCGTGGAGAGTCTACATTTGTAGCAATGCAGCTTTATTATGCAATGACTGTAATTAAGTATTTTGCAGAGTTAAAAGATGATGCAGATTATATTGACTATATCAATGAGATCCAGTATAAGATGGGTAACACCATTCAGGAGAAGTGCTGGGAGGATGACCGTTATATCCGTGGATATAAAGAGGGCGGTATGGTGATCGGTTCCAAGAATGATCCTGAAGCAAGCATGTGGCTGAACCCTCAGTCATGGGCAGTTATCAGTGGCCTTGCTACCAGAGAACAGAGCGAGCTTGCATTGGAATCTGTTCACAGAGAATTAAATACACCATATGGTGTCAGACTGATGTTCCCGCCATATAAGGAGCATGCGTTTGACGGAGCGTTAATGCTTCTGTTCAATGCAGGAACAAAGGAGAATGCAGGTATCTTTTCACAGCCACAGGGCTGGATCATCCTTGCTGAAGCATTGATGGGACATGGTAATCGTGCATTTGAATACTTTGACGAGAGTTCACCGGCATCTATGAATGATAAGGCCGAGGTTCGTAAGTTAGAGCCTTACTGCCATGGTCAGTTCACGGAGTCAGTTGGAAGTCCTTATGAAGGCCGTTCCCATGTTCACTGGCTGACAGGAACAGCATCTACCTGTATGGTTGGATGTGTTGAAGGTATCATGGGTATGCGTCCTGATTTCTATGGAATTAAGATCGCGCCTGCAGTACCATCTGACTGGAAAGAGTTCGATATCACAAAGAACTATCGTGGTAAGAAGTTAAATATTCATGTTACAAATCCGGATGGACATGAAAGTGGCTGCCAGAGCATGACTGTAAATGGAAAGGTAATGGAAGATAACTACATTCGGTTTGATGAACTGGATAATGTAAATGAGATTACACTCGTTATGTAATTTATGAATAATTTCATATAAAGTATCAAACAATAGGCAGGAAGAAATGAAAAAATCTTCCTGCCTGTTATTTTTTTGCAAAAAAGTTATGGTTGAATGGAAAAGCAAAAATGATATTCGATTTATACAGGCGGAACATTTCTGACTATAAGAAAGGAAGTCGTTTATATGGATCAGGAATTAAAAAGACAGGAACTTATTGTAGAAAATGGTCAGATCATCATAAACGGAAACAAAGAAAAATATAATATATTGTTACTTGATATCATCGGGGAGATTGAGGGGCATGTCAGTCTGCCATCTGATACCAAGACTACAAAATATGAGCATGTATTGCCGGAGCTTGCGGTTGTTCAGGATGATGAGAGCATCAAAGGTGTACTCGTATTATTAAATACAGTAGGCGGGGATGTAGAAGCTGGTCTTGCAATAGCAGAGATGCTGGCATCGATCAGCAAACCGGTTGTTACACTGGTGCTTGGAGGAAGTCATTCGATCGGTGTGCCGCTTGCGGTATCGGGTGATGTATCATTTATCGTACCGACAGCAACAATGGTCGTACATCCTCTCAGAGTGTCTGATACCGTATTAGGTGTGAGACAAAATTACGAATATATCGAACGGATGCAGGATCGAATCATACAGTTTACGTCCTGCCATTCCAAGATCGATGAAGACTCATTAAGATCGATCATGTTCAATACACAGGAATTATCCAAAGATATCGGTTCGGTTCTCGTCGGAAAAGAAGCAGTCAAATGCGGCATTATTGACCGGATAGGAGGAGTATCGGATGCATTAAACATACTCTATGACTTGATAAATTGATGGAATGATAGTAAAATAGGCTGATGGTTCGTTTTTTTACGGCTTTTGGCCAGTACATAGAAAAACGGTATAGATAGAGAAAAATAATAAAACAGTGCTGGTTCATACAGCAGATCGGAGCAATTATGTCACTATTAGAATCAATCATTATGGGAATCATTCAGGGAGCAACCGAGTTTCTTCCCGTCAGCAGCTCAGGACATCTCGCAATTTTTAAGAACATGTTTCATGTAAATACAGATACAGGTATCATGTTTGATATTCTGCTTCATTTTGGTACGTTGGTTGCCATCTTTATTGTGTATTGGAAGGATATTGTTGAACTGATTGTAGAAGGATTTACTATTATCGGTCTTGCCTGCTGCAATGTAGGGAGATTTTTTGCAAATCTGTTTTCCAAGGAGAAGAAACCATATCGTAAGATCATTGAAACGGAATACCGTAAATTTGTAATGCTTGTTATTTTATCAACACTTGTAACTATGGTGATCGCACTTCCGTTTGAGAGCAAGATTGAAAATGCCGGAAATACTTTATTAGTTCCGGGATTTTGTCTCTGTATCACATCTGTGATCTTATTTATTGCTGATCGTGTTCAGAAGGGTAATAAAGGACCTGCAGAGGCTACATATAAGAATTCGTTATTTATCGGTCTGGCGCAGGGTATTGCAACTCTTCCCGGTATTTCCAGATCGGGTTCTACGATTACAGCAGGTCTGGCATGTGGATTCAACAGAGAATTTGCAGTAAAATATTCATTCATCATGTCGATTCCGACAATCCTTGGAGCATGTATTCTTCAGATTCCGGATCTGGCAGGAGCAAGTCTTACCGGGTCAGAGATCCTGAATTATGTGAGCGGTATGATCGTTGCGGGCGTTGTAGGCTTCCTTTGTATCAAAGTGATGCTGAAATCAGTAAAGAACAATAAATTCAAAGGATATTCCATCTATTGTTTATGCGCAGGTGTGATATCTGTTGTTTATTATTTTGTACGTTAATTTAAGTAAGTAAGTGGGAGAAGAAAATGGCTGAAACCAGAAAGAAAAATGGGACGGGAAAGAAAAATAGTACAGCTAAAAGGTCAAATACAGTATCAAACCCCAATACATCAAAAAAGCAGATGGAACAGCAGATAGAAGAAGATAACAGGGAAGTACGTCTGGAAGTAATCCTTTTAGTCATTCTTGCTTTTTCCATATTTTTGATGATCGCTAACTTTGGCAAATGTGGAAAGGTCGGCGATGCAATATCCGGGTTTCTGTTTGGGGTGATCGGATTTGCTGAGTACATATTCCCGGTGTATCTTTTTATATCATCGGCATTTGTTATTTCCAATTTGGGCAATAAAAAGGTCAGAAATGAAGTAATCTATATCGGTGTGGTTCTGATGATCATATCGATGATCAGCCAGATGATCTTCACAACTGATTATTTATCGGTAAAACAGTTATATCTGGATGGATATAAGGAGCATATGGGCGGTGGAATTATCTGTGGCGGTCTGTTCTTTATCTTCCGGAATACGATCGGTATTGTGGGTGTAACATTGGTAATTATACTTGGTGCGCTTGTTATGTTTGTTCTGATCACAGGAATCTCTGTGATTGATACCTTTAAGAATCTGATCAACAGTTTTTACAGGGAAGAAGAGTATGAAGAACCGGAGCAGGAACACAGACCGGTCAAGAAGAATAAGAAAAAGTCTGCAAACAATCAGGTAAGGCTTGAGAATCTGAAAGTTTATGAAAGCGATGAAAAACATAAGGGTAAAGCGAAAGACTTCTTTGAGAATGAGGATGAGATCCATGAAATAAATGTACCGGATGACGATTTCCTTACATTTAATAATGATGTAGAGAAGATTGTACTTCATGATGAAAGAGAAGAACAGATACCAGTATCGTTTTCGAAGAAAACGTCGGTTACAAAGAGCAGGAGAAAATCAGAGCCTGCTTCTGTGAAAACGGCAGCCGGTGTTTCGTCGGCAGTTCCTATGGGTGATACACAGGAGATTCCTGTTCAGCAGACAAAAGACATTTTTGATGCTGAATTTGATGATGAGGAAGATGTTCTTTCCGGTGCGATCAATGGAAATGAGCATCCGGAGGTTGTCAGTGTGATACCGGATGATTATGATCCGGATATGGATTCTGCATTTTCCAGTGTGACAGGAAAGGCAGAGAACTCTCAGACGGTGAAGAAGCCTGCACCGGCGGCAGACAAGCCCGGACAGAAGAACTATAAAGAGGGAGCGAAGTATAAATTTCCGGGACCCAATCTTCTGGCACAGCCGCCGAAGAATCACAATGCGAACCGGGATGCACAGGTACGCTCTACAGCGATCAAGCTGAAGAATACATTGGAAAACTTCGGTGTTAATGTTACGATCACAAATTATAGCTGCGGACCGGCGGTTACCCGGTTTGAGATGCAGCCGGAGCAGGGCGTGAAGGTCAGTAAGATCCTTGGTCTTGCCGATGATATTAAGTTAAATCTTGCAGCTGCGGATATTCGTATCGAAGCCCCGATCCCCGGTAAGGCAGCAATCGGAATCGAAGTGCCAAACAAAGAAAATTCAATCGTTGCATTCCGTGAACTGGTGGAATCGGATAATTTCAAGAATTCCAAATCTAAGATCGCGTTTGCAGTCGGTAAAGATATCAGTGGACAGGTTATCGTTACGGATATAGCCAAGATGCCGCACCTTCTGATCGCCGGTGCGACAGGTTCCGGTAAATCGGTCTGTATCAATACGCTGATCATGAGTATCTTATATAAGGCAAAACCGGAAGAAGTAAAACTGATTATGATCGATCCGAAGATGGTTGAGCTTGCCTGTTATAATGGCATCCCGCATCTGCTGATCCCGGTTGTAACCGATCCGAAGAAGGCATCCGGCGCACTTAACTGGGCAGTAGAGGAAATGACCAGAAGATATCAGATGTTCGCAGAATGTGGAGTCAGAAATATACAGGGATATAATGACAAAGTAGAACAGGCACTTGCTTCCGGATCAGTAGATGATGAGAAGCTAAAGAAGATGCCGACGATCGTTGTGATCGTGGACGAGCTTGCCGATCTGATGATGGTTGCTCACGGAGAAGTGGAAGATGCGATTGTCCGTTTGTCACAGCTTGCCAGAGCGGCAGGTATCCATCTGGTTATAGCAACTCAGCGTCCATCGGTAGATGTTATTACCGGTCTGATCAAGGCAAATGTTCCATCGAGAATTGCATTTGCTGTATCATCCGGTGTAGATTCCAGAACCATCTTAGATATGAATGGTGCAGAGAAGCTTCTTGGTAAGGGTGATATGTTATTCTATCCGACCGGTTATCCAAAACCGGTTCGTGTGCAGGGAGCTTTTGTTTCGGATGAAGAAGTGTCAGCCGTTGTGGAGTATCTGAAGAAACAGAACGGTGTCGGAACTTATGATGATGATATATCTAAGTCTATTACACAGACCGGAGCGGCCGGTGCACCCGGTATGAGCGGTGGAAGTGATAAGGATGATTATTTTGTAGAAGCCGGACGCTTTATCATTGATAAAGAAAAGGCCTCGATCGGAATGCTGCAGCGCGCGTTTAAGATTGGCTTTAACCGTGCGGCACGTATCATGGATCAGCTTGCAGGTGCCGGGGTTGTAGGCCCGGAGGAGGGCACAAAGGCAAGAAAGATACTTATGACGCAGGAAGAATTTGACGAATATATAGATAATAATCTATAATACAGATTCAAATGATATTTATACAGGGAAAATGCCGGTGAAGGGATATAGCGTGCATAGGCAGATTTTACCTGATATAGGATAAAATTACACTCAGGGAGGACATATTAAATGTTAAACGACATCGAAATTGCACAGCAGGCAGAGATGAAGAATATAAAGGAGGTTGCGGCAAAGCTTGACATCAAAGAAGATGATATCGAGATGTATGGCAAATATAAAGCAAAGTTGTCAGATGAGCTTATCGCTTCCGTACAGAAAAATGAGAATGGTAAGCTGATCTTAGTTACAGCGATCAATCCGACTCCGGCAGGAGAAGGAAAAACAACGATCACAGTCGGACTTGGTGAAGCTATGGGAAGACTGAACAAGAAAGCGGTTATCGCACTTCGTGAGCCATCACTTGGTCCTTGCTTTGGTATCAAGGGCGGTGCTGCCGGCGGCGGATATGCACA
>ERZ825324.1882-NODE-1882-length-23755-cov-2.658903_pt1 | contig 23755 bp, 18 predicted proteins | sample MGYA00519859_ERZ825324 | MGnify/ENA primary metagenome ERZ825324 (study PRJEB31778, sample SAMEA3449198) | human gut metagenome | biome: human gut; feature: human-associated habitat; material: faeces | place: United Kingdom | collected 2010/2012 ... | reverse complement strand
GCTGCACTAAGGGAGCTCTCAAGTACACCGATTGTAATAACCCTCTCTTCTTTAGCAAGACTATCTCCACTGAATGACACTAACGAGCAGAAACAGCAAATGACCAAACAGCGAAGACAAAGCTGCAAATTTTGTCGCACTGTGTCGGTTAATTTTGGGATCATCGGCATACTCAAACGGTGGGATAGGGGTAACCCAAAAATATTTTACGAGTTTGCGACACGGGCGGCTTCTCTTTTTGACGTTTGAACAGCGGTAATAATGGAAATCTCTAACGTCAATCCGTTCATCTTCTAACCAATGGCGGTCTTTTTGCGATCGAACCGCTGCAGCGGGGATTCATGCCTATTTGCTAAAATGACCTCTTTATTTTGAGGTTCATTTGATGGCCGAGAAAGGTCGTTCGGAATATCGGGTTGATCAGCAGCCCGCGTTTGTTCTCCACACTTATCCATGGAGAGAGACGAGTCTTATCGTGGAGTTTTTTACCCGCGATTACGGACGTATTCCTTTGGTTGCGCGCGGAGCAAAACGACCGATGTCTCAATACCGCGGACTGCTTAATCCATTCTGTCCTCTTGCAGTTTCCTATTCCGGCAAAGGCGAAGTAAAAAATCTTACGCGCTGCGAATGGTACGGGACGATACCAATGAACGAAAAAGTTCTCATGTCGGCCTTTTACATCAATGAACTCTTAGTTCGCCTGCTGCCTAGAGGAGAGCCGGAGCCGGCATTATTCACGATCTATTACGACACGCTCAAAAAACTGGCTGTCGAAAAGGATTACCTTGTTCCGCTCCGCTACTTTGAACGTGACTTTTTAAAGGTGTTGGGTTATGCGCTTCCTTCCGGTCCGTTTCCCGCTAAGCACTATCGATTTGTTCGAGGCGATTTTGTTGCCAATGACGGCACGGCCTTTGAGGGCAGCGGTATATCAGGTGTGACGTTAGAAGCCCTGAGCAGCAATACGCTTCAGAGCGGAACGCAGGAATGGGAAGCCCGAATGTTGATGCGTGACCTTATCCGCTATTATCTCGAGGACGCGCCGCTCAACACGCGCCGTATCCTTAACGAATTGAATAAGTTATAGAAAAAAATGAAAAATCCGACCCCGGGAAAAAATCCGTTTGAACTCGAGTCCTACCGCGACAGAATGCCCCTGCATGTCCGTGAGCTTTATGACGACATGACGCGCAATTACGCCAAACTGCAGGGCCGTGCCGGCTTAGGAAGGTTTTGGAGATTCTGGGCCTTTGCCGTCTGTTATCTTGCTTTGCTGATGGTGATCTCGGACACGACAACAGACACGATTCTGGTGTTTGTGGGCTTGGTTCTCTGCGGCTGGCTCTACATTGCTGTGCCTTCTTTTACGATTTCGGTTCGCCGCTTGCATGATGACGGAAAACCGGTGTTTTGGGCCGTTCTGCCTCAGGTTGCGATTTTTTATCTACTTGCTGAATTCACGCTCGGCTTACCGCCGAACTGGATTGTTTGGGGAATTCTCGGCGCGATTACTGCCGTGGCTTTTGGATTTATGAGTCTGCCCGGCATTCCGCTGGACGACGCCTACGGTGAAGAGCCAAAAGAGGATTAAAGATGATCAGCGGAATCGGCTGCGATATTGTTGATATTGCCCGCATCAAAAAGGCATGCCTGAGGCAGCCGAAGTTTTGCGAGACGGTGCTCTCAGAATCTGAGCAGCCTGTTTATGCCGTTCGCTGCGAGGCTTCTGAAGAAAGGGGATATCGCTATCTCGCAAGCCGCTGGGCAGCAAAAGAAGCATTCTCAAAAGCGCTTGGTACAGGATTTCGCGGAGCCGTGAATTTTTCGGATATCAGTATCTTAAATAACGAGCTCGGCGCACCCTATGTCCAACTTTCGGGCAAGTTGGCCGTACAAATTAAGAATCAGAGATTAAAGTGTCATGTCTCTATAAGTGACACGGATTCGTCAGCAATGGCGATGGTTGTGATTGAAAAGGAATAAACCATGGAAAAAGTCGATCGTCCTCTCGGACCAGTCGTAGTTGATATCGCCGGAACCAGTCTGACGGATGAAGAAGTCAAAATTCTTCAGAATCCGATGGTCGGCATGGTCATCTTGTTTACGCGCAACTATGAGAACCGCGAGCAGCTCCATAACCTGACGCATGACATCCATTCTTTGAGAAATCCTTCGCTGCTGATCGGCGTGGACCATGAAGGCGGAAGAATTCAGCGCTTTAGAGAAGAATTCACGAAGATTCCGTCGGCTCGTTCTTTAGGACAGCTTTACGATACGGATCCGCAGAGAGCGCACAATCTGACGGCGGCCTGCGGCTTGGTGATGGCTTCCGAACTAAGAGCCTGCGGCGTCGACTTTACTTTTGCTCCCTGTCTGGATCTGGATTATGGTCAGAGCGCAGTTATCGGTAATCGAGCTTTCCATCGCAATCCTCGCGTTGTCAGCATACTGGCCACAGCGATGGTGAGCGGCATGGCGCAGGCAGGTATGGCTTGCTGCGGCAAGCATTTTCCCGGACACGGTTATGCGACCGCTGATTCCCACGTCGAGCTTCCGGTTGACGACAGGCCTTTGACCGATATCAGAACCAACGATGAAGTTCCGTACGCTTCCATGGGAACGTTGCTCACTTCTGTGATGCCCGCTCATGTCACTTATCCTCAAGTCTCTCCGGCGCCGGCAGGCTTCTCCAAGAAGTGGCTTCAGGAAGAACTGAGAGGCCGTCTGGGTTACAACGGTTTGATCTTCAGCGATGACCTTTCGATGAAAGGCGCCTCCGAGGTCGGTGAAATCACAGCCCGCAGCGATGCGGCACTCGCAGCCGGCTGCGACATGATTTTGATCTGCAACGATCCGGAAAGTGCCAAGACTGTTCTAGAAAATCAGCGCTGGATTCGTACCAAAGCCTTTGATGAAAGAGTGGCCCGCATTCAGCCGAGAGGAAAATTCCCAAGCTGGGATGGTTTGAAACTTTCTCAGAATTACTTAGCTTGCGTTAAACAGATTGAAGCGTTTAACGCAGAAATTGCGGAAAAAGCCGATAAAACGGCAACACTTTAAGAAGAAAAAGAGGAAACGGAAATCAAAAATTCGTTTCCTTTTTAGTTATCTGTTAAGAGAAAAGCGACCGCCTTCTCGGGCGGGAGAATATTGCTCCCAAGCGGCCTTAAGTGTCTGGCGCATCTTAGGACTAATTTGTCTTTAGAGATGAGCAGGGCGGGGGAGCAGCTTAACGTGAGGTCAATAAATTTTTGATCTAGTGGATCTTTGCACCTTGCTTTTGCTTCTGTCGTGATCGGAAGAACATCAGCGACGCTCAGAAATTCCTCTTTAATCGCTTCAAGTTGTTCAAGCGAAATTTTAAATTGAGGTCTTTTCAAGACATCTTCGAGTTCGGAAACTGCGCCTTCGCAGGTGATAGTCTTAAATTTTCTTTCTTTTGCCGCCGCCCAAAGAACCGATGTCTGTGGGTTATGAAAGACAAAGAAATCCAACAGCAGATTGGTATCGAAGATGACGGAATTCATAAAAGAAGAGGGCCGCTTCCGCGGCCCAAAAAACATTAAAGCAAATTAAGCCTTAGCGATGATCTCATCAACAATGGCGCGTTCTTCTTCAAGGGCGCGGATGTTTGCAGCGATGTGGTCTTTCTGGAACTGGTTCAGTTCAAGGCCCTTAACGATTTCGTAATCGCCGTCTTTGCAGATAACGGGCATGCCGAAGGTGAGGCCTTCAGGAATACCGTAAGAACCATCGGAAGGAACAGCCATTGTGGCCCATTCACCGTTGCTGCCTAAGACCCAGTCATGGATATGGTCGATAGCGGCGTTAGCGGCACTGGCAGCGGAAGAGTGACCGCGAGCCTGAATAATGGCGCTGCCGCGTTTAGCAACGGTCGGGATCAATTCGTTCTCGTACCAGTCTTCTGTAATCAGATCCAAGGCAGGTTTGCCGGCGACTGTGGCATTAGTCAAATCCGGGAACATGGTGCCGCCGTGGTTGCCCCAAACAGCAAGCTTGGAAATCTGAGCAACGGTGGAGTTGGTCTTCTGAGCAACCTGAGTCAAGGTGCGGTTTTCGTCCAGACGCATCATGGCGGTGAAGTTGCGGGGATTCAGATCCGGAGCGCAGCGGCGGGCGATATAAGCATTGGTGTTGCAGGGGTTGCCGACGACCAGAACTTTGATGTTGCGATCGGCAACTTCGTTCATTGCTTTGCCCTGTTCAACGAAGATTTGCGCGTTGGCAGCCAAAAGGTCTGCTCTCTGCATATCGGCCGTACGAGGACGGGAGCCGACCAAGAGGGCGATTTCGGCATCCTTGAAGCAAACGTATGGGTCCGACGTAGCGGTGATGCTGTTCAAGAGCGGGAAAGCGCAGTCATCCAGTTCCATCTGAACGCCGCGGGAGTTCTTGAGAGATTGTTCGTTATTTCTTTCCAACATCATCAGGTCGATGGGCTGGTCAGTACCGAGCATGTCACCGGCGCCGATACGGAAGAGGAGAGAATAGCCGATCTGACCGGCAGCTCCGGTAACGACGACTTTGACGGGTTTCTTCATTTAGCAAATCTCCTTAAGTGATTTTTTCCTGAGTTCAATTTCTCAATTTTAATACGGCTCCCCCTGCCGTATACGATTGAATCATGTTTATTTAATCCACGCTGAACGATAATTTTCAGGGAACTGGTGAAAATTTACCCATCTAATATTTAATCAGTTCAACAACGAAGCTCGACTTAAAAACTAGGTTGGAAAAAATTTGAGCATGATGTTGATCCAGAACGGAAGCGTTAATAGCGAAAAAATCACTTGAGCGCTCGTCAAGTCTGCGACAGTTGCAGAGTCTCCGCCCATAGAAGCAGTCATAACGTAGCAGGACTGAGCGGTCGGAAGTGCGGCAAAGAGTAGGAGAACACAGCTTTCCAAAGGAAGCAGCTGGAAGACTATCGCAAATGCGAGTGCAACAGCCGGAACAACCATGAGTCGCTGCAAGCTTCCAACAATCATCAGTTTCAGGTAGCGTTTGAGGTCGTTGATTTTGAGTCCGGCGCCGATGCAGATAAGACCTAGTGCGAGTGATGACTGACCTAAAGGTCTAAGGATGCCCTCGAGAAGTTTAGGAAGTTCGATACTGAACGAGTTGCAAACGAGACCTAAGAGCGTTGCCAAGATCAGAGGATTGGAGAAAACGGCAACGAGGAAATTTTTTCTTTTGCCGCTGTTTTGTGAGCCACTTACTCTTGAGGCATGAACCAGTCCGACAGTTGCGATGACATTACTGATCGGTACCCAGCACGCGATTAATAGAGAAAGGTAGGCAATGCCTTTATCCCCGAAAAGCGTCGAGCAAATGGCAAAGCCGATATAAGTGTTGAATCTAAACCCACAATGGAATATCGACCATTTGGTCCACTGGCTCTCTTTAATTAAAAAGTTCGCCAGCCAAGCCGTAATCACCGCAATACTCATAGCTGATATCGATATCAGCAAAAAGTAACTGCACTGGCCTATTTGTAGGTTCGCTTTTGCAACGGAAAGGAAGATCAAAGGAGGAAATAGAACATAGAAGACCAGCTTCTCAGTAACGCTCCAAAAATCTTTTTTGGCAAAAGAAGGACGCTTGGTAAGAAGGTAACCAAGCAAAATCAGGCAGAACTGCGGAAGAATGACAAAGACGGCAAACATGACAGATTCAATGAGCACCAGACTCTTTGTACTTTAGCGCCTCCGGAAAAAATGTCCAATCGACAATACGATGAAGAACGTTAGTTGTAGCGGCGCAGACACTCGAGAAAGAATTTGTCGTATTCATCAACGTCCACGGACTCCTTTGATGAGAGGAGCTGTTTTTTGTCCTCATTGAAGAAATCTTCTATGAACTTATCGACAACAACGAAATGGGCGCCGGCGGCTCGTTCTTTTGCTTCGACTTTTATCTTCAATAGCTTTTCGAGTTCTGAATATATCGGGATTGAAGGAGTTAAAAATTCTTTATAAAGCTCGCGGAATAAAACCGGAGGAATAGAGTTTTTCTTTTTGATCCACTCGCAAGCCAAAATAGAACGAAGAACATAGAGGTATTTTTTAGGCTTAACAGTTTCTCCTGTGAGGTAGGCCTTGAAATTATTCATTGCCAGCCCGAAGTAGCCACGATAAAGCGCATTGAAATTCGAGTTATTGTTGAAAAGCCTGATCAGGTTCTCTCTCAACCAGACGTTGTCCTTGTAAACAACGGGAGAATGGAGCCATTCAATGAGCGGAGCGTTTCCTTTCATCAAAAGTTTGAGCGCCTTCTGAAGATCCCAGCCGACAAAGTCTTTGACTTCGTCAATTGGACCTTCAATTACATCCCGCTCGGGGAAAAGCTTTAAATACGATTCAAGAGGACGGATGTAGAGATAGCGAACGTCGTAATCAGAATCCGGCGATGGGAAGCCCCAGGCTCTGGAACCGGATTCGCAGGCGTAAAGGATTTTGACGTTGTGCTGCTTTTCAATTTCAGTCAGAGTGGCACATATTTCTTTTTTCATGTGATTAACCTTTCTTAGAAGCCCGCTTACGGTGTTTGAGACTAAGGTCCTGCAAAGTGCGTCCGAGGATATCTTCTTTTGCTATTAGCAGAATGTCATCGTCTAACTGTAAAGCGTAGAGAACACGAAGGTAAATCCCGATTGAGACAGTGGGAGATCCTTTTTCAATCCGATTGATTGTTAATGGTGAGCAAGTGGCGCGTTCTGCTACTTGGGCAATTGAGAGATCACGTCTTAGACGAGCCAATTTGATTTGTTCTCCGACGATTGCCATTTTTTGCTCTAATTTCCGCGGGAGCTTTGTTCCCATGGTGTTTTTAGGCATAACCAATCAAAAAATATAGATAAACATTAATAATCTTTATCTTATGATAGGTTAATGTGAAATTCCATTTTTCGTCCCGGCAATAAATCGCTCTCAACCAAAGCTGGAGCAATATCTGTACGAACCTCGAAAAGCAAAAAGCCGGCACGGTGAAACCGAGTCGGCCCTTAAGAAAGATAATTCAGATTAGAAGTTGTGGCTGATACCTAAACAAGCTGTCCAAGAGTTGAAGTCTCCGTCGTTCTTAAGATATTTGTTGGCTTTGCCGTAACCTGCATAAGCATAGAGCTGTGTTCTCATGCTAAGCGGATATTCATAGACAGTTCCGACGGAATAGATGTTGTACTTCTTGTTGTCTTCATTAACTTTGCCATGAGCATAGTTGCCTTGAAGTTTCCATTCGCCGCCGAAAACCTTGTATCCGATAGCAGCAGTAACAGCATGCTGTGTCACGCCGGAAGCGCTCAAACCTGTCGGAGCAGCTTTCCAAGCCGGCATCATCTGACTGTCTTTGGCATACTGATATCCTGCCCAGAACGTCCAGTCACCGAATCCCTGCTGACCGCCCAACGTCACAAGGTAAGTCTTATCGGCTTTCAGGTCTTTGTTGTCATACATTTCGACCATGACACTGAAAACAGTCTCATTTTTGTTGAAATCCAAACCGATACCGTAGTAGTGGTCGTTATGGCTCCACTTCTGTTCATCTCCGCCGATGCCGTTGGAATACATTGCGGTAACGGTAGTGTTTGCAAATTCCGGGCTCTTGTAGATAACCATGTTATCCATTCTGTCGGATGTCACAAATACGCCGGCTACGTTTCCGTCCGTATAGTAGGAAGTCCAAAGAGCTGAGCCGTGAAGAATGGTGTAAGTGCCGCAGTCGGAAGAAAGACCGCCGGCACGGCCGAAGGCGACTTCGCCCCATTTGCCTTTAGCTTGAAGCAGGGACTCACGGCTGAAGGCTTTACCTTCGAAAGCGGCGTCACCGGACTCGGCGTAAAAGCCTTGTTCCAGGATAAATCCAACGGAGTTGCCGTTGCCGAGGTCTTCGGTTCCTTTAATACCGAAACGGCTTCCGGCATAGATACCGTCGTCAATTCTTACTTTAGCGGCTTCGTGTTTGTGCTTTGTGACGGCTATGGCCTGGTCAATAACGCCGTAAAGCGTAACGTTAGATTCTGCATATGCGTTGAGGGATGCGCCTGCGATAATCGCAGAGACAAGAATTCGTTTCATCATTTTTAAATGACTCTAAAAAAGGGATTTGGATTGAAAGAAAGATCAGCGCATGCCGGAGAAGAGACTCCGGCGTGAAGGAGATAAAATGTTTCACTGACTTTCTTGGAATAGAGATCGGAAACCCGACTTACCGGGTTTCCGAAAGCTGCTGATTAGTTGTTAGCAGGAACTTGGTAGGACTTGAGGAACTTTAGGCCGTTGTTAATGTCCGGCGTGAAGATTCTGTCTTTAGTAACGAACGGAACAACCTTTCTGTAACCATCCAGCAGTTTGGCTGTGCCTTGACCCATTTGTTTGCCTTCCTGTTTTCTCATATCCATAGCCTGTGTTGTATGAAGCACTTCGTAGGCATAGATTTCATAACCGACGTCGGCCATCTTAGAAAGGCGATCGGCTGTTGCGTTAAGGTTGGAGAAGGTTTCTTCAATACCGATGGAAGTCGGAACACCGTAACCGATGACGCTGTTGGTCAGAGCCATACCGTCGGCATACAGACCGGACATAGACTGTGCGATATTGGCAAATCCGTCGCCGCCTTTATTTTCCTTAGCAACGAGGTATGTCGGCAGACCTGTTCTGTGGTCATCAACCAGCTGGGTCGTTCTCCATGCAGAGATGTGCATGACTTGACCGAGGGCCTTTGTCAGACTTTCCATCTGAAGAGCAAGCTGAGTGTTGTCGAAGTTGGAGCAGGAGTTGACATAAACAGTCGGCTTGCCGGCTCTCATTTCATCCAAGACTTCAGCATTGCTGTACCAGCGGTCGTTCTTAGCTTCGGTATTGACGATCGGGTTGTCGGTTGTGTGGTTGATGGCAGTATTCAGAAGGCCTTTCGTCTGATTCAGCTCTTCCATGGCGGCAGCCAGGATATAACCGGCAGATCTGAAGCTCAGCGGATCCTGCAGGTAACGTTTGGCGTCTTTCTTCCAAAGGTAAGAGCCTTTCAAGTTGGCCAGAACAGCTTCTGCAGCTTCATGACCCTGAGGCCAGCCTTTGGTTTCAACGGTATGCCAGAGATACGGAGAAACGTTGCCGTTTAAGGCTTCTAAGCTGGAAGCGATCACAACCGGGCTCAAAGCGAGGTAGTGTTCTGCCTTCTTAACAGCAGCAATGGACTGAGCTTCTGCAACGTTGCTGTTAGAAAGAATCGAGATGCCGTCCATGCCGAAAGGATGATAGGGCTGGAGTTTGAGCTCTTTACGAACCTGAGCGGCAGGAACGCGTTTGCCTTGGTAGCTGACATCCCATTCACCCATGAGAGCCAAGCCGATATGGGTGGCCATGCTCAGGTCGTTGGCGCCTTCAGAACCGCGGGAGGGAATCAACGGGCAAACGTCATTGTTGATGTATTCCTGGAAAGCCTTAGCAGCGGCTTCGCTCATGCCGGTGTAGCCAGCAGCCATCTGGTTCAGACGGATGACCATGGCCATCTTGGAGATTCTGTCATCGAAGTAGGGTTCAAGACCGGCGGCCTGGATGCGCATCTGGCGTTCGTTGAACTTAATGGAAGCGCTGCGGTTCGGTTCGGCTTCAACGGAGGCGCCGGCTACTTTTTGGTCTTTCAAGGCACCGTAGTTAACTGTTAAACCGTAAATATCGCGGCCATCAGTAGCGGCATCGATCGGAGCCTTGTAGGAAGCTTTGATTCTTGCCCAGCCTTCGGGTGTAACGGCAACTTTTTCTCCGGGAGCGGAAATGGCCCAAAGTTCATCCACGGTTAATGTGCGGCCGTCGAGATTATGTGTGGCGGCAAAAGATAAAGGGGCGATAGCGAGAAGGATCGAGATGACAAGCGGTTTTTTCATGAGAGTTCTCCTTGGTGATCTAAGCTTGGTTATCTGAAATTAGTCCATTTGGTTTGATGACAGTTGCTGCATAAGTCTTGGCTTGCCTTATGTTCGGAGTGGCAAACCACACAATCGACTGTATTTCCGTAGTGAGCGGACTGATGCGGATACTTATCCTGCGGGTTGGCCTTTGTCTTAATTTGCGTCATGGGCCCGTGACAGCTTTCACACTTTTGTGTGGAAGGCTTTGTAAATTCAGTCGTGTTGTCGTGACAGGCCGAGCACTGCATTTGAGCTGCCATAGTGTGCTTCATCGGCATGCCGGCAAGAGTGGGCGCATCGGCAGCGAAGGCAGAACAAGAAAGCAGGGCAGCGATGAGCGGAAGAAAGAGTTTTTTCATGTTAGTTCCCCTGTGCTTTGAGATAAGCGGCAGCGTTACGGCCGGCTTCCAGGCCGAATACCATGCAGTCAACGGATGAGCATCCTCCGAGGCGGTCCATTCCATGGACACCTCCGGTGACTTCACCTGCTGCAAACAATCCGAGAATCGGAGCAAGTGTTGCTGTTGAAAGAACTTCGGCTCTTGGATTCACAGCGATACCGCCCATGCAGTAATGAAGTTTCGGTGTCAGACGCATGGCATAGAACGGGGCTTTAAGGGGCTGTTTTACGTCAAGAGGTTTAGCAAACGGATCTTTCAGGGTTCCTGCAACGATCTTGTTGTATTCATCGACCTGCTGCTGAAGGGCTTTAAGCGGAATGTCATAGGCTTTAGCGAGATCGGCAAGTGTTTCGTAACGGAAGACAGTCTTGTCTCGATAGGCCGCTTTGAAGCCTTCCGCGTGTTCTGTGGTCTTTTCTCCGCAGAATACAATCGGATAGTTGATCTTGTCCGGTGTGCTTTCGCTTAGGACGTTGAGTTCGGCATCAGCACGAGTGCGACGGTCGGCAAGCTCATTCATGAAGCGGCGGCCGGTCTTAGGATTAACTGCCATGCCTTCTGCAAAAGCGTAGTCGGCGAAGAAGCTTCCCGGGCCTGCGCCTTTTTCATCAGGGGAGGCCCACGGTCCTAACTGGTACATATCGAGCATAGAGGGCAGGCAGCCGGACTTCAGTAATGCCTTGAGCATTTCGGCAGTGGCTCCGGGCTGAGAGGTGCACTCTAAAAGAGAGTAAACCGGCATAGTGGTTTTAATGAAATCTTTGTCCTGCCCCCAGCCGCCGGTGGCAACTACGACTCCGCCGCGGGATCCGATTCTCTGTTCCTTCTTAGAAGATCCGTCCTTCCAGTTGTAATCGCAGTTAACGAGTACGCCTGTAACTTTGCCGTCCTGCATCAGAAGGTCAATGACTTGAGAGCGGTTGCGGAACTGAACGCCGTTTTTCTTGAGCCAATTGTGAATAGGAACGACGATTCCGCCGCCGGATGCGGCTGTAGGAACCATGGTGCGCGGGGCACTGTGACCGCCTAGACGGATGACTTTATCCATGAGTTGAACGCCGCATTCGTCAAGCATCGGACAGATGTTGACAGCGTTTTCTGCGAATTTTTTAGCCAGGTCAGGATGGTTGAATCCGCGGCCGGCCTTGGTCATGTCGGCAACCATAAGCTCAACAGAGTCTTTAATGCCCTGTTTTTGCTGTTTCGGGTTCAATGGTACGGACATAAGTCCACCGCAGAGGCAGGAGTTGCCTCCGAAAGCTTCCATCTTATCGAGGATAAGAATGTCTTTGACGCCGGCTTTAAGAGCGGCGTATGCGGCAGAAAGTCCGGCAAAGCCGCTGCCGACGATAACTAAGTCGTGGACTTCATTGAAGGGCTGAGCTGTTGATGTGGGAGCTGCAAATGCCGATCCGGAGGCCAGACCAGTCACAGCCAGTGTTCTCAAGAAATTGCGACGACTGAATGAAGATAAGGGTTTCATTTGTTTTCCTTGTGATCAACGTCTTAACAGTTAGAGATACTATACCGACTGGACGGTTTAAATAATTAGGAGAAGTACCAATAAATGTTGTATGTTAAGAATTTGGGTTGTCAATTTTAAGATACAACAAAACAATATGTTAGTTCATTTAATTAAGAGGATAAAAGATTTTTTTTCTAACTAATAATAGCTGTATTTTTCATACAAAAAGATGAGATAGATGAATTACTCTCTTAAGTGAAACTTAAAAAAATATTTTTAATTGTTTTAAATTACTATACTGAATAGTAAAGTAAAACTATAATAAGATTAGGGGAGCGGTCGGATCGATTGCCGTTATAAAGTTTTTGCGCGAGATAGGTTCTTCAATGGAAACTAAGAAACAGACGAGAAAAACCAGTAGTAAAACGAAAGAGCTGATCTTAGAGGTCGCGCGTGAAATCGCGGCGGAGAAGGGCGTCGGTCAGCTGACGCTGGAAGCAGTTGCTGATCGAGCAGGAATTAGCAAAGGCGGTTTGCTGTACCACTTTCCGGGAAAAAAAGAACTGATCATTGCGTTAATGGACAGTTACGTCTCACATTTATCGGATGAGCTGGAAACAGCGACGGAACCGTTCAAAGGTCATCCGCAGGCCTTGGTTTTAGGTTTTATTCATTGGTATAAAAAATTTAACGGCATTGCTGCCTCGAACCGAACTTGGGGCGCCGCAGTCTTTGCAGTTCAATCCTTTGATCCTCAGTTAATGGAACCCCTTCATAACTGGTACAGAAAACTGTTTGAAAAGATCCGCAGCAGCGGTCCGGCTTCGTTAGATAGCGCGACGGCCATCATGGCGATCGAAGGTTTGTTCATGCTTTCTCTCTACAACCTCGATCATTTAACGACTGAAGAGAAATCGAGGATTATTCAGCATATCGAGGATCGTCTGTTGATGCGTGAATTGAATCCGAAGAATCCTATTGAATAACTTAGATTGTCTTCAAAAATAGCTGGCTGGAAAAGGGAAACTTCTTTAGCTAAAAGCAATTTCCTTGGCCCCTTCAAGGTAAACAATGTCATTACTTAGCGTGATGTGAGTTGTTATCCTAAAATTGACAAAGGAGAGTTCAGAGGACAACAAATGACGATCAATCAGCTGAAAGCTTTACCACTTGGAACTTCGGACTTTATTGCTTTGAGAATGGCCGATGAAATCTACGTTGATAAGACGGAGATGGTTTTTAGCTTGGCTGTTAATCGTGGTAAATATTTCCTCGCTAGACCAAGAAGGTTTGGTAAATCTCTTCTGATCTCGACTTTTGAGTCTTTATTTAAGTTCGGCCTACGGGACTTCAAAGGTTTGGCTATTGAAAAACTTTGGAAGGAAGATACGAACTACAACGTTGTGCGGCTGGATTTTTCGGAAATTAAGGATTTTGCGGATGCTGAATCTTTTTCAGAAAGATTGATATCGCTTATCTCGCGAAAATTTACTCCTTTTGGTTTCCGCTTCGAACTTCGTCCCTTCCAAACAGTCTCTGATCAGCTATCCGATTGGTTGACTGCTCAGGAAAAGAATTCTTTGGTTCTCTTAATCGATGAATACGACGCGCCTCTTACCTCTTGCTTGAACAATAAAGCTATCTTCAATGAAGTTCGAAGAGCATTATCGGCTTTTTACTCCGTATTAAAGTCAAATGAAGGTGCGCTGCGATTTGCGTTCATTACCGGTATTACCAAGTTCAATAAAACAAGCATATTTTCAGAGCTGAATAATCTTTCGGACCTCTCTTTAGATGTGGAATATGGCACATTGTTAGGTTACACATACGATGAAACGCAGAAATACTTTTCCGGATACCTAGATAATGCCGCCTTGTTGTTAGGCATCTCAAGAGAGGAGCTCACAGAAAAGCTCATCAAGCATTACGACGGCTTTTGCTTTGAAAGAACTGCGAAAGAACATGTTTTTGCACCGTGGTCCATGCTGAACTTTCTCTCATCACCTCGAAACGGTTTTGTGGACTATTGGTTTGAAAGCGGCGGAAAGCCGTCCGTCTTAGTTGAATATTTAAAATCTCACGCTCTTAGACACCCTGAAGAGTATGGACGAGAAAAATCGATTTCACTTTCAACACTTTCAGGTGCTTCTGATTTGGAAAGTTTGTCAGATCTGGGTCTTCTGACACAAGCGGGCTACCTGACGATCAAGGCAGTAAGGTACGGAGATACGGTTTTTCTTGACTATCCAAACTTAGAAGTGAAGCGGGCTATGGCTCAGTTGTATATAGAGCGATTGCTCGATGGTAAGGTTGCCGGGCAAGTGGGTGCCGGTCCGATCGTAAAAGTACTCGCTGAAGAATCTGCCGAATCTGTCTTCCATATTCTTAACCGACTCTTCACCGCAATTGATTATCACAACTACCCGGTAAAAGACGAAGCTTCCTTGCGAGCCTATGTCCAGGTTTATTTCTCCGGTGCCGGACTGGAAGCTAAGGTTGAGCAGCATAATGCCCACGGCAGAAGCGATCTAGAAGTAAGCGCTGGAGAAAGACATTGGGTTTTCGAGTTCAAAGTTTCCTATGACGGGAAGAAGGAAGAAGAAACTCTTTCAGAAGGTATTTCTCAGATGAAAGCCAGACACTACGAGGAGCAAGGAGATTTCAAGGAACTCAAGCGCGTCGTGTTGGTCTATTCAATTCCATCTCGCCAATTCGTGAAATGGAAACTGCTGACGTTCTAAAAAATCATCACTAATTCTTAGCTAGGTACGGAATTTTTCTATAGTCCACTATAGAATTTTTCCATAGTCGGCTATAGAATTTTTCCGAAGTCTGTTAGGGATTTTCGATAGTGTGGAAGAGAAGTTCGAAATCTTCTGAGTCAGGGCTGAAACGATAGAGGTTGCCTTCTGATAAATCGTAGTAGAGAGCGTGAAGTTTGAGCTGTCCATTCTTAACACGCTCGGCGATCCAAGGATAAGAAAGCAGATTGTCGAGAGAAATCAGCACGGCGCCTTCTTCACAGTGGCGGCTCCGTGTCTTTTCATCTTCATCGCCCGTCATAGCTTGAAGCCGTTCAAGAGCCGGGGAGGCTATGCTGACCCAGTCTTGAATATAAGTTTCCCCGGCGATGGATTCAGGTGTCATGAGACCGTGGATGCCCCCGCAATGAGAATGACCCATGACGACGATGTGCTCGACATTGAGATGTTTGACGCCGTACTCAATGGCACTCATCACAGAACATGGATTTGAGGCCTGTGTCACCGCGGGAACAAGCGCAGCCACGTTTCTAATCACAAACAAGTCACCGGGTTTGCAATGCAGAAGAATGGCTGGATCGACTCTCGAATCGCAGCAGGCAACAACCAGCGTTTTGGGATTCTGAGCCTTTTCCAGTGATTCAAAATACTGTCTTTCCTTTAGGAAATAAGTTTGCTTGAAGTTGTGGAAGCCTTCTATAAGTTTGTGAAAGTTATCCATTTTGTTCTAAGTTTTGTTGTTTGGGTCTAATGAACTATACAACTTTGCCATTGATTTAAAGTTTGAGTTGGATCCCAATATACGCTCTGAGGTTTAGTTAAGTTAGATGTCAACAGTCAAGCAATTTTGAAAAAAAAGAGAATCCGAATACGGATTCTCAAAAGCCTGGTGTCGGAGGATTCCAGACGGTTAGTTCAATGGAAGTACCTTATTGGAAAACAAGTTATTAGAAATACTTGGTTATGCCGGTAATGATGTTGAAGGCATGGTCCTTTGTAAATTTTTTCGTCTTTGCGTTTTGACCATCCCAAGTGGAAAAGCCGCCCCCGATGTAGATGTCAATACTTTTAGAAGGTCGGTACAGATACTTCGTAGCTATGCCCAGCATATGGGCTTTATGGTCTTCAATGTTGTTAATAGTATTGACCTTGTAATCTCGGTAATAAATCATTGACTGCCAAGAAGACAGGCCAAACCAGAACTGGGTGCCGGCGTAAGTGCCGAAGCCTTTAATGTTCTTGGCAGAAGAAAAGCCGTCTAGCTTATTGACACCGTCGAAGTATTGACCCTGCAGATAAACGGTTACCGGTTTGAAACGATAACTTCCGCCGATTGTGGCGATTTTCTTGCTTGTCGTCCCTTTGGCGGCAGCGGGTACCTTTTTACCCCAGGTTGTTTCCTCATATGCGGCAACAAGGTTTAAGTTGCCGTTCTTATAGCGGAGACCTCCTGCATAAAACTTATCTACGTCGCTGGTATTTTCATCTCCCTCTTCAGATTCCTCGGTTTTCATGGAGTATTGCAGCGTGCCTTGGAAGCCGGCAAGCATGGGTGTTCGGTACGTGATCATGTTGTCAATTCTGGAGGATTTCACGGGAGCCAGCCCTATGCCGTATGTTCCGCCCCCGAATGAATCCATGAAGAATTGAAGGTCGTAGGCGCCGGATCCGGAAGAGATTCCGGAAATTCTTCCGGCGGAGACTTCACCAAACTTTTTGCTGCTGACGGTTAAGTAAGAACAGCCCTCAAAAATTTTATTGCCCTTAAGTCCTCCTTTTAATGCCCCGGAATCAGATGCAAAGCGGTTTTCTAAACGGAAACCTACAGATAGGTCATCGGTTATCTCTTCGATTCCTTTTATGCCGATACGGGAAGCGGTGTTTAATCCAGACTGCATCGTAATCGTGTTGTCTTTATGCGTATCTCCTCCGTAATTGTCATATGCGATACCGGTATCAATACGCCCATAAATGGTGACGGCGCTTTCGGCTTGAACAGAGCAGGCAACAAGAAGGGAAGAAATAATCAGCGAATATTTGAATGTTTTCATTTTGATTACCTTTATCAGAGGAGCCAATATGCGGCCAGAACCATGAGCAGCATGACAGGGGCAGAACGTTTAACGATTTCCATAGGATTGACGGAAGCAATGCCCGCGACGAGGATGAGGCCGCCGCAAAGAGGAGAGCTGAGGCGTCCGAAAGAGCCGGAAATTACTGCTAGCCACCCTAGATCGGCAATTTGGAGACCGAAACTTGGCGCGTTCGGAGTAACAGCTTCATTGAAGGCGAAGGCCGCGGCATCTCCGGAACCAGTGAGTACTCCCATTAAATAAGGACCGAAGGCACCGCCAATACGAGCGAGATGATTTGCGTTAGTGAGTGTTTGGACGAGAAGGTCGATGACACCTGCAGCCTTGAGACCTGCAGCGAACACGCCGGCTGCAATGATGATGCCAAGGATATTGCCATAACCTTTGCCCATGCCGTCAAAGAATTTTTTAGTAACTTCAGCCGGGTTGGAGCGCGTTACGCATAACGCATAGAACGTACCGATAAGCATCGCGGTAGCAACGCTCATCTTCATGGTCGTATATAGGGAGACGTAAAGCAGAATAACTACAGGAACGAGCGGGGCAAGAGCATATAGTGGATTGATTTTCTTCGGAAGATTATCCGCAAGCTCGTTGCTTTCGCTAGTTTGGTGCTGAGGTTTTTTGTAGTCGCGGTATATAAAGCAAACAATGGTCAGTCCCACGAGCGAAAACAATAAGATAGGTGAGGTTACTCGGCCAATGAACTCCATGACTTCCATATTGGCAATCTTGGAGACGAATACATTGTGTGCGACTCCGGGATTGAGAAGGGCAGGTGTTGTGGAACAGACGACGGCCGCCGCTGCGATTGCGGGTTTAAACCCCGACCTAATCAAAATCGGGATCATGGAAGGTCCTACTGCGGCGCAGAGTCCGGCTGTGGAAGGGATGGCTACTGCACAAAGACCGGTTACAAACATGCAAGCGGGGAGCAATAACACACCTAGCCTTCTCAGAGGTTTAGTCAAGAGCGCAACCAGGTGCACGTCGCATTTGGTTAAAGAAATGGTTGCAGCAAAGCCCATGGCAGAACAAATGGCGATGATGAGAGACGACCTCGTCATCGAAGCATCGAACTGCTGGAATGCAATCATTGGCTTCAAAGAAAATATCGCCATTGCGAAACCCGAAGCCAAAAGAACGCACCGAGTTTCGTAACGTTTGATCAATGCATAAATCGTTATAAGTACAACGATTAGTGCGAAAGCTACATTGATAGACATAAGTGAATCCTTGGAAAAATGAGGAAGTTAACTTTGCCTAAAAGGCCAGCAAAGTTTAGAAGTCCGAACAGGATCCACCAATCCGAACTATCTCCAAAATTGCTGTTAGTTAAGCAATATTCGATATCTGATATCGGATAGCATATAACCTATAAAAAACATGAAATTAGAGGTTTTATATGAGGTAAAAAATTTTGTCTATCCATAGAATAAAAATTCAATTTCACGTTGTTTTTTTTAAAAATGAATGAATTTTTAATTCTTAAAAAGAAGAGATGGATTTGCCTAATCCTATTTTGTTTGGCTAACTTCTTTACAGGAGCTCTTTATATCTGGAGCGTGTTTTCCGGGCCCTTGGCACAAAAAATCGGGTTAGCGACATCCACAAATTTAACGGCAGCCGATATATCTCCTGTATTCGGCGTAGCGACCGGTGTTACACCCTTTCTGATGCTGGCAGGCGGATACATTAATGACAAATTCGGCCCTAGATTTGTAATTGCTGCCGGAGGGTTATTTATAGGTATCGGCTATCTCCTCTGTGCTGTCAGTGAAAGCATAAGCATGCTTTATATCGCCTATGGATTGCTTGTAGGTATTGGTACAGGAATGGTGAACGGCTGCACGATCAATTGTGCGGTTAAATTTTTTCCTGACAAGCGAGGCTTTGCCGGCGGAACGGTAACGGCTTTCTTAGGAGTGGGTGCTGCTTGCCTGCCTTTCGTTGTTAACTGGCTGATTCGCGAATATGGAATTTCAACCGCTTGCACGGTGTTCGGAATATGTGCCGGCCTCGTTATTTTTACCTGCGGACTTTTGACCTTTAAATGCCCGGATGATTTCGCGCTCTGTTTTACAAGCAGTGCCCGAGCCAAGGTGACAAAAGGCCTAGATGTTAATTGGTTAGGGATGATTCGTTCCCCATTATTTATCCCGCTTTATCTGTTATTTGTTTGCGGATCTACGATGGGGTTAATGTTGATTTCAAGTATGTCCGGAATTGCTGAATACCAGATCGGAGTTGGGACAGCACTGGCTGCGACATCGGTTTCCGTTATCTCCTTGGCCAATACGACGGGAAGATTCTTGTCCGGCACGGTCTCGGATATGCTGGGACGTGTGCAAACTTTGGTTTTAATGCTCTCCGCAGCTGTCTTAGGTTTTTTCCTTTTGATTCAATCCGGACGAGGAGACCTGACCACCTTCATGTCCGGCATTGTTTTGGTGGGTATCTGCTACGGAGCTTTCATAGGAACCTATCCAAGTTTAATTGCTGATGAATTCGGCCATAAGCACAACAGTGTGAATTTTTCTTTGATGATGACCGGATACAGCATTGGCGGAATCGGTGGTCCGATTCTTTTGAGGTTGGCTTCCAAGGAAGGCTCATACGTCGGCGCTTATGCGACATGCATCGGACTCGCAGTGGTCGGAGCTCTTTGTGCGGCGGCATATTTCTATCTTAAAAGGCGCGAGGCAAAGACATCGCGTTGATCAAATCTAAAGGAGAAAACGATGGATCAAAAATATATTGAAGAAATGGTTTGCAGTAGACGCAAACTTCATAAGATTCCTGAAGAAGGCTGGACCGAATTTCAAACGACTTATTTCGTTGTCGAGTTTCTGAGAGGTCTCGGACTGCCGGTATTCGTCGGAAAAGCAAACCTCAATCTTGACGAAGTTCTAGGCAGAGATGTCGAACTTGTTCAAGACAGTATTGAGCGTGCACTTAAAGCCGGCGTTCCGCAGTCTTTCATTGAGGAAACGGAAGGTTTCACCGGAGCAGTTGCGGTACTGGACACCGGACGTCCGGGCCCAACGACAGCATTTAGAAGTGACATGGATTGCGTCATTGTTCGAGAAACGAAAGATGCTGACCATCTTCCGAACAAGTTAGGCTTTGCCTCGGAACATCCGGGTTTGATGCACGCATGCGGCCATGACGGGCATACTGCCGTCGGCTTGGAACTTGCCCGTTGGTTAGTGGAACACAAGGATCAGCTGTGCGGAAAGTTCAAATTAATTTTCCAGCCTGCAGAAGAAGGAGTCCGAGGTGCAAGAGCTATGTGCGAAGCCGGTATTGTCGATGATGTTGATTATTTTTTAAGCGGTCATGTCGGCGGTGTCATCGGTCTTGGGGAAGTTGCCGTGATGGACGGCGGTTTTTTAGCATCTTCAAAGTTTGACATTGCGATAGAAGGAAGACCGGCTCATGCAGGAAATGCTCCCCAGCAGGGAAATAATGCTTTAATGGCAGCATGCGCCGCTTCAATGATGCTGCAGGGAATTCCTCGCCATGCGGATGGTGTAACACGAGTATCTGTGGGGACGCTTCATGCCGGAGAAGGCAGAAATGTCATTCCAGCACACGCTAAGCTGCAAATGGAGGTCAGAGGAGAAACTAAAGAAGTTAATGAATTCATGAAGGAATATGTCTACGACATATTTGCAGGTGTCGATAAGGCCTATCGTGTGAAATCTAAAGTTGAGCTGGCCGGTGAGTCTACGACTCTGATGCAATGTCCTGCTATTTACGACAAAGTTGAAGAGGTGATGAAAAAGATCCCCGGTATCAAAGTTCTCCCGAGGATCCACACACCGTCAGGTTCTGAAGACTGTGCACTGTTCATACGACGTGTGATTGAAAGGGGCGGTCAAGCCGGATTTATTCTCTATGGCTGCAACCATCACGGGCATCATCGTCCGAATTTTGAGATACAGGACGAACAAAGTCTGCCCATCGCTCTTTCTATATATACAGGGTTTGCCGAACTTGTGAACGGAATAGGAGGAAAGGTAAAATAAGGGGTAATTAAAACATCAATTCTTGGAGGGGCTATGGAGGACTTCGAACTCGAATCGAAATCGTATTTCTTTCCTAATCGTTTAACACTCTTTGAGCAGGTCAGCCAGTCCCTTTCTCGTCTTATCAGTGAAAAGAAATGGCGACCGGGAGAGATGCTCCCGAACGAGACCGAGCTTGCTCAGATGTTTAATGTTAGCCCCGGCACGATGCGGAGAGCTTTGAAACTTTTGGTGGATAAGGGTGTACTGATTCGCCATCAGGGAAAAGGAACTTTCGTAGCGGAATTCTCTAACAACCAGCAACTTGTATATAAGCGCTACATTAAGCTGCAGCCTGATAACCCAGAAGTCGATGAAGCGGTCCCTACAAAATCAGATTTGCTGTTTTTCGAGAGAGTGAGTCCGTCTCTCGAAATTCAGCAGCTTTTAAATCTTCAGCCGTCAGACCAAGTCGTTCACGCCGGAAGAACATTGTCCGCTTCTTCCGGGATTGTGACCTTCGATGAGTTGTGGGGTGTAGGGAAGGATTTTGAAAAGCTGACAAAGGAAAACCTTGCGCATCATCGCGAAAAGTTACTCTATGCTTTCTATCAATCCGAACTTGGAATCTCCATTACCCGCTGTGAAGAACGAATTAAAGCCGTGCTGCTCCCGCTGGATTTGTGTAATGTGTTTAAGCTGTCTTATCCACAGCCTGTCATTGAGATCCGAAGGGTGGCCTTCACATTTGAAGATCGCCCTGTAGAGTTTCATAGACAATTGTCGTTTACCAGTCGATACCACTATCGTATCTTTTGATCTGACTGTCGGCTATCTCAAATCAAGAACCGGGATAACTTTTGGCCTCCGGTTCAAGTATGAGAAACAGCTATATACCTTGCTAATTGCCGGCTAGAGCGTACAAAAGCCAATAGTCTACTGAGTAAAGGCCCGAGCCGACGATAAATATCGCAATGAGTCCGAACAAGTAAGGCAGAGCGGGAGAGGTCAGATCTTTACCGATAGTGACCTTGGTTGCGATTGTGAAACTAACAATCGCAGGGATAACCGCTAGACGTGTGAGCAATCCGGCCATGAGAAACAGCGGCACGAAAGTTTCAATGATTGCCGCTGAATAATATCCGACCTTTGGAGAGAAGAATAAGACCTTCGGAAACTTCGCTGCGTTTTCCGGATGGAAAAGTTTCTGTACTCCGTAAGGGAGCATCGCTAAAGCAATTGCCCATCTAAAGAGTAGAGATGCCATGCTGGCAGAGGTTGGGTCACAGGTCCAATGCAATATGGTGGACATCATTTTCATTTCCTTAGTTTATGGAGGAAATTTTAGAAAAGAACTACAAGGGCAATCGGTTAGCGTTGCTTAAATGAGGTAGTGAAGGAGAGCAGTTAGAAGAAAATGGATGTTTTTGAAGGTAACGACCGAAGCCGCAATCTCGAAAAATCAAGGCTTCGACAAAGTTGTTTGCCGTTCACAAAAATGTTCCTGAGTCACGGCTTCAAATCTATAATCAATTTGTTTCAGTGGCTGGTTTTTGCTGAAACACGCTCAACAGGAAACCTGTGAAGCAGCCGCAAAATACTCCGATAGTTTGCGGCCCCCTGAGCGGCAAGAAATTTGTCCAAGGTGAAAAAGTGATTAAAGACTTAATAGAGAATTCATATCTATTCGGTGGGAATGCTCCTTACGTAGAAGAGTTATACGAGCAGTACCTCGAAGACCCAAATTCCGTAGATGAAAAATGGCGTCAGTACTTTGACCGTCTGCAGCAGGCCCCGGCTTCCGACGGCCGTGTCGAAACCATTGACGTTCCTCATGCACCCATCGTTGAGGCTTTCGCACAGAGAGCATCCGAACCGCGTTCGGCTGTTTGTCCGGTAAGTGAACGAGATCTTGATCTGGCAAAAAAACAGGTTGCGGTTCAGTCCATCATCGGTGCGTACCGATTCTTAGGAAGCCGCTGGGCCAACCTTGACCCGCTGCACAGAAGAGAACGTCCGAAGATTCCCGAGCTTGAACCTTCCTTCTACGGACTGTCCGAAACGGATATGGACAGCACCTTCTCGGCAGCTAATACGTATTTCGGCGCCGATAAGATGACGCTTCGGGATTTAATCGCCGCCTTGAAACAAACTTATTGCAGCGATATCGGTATCGAATTCATGTACATCAGCGATCCGGTGATCAAACGCTGGTGGCAGCAAAAACTGGAACCTTGCCACTCAACCCCGAGCATGGACGCCAAGTCCAAGAAACGCATTCTTGAAGAACTGACGGCCGCAGAAGGTTTGGAACGTTATCTCCATACCAAGTATGTCGGCCAGAAACGCTTCTCGCTCGAAGGCGGAGAAAGCTTTATTGTCGCCATGGATGAAATCGTGGAAACAGGCGCAGCACAAGGCCTGGAGGAAATGGTTATCGGTATGGCTCACCGCGGTCGTCTCAATGTGCTCGTCAATACGCTTGGCAAAGCGCCGAGTGAACTGTTTGCAGAGTTTGAAGGTCACTACAAGAGTAAAGACCTGCCGGCGGGCGACGTGAAATATCACAACGGTTTCTCAAGCGATGTCGTTACCGCTTCCGGACCGATCCATCTGGCTTTAGCCTTTAATCCTTCTCACTTGGAAATTGTCGACCCGGTCGCAGTCGGAAGCGTTCGCGCCCGACAGGATCGCCGCCATGATCCTAAAGGTCGCCGCGTGATGGGCGTTCTTGTTCACGGCGACGCTGCCTTTGCAGGTCAGGGCGTCGTCATGGAGACGCTGAACCTTGCCGATACCCGCGGCTACGGTACCGGCGGCACGATGCACATCGTGATCAACAATCAGATCGGTTTCACGACTTCGGATCCTCGTGATAAAGGCTCGATGACATATTGCACGGATCCGGCAAAACTCATTGAAGCCCCGGTTCTGCACGTGAACGGTGACGATCCGGAAGCCGTCGTATTTGCGACGCGTCTGGCCATGGAGTTCCGCAAGAGCTTCAGCCGCGACGTCGTGGTTGACATTGTCTGCTTCCGCCGTTTAGGCCATAACGAACAGGACACGCCGGGACTGACTCAGCCGCTGATG
>ERZ825324.1876-NODE-1876-length-23790-cov-5.533642_pt1 | contig 23790 bp, 24 predicted proteins | sample MGYA00519859_ERZ825324 | MGnify/ENA primary metagenome ERZ825324 (study PRJEB31778, sample SAMEA3449198) | human gut metagenome | biome: human gut; feature: human-associated habitat; material: faeces | place: United Kingdom | collected 2010/2012 ... | reverse complement strand
ACAGATTTGAATTGATTTCGTGCCGTGCGCGGCACGAAACTCTGCGAGGCTTTTTACTTCTTCTTTTCGTCAATGAGCACATACAGCGCGTCGAGCGCGTCGGAGAGGCTGCCGATGCGCTGGATGAGGCCGCAGGCCACTGCTTCTTCCCCGTAGAGCACGCTGCCGACGTCAGAGGCGAGGTCCTGCGTGTCCATCATCAGGCGCAAAAACTCGTCGCGCCCGATGCGTGAGTTTTTTGTCACAAAGCGCACAATGCGCTCCTGCAAGCGCTCAAAATACTGGTACGTCTGGGGCGCGGCGATGATCGTGCCGCTCGTGCGCACGGGATGGATGGTCATCGACGCCGACGGCGCGATCATCGTCACCATCGGCGCGACAGCAAGCGGCACGCCGATGGAGTGTCCCCCGCCGAGCACGAGCGAGACCGTCGGCTTTTTCATCCCTGAGATGAGCTCGGCGATGGCAAGCCCCGCCTCCACATCGCCGCCGACAGTGTTGAGCAGGAATAAAACGCCGTCGATGTCGTCGCTCTCCTCCAGATACGCCAGCAGCGGCAGCACATGCTCGTATTTCGTCGCCTTCTGCGTGTTCGGCAGCTGCATGTGGCCCTCGATCTGTCCGGCGATCGTCAGGCAGTGGATGGCCGCGCGGCTATTTTTGATGACGACCGAGCCGAAGTCGATGACCGGATGAATGGGCGGCAGCAGCGGCTCCTGCCCGTTTTTCTCCTCGTCCTGCGAGGGTTTCGTTTCGCTTCTCATGGCAAAGTCCTCCCGAAAGTCCTTTCCGGTAGGATTTGCAGAAAGCGCGAAAAGCATACCCTTTGTGCCGTCGGAAATACGAGCCTCAAACCGGGAAGCACTTTAATATCCCCAAGTCATCAGTTTCCATTCCCCGCCATCGCTGCGAGCCAACCACCAGGACCATGTGTATTCCGTGTCCGGCTCCCAAGCTCCGCCGCCCTCTTTCGGAGAGCGAAAGCTGCTGTCGAACATGATGCATTGTGTAAAAGCCAGATCGTTGTCATTTGCCTTTTCCAAATCATTCATCCACGAAAGGTTCTTTTCATCCGTGCAGACGTCATCTGACGAATATGAAATGCTATGTAATTCGCAGCCTTCCCACGAACCGATCATCTCTTCGATCACCTTTATCGCATCATCCATATCCTGTTCTGTGTAGACAGCCGAATCGCCATAATCGACCGTTATGTTTGACGTTTCCTTGTTGCCGCATCCAGCCAGCAGGGCAAAAAGCACTACGCAAATAACCGATAAGCTGTATTTTTTCATCTTATGGCCTCCATATCTCTCATTTTTCTATATTTTTATACTGCTTATTTTACCAGAAAGCATTGTCCGAATCCAGCGGAAAAGCGCCCGAGGGCGTTTTCCTCGGCCGCTTGCAGCTTTTTATTTGTACGTCAGCAAATCTTCCACGCTCTTGCGCTTCGGCGCGGCGGGCTCCTCATCGGGATAGCCAAGACCGATAACACAGCCGACCTTCTGATTCTCCGGCAGGTTCAAAAGTCTCGTGATCTTCTCTTCGTCGAAGTAGCCCGTGATGACCGTGCCGACGCCGCGCTCCCACGCGGCAAGACAAAATGTCTGCGCGGCGATGCCCGCGTCGAACATCTCAAAGCCCGCCTCCTTCGGCGTCGAGAACGAGCCGTCGCGCTCGTAGCCCGAGCGGCCGGTCACATAGGTAAGCACCATAACGGCGGGGCAGTTTTTGAGCGTCTTCTCGTTCAGCTTGAAATCAAGCACCATCTCCTCCGCCATTTTGTCGATCGTCGTGCGGTCCTCGACGAGCACATAGCGCGCGATCTGCGTATTCTTCCACGAGGGGGCGTAGGCCGCGTCCGCGACGATCTGCTCGATAACCTCGTGCGGAACGGGTTTTGGCTGGTACTTACGGATGCTTCTTCTGCTTCTGATGGCCTGTATCGTTTCCATATTCGTTTCTCCTTTGCTGACGGTTTGAACGCAATGCCGATTCACGGCGTTTCTTTGGCGTTTATCATAACAGAAGCGTGCGCAAAAATCCAGTGGAAAAACAGCCGGTTCTGCCGATTCATCTTATTGCAGGCCCGTCAGCGGATTTTCCTGGCAAAATCCGTCGGTCAAACTATAGGACATGCCAAGCGTTCCAAACGGGAAATAGTGAACCGTATAATAGGCCCGTCCCGCTGAAAACTGCTCGATGGAAATGTAAATCGGCAGCAAGGGCACTTTCTTTGAGTAAACTCCCACCGACTGCGCGCGGATCTCAGCGACATACTCCTCCGGCACCTCGCACCTGCGTGAAACAAAAGGATGGGAAGAAATGCAGGCCAATATCATACCGAACAGGGCTACGATCAGCAGTGCGATCATCGCTTTTTTGTGTTTCTTCATGTTCTGTCACACCCCTGTGCGTTCCTCTGCTTTCTGTCTCTTCTCCATACGATGATCGCATGGATGATGAGGGACGCGACCGATATCGCGACAATCAGAGAGTGGGATGTAAACGGCTTGCAGTACCATTCCATCGGGTCTAACTGCGACAGCTTTGCCGTCAAATAAGAAGAAATAAAGCTCAGTATATTTCCGATAAAAATGATCGGAACGTTGTCTGTTTTCAGCGCGCAGCGGTACAAAATCACAAAGCTGACGATCATCACACCGTAATACACCATCGTCCCCGAAGTAATATCACCCTTTACAGAGAAAAATGCAAACGGCACGCAATAGGCGGTGAGCAGCAGCGCTCTGATGAGCCACGTTTTTTTCATAAAACCCTCCCATTTTTCTCTCAAAATCTCTCTTTCGTCATCATATCAGGTCTTTTGCGCAAAGTCTACCATATAAAAAGCGCCCGAAGGTTTCCCTTCGGGCGCTTCCTGCATTCACTTTTCTTTCCCGTAGAAGAACAGCGCCACCGTTCCCGGGCCGACGTGGGCGCCGGTGACCGGCTCATAGCAGACGTTCAGACATTCGCCGGTGAAGCCCTTGTCCCGCAGCAGCGCGATGAGCGCCTGCGCGCCCTCTTCATTGTCCGCGTGGGCGATGCCGAGCATCTCGCTCTTGTCGAGCGCGCGGCCGTCGTAATAATTCGCAAGCTCCTGATAGGCGCGCTTCATGCCGCGCACCTTGCCGCAGGAGACGATGTGTCCCGTCTCGTCACCGCACAAAATCGGCTTGATGCTCAGCACCGTGCCGATCAGTGCCGTCGCGCTCGAAATGCGGCCGCCGCGCTTTAAGTACGCAAGGTCGTCGACCGTGAAAAACTGGCACATGTGCGGTCTTCTCGAAAGGAGATGCGCTTTGATCTCATCGAGGCTCTTTCCCTCTTCGATCATGCGCGCGGCTTCGAGCACCTGTAACCCCTCGCCAAGGGAGGCAGCGTAGGTGTCGATCGTGACGATCTTCCGCGCGGGGTATTTTTCCGTCAGCTCGCCCGCGGCGATAACCGCGGCCTGCGCCGTGCCGCTGATGCCGCCGGACATGCCGACGTAGAGCACATCGTCGCCCTGAGAGAGCGCACGTTCAAAGTAGTTCGCCATCAGGTCGGGATTGACCATCGACGTTTTGACGACCGCGCCGCGGCGCATCGCGCCGTAGAACGCCGCGCCGTCGAAATCCACATCATCGGGATAGTCCGTCTCCTTTCCATCCACCGTGTAGGAAAATGGCACAACGGTGATGTGGTGTTGTTTCGTCAGCGCGACCGGCAGGTTCGCGGACGTATCGGTGAATAACTGGAGCATGACTCTCTTCCCTTCCTGATCCTTTGGCATTCTGGCAGTTTATCACGCCGCGCTCGCTTATGCAAGAAAAACCGCAGGAAACTTTACAATTTGTTCAACATTGTATGACTTTTGGGCAGAAAACGCCCTCCCACGGCATGTGGGAGAGCGCTTCCCGGAATCTCAGAATATTTTCTTACGCCTGCTCAAAGATGGCCTTCATACACTTGTAGGTCATGTAGCAGTCGAGCTTGGCGACCGTTTCATACGGTGCGTGCATCGAGAGCACGGGCACACCCGCGTCGAGCGTGTCGATGTTGCGCTGGGCCATGAACTTGGCGACCGTACCGCCGCCGCCTGCGTCGGTCTTGCCCATCTCGGCCATCTGCCAGAAGACACCGTTGTCGTTCATCAGCTTGCGTACCTTACCGACGACCTCGGCGCTTGCGTCGCTCGCGCCGCCCTTGCCGCCGGAGCCGGTATACTTGCACAGCGCCACGCCGTAATTGACGAAGGCGGAATTGCGCTTGTCGTACACGTCGGCAAAGTTCGGGTCATAGGCCGCCGTCACATCTGCGCTCAGGCAGAAGGAGTTGGCAAAGCAGTCAGAAAGCGCGACGCCCTGCGTGCGGCACATGTCGCCCATGAACCACTCAAACGCCTGAGACAGCATACCGGACACGCCCTCGGAGCCGATCTCCTCCTTGTCCGCGAAGATGCAGACCGCGGTCTTTTTCGGGGACACAGCGTCAAAAATACCTGCAAGCTCTGCATACGCGCAGACGCGGTCGTCGTGACCGTAGGACGCGATGAAGCTGCGATCAAAGCCGATGTCGCGCGCCTTGCCGGCGGGGACGACTTCGAGCTCGGCGGAGATGAAGTCCTCCTCCGTAATGCCGTACTGCGCGTTCAAATACTGGAGAACGCCGAGCTTGAAACGGTCGGAGCAGTCCTTATCTTCAAACGGCTTTCCGCCGAGCAGTACGTTCAAGCTCTCGCTCGGGATGGCCTCGTTGAGCGGCTTTTTGCCCTGCTCGCGGCCAAGGTGCGGTAAAAGGTCGTTGATGATGAACTGGGGATCGTCCTCCTTGCCGCCGATGTGGACGTCGACCTTCGAACCGTCGCGCAGCACGACGACGCCGTGCAGCTCGAGGGGGATGGTCACCCACTGGTACTTGCGGATGCCGCCGTAGTGGTGGGTCTTGAAGTAGGCCATCTCGGCCTCCTCGTAAAGCGGGCGGGGCTTTAAGTCGAGGCGCGGGGAGTCGGTGTGCGCCGCGCCAATGTTCGCGCCGTGGCTCAAATCCTCGCTGCCGATGACAGCGAGCATGATGCCCTTGCCGCGGTTATTGAAGTAGACCTTGTCGCCGGCGCTCAGCTTCATACCCGCTTCGTAGGCCTTGAAGCCCTTCTTTTCCGCCAGCTCGATGCAGTACTCCACGCAAAGGCGCTCGGTCTTGCCGTTGTTGAGGAACTTCTTGTAGTCCTCGCAATAGGCCTCCATCGCTTTTTCATCCTCTGCGCTCAGGCGGTCATAGCCATTCTTGGGGGCGTAGAGCAGTTTTTCAGCGAGCTTGTTCTTTTCACTCATCTCTCAGTTTCCTCCTTCAAATTGTTGATGATCGTGTTGATATAGACCTCTGCCGCGTGTTCCGCCTTTTCAGCGGTCGGCAGATCGTTCACAAATTCATAATCGCACTGCGCGCGGAAATAGTCCGCGTCCTTCTGTGCCGCGATGCGCGACCTTGCATACTCCTCGGTGATGCTGTCGCGCGCCATGATGCGCTTGACCCGCACCTCTTCAGGCGCCGTTACGGCGACGGTCGCGTCGCAGATCGCGCCAAGGCCGCTCTCGATGAGCTTGATAGCATCGAGGCCGATGATCCCCGCGTTCGTCGCCGCCATTTTCTGCGCCAGCGCGCGCGGGATGTGCTCGTGCACGATGGCGTCGAGCTCGGCGAGTTTTTTTCTGTCCTTGAAGACGATCAGGCCGATGGCGTGGATGTCCACGCTGCCGTCCTGCCGAAAAATGACATCGCCGAACGCCTCGCGCAGCGCGCGCAGCAGCGGCTCGTCATCTTTTAACATCTCGTGATAGACCGCGTCGCAGTCGAGCACGCATGCGCCCTTTCTTTCAAGCGCGCGCAGAAGGCTCGTCTTCCCCGCGCCCGTGCCGCCGGTGATGCCGATGACGATCTTGCCGTCGTCCGCGTCCTCCACATGGAAGCCCGCTGCCTTTTTGAGGCGGTTGCCGATGGCAAGGCCAAGGCCTTTACTGTCCGGACATTGTGCCCAGATCTCGCCCACATTCGTCTCGTCGAACGTCCGCAGCGCGTCGAAGACGTGCTGCGCCTGCGCGCGCTTATCGTCGCTCGCACCGAGGGGGTGGACGATGTGCCCGTCGAAGAGCCGCGTGAACTCGTCAAAGCAGATGATGCCGGACTTCTCGCCCGCGTGTGTGAGCAGATAGCGCGCGCTCGCCTTCGCTCCGCCGGTCACGACCGTGACGGGGGCCTTAGGCGCATAGTGGCGGTACTTCATGCCCGGGGCGCGCGGCTTTTCGCCGTCATTCATCTTCTGCGTCACGGCCTTGTCGACCGTCACCTCGCCCAGCGCATCGCGCAGGCTTTCGAGCGGCAGTCCGCCCGGGCGCAGCAGCTGCGGCGGCGTGACCGTCAGGTCAATGATCGTCGACTCCACGCCCACCTGACAGGGGCCGCCGTCGACGATACCGTCGATCTTGCCCCACATGTCCTCGCGCACGTGCTCTGCCGTCGTGCAGCTTGGGCGGCCCGAGGTGTTCGCGCTCGGCGCGGCGACCGGCACGCCGGATGCTTCGATGATGGCGCGCGTGACCGCATGGTCGGGACATCTCATGCCGACGGTCTCGAGCCCGCCGGTCGTGCGCAGCGGCACGCAGGGCTTTTTCTTTAAGATCATCGTCAGTGGGCCGGGCCAGAAGCGCTCGGCCAGCTTGTAGGCCGCGTCCGGCACATCCTCACAGTAGCGCGTAAGCCAACTTGCGTCCGGAATGTGCAGGATGAGCGGGTTGTCCTGCGGGCGGCCCTTGGCCTCGAAAATGTGCAGCACGGCGGTCTCGTCCAGGCCGTCCGCGCCGAGGCCGTAGACCGTCTCCGTCGGGATGGCCAGAAGCCCGCCGCGGCGCAGAATGTCCGCCGCCTGCGCGATGCTCTCTTTATCCTCCACCGTGCGGAGGGTAAACCATTTTGTCTCCAATGTTCTCTCTTCTTTCTTAAGCCTCGGTGCTCTCGCGCAGCTTTTCGGCCTGCTCCTGCATCGTGAGCGCGTCGATGATGGGATCTAAATCGCCGTTCATCACGGCGTCGATGTTGAAATTCTTGTTCTCGCCCGTCAGGCGGTGGTCAGTCACGCGGTTTTGCGGGAAATTATAGGTGCGGATGCGCTCGTTGCGCATGCCGCTGCCGACCTGCGCGCGGCGCTCGCTCGTGATCGCACCCTCCACGCGCTCGCGCTCAGCCTCGTAGAGCTTGCTCGCGAGCATCGCCATACACTTGGCGCGGTTCTGGAGTTGGGAGCGCTCCTCCTGACACGAAACGACGATGCCCGTCGGCTTGTGGATGAGGCGCACGGCAGAGCTCGTCTTGTTGACGTGCTGGCCGCCTGCGCCGGAAGCGCGGTAGACCTGCATCTCAATGTCTTCGGGCCGGAGGTCAACGTCGACCTCCTCCATCTCCGGCAGCACGGCGACCGTCGCGGTCGAGGTGTGCACGCGCCCGCCGGACTCCGTCTCCGGCACGCGCTGGACGCGGTGGACGCCGGATTCAAACTTGAATCTCGAATACGCCCCCTCGCCATTGACCATGAAGTCGGCCTCTTTCACGCCGCCGAGCTCCGTGTCGTTGTAGTTGAGCAGCTCCACGCGGTACCCCCGCTTTTCCGCGTACATCGCATACATGCGGTAGAGGTCGGCGGCAAAAAGCGCGCTCTCCTCCCCGCCCACGCCGCCGCGGATCTCGACGATGACGTTTTTGTCGTCGTTCGGGTCGCGCGGCAGGAGCAGCACGCGCAGCTCGTCAAAAAGGCGCTCTTTTTCCGCCTTGGCAGTGTTCAATTCCTCCTGCGCCATGTCCTTGAGCTCGGGATCGGATACAAGCTCCAGCGCCTGCACGATGTCGTCCTCGCACTTCTGGTACGCGCGGTAGGTCTCCACCACGGCGGAAAGCTCCTTCTGCTCGCGCGTGAGCGCGCGCAGCTTCTTTGGGTCAGCGTAAATTTCCGGCACTTCGAGCAGCTCGCCGATCTCGTCATAGCGGCGCGCGAGCTGTTTGAGCTTTTCCCACATCAGGCCTTGTCCTCCGCAATGAAGTCAGAGCAGGCCTTGACGAACTGGTCTCGCCAGAAGTGGTAGCCCGCGGAATCGGGGCAGAGCGAGACCTCCGCCACGTGCGGCGTCTGCAAATAGAGGTCCATCTGGCGGAAGACGTCCTTATAGTCCTGCTCGCTCTTGTGCGTGATGAGATACGCCGCGTTCTGGATCTCATAGCCGCGGCGCTTCAAAAAGCCGCGAATAACGCTCGAACAGCGGCCCGCCCACACGGGCGTGCCGAGGATGACGAGCTTGTAGTCCGACAGCGGCTTCTGGCATTTCGGGCGCGAAACCGCACTCGTGCGCTTGTGCATCGCGTCAAAGCAGCAGCGAAGGTAGCCCATCGTGCCGCTGCGATCGACCTTGTCGCGAATTTCGAGACATTCGCAGTCCAGCGCCTCGGCGACCTCCTCCATGGCTTTTTTCGTGTTTCCCGTGCGGGAATAGTAAAGGCATAAAATGTTATCGTTCATACTCAGTTTCCTCTCAGCAGGAGCCAACCGGTGGCAAAGGCCTCCCGCACATAGTAGTTGAGCTGTAAGGCATCGTAATAGGCGCTGCGCGGCAGCGTCGCCGCCACGCCGCAGGCCGCATCTGTTCCGGCGATGCGCCCCGCCCTAAAAATATGGTAGTCGTTCGTGACAAAGGCGAACGTGTCGCCCGCATCAAGCCCCAGCTCCGCCATGATCTCTTCGCTGTAAGCAAAGTTCTCCTGCGTACTGGTCGATCGGTCCTCGCGGTAGATGCGGCTCTCGTCCACGCCGTGGGCGATGAGCCAGTCGGCCATGCAGTCGGCCTCGGAGATATCCTCCCCCGGCCCCTGACCGCCTGAGCAGATGATGGGGATGTCCGGCTTGTCCGCGATGAAGTCAAGCGCCGCCTGCAGCCGCGACGAGAGCATCAGCGACGGCGTCGTGCCGTTCACGCCCGCGCCCAAAATAACCACGCACTGCGCGTCTTCCGCGCGCCCGTCCGTGTGCGCGCCGCGAATAACGAGCGATTCAAGATACCCGAATGCGGCAAGGCCTAGGCACACGAGCGCGAGCAGAACGCGTTTTCCCCACTTTGCCCACGCATGCTCTTTGTACTGCTCGAGCATCGCAAAGACGATCAAAAGCGCCGTCAGGCACCAGAACAGCAGTCCTGCAAAGCGCACACCCGGGACGGTCCGGCACGCCGCGCCGAGCACGGCACAGGCTGCTGCCGCCGTCCACAGTCTTTTCTGTCTCTTCATGGTATGTTCCTCATTCGCCCGCCTGCTCGGCGAGCGTTTCCCACTTTTCCATCAGCTCGCTGAGCTTCTGCTCGGCGGCTTCCTTCTCCTTATAAATTTCGCTGTAGCGCTCGTAGTCGCCGCCCGCCTCTTCGAGGCGCTGCTCGATCTCGGCGATGGCGGTCTCCTGCGCGGAAATTTCCTTTTCACAGATGGTGAGCTGCCGCCGCGCCTGCTGGGCAGAGCGGTTCGGCTTCGGTTTTTCTGTAATCGTCTTTTCCTTTACAGCCTTTGGCGTGTGGTCGATCTTGTTCTGCGCCTCCAGTGCCTTGACCTGCCGGTAGCGCGCAAAGCCCATCGGATAGTCGGTGATGACGCCGTTTTCAAGCTCCCACACACGCGTTGCAAAGCGGTTGATGAAATAGCGGTCGTGGCTCACGAACAGGAGCGTCCCGTCGTAGCTCTCCACCGCCTCTTCGATCCACTCGCGCGACGCGATATCGAGGTGGTTCGTCGGCTCGTCGAGGATCAGGAGATTCACTTCCTCATCCATCAGGATGCAGAGCTTGAGGCGCGAAAGCTCGCCGCCCGAGAGCACGCTGACGCTCTTAAAAACGTCCTCGCCCGTGAAGTGGAACGCGGCCAGGCGGTTGCGCGCGCTCTGCGGCGTGATGTTGCGCTTGGAGTAGAGCATCGTGTCGACCAAGTTTCGTTCCGGCACGTCGAATTCGACGATCTGCGGCAGGTACGCGATGCGCACCGACGGGCCGAACTTGATCTTGCCCTCGTCGGGATATTCCTCTTCCATCAGCATCTTGATGAGCGTCGACTTGCCCGTGCCGTTGTCGCCAATGAGCGCGATACGCTCGCCGCCGCGCACCTGCAAGTCCACGTCGTGGAACAGCACACGGTCGCCGAAGCTCTTTTTGAGCTTTTTGAGCGCGAACACCTCGTCGCCGTAGAACTCCTGCGACTTGAACTGCGCGCTCAGTGCCCGTTCCTTCGTCGGCTTGTCCGTCGTACGCATACGCTCGATGCGCTTTTCCATCGACAGCGCGCGGCGGTACGTCTTGTCCATGCCCTTGAAGGCAAACATGCGCAGCTGCTCGGCGCTCTTTTCAAGCTGGGCAATCTTGGCCTGCTCCTTTTCGTATTGGCGCATCTTTTCCAAATAGCGGCGCTCTTTTTCCACCGCGTAGAAGCTGTAGTTGCCGCTGTAAAACTCCGCCTTGCCGTCGAGCACCTCAATGACGCGCGTGATGGTGCGGTCTAAGAAGTAGCGGTCATGCGAGATGGCGACGACCGTACCCTTGAACGTCGAGAGATACTGCTCCAGCCATTCGATGGCGTGCAGGTCCAAATGGTTCGTCGGCTCGTCGAGAAGTAAAATATCCGTATCCTCCAAAATGAGGCGGCCGAGGTTCACGCGCGTCTTTTCGCCGCCCGAGAGCGTGTCAAACAGGCGCTCGCGCATCTCCGGCGGGATGGAAAGGCCGTTGGCAACCTTGTTGATGGGCGTCTCGGTGTCGTAGCCGCCGAGACCCTCGAACTTGGCCGAAAGCTCGCCGTAGCGGCGCAGCGTCTCTTCGCTCTCGTCGCCGCTTGCCATCTGCTGGGAGAGGGCGTTCATCTCGTCCTCCATCCTCTGCATGCGCGAAAACGCGCTCTTGAGCACATCCTCGACCGTGTAGCCCTCGGGATACACGGGGATCTGTGAGATGAGACCGAGCCTGCGGCCCGAGGCGATGCTCACCTCGCCCGCGTCGTAGTCGAGCTCGCCCGTCAGGATGCGGAAAAGCGTCGTCTTGCCCGCGCCGTTTTTGCCGAGAAGACCCACGCGCTCGCCCGTGTCGATCTGAAAGGTGATACCGTCCAGTATTTTCTTTTCGAGGTCAAAGGACTTGATGAGTCCCGTAACACTGATGTCGATCATGCTTTGGTCAGTTCCTCTACGATCTTCTCAAAGTGCATGGAGTGCGAGGCCTTGACGAGCATCGCCGTCTCCGCCGTGAACGCCGCCTTGACGGCGCCCATCGCCTCGTCCACGCTCCCGAACCACTGCGCAGAGGGGTTCCCTTCTGTAAAGTATTTTGCCCGTGCGCCGATTGCGATGACAGTGTCGATGCCGAGCTCTTTGGTGAGTTCTCCGATTTCCTTATGCGCACGCTCGGTGAGCTCTCCGAGCTCCGCCATATCGCCGATGACGGCGGCCTTTTTGCCGCCGCTCGCGCCCAATACGCGCAGCGACGCCGCCATCGACTGCGGACCCGCGTTGTAGCAGTCGTCGAGCAGGCGGCGGTTTTCAGAGAACGTGATGACGTGCATGCGTGAGCCCGCGGGCTCATAAGCCGCAACGCCGCGCTCGATCTCCTCTTTGGTCTCGCCAAGGTACTCACCGATGGCCGCGGCCATCGCCGCGGAGTAGACCATGTGCTTTCCCGGCACGGGGATGGAGAGCGCGTAACGCTCCTTTGCCGTCGTCACGACGCAGCGAATGCCGTCGATGCCAAGGTCTTCGACCTCGCTGACGCGGACATCGCAGTGCTCGGACAGGCCGCAGCGCAACGTTTTCTGCGGCAGAGAGACGGTGTTCAAAAGCTCGTCGTCGCCGTTTAAGACGGCGAGGCCGTCTTTTTTGAGGTTTTCAAAGATCTCGCACTTGGCCTTCAGAATGTTCTCGCGCGATCCGAGGTATTCAATGTGCATGTCGCCGACGTTCGTGATGACGGCGATATCGGGCTTCACCATCTCGCCAAGATACCGGATCTGCCCCGCGCGGTCCATGCCCGTCTCGATCACCGCCGCCTGATGCGCGCGGGAGAGGCCCAGCAACGTCTGCGGCGTGCCGATCTCGTTATTATAGTTGGCCGCGGTCTTGAGCGTATGGAACTTCACGCCCAGTACCGAGGCGATCATTTCCTTTGTTGTCGTCTTGCCGACGCTGCCCGTCACCTGCACAAAGGGGATTGAAAACTGCGCACGGTACCACGCGGCCAAGTCCTTGAGCGCAAGCAGCGTGTCAGGCACCTTGATGTAAAACTTTCCGGGCAGCAGCGTTTCCGGCACGCGGGCGCACAGACAGCCCTCCGCGCCCGCGGAAATCGCCTTTTCGATATAGTCATGCCCGTCGAAGCGCTCGCCGACGAGCGGCACGAAAACTTCGCCGCTCTTAACGGTACGGCTGTCGGTGTTCACGCCGAGGATTTGCGCTGTCTCATCTCCCTGCAAGAGCTCACCGTGCACCGCCGCGAGCAGCTCCTTTACCGTGATGGCCTCCATTTACAGCCCTCTTTTCTGCTTCAGCGACTCTTCGACGATCTTTTCACACAGTTCCTCGTAGCCGATGCCGACCGCCGCCGCCTCCTGCGGAAGAAGGCTCGTCTTTGTCATGCCGGGCAGCGTGTTGATCTCAAGGAAGTACGGCGTACCGTCCGGCGTGACGATGAAGTCCGCGCGGGAGTAGACGCTCAGGCCGATCAGGCGGTAGACCGTCTCGGTCGCGGTGCGCACGCGCATCTCCCAGTCCTCGGGGATGGGAGAGGGGCAGATCTCCTCCGCCGCGCCGGCCTGATACTTGTTCGCATAGTCATAAAAGCCCGTCTTCGGGATAATTTCGATGGAGGGCAGTGCCTTGCCCGCGATGATACCAACCTGGATCTCGCGGCCGGAGATGTACTGTTCGAGCACGACCTGCGCGCCGAACTGTAAGCACTCTTCAAGCGCTTTTTTGAGCTCCGCGCCCGTATGCGCGATGGAGACGCCGACAGACGAGCCGTTGGCGACCGGCTTGACGACGCAAGGGAGCTTCGTTTCCGACACAAGGCGCGCGATGTCGCCTTCCGTGTAGCGCACGGTGCGCCACTGCGGCGTGATGACATATTCCGACACAAGACGCTTCGTCAGGTCCTTATCCATCGCAATGGCGCTCGATAAGTAGCCCGCACCCGTGTACGGGATGCCGAGCAGGTCGAACGCCGCCTGCACGCGGCCATCCTCGCCGCAGGTGCCGTGCAGCGCCAGAAAGACGACGTCCGCCTTGGCGCACACATCGAGCACGCCAGGACCGAAAAGGCTCTTGCTCTGGTCCTTGCGGCTCGCGCGCACAGCGGCGAGGTCGGGCTCTGCCTCAGCGACGGAATAGTCGCCGCAGAAGCCGTCCGGTGCGTCGAAAACATCTTCGAGCTTACCGTCGTAGTCCTCAAAGCCCATGAACATATCCACCAGAATGGCCTGATGCCCGCGCGCTCTCAGCGCGCGGCAGATCTTGTTGCCGCTCGAGAGCGACACATTGCGCTCCATACTCAGGCCGCCTGCTAAAACAACGATACGCATACCGTTTTCCTCCTTATTTTTGAAAGGAACGTTGCCGTCCCCGTTTATCCATACTATACTAATTTATACTTTACCACAGCTTTTTCCCAAATACAAGTAAAAGAGAGCGGCGTGAAAACCGCTCTCTTTTGTTCGCTTTTCTCACTTTTTGCCCTTAGCCGAAAATGCCGGAGAGCAGTCCGCCCTTTCCCGCGCGTCCGTCCTTGAGCGTCATCGCCGCGCTGAGGATCTCTGCCGCCTGCGCACGTGTCACGCCCGAGCGCATCTCGTCAGTGGAAAACCGCCCACTCTCGATCACGCTGACGGACTGCAAATTCGCCACCGCCTGTGCGCACCAGGCGTTGTCCGCGTCCTGCACGTCGTAGTCCGAGAGGTCCACGTCCGTCACGCGAAGCAGCCGGTTCAGCACGACCGCGGCCTCATTGAGCGTAATGGCGTCATTCGCGCAAAAGGCAACGCCCTCCGCCGTGCTGACGCCGGACACAACGCCCGCATTCAGCGCGCTCACGGCGTAGCCCTTCGCCCAGGTCGGTATGCTCGCATCGTCGCAGAAGCCAGTCATCTGCACATCCTCCGCGCTCACGTCCATTGCCGCGAGCGCCATCGCGACAAATTCACCACGTGAGAGCGTGCGCTCGGGCTCAAAGAAATAGCTGTCCCCGATCTTCGCGCCCACAAACACACCGTGCTCGGCAAGATCGACCGCCGCCGTATGCGCACGGCTGCCGCCCATATCAGCGTAGCAGACGCCGCTATTTGCCTTTTCGATTGTGATGCTCACCGTCGCGGGCAGCGAGATGTTGCCGTAGGCGTCGATCGCCGTGTAGGTGAAGCTGTCCGTCCCCAGCTTGCCGCCCGGCGTGTAGACAAAGCCGAGGCCGTCCTCCGTCAGCGCGGCCATGCCCTTTTTCGGCTCCTGCGCGATGGCAAAGGTCACCTCGTCGCCCTCGTTGTCCACCGCGCGGAATTCGCCCTCATACGCGACGCCGCGGTAGACCTTGATCTCCATGTTCTCTGCCACCGGCGCGCCGTCGACAGCTTTCGCCTCCTCTTTTCCCTTGCCGAACAGCGCCGACGCACTCTGCATCGGCACGAGGGTAAGCAACAACAGCGCCATCACAAACGGCAGCGCGCGCCAGAATTCTTTTCGCTTTTCCATATTGAAATGCTCTCCTTCCAAATAAAACTTGCGGAGTTATTGTTTACCGCGCGGTGAAAAGTATGCAAAATTGCATTTCTACAGCGCAAAGCGCTGCTCCTTGTTCCCCGCGCCGCGCAGGGAGACGCGGACAAGGGGGCCATTCTCTTTCGCAAAAGAGAATGGCCCCCTTGAACCCCCAAGAGAAAGGTTCTGATCGGCAGTCTCGGGCTTGAATGACCCTTGTGCCTCCGGAATGAGAATACCTGCGCGCGGCGTTGCCGCGTTTGGTGTCGCTATACGACTTGGCCTACTTCTACTACCCGCTGCCGCTCTGCTCATCTTGTTTTTGTGCAGCCTAATCACCTACTATCGGCAATACATATCATCTTGGTAATGCGTACTGCGGCGAGCACAGCAATGCCGCCTTGGCAGGCAACAACAGAATTGATAAAATCCAAAGTAGACGGAAACTGCGTAAGACCTCCGACACGCAGGCATAGCGACAGCGAAGATAGAAGAAAGTCAAATCGTTTAGATACATCATCAAGCAGGCACCTGATTGCGCAGCGCGTGCAGTTCTTCAAGCCGCAATCTGACAATACAAAGTCTTTCTCTTGGGGTTCCAAAGGGGATATTCTCTTTTGCGAAAGAGAATATCCCCTTTGACCCGTGCAGCGCCTTTGGCGCTGCTTCCTCGCGGCACACGTGCCGCGACTCACTTTGCACCTGAGCAAAACTGCACAGAGAATTTTCCAAAAACCTATTGACTTTTTCAAAGTCAGAAGTTATACTTGAGCAGCCGCTTTGAATGGGCTTAAAGTTTCGGAAGGTTTCGAGACTTTTCGAACGCCCCCGACAGCGAGTCCGTAATTAAGGAAAGAGGTGCAAGTAATGCAAGCGATCATCGTTACCGGCGGTAAGCAGTATGTTGTGAACGAGGGCGACACCCTGTTCATTGAGAAGCTCCCCGTCGAGGCGGGCGACGCCGTTACCTTCGATCAGGTTTTGGCGATCGTTGACGGCGAAAACACCAAGTTCGGCACTCCCGTGGTGGAGGGCGCGAAGGTGGAGGCCACTGTCGTCAAGAACGGCAAGGGCAAGAAGGTCCGTGTCTACAAGTACAAGGCCAAGAAGGGCTATCACAAGCGTCAGGGTCATCGTCAGCCTTATACCAAGGTTGAGATCGGCAAGATCTCCGTCTAAGGCATGACCACTGTTACATTCCTCACTGAGGGGAAGCGCATCATCGGTTTTGATGCTAAGGGCCACAGCGGTTACAGTGAAGAGGGCAGCGATATCGTCTGCGCGGCAGTCACAAGTGCGGTCCGCCTTGTGGAAAGCACCGTGAACGATGTTTTAGGCCTCGCCGCTTCCGTCAAGGTCCATGAACGCTCCGGCGCTGTGGAATTCCGGCTCCCCGGCGGTCTGTCCGCCACGAACGAGAGCACCTGTCAGGCTCTTTTAACGGGTTTGATGCTACTCTTTTCCGAGCTGCACAGCGAATATCCGGACAATATCGAAGTCATGGAGGCGTAAGCCCCCTGTTCCGATCATCTTACAGAAAGGATGGCAAATCACCATGCTGAACATCGGTCTTCAGTTTTTCGCCCACAAGAAGGGCGGCGGCTCCACGAAGAACGGCCGCGACTCTAACGCCAAGCGCCTTGGCCCCAAGCGCGCTGACGGTCAGTTCGTTCTCGCCGGCAACATTCTTGTGCGCCAGCGCGGCACCCACATCCATCCGGGCGTCAACGTCGGTATCGGCTCTGACGATACTCTCTACGCCAAGGAGAGCGGCGTGCTCCGTTTCGAGCGTCTCGGCAAGGATCGTAAGCAGGCTTCTGTTTACCCCGCTGAGTAATTGCACAATGAAGAGCCTCGAGCGAATGCTCGGGGCTCTTTTCTTTATCTTTTCCGCAGGAGGTCACTTTTCATGCTCAAGGCAGTTTTGATGGATATCGACGACACGCTGCTCGACTTCGGCAAATGCGCCGAGCAGGCCATGCGCATCGGCTTTGCCGAATGGGGTCTCCCCTATGACGATTCCACTTACGCGACGTTCACGCGCATCAATGACGGCCTCTGGCTCATGATCGAGCGCGGCGAGCTCACGACGCAGCAGCTTTTTGAATTCCGCTGGAACCGCATCTTCGAGGCCCTCGGCATCCAGGCCGACGGCGCCGCGTTTGAAAAGCGGTTTTTGGACCTCCTCTACGAGACGGCCATCCCAGTCGACGGCGCGGACGAGATCTGCCGCTACCTCAAGGAAAAATATATCCTCTGCGCGGCGAGCAACGCCTTCCACGACCAGCAGCTCAACCGACTTGAAATGGCGGGACTTCTCCCCTATTTTGACCATGTGTTCGTTTCAGAGTCACTCGGCTACCGCAAGCCCGAAAAGGCGTTTTTCGATGCCTGCCGCGCTTTTCTTCCCGATGTTGCCGCGGACGAGTGCATGATGATTGGCGACTCGCTGACCGCCGACATCACCGGCGGCAAAAACGCGGGCATGAAAACGATCTGGTACAACCACACGCACCGCCCCGTTCCGGAGCGCTGCGAGGCCGACCAGATCGTCGATTCGCTGCTCAAATTAAAGAACCTGCTGTAATTTAAGAGATCGCTTCCGCGCCGACGGTGTATTCCCAGCCGTTATCGCCGCGGGAGGCCGTACACTTCGTAAAGTAATACGCGCCGAGCGGCGAGCGCCACTTTTCAGCGCTGAAGCAGACCACCGGCAGCGAAAAGCTCCCCCCCTCCGCGCTTTCATCGGGCGTGATGGTGAAGAGCAGACCGTTCGTAAACGAATAGGCCGTACTGCCGCCCTCCAGCTTTTCGCCCATGAGGTACCCCTCCTCGCGCAGCTCGTCAAACGTCATCGTCAAGCCCTGTACGCCGTGCTTCTGCGCATAGATGTAGGCGACCGCCGCCTTTTCGCCCGCGGTCAGCCCGCCGGGTGCCTTGCTCAGATCGACGCTCACGACCTCCGCGCCGCCGTTGAGCCCATCGTCCGTGTTCCACAGATCCTCAAGCACCTGCAAGTAGAGGCCGCAGAGGTCATACTGTACATCGTCCTCGTGCGAGAGCGACACGGCCACCACCTGTGAAAACTTCGCAGGATATGTCTCCTGCACGCCGCCGGTGTACCAGACCTCGGCGCTCATGCCGCTTTCGATCTCGGAAGCGGACACACTGCCGCCGTCTAAGTACAGCGTCACGCCTTCGAGCGGCAGGGCGTAGACCTCCGTCTCTCCCGCTAAAATGAGCGTACCGTTTTCACTGTCGCCCACGACGCGCAGCGTCATCGTGTCCGCGCCGGCGTACTGCGGCTCAGGATTGGGCGTGTCATTTCCGTCTTCGTTATCGCGCCCGCCCTTCGTGCAGGCCAAAAGCGCCGCCGTTACGGCGACGACCATCATCAATGCAAGCAGTCTTTTCAAGGTTTCCGCTTCCTTTCCCGTTGTGTCTTTTCCTTTGACGAAAGGGAGCACAAAAAAGTTCCCAACTTTTTTCGATTTTTTCTTTTTTGTGAAACGTTCCGTTTTTCTTGACGAATCGCCAAAAAACGGATACACTAATTGTTCAGGAATAACAAGAATCCAAGGAGGTGCCAACATGGCAGCATCTTTTATTGATAAGGCGCGCATCTTCTGCCGCGCGGGCAAGGGCGGCAATGGCGCGGTGGCGTTCCACCGCGAAAAGTACGTCTCCGCGGGCGGCCCCGACGGCGGCGACGGCGGCAACGGCGGCAACATCGTCCTCGTTGTCGACGACAACATGTCCACGCTGATGGACTTTCGCTACAAGCGCAAATACGTCGCCGACAACGGCATGGACGGTCAGGGCGCGCGCAAGTTCGGCAAGCAGGGCAAGGATCTCACGATCCGCGTGCCGCGCGGCACCGTCGTGCGCGACGCGGAATCGAACGAGATCATCAAGGATATGTCCGACTCCGAGCCGTTCATCCTCTGCCGCGGCGGCAAGGGCGGCTGGGGCAACGCGCATTTCGCAACGCCGACGCGTCAGGCGCCCCGTTTTGCCAAATCGGGCCTTGAGGGCGAGGAGCACGATATCGTGCTCGAGCTGAAGCTGCTGGCCGACGTCGGCCTCATCGGCTTCCCGAATGTCGGCAAGTCGACACTTCTTTCCGTTGTGTCGAAGGCGCGCCCCAAGATTGCAAACTACCACTTCACCACGCTCTACCCCAACCTCGGCGTCGTGTATGTCGACGAGGGCGTTTCGTTCGTCATGGCCGACATTCCCGGCATCATCGAGGGCGCAGCCGAGGGCGCGGGCCTTGGTCACGACTTCCTGCGCCATATCGACCGCTGCCGCCTGCTCGTTCATGTCGTCGACGTGTCGGGCAGCGAGGGCCGCGACCCGGTCGAGGACTTTGACGCCATCAACGCAGAGCTCTCGCAGTATTCCCCCGACCTTGCCACCCGCCCGCAGATTGTCGTCGCGAACAAGACCGACATCATGGAGGACGAGAGCCTGCTCGAAAAGCTGCGCGCGCATGTCGAGCCGCTCGGCTATCCCCTCTTCGCCCTGTCCGCCGCGTCGCACACCGGCACGCGCGAGCTCGTGCTCAAGATCGCCGAAAAGCTCTCCACACTCCCGCCCGTCACGGTCTACGAGCCCGAGTACGTTCCCAAGCCCGTGAAGATCGACGCGAGCGAGCCGCTCAAGATCACCGTCGAGGACAACACCTACATTGTCGAGGGCAAGTGGCTTGAACGCCTTATGAGCAACATCAACTTCGGTGACTACGAGAGCCGGATGTTCTTTGATAAGATGCTGCGAGAAAACGGCGTTTTCCAGCAGCTTGAGGACCTTGGCATCAAGGACGGCGACATCGTCAGCATGTACGAGCTCGAATTCGAGTATCAGCACTAATTTCTTTCGGGAGATGATCTCATGTCCATCAGCCTGTGCGAGGACTGCGTTTATTACAGCTACGATGAAGAGTCCGACAGCTACTACTGTGACGAGCAACTCGATGAGGACGAGATGGCGTCGTTCCTGCGCGGCAAGCTGACCGCCTGTCCGTTCTACCATCCGGGCCAAAGCGACTACTACCTCGCGGGAAAGCAATAAAAATCGCAAAAAGGGAGCACGCGCAAGCGTGCTCCCTTTTTCTGTCAGTCTCGATCAAAATGTGATGCGCATCTGGTGCCAGACAACGCCGCCGTGCACGGACTTGTCTGTCACGCCCTCGTCGACAAAGCAGAACTTCGCGTAGTAGTCGACGAGCCGCTGTTTGCAGGTCAGGACTGCACCCTTTCTCCCCTGCTTTCTCGCATCCTCAACGGCACGGTGGAGCAGTTCGCCCGCGTAGCCGTTTTTCCGGTACTCCGGCAAGGTGTTCAGACCGAAGAGCATCTGCCACGCGCCATTTTCGTCGTGCATGGATGCTTTCGCGTACATTTCGTCGGTCAGGTCGGGCACGTCCGTCACAAAGCCGTCGAGAAACGCGATGAGCTTGTCGCCCTCGAACATCAGCCAGAAGTGGTCGCCGTAATATTTGATTCGCTCGGCGAATTCCTCTTTTGTCGCTGCCTCGGCCACGGGAAAGCACTCGGCTTCCACCGCCGCGACCGCGTCCAGATCGTTCATCGTTGCTGTTCTGATCTCCATGGTTCTGCCCTCTCTATTTAGTCCCACTTTTCACGGCTGAGCTCGCGCATGTAGCCAGCCGTAATGATACCGGTGGGCAGCGCAACGATGGCGATTCCCATGAACGACGACGTCATGCTCACGATGCGGCCGATCTCGCTCGTCGGATAGATGTCGCCATAGCCGACGGTCGTCAGCGTGACGACCGCCCAGTAGATGGCGTCGAAAAACGTGTCAAAGCTGTCGGGCTCCACCTGAAACATGATGAGCGCCGACAGCGCGATATACCCGCCCGCCAGCACGCACACTGCCGCGAGCGCTCGTTTCTCGCGCTTGATGACATTCAAAATAAGTTCAAAGCTGTGCGAGTAGCGCAGGAATTTGAGCGCCTTGAGCGCTTTGTTGAGGTGGAAAAGCCTAAACAGCTTGAATCCCGACGACAGCATCGTCAGCGACGGCAGGATGGACAGCAGATCCACAATGCCGAAAAAGCTGAACGGATAGCGCAAAAACGCCCATTTCCCGCTCTTTTCGTACTTTAAGTCCGCCGTCCACCAGCGCAGCAGATAGTCCACGATGAACACCGTGACCGTCGCGCGGTCGAGCCAGACGAACAGCGAGTTCGTCTCCTTGAAGCACAGCGGCACAATACTCGCCGCGATGCACACGAGCATGAAGCGGTCGTAAATGAGACTGTCGCGGTCGTCCTTGTCCGCGACCTCGATGACCTCGTAGATTTTTCTTCGCAAACTCATGCCGTCACTCCCTTGCGCCGGGCAGAAAGCGCTGCTCGACCTCTTCCGCGCTCATCTGCCCGCCGGAGAGCTCCGTGAGCGCGGCGGAAAAGTCCGCCGTCTTCTGCACGGGCAGAAGAAACGTAAGCGTCACGGCAGCGCCGTAATCGCTCGACTCGATCCTGCCCTCGTGCCCCTCGATCAGCAGCTTTATGCGCTCGAACATCGGATACGGGCATTCGAGCAGCAGCACGGAAAACGGCTGCATCCGCGCCTTGCCCGCATTGTCAAGCGCGTCCTTCGCCGCCTTGGCGTAGGCGCGCGTCAGCCCGCCCGCGCCAAGCAGAATCCCGCCGAAGTAGCGCGTCACGATGCACACGACGTTTTCGACGTTTTCGCGCTGGAAGACGTTCAGCATCGGCTGCCCCGCCGTGCCCTGCGGCTCGCCGTCGTCGCCGTAGCGAACGGTACCGTCGTGCAGGACGAAGCACCAGCAATTGTGGCGCGCGTCGTAGTATTTCTTCTTCATCTCGTCGATGCGCGCGCGGGCCTCCGCCTCGCTCTCCACAAGGAAAACGTGGCTGATGAAGCGCGAGCGCTTTTCTTCAAACTCGCTCTCCGCGCTCTCGTATGGGACAAGGTACTCTGTCATGGTTTCAATGTTCCTTTCAGCGGGTTTTCTCCCACTTTTCTTTCGTAAGAGCGTAAAAAAGCGTCGGCCGCAGCGCATCGTCCACAAGCGTCGGCCTTTCACAGGTCAGCTGATAAGAAAAGCCACACTTTTCGATCACGCGCTTTGACTTTTCATTGCCGGCATAGTGCGAACACCAGACCCGCTGTGCGCCTTTATCCTCAAAGCAGTACCTCAGCAGCTCGCGCACGGCTTCGGGGATAAGCCCCTGACCCCAGAGCGGGCGGCCGATCCAATAGCCGATTTCCGGCTCACTCCCGATTTCTGGCGCTTCCGTCGGAAACACGCCGATGGAGCCGACAGGCTCGTCTGGCCGTTCCTTCAAAATGACTGCAAACGTGTCCGGCTCCGAGAGGACGGTTCGGATGATCTCGCGGGAGTTCTCCACGCTCGTATGCGCCGGCCAGCCCGCGGCGGGGCCGACGAGCGGGTCGCTGGCGTAGCGATAGCAGCTCTCCGCGTCGCTCTCGCACCACGGACGCAGGAGAAGGCGCGTCGTTTCAAACGTCATTCCTCCCAGTCCTCCTTCGGCTCGCGGTAGCCCTCGATATAGTCCTTGACCTGGCCGATGACGCGCGGCACGCAGGTGGCCACGATGTCGATGGTCTCGCCATATTCGACGGATTCGACCTTCGCCTCGCGGTAGAGCATATCGAGAAGCCCGCCCTTGTCATAGGGCAGGTGGATCGTCACGCGGCGCGTGCCCTTGTCGAGGAGCTTGTCGATGCGCGCAAGCAGCTCATCCACGCCCTCGCCGGTCTTGGCGCTGATGTTGACGCTGTCCTCCCCGTGCGGGCGGATATCGCCGAAGTAGAGGTCGGACTTGTTGTAAACGCGCAGGCAGGGAATTTGCTGCGCGCCGAGCTCTTCGATCAGCTCGTCCACGATCTGCGCCTGCTCGAGCCAGTGCGGGTCGGAAATGTCGATGACGTGCAGCAGAAGGTCGGCATACTCCAGCTCCTCAAGCGTCGCCTTGAAGGCGTCGATGAGCTGATGCGGCAGCTTGCGGATGAAGCCGACCGTGTCGGAGATCACAACGTCGAGCGTGTCGGAGACGGTCAGCAGCCGGGTGGTGGTGTCGAGCGTATCGAACAGGCGGTTATTCGCCGGAATGTCTGCGCCGGTGAGGGCGTTGAGCAGCGTCGATTTGCCCGCGTTCGTATAGCCGACGATGGCAACGACCGGGATCTCATTCTTCATCCGACGCTCGCGCTGTGTGCCGCGCACGCGGCGCACCTCATCCAGATCCTCCTTGAGCTTGTCGATCTTGCGGTGGATGTGGCGGCGGTCGGTCTCAAGCTGCGTTTCGCCGGGGCCTTTGGAGCCGATGGGCCCCTTGCCGCTCGTGCCTGCCTGACGCTCCAGGTGCGTCCACATGCCGATCAGGCGCGGCAGCAGATATTGGTACTGCGCCAGCTCGACCTGCAAGCGGCCCTCCTTTGTTTTGGCACGCTGGGCAAAAATATCAAGGATCAGCCCGCTGCGGTCGAGCACCTGCACGCCCAGATCCTCCGTCAGCACGCGCATCTGCGAGGGCGACAGGTCGTTGTCGAAGATCGCCATCGTCGCCTCGGTCGAGCCGATAAGCTCCTTGATCTCCGCCACCTTGCCCTCGCCGATGAAGCTGCGCGGATTCGGGGACGGAAGGTTTTGCAGCACGGTCGCAACGCTCACCGCGCCTGCGGTCTCGACGAGCGCGGCAAGCTCGTCCATGCTCTCCTCGTCCGCGCTGTCCGCCTTGAGCACCGGCGAGGAAAGACCGACAAGCACCACGCGGTCGCGCGGCTGCTCCACGGTTTTGAGTTTGTTTTCTTCCATAGGAATCACCTTTTCTGCGTTTCTTTCCTTCAGTATACGCAAGGGAACGAAAAATGTAAAGAAAAAGAGGTCTGCTTCCGCAGACCTCTTTCGCAGTTCTTACTTGTCCAGACCGAACTTCTTGTTGAACTTGGCAACGCGGCCGCCGGTATCGACCAGCTTCTGCT
>ERZ825324.1875-NODE-1875-length-23794-cov-4.046885_pt1 | contig 23794 bp, 20 predicted proteins | sample MGYA00519859_ERZ825324 | MGnify/ENA primary metagenome ERZ825324 (study PRJEB31778, sample SAMEA3449198) | human gut metagenome | biome: human gut; feature: human-associated habitat; material: faeces | place: United Kingdom | collected 2010/2012 ... | reverse complement strand
TTAGCGGTGAAAGCAAACGGTGATGTTCTGTTACGGTCTGTTGCATCCTTATCCAAATCAGGCAGTGTGGATACACCGGTTAAAAGCTTACCGCCCTGGATAGAATGAGTTGCATCACCGGTCTCCACCAGCTGCTTTACCACATCCTCCAGCTGCTCGCCCAGGAATACGGAAATGATTGCGGGAGGTGCCTCGTTCGCTCCCAGTCTGTGATCGTTGCCGACATCGGATGCACTCTGACGAAGCAGGTCTGCATGCGTATCTACAGCTTTCAGGATACAAGCCAGTACCAGCAGGAACTGGATGTTCTCGTTCGGAGTATCGCCGGGATCCAGAAGATTTACACCATTATCGGTTCCCAGTGACCAGTTGTTATGCTTACCGGAACCATTCACGCCGGCGAAAGGTTTCTCATGAAGCAGGCAGGTCATGCCGTGACGACCGGCTACCTTTTTCATAGTCTCCATAACCAGCTGGTTGTGATCTACTGCAATATTGGCGGTCTCATAAATGGGAGCCAGTTCATGCTGTGCGGGAGCCACTTCGTTGTGCTGTGTCTTCGCAGTTACACCCAGCTTCCACAGTTCAATGTTCAGGTCTTTCATGAAAGAACCGATTCTCTCACGGATAGTGCCGAAGTAATGATCTTCCAGCTCCTGTCCCTTGGGTGCGGGTGCACCGAACAGGGTACGTCCGGGGAAGATCAGATCTTCACGCTTCAGGTATTTATCTCTGTCTACCAGGAAATATTCCTGTTCAGGTCCAACGCTTGCTACTACCTTCGTAGCTCCAGTGTTGCCGAACAGTCTTACGATACGAAGTGCCTGGGTGCTGACAGCTTCCATGGAACGAAGAAGCGGTGTCTTTTTATCCAGTGCCTCACCCTTGTAAGAGCAGAAAGCAGTGGGAATGCAAAGGATCACGCCGGTAGCATCCTCTTTCAGGAATGCGGGAGATGTGATATCCCATGCAGTATAGCCTCTTGCCTCAAAGGTTGCTCGTAAGCCTCCGGAGGGGAAGGAAGATGCATCGGGCTCGCCCTTGATCAGCTCCTTACCGGAGAACTCCATGATCATCTTGCCGTACTCATCGGGATGGGTTACGAATGCATCGTGCTTCTCTGCGGTGATTCCGGTCAGAGGCTGGAACCAGTGGGTATAATGGGTGGCACCGTTCTCGATGGCCCAATCCTTCATTGCCTTTGCTACAACATCAGCGGTGGCCAGAGACAGCTCTCCGCCGTGATCAATGATCTTCTTCACTTCTTTGTATACGCTCTTGGGTAATCTTTCCCTCATCTTACCCAGAGTGAATACCTTACTGCCAAAGATTTCTTCCACGTTTAATACTTCACTCATCTTCGTTTCCTCCTTATTCTTGCTATTTTCCATGCTTCCTGCGACTTACTTGCACAGTTGCTATTCAGAACTTACATGCGCAAAATCGCATCTTCGATGCTTTCCTTTTGCTTATGTAAGTTACTTCGCCGAATAACTATCGTTACATCTTCTTGCGCATGCAAGCATTCGCCGAAGATGTACGATAGTTACGGCTCTGAATAGCAACAAAAAAAGGCGCTACACTTCCTAGTGTAAACGCCTTCGTTTCGCATTGAAAAATATTAACTTGTGAGGATCGCTCCTCTATGGCTCATTACTATACAACAGATTTTTTTTGAATGCAATACCTTTTTTGAAAAAATTGTAACTATTCAGAACTCCATTCGCAAAATCGCCTCTACGAGGCTTTACTTTTGCATCCGAAGCGATCTCTGAAGTGCTCTATACCTCAAACAACAGATCCGCATAGGTCGGGAACGGCCAGTACTTCTTGTCTACCAGCTTTTCCAGTTCATCCGCAGGTTTTCTCAGTGCGTTCATTGCCACCATGACTTCATCATGATAACAGAATGCCTGCTCCTTGCCTCTCTCCATGGCGGATGCCTTTTTCTCCACCTCGAGAAGTGCCTCGGATGCCTTTTCCATCTCTGTCAGCTTCTGTGTGATCTGCTGCAACATACGGGTAGGCACATAGGTGTCTCCGCCAGCTTCCGTAATAGCAATAACAGCATCTGCCAGCGACTTGCTGTATTTCATGACTGCAGGAATGATCTGCTTGTTTGCCATATCCACCATAGTCAGTGCCTCGATATTGATGGTCTTTGCATAGGTCTCGTACAGTACCTCCGCGCGGGAACGCAGCTCTGCCTCGGTGAAAATACCGAACTTTTCAAACAGATGGATAGCCTTGGGAGTAGTCAGAGTATCTACTGCTGCTACCATGGAAGGAATATTGGGCAATCCTCTTCTGGCTGCTTCCTCTTCCCATTCCCTGGCATAACCGTTGCCATTGAAAATAATACGCTGGTGCTCCGTCATATATTCCTTGATCAGATCATGGACTGCCATATCGAAATCTTTCGCGCCTTCCAGACGGTCTGCAGCTTCGCAGAACGCCTCTGCCACAATGGCATTCAGGGTGGTGTTGGGGCTTCCGATGGAATCCTCGCTTCCCACCATACGGAATTCGAATTTATTTCCTGTAAAGGCAAACGGTGAAGTACGGTTTCTGTCGGTAGCATCCTTTACAAAATCCGGCAATGTGGATACACCGGTGCGAAGTACACCGCCTTCTTTCAGATTGTCTGCTTTACCGGTCTCCACCAGCTGTGCCACCACATCCTCCAGCTGTTCGCCCAGGAAGATCGAAATAATGGCAGGGGGTGCCTCGTAACCGCCCAGTCTATGATCGTTACCTACATTGGACGCACTCTGACGCAGCAGATCCGCATGGGTATCTACTGCCTTCATGATACATGCCAGCACTAACAAAAACTGAATATTTTCATTTGGAGTCTGTCCCGGCTCCAAAAGATTCACGCCATTATCCGTAGTGATGGACCAGTTGTTATGCTTACCGGAACCGTTTACTCCGGCAAAAGGCTTCTCATGCAGCATGCAGCGCAGACCGTGCTTGCCTGCCACACGCTTCAGAGTCTCCATTACCAGCTGGTTATGATCTACTGCCACATTGGCAGACTCGTAGATGGGCGCCACTTCATGCTGTGCGGGAGCCGCCTCATTATGCTGGGTCTTGGATGTTACACCCAGCTTCCACAGCTCGATATTGACATCATGCATGAAACCACCGATACGCTCACGGATAACACCGAAATAGTGGTCATCCATCTCCTGTCCCTTGGGGGCGGGAGCACCGAACAGGGTTCGTCCGGCGAAAATAATATCTTCACGCTGCAAAGCCTTGGCAGAATCTACCAGGAAATATTCCTGCTCCGCGCCAACGGAAGGCAGTACTTTGGTAGCTTCTGTATTGCCGAACAGGCGGACGATACGGATCGCCTGCTTGCTCAGAGCCTCCATGGAACGAAGTAACGGTGTCTTCTTATCCAGTGCTTCGCCTTTATAAGAACAGAATGCTGTAGGGATACAAAGGGTCGGACCGGTAGCGGTCTCTTTGATAAATGCGGGGGAGGTGATGTCCCATGTAGTGTAACCTCTTGCCTCAAAGGTAGCACGTAAGCCTCCGGAAGGGAAAGAAGATGCATCGGGCTCTCCCTTGATCAGTTCTTTGCCGGAAAATTCCATGATCATCCGGCCATCCTCATCAGGATGTGTCACAAAAGCATCATGTTTCTCTGCGGTAATGCCGGTCAACGGCTGGAACCAGTGGGTATAATGAGTGGCACCGTTCTCGATGGCCCAATCCTTCATGGCACTTGCCACTACATCCGCAGTTGCCAGGGAAAGTTCTCCTCCCTGATCCATGACCTTCTTCACTTCTTTGTAAGTACTCTTGGGGAGCCTCTCTTTCATCTTGCCCAGGGTAAACACCTTGCTGGCAAAAAGCTCCTCTACATTCAATTCTTCGCGCATGTCCCTACTTCCCTTCGGTATACAATAGAATAATATCGAATACAGTGTACAACATGTGCGTTATAATGGTCAATTATTATTTTCGAGGTTTTAGTGATAAGTTTTTCCAAAAATACTCTATACTCAGAACACTTCCCAGCAGGATTCCGGGCATCTGATTGTACATCTGTCTTCCACTGGCTTCCCAGAACATTAAAAAAACAACGATACCGACAAATCCCAACTGACAGATCATCAACATTACAGGTGGTTCCTGATCTCTGATAATATTGCGAAGGCTGAGGATCATTCCGATCAGTAACAGCACATACATGGACACCAGATAGCAGAAACAATACTGACAGGTGCGCCAGTAATATTTTCCCCAGGGCGAAAACATTTCCCAGAGCAGGGTTCCATCGCTGTACTCCACGTTCAAAAATGCACTGGCCCCCAGATTTCCGTTGGCAAAATTATAGCTTGCCTTTTTGCGCAAATGTACGGGATTCCAGAATTCCGATCTGTTTTCGCGAATATATTCCATACTGTATTGCTGTTTTTCCTGTCTGGTGGAAAACTCATACATATGATCCACAAACTCTGTGTTGTTGGTCCAGGAACCGTCTTCCTTCATTCCCAGTGCCACCCAGCTGATCACAGGATTGGCTGTTTCAGATGCTTCCTTTGTGATCTCGTAGGAATTGGCCCAGAGCTGCAGAGCCACTCCCAGAATCACGACAAAACCTCCAAACAGCAATGTCACTCGACGGTCCACCAACACTCTCTGCCACAAGAGGATCACAGCGCATGCGATCAGCGGTATAATCACTGTGATCTTCCATGTGCCTGCCAGTACTGCCATACCGGCCGCAAGCAGCGCCCACAGGATCTGCCGGCGCTTCCCCCTGGATGCTGCCGCCAATTTCAGGAAAGCCAGTCCCAGGATTCCCATACCGAAGCTCATGGAATCCGTATAAAACACGGCAGTCATCTCCCACATCGGAAGCAGAAATACAAAGGCAAGCAGGATTGGAAATCTCCAGCAAGTATCCCCATTCCGTTCCGCAAGATAACCACAGGCACATGCCACCAGCATCACCAGAATTACATTCCGCAGCAAAACAAAATAAAACGGGGACACATCCATCAGCAATGCCATCCGAAACAGAACGGAAAGCAAAAGCATCGGCTTCAGATTATTCGAATAGGTCAAAAAATAATTGGTGTCTTCCAGTTCTCTCCCGTTCGCCAGATTCAGGGCATCCCGATAGACATAGGTGTAATCCAGCAGAGTATTCTCATTCCCCTGCCGGCTCAATGAAACCACATAAAGCAGCACCCCAAACAATACCAGCGCTACGGCATACAGCGAATTTCTCCGGCCTGTCACCGTATATATTTTATTCCATGCCGCACCGGCCGCCAGCAGCAACACTGTAGCAGCCGCCACCCCCAGAGCCATCTGCCATGGGATCAGATGATTCCCCGGATACCTGAGTACTGTCCACAACAGCAACAGCATAAAAGCGATGAGAATACTATAGGCACCTATGGACACTCCTTTATGAATTCTGCCTTCCCTTTTCATAAGGCGTTACCTCCGGTCACTCTTTCTCAATCAGCATTTTTCTGACGCAGCAAATCAAATGCCTGCGGCGGCATGGATAACTTTATCCACAGCACCTGCTTGGGATGGGGTGCACTGTCCACACTTTCTCCCTCCTCGGTGTACATAGCTTCCACCGTGACCGGTACATTGGTGCCGTCAGGCTTCATGATTTCTATGGAATCGCCCACGCAGAATTTGTTCCGCTGCTCGATCCGGCACAGAGAATCCTTTACTGCCTCCACAATTCCCAGATAAATATATTCGTTCACGTAAGTGTTATTATCATAGATCTGCGTATTTTCATCCGGCTTGCCGAAATAGAACCCCGTCGTAAACTGACGATAGGTGCACTTGGAGATCTCTGCCTTATACCAGTCCATATTTTTCTCGTACAGCTCCGGATCGGCAAAATAATCATCAATGGCCTTCCGGTAGGTTCTGGCTACCGTTGCCACATACAATGCGGTCTTCATACGCCCCTCGATCTTGAGACTGTCGATTCCTGCCTCCACCAGCTCCGGAATATGTTCGATCATGCACAGATCCTTGGAGTTGAAAATATATGTCCCCCGCTCATTCTCGTAGACCGGCAGATATTCTCCGGGACGAGTCTCCTCCACCACCGCATATTTCCAGCGGCAGGGATGTGTGCAGGCACCTCTGTTGGCATCTCTTCCGGTAAAGAAATTGCTCAGCAGACATCTGCCGGAATAAGAGATACACATTGCCCCGTGCACAAAACTCTCAATCTCCATTTCCGTAGGAATCTTCTCCCGGATTCCCTTGATCTCTACCAGTGACAGTTCTCTGGCAGACACCACTCTTTTGGCTCCCAGCTTCCACCAGAACAGATATGTCTCATAATTGGTATTGTTGGCCTGCGTGGAAATATGCACCTCCACCTGGGGCCAGACTTCTTTGGCGATCATGAACATTCCCGGATCGGAAATGATCAGCGCATCCGGCTGCTCCGGCTTCATATCCCGCAGCTCGGCAAAATATTTTCTGGCTCCCTCGAGATCATAATTGTGCGCCAGAATATTGGCCGTCACATAAACCTTCACTCCATGTGCATGGGCGAATGCAACTCCTTCCGCCATTTCTTCACTGCTGAAATTTTTTGCCTTGGCCCGCAGTCCAAAAGCTTCTCCGCCGATATAAACAGCATCCGCGCCAAAAATAACAGCCGTTTTTAATACTTCCAGGCTGCTGGCCGGGATTAAAAGTTCCGGTTTTTTATATGTCATTTTATTTCTCCTCTTTTTCTGCAACAGATTCTCTTTCCTGATAAGCACACCATGTCAGATTTAGCGGAAGCATTATCATCACCGGCAGCATATAGCGCAGTTCTCCGTTGACCGGGGAAAGAATGCATACCGCAAACACCAGCAGTGTGGGTACTATCAGCAAAATCCGCTTTCCCTTTTTCGATCCCAGCAGATACACCACATATCCCAGCAGCAGGTATCCGTGAAATCCCGCATTATACAACAGGGAGATCAGCGGGAAAAGTGGGATGATAATCCCACGATATGCGAATATTGGGTAGGATTGTGGGAGTGCGTAGCACGGAACAATCCGTAGGCATCAAAGTCGGGGGCTTTTGACCCCGACATCATAATATATAAGGATACACGAGATGAAGAATTTATGCAAACAAAACTGGTATCAGATCACATTACTTTTTCTGTTTTGTGTCACAGTATTTTTAAGATTCTATAAACTGACCGTTTTACCGGATGTTTTACATATAGACGAAGCCGCTCTTGGATATAACTCCTGGTGTCTGGCCAATTACGGTACCGATCGTTATCTCAATGTGCTGCCTTTCTATCCGCAGAATTTTTACGGTGGCCAAAGCCCTCTCTATACTTACCTTGTCGTATTGCTGATCAAGTTTTTCGGGAAGGGGAATCTGTCCGTTTTTCTGGTAAGATTTCCTGCTGCCTTTGCCAGTCTTCTTCTGTGGATCACCGGCACCAGGAGCATGTCCCTTATCTTTGATAATAAAAAAATCACCCTCGCTGCTGCTCTTTTTCTGTGTTTCTGCCCGTATTTTGTGATGTCCGGACGTTATGCCCTGGACTGCAATCTGATGTTGTGCTGCATTTCCTGTTCTGTTCTTGTACTGCTTTTGTATCTGAAAACAGGAAAACTGCATACTTTACTTCTGTCCGGAGTCTGCTTCGGTATCAGCTTGTACTCTTATGCATTGAGTTATCTGATCATACCTATTTTTCTGGTTCTGATCTCTCTTTACATGCTTTACCATAAAAAAATCACGTTTCCCAGAATACTGTTGTGGGCGGTCAGTGTCTGCATTACGGCATTGCCTGTGATCCTTTTTGCCTACACACTTCTCTTCCATGCAGAGCCAATTCATTTTCTCGGCTTTACAATTTCTCCTATTTCCGGCAACCGCATGGATGAAATTTCTTTTTCCTCATTGGGTGCAAATCTGTGGAACAATCTTAAGATCACTCTGACATACAGTATTTATCCTATGGATTCCGTGGATAAATTCTATACCTTATACCCGGTTTCCATCCCTTTTATCCTGTTGGGAATGTTATGTTCCGTTTATGACTTCGGAAATTCCTTCCGGACACGCTGTTTTCATTCCGGCACAGTATATCTGTTCTATTTCATCAGCTGCTCCTTTGTGGTTGCTCTGACACCTACAGATCATCTATATCGTGCCAACAGCATCTATATCTGTTATCTGTTCTTTTTTCTCCGTGGTATCCGGGCATGTTGCGATTTTCTTACCGTTTACCGGAAAGCATTTCTGAGCATTCTGGCTTATGGCTATGTGCTGTGGATTGCTTCGTTTATGCGTTACTATTACACTATATATTCCGTGCTGGATCTGCATACCTATGCAAATTCCTTCTATTTTGCCGATATTTCCGACATTGTCACCTATATTGACGAAAATCTCGGGGATAAAGAAATCTATGCGGACTGCGTTGATGTAGAGGAGTTTTTGTATTTTTATTATCCTATTTCTCCTTATGAGCGCGTTCCCCTGTCCGCCCGGGAAGAAGACGATGAAATCCCCAAGCATTATATACTGAATACTTCCACTCCGCTCTCTCCTTCCGCAGCCTACATTGTCCGCAAAGAAAATCAGGAATTTATTTCTTATCTGAACGGTTCCGGATTTTCCTGCCATACGGTAGAATTTTCACCGTATTACTTATTTTATTTTGATTGATTGCGAGGTATCCACAAATGAAGGATCTGAAATCTCTGGTGAAAAAATACTGGTATTCCGCAGCCATCCTGCTGTTGTTTCTCATTGCGGTCTTCCTGCGCGTTTATCGTCTGGAAAGCCTGCCTGACGTTCTTCATATCGATGAAGCAGGACTGGGTTATAATGCCTGGTGTCTGGCTCATTACGGAACCGACCGGTATCTCAATGTACGCCCTTTTTACCCTCAGAATTTTTATGGTGGTCAGAGTCCTCTTTATACCTACTTACTGGCTCTGCTGATCCGGACAGTCGGACAGGGCAACCTGTCTCTTACGCTTCTCAAAATTCCCGCCGTCCTTGCAAGCCTGTTGCTGTTTTTTGTCGGGACCAAAAGTATCCGTCTGGTGTTCGATGATCAAAAATGGAGTATTGCTGCTGCTTTCCTGTTGGCAGTCTGCCCCTATTATATCATGTCCGCCCGTTTTGCCCTGGACTGTAATCTTATGTTGTGCTGCTCAGCTGTAGCATTGCTGTTTCTCATCCGTTTCACACAGACTAAGACCCTTCGGAACCTTATATTATCCGGAGTCTTTTTTGGTATCACGATGTATTCGTATGCACTGAGTTACTTCCTGATCCCTATTTTTCTGATCTGCATTTCCCTGTATCTGCTATACACGAAAGAAATATCCTTCCGCCGGGTTCTGCTCTGGGCTGCATGTGTATGTATTATAGCTCTGCCCGTAATATTATTTGTATGCTCCCTGTTATTCCACTGGGAAACCATTCATTTTCTGGGGCTTACCATATCTCCCATCGCCTCCGAGCGCATGTCCGATGTGGGAGTCACTTCTTTCTGGGAAAATATAAAAGATATCATAAAGATTACCTTGACATGTGGTTCCTACCGTTTAGATGCCGTACCTAAATTTTACACGCTTTATCCCTTATCCATTCCTTTTATTGTTCTGGGATTTATCGGTGCAGTTTACAGTTTTCTTGTCTCTCTGTACAAGCGGACTTTTCAGGCCGACAGTATCTATCTGCTGTTCTTTCTCAGCGGTCTCATCACCATTGGTCTGTCCGGATCCGGCTATGTCTACCGGGCTAACAGTTTCTTTATCAGTTATCTCTTCTTCCTGATAAAAGGACTTTTCCTTTGCTGCCGTTTCCTGTCCTCTTATCACACAGGCTTTATGCTCCTTTTGTCCGTCGGTTATCTCTTATGGTGCATCTCTTTCTGCAGCTTTTATTTCCGGGTCTATACCATGACCGACGTCTGCCCGAATTATCTGTATTCCATCTCCTTCCGGGAGTGTGTGGATGATGTGAATCTCAACCTGGATTATGCGGATCTCTATGTGGATCTGGTCAACATGAAGGAGTTTTTCTTCTTTTATTATCCCGCATCTCCTTATGATACTCAGGATGAAGAAACCTTTACCGACGGTATACACACTTATCATTTTCTCACCGACTATTCCACGGAGATCAGTCCTTCTTCCGTCTATGTGGTATACAAAAAGAACAATGAATTCCTGCAGAATCTGTCAGAGTCCGGACTGGCTTACCAGACCTGGGAATACCCGTATTATTATGTTATTTATTTTGAGTAACCGTGCTTTCCTCTTTCTTCGTACTCAGTGTCACTCCATCACCTACCGGCAGGATCACCGTCTCCAGTTCCGGATGATGTTTCAATTCATACAGATATTCCCGCATCCTTGCATGAATGGTCCGGTTCCTTCTGGTTACGGCAAAACGGGATTCTATGATATCACCGTCCTGTAATACGTTGTCGGAGATCAACAGTCCGCCGGGGGGCAACAGGCGTAAGATATCCGGCAGGAAATGAATGTACTGTCCCTTCGCCGCATCCATAAAGATCACATCATAGGTGCCTTCCAGTTCCCGCAGGATCTCCGTAGCATCACCCTCCAGCAGAGTGATCCGGTCTTCCCTGCCTGCCTTACGGAAGTTCTCTTTTGCAATAGGAATTCTTTTCTCATATTTTTCGATCGTCGTGATATGACAATCCTCCGGTGCATATTCACTCATCAGTAACGCAGAAAAGCCGATAGCAGTCCCGACTTCCAGGATGCTCTTCGGCTTTGTAAATTTCAGCAAAAATTTCAGCAGACTTTGCATGGATCTGCGTATGATGGGAACCTGTGTCTCCAGAGCGAATTTTTCAATCTCATTCAGCCACGCCGGATTCCCGCTGTCCAGGGAATCGATAAACGCGGACATTCTCTCGTCTATGATCATACTGTCCCTCATTTCACACTTTACTGTGCAACTGCAGTGGTATCCTGTGTCTCACCGGTAATCGCACTGCCGTTGTCTATAGTCTCCACTGTCTCTTCCGTTGCGCTTTCCGTCTGTCCGGCCATGACTTCCATCATCTCTTCTGCGGTCATGGCTGTACTCAATTCGTAGGTTCCGGGCTTCCAGTCCTTTTTATACTCGGATAGCAGATACTGTAATGCAAACAGTCTGCCATCTCTTACCAGACCTTTTTCCTGCAACGTATTACCAATCTCTGTCGCAGACATGTCTGAAGTCAGGGTCACGGTGATCTTGCGGCCTTCTCCGCTGGAGATCGCAGGCTCCGTAAAAATACGATAACCATAGTCGTAGCATGTAGACGCTCCGGTGTACACCAGATATACCACGATCACTGCAAATGCCACTTTTAAGATAGCGCCCAATACGGCACCTGCCAAATTTGCTGCCTTCATGTGTTCTGTCCTTTCTTATCCAAGTAATCCGCATTTCGATCCATACATTCGCAAAATCGTCTCTTCGAGACTTTCCTTTTGCTCACTCAAAATGCATCTGATCGGTAACGTAAAGTCCGATCTCCTGCATCATACGGCAAAATGCCAGCTCCGCCGCCAGAAAATCCGACACCAGTGGATTCTCCCGGAAAGCATCGTTTTCTCTGGTAAACTGATCCAGCTTATCAAAGTTGGTGTCCTTGCTGGTCTGCAATTCAAAATTTCTGGTCCGGAATTCATCGATCTGTCTCTTAAGTTCCGATTGTTCCTTCACGCGGGCCAGCTGCTTCTGATATTCCAGATAAGCGTCGGTATTACGAATCGCCTGTACCATCTGCTCTACAGCCTGATTTACATTTTCGTCCGATGTAATCTTCATCTGCTTACGACCTTTCCAGCAATCGCTGCTATTACACTTCCATAATGATTGGAAGGATCATGGGACGTCTCTTGGTCTTCTTCCATACATAATCGCTGAGGACATCCTTGGTGGTGGTCTTCAGTTTACCCCAGTCCGTAATTCCCTTATCCAGGCATGCCTGCAGCGCATCATCCACGGTGCGTCTGGCTTCCTCGATAAGTTCATCGGATTCCTTCACATATACAAAACCTCTGGATACAATGTCGGGACCTGCTACCAGTTCTCCACTGGCCTTGTCCAGACTCATGACCACGATCATAATACCATCTTCTGCCAGATGCTGTCTATCTCTCAATACTACATTTCCGACATCACCGACACCCAGACCGTCGACCAGAATAGCTCCTACGGGTACTCTGCCGTTGACCTTGGCCTGTTCCTCGCTGACTTCCAATACATCTCCGGAGGACAGGATGAAGATATTGTCCTTACTGATGCCCAGACTCTCTGCAATCTTGGCCTGTGCCTTCAGATGCTTGTATTCACCATGCACGGGTACTGCGTACTTCGGATGGATCAGGGTATAGATCAGCTTGATCTCTTCCTGGCAGGCATGTCCGGATACATGGGCATCCTGGAAAATAACATCTGCGCCTTTGCGGAGCAGCTCGTTGATGATCTTGGTGACGGACTTTTCATTGCCCGGGATGGGGTTGGAGGAGAAGATTACGGTATCCCCCGCACCGATCGTGATCTTACGGTGCATATTGTTGGCCATACGGGACAGGGCTGCCATACTTTCGCCCTGGCTTCCGGTGGTGATAATCACCTGCTGCTCATCGGGATAATTCTTCATCTGATCCAGATCCACCAGTGTATTCTCGGGAATATTGATGCACTCCAGCTTGATGGCGGTATCCAGGATATTTACCATACTGCGGCCTTCCACAGCCACTTTACGGCCAAATTTGTATGCCGTATTGATGATCTGCTGTACACGATCCACGTTGGATGCGAAAGTTGCCACGAAAATTCTGGTGTTCTTATGTTCTTCAAATAAAGTATCAAAGGTCTTACCCACTGTTTTCTCAGAAGGGGTAAAGCCGGGACGCTCTGCATTGGTGGAGTCGCACATCAGTGCCAGTACACCCTTTTTGCCGATTTCTGCAAAACGCTGCAAATCAATGGCATCTCCATATACCGGTGTGTAGTCTACCTTAAAGTCTCCGGTGTGCACCACAATACCGGCAGGGGAATAAATGGCCAGTGCTGCGGCATCTACGATACTGTGATTCGTCTTGATAAATTCCACACGGAAATCACCCAGATTGATGGACTGACCGAACTTCACCACTTTGCGTTTGGTCTTCTTCATGAGGTTATGCTCTGTCAGCTTGTTCTCAATGATCCCCATGGTCAGACGGGTTGCGTAGATGGGCACATTGATATCACGCAGCACATAGGGCAGTGCTCCGATATGATCCTCATGTCCATGAGTGATGACAAATCCCTTTACCTTATCGATATTATCCTTCAGATATGTTACATCGGGAATGACCAGATCGATTCCCAGCATATCATCCGCAGGGAAAGACAGTCCGCAGTCCACCACAATAATACTGTCCTCATACTGGAAGGCAGTAATGTTCATACCGATCTGCTCCAGGCCTCCCAAAGGAATGATCTTCAGACCTGAAACGTTACTATTCTCTTTTTTCTTTTTCAACGAAATTACCTCCAAATTCTATACGTCTATACAACTGTTCTTAGTGTATGTATCCCGGCGTTAGAACGGATTGTTATGCTCTGCAAACAAAGACCTGTGATTTACCTCCTGTTTTCACGGCTCTCTTCTCAAAGACTCCCGTGGAGATCAGACATCCCAGATCTTACGATTCCATCAAAATAACGGCATCTCTCATGCCCTTCGTGTATTCCCTGTCACTTTTGGCACAAAACCATTATATGCTGAAACCGGCAAAGCCTCCAATATCCCTCTCTGCCAATCATACAAATCATATATAAATATAAGACCGTCCTTCTCGCAGAACTGCCTGTATTTATCATATATCAAGGTCATAAGCCTGAAAACACAACGTGCTTGCACGGGAGTGATTTTATGGCTTAATGACCTGCCCCAATATGAGCATAAAAGCGGAGCGAATGCTTCGCAATATGGTGATATTGGAACGGATTGTGTGAGTGCATGGCACGGAACAATCCATAGGATATGATCTAAATTAAATCAACGTCCTCTAACATATCCGCAAATACTCCGGATACCGCTTCCAGTTCTTCATCATCGGAGACTACATCATAAATGCTCTCTTCTTCACCATCCTGAGACATATCCTTCAGGATCAGGGCATCTCCATCGCCCTCTTCCACATCAGTCACCAGGATGTAATTGTGTCCTCCGATCCTGGTCTGTTCCAGTACATAAAATTCTACAGTTTCTTCGCCTTCGGGGCGAAATGTGATCTTTTCCAATTTACTCATTCTGTTTCCTTTTTCTTCTCATTGTTCCTGCGATCCAGATAGCCCTGCAGGATCAGAGTAGCTGCGATCATATCCACGTAATCCTTACGGTTCTCACGGCGGATTCCCGCTTCCATCATGGCTTTGTCCGCTGCCACAGTCGTCAGTCTCTCATCCCAGAAATATACCGGGAGACCGGTCCTGCGCTCCAGCTTGTCCTTGAACTCTTTGGTCAGTTCCACGCGGACACCTTCGGTATCGTTCATGTTCTTGGGAAGTCCCAGTACGATCTCTTCCACTTCATTCTCGACGATCAGTTCCTCGATCCGGGCCAGCGTCTGTCGTAATTTATTCTCTTCTTTGCGGCGAATGATCTCCACACCCTGCGCTGTTAAGAGCAGACTGTCACTGATCGCCACGCCCACGGTACGTGAGCCGAAATCCAAACCCATGATACGCATGTGGGTCCTCCTGATAGTTGTGATTATTTCCAGTGTTTGGTCCTGATATACTCCGTGAGCAGTTCTTCTACCAATTCATCCCGCTCCACCTTCATGATCAGGCTGCGGGCATTCTTATGGCTGGTAATATAAGTGGGGTCTCCACTCATAATATAACCAACGATCTGATTCACAGGGTTATATCCCTTCTCTGTCAGTGCCTCATATACGGTAGAGAGCACCAGCTTTACGCCGGTCTCAGGTTCTGTCTCTACCTTGAAGTATTGTGTATTTCCTAAGTCCTGCATATGATCCTCTTTTTCTGCCATAGGGCAAATCTTTCCGTTATGCCTTATATTACCGCATTTACTTTGAAAATTCAAGGGGTGATAGTAATAGGATTTCATCCGTCAAAAACCCCTGTACCCTGCCGCATATCACGGTATTTGCAACATTTTTTTTATTTTCCTTCACAGAGACAGCCAGTTTGACATAATCTCTCGTGTGTCCCAGCAGGTATTCCGTTCCGCCGATCTCCTTGGTCTCCTCCAGAAGCACCTCCGCCTCCTGCCCCACATAGTGTGCCCGGAACTGCTTCGACTGTTCCTTCTCCATAGCCAGAAGTTCCGCACTTCTGGTGGTCTTCACGGGATCCGGCACCTGATGAGACATCACGGCCGCTCTGGTACCTGCCCGCTTGGAATACTTGAAAATATGCATCTCGAAGAATTGAATCCGGTCTAAAAATTCCTTTGTCTGCGCAAACTCTTCCTCAGTCTCCCCCGGGAAACCCACAATGACATCTGTGGTGATGGCGGGATGGTCAAATACCTTACGAAGCAGCGCAACACTCTCCGCATATTCTTCGGAAGTATATTTACGGTTCATACGGCGTAGCGTGGCATCACAGCCGCTCTGCAAGGACAGATGGAAATGGGGACACAGCTTCGGCAGTGCCGCCATTCTGGCTGCGGTCTCTTCTGTGACAATGCGGGGTTCCAGGGAACCGATACGGATCCGCTCAATACCTTCAATATCATGGATCCGTTCCAGCAGATCGATCAGCTTACTGCTGCCGGAATAATCTCTTCTCTCCTCATCTTCTTTTAATACGGAGACACTTTCTCCCCGCTTCCAGGCTTCCTCGTCGAAATCAATGCCGTAGGAACTGATATGGATACCTGTCAGTACGATCTCCCGGTATCCGTTCTGTGCCATGCCGGTGATCTCCCGGATGATATCTTCCGCCCTGCGGCTGCGGACTCTGCCTCTGGCATAGGGGATAACGCAGTAAGAGCAGAACTGATTGCATCCGTCCTGAATTTTAATATAGGCTCGGGTGTGCTCCGCCGTCTGTTTCAGAGTCATTTCTTCGTATTCTGCAGTATGGTTAATGTCTATAACAGTAGTGTCATGCAGAGTCTTGTCCACACCATGTCCGGCATTTTCTGCATTCTCTGCCACCGCATCTTCCTGTTCCAGATCCTGCAAATATTCCTCCAGAATGGATGCCAGGTCCTTCTTGCGGTTGTTGCCGATCGCCAGATCGATGCAGGGATCCTGCTCAACATCTTCCCTTCCGGTCTGCACGTAGCATCCCACAGCCACCACCAGTGCCGCCGGATTTTTCTGCTTCGCACGATGAAGCATCTGTCTGCTTTTCCGGTCTGCAATATTGGTAACTGTGCAGGTATTTACAATATAAATATCTGCGGTTTCATCAAATGGTACAATAGTATAACCTTTTTCTTGTAACATTTGTTGCATTACTTCTATTTCATAGGAATTAACCTTACATCCGAGGTTGTGTAATGCTACACTTTTCATAGGATTCCTCACTTTTTTTGTATTGTTTTCGTCTTGACTTTTGGTCGTTCAGCCATTAATATGAAGTCAGAAGGTATGACACACATTAAGGAGGTAGTCAACATGAAGACAGTTCAGATTTCTTTAAATTCTATTGATAAGGTAAAATCTTTCGTAAACGATATTACTAAGTTCGATTATGATTTCGATCTTGTATCCGGCAGATACGTAATTGATGCAAAGTCCATCATGGGTATCTTCAGTCTGGATCTTTCCAAGCCTATCGACCTGAACATCCATGCAGAGGATGGCGCTGATGAGGTTCTGGAAGTATTAAAGCCTTATCTGGTATAAGTTACCGATTCGGAATTCCGAATACATAGTAAAACAGAGAACACCTTGAGAGACGCAATCCTCTTGAGGTGTTTTTTATATGCCATTCCAAAAAAGTAACTATTCAGTACCTCTGTTTCCCCGGTTCTGAATAGTTACTCTGCATTCGCACTTATGCTTCCGCAATGATCAGTTCTTTGGTCTCCAGTGCGGTCTTCACCAGTTCATCGATCTTCTCATCCAGATTGTGTTCATGTCTGCGGATCACCTTCACGTTGGGTTTCGTCACAGGATGCTTTGCCACGAAAATGGTACAGCAGTCTTCATAAGGAAGAATGGAAGTCTCATAGGTTCCGATCTTCTCGGATACTTCCACGATCTCCTGCTTGTCAAAACCGATCAGCGGACGATAGACCGGCAGCTCACATACTTCATTGGTAGCGATCAGGGAATTCATGGTCTGAGATGCCACCTGGCCAATGCTCTCACCGGTGATCAGACCCAGGCACTCGGTCTCCTTCGCGATCTGCTCTGCGATCCGCATCATATAGCGGCGCATGATGATGGTCAGTTCCTCATGCGGACATTTCTCATAGATATATAACTGAATATCGGTAAAGTTGATCACATGCAGATAGATCGGTCCGGTATAACGGGCAACGATCTTCGCCAGATCCACTACTTTCTGCTTCGCACGCTCACTGGTGTAAGGCGGTGCATGGAAATATACCGCATCGATCTTGACGCCTCTCTTGGCGATCATATAACCTGCCACGGGAGAATCAATACCACCGGAGAGAAGCAGCATTCCCTTGCCACCGGTACCTACGGGCATTCCTCCGGGACCGGGCAGGATCACGGAGTAGATATAGATTTCTTCACGGATCTCAATGTTCAGCATAATATCGGGATGATGTACATCCACCTTCATATTGGGATAAGCCTTCAGGATAGCTTCTCCCATATCCATGTTGATGGTCATGGAATCCTTGGGGTAATTTTTCCGGGCACGTCTCGCTGCCACCTTGAACGTCTGATTGCAATCAGGATATACTTTTGCAATGTAGTCAATCACGGTCTCACACAGCTTCTCAAAGCCCTCATCCTGTACGTGCACTACCGGGCAGATTCCGGAGATTCCGAAGACTCTTTGTAAGTGTGCCACAACTTCATCGTAGTCAAATTCTGACTCTGCATCTACGAAGATACGGCCCTGTGTCTTGTGCACCAGGAATTCTCCCTCACACTTTTTCAGTGCATACTTAATCTGGCGTACCAGAGCATCTTCGAACAGGTAACGGTTCTTTCCTTTAATGCCGATCTCGGCATATTTTATCAAAAATGATGTAAACACGTTCGTTTCCTTTCTGAGTGTTTCTCAAATCGCTTATCTGCGACTGTATCTGCGTAACATAGGTACTATATTGTACAATGCCTGGAGACATACGTCAATCTCTTCTTCCGTGGTAAATACGGAAAAACTGAAACGTATGGTGGAATCCAGCAGGGATTTATCGATGCCGATGGCTTTCAGTGTAGCGGAAGGCTGCGGCTTGTGTGCAGAGCAGGCGCTTCCTGCAGAAACATAGATTCCCTTGTCCTCCAGTGCATGCAGGAGCACTTCACTTCTGACGCCGGCAAAAGATACGCTGACAATGTGTGCCGCCGTTCCCTCACCGTACGGTGCATCCGGCAGAAGTCCGTTGACCGTCACCTGATCCAGTTCTCTTACGCCCTCGATAAATCGTCTCTTGCAGGCGCAGAGTCTGGCATGATCTTCATCAAAATGACTATAGAGCATTTCCGCTGCTTTTGCAAGTCCCGCAATACCGGGCACATTCTCGGTACCGGAGCGGAGGTTCTGCTGCTGTCCGCCACCGAATACGATGGGCTGGATCTTCACCCGTTCCCCTACATACAGCAGTCCGACGCCCTTCGGTCCGTGGATCTTGTGTCCACTGACGGACAGCAGATCAATGTGCATCTTCTTGGGATAGATCCGGGATTTTCCGAATCCCTGTACCGCATCCACATGGAACAGCGTATCCGGGTTCATCTGTTTGATCAGAGCTCCGGCTTCCTCAATGGGCTGCAGGGCTCCGATCTCGTTATTCGTGTGCATGATAGATACCAGGATGGTCTCCGGCGTCATAGCTTTCCTTAAGTCTTCCAGCCGGATACGTCCGCAGGGATCCACCGGCAGATAAGTGACACGATACCCCTGGGTCTCCAGATAACGCATGGTCTGCAGGATAGCGGGATGTTCGATCTGCGTCGTGATCAGATGATTGCCTCTGCGGCAGTTCGCCAGGGCGCAGCCGATCAGTGCCATATTATCGGATTCCGTTCCCCCGGAAGTAAATAAAAGCTCTCTCTCCTCCACCTTCAGAATCCTTGCCAGAGTCTCCTTGGCATAGCGGAGGTATTTCTCTGCCTCCACTCCCTTCATATGCAGGCTGGAGGGATTACCGTAATCTTCACACATGATCTTCGTCATCAACTCTGCCACTTCCGGGAATGTCCTTGTGGTAGCGGAATTGTCCATATAGACTTCCATTCTCTTCTTCTCCTTGCTATCTATCTCTTCAGTAACTATTCAGCGCCCTATTCGCCAAATCGACTCTTCCGGGCTTTCCTTTTGCTCTGAATAATTACTATATTCTTCTTATGATTAAAATATGCCGCAGGCAGGCGATCCGTGCCGTCCGCTGTCTAATTTTCCAACTGATACATCAGCCATGCGATAGTCGTAAATCCGGCCGTCTCCGTCCGCAGGATCCGTTTTCCCAAAGTGATCGGTTGAATTCCCGCCTCCGTGGCAAGTCTTATCTCCTCCGGATCAAATCCGCCCTCCGGGCCGATGAAAATAGCGATCTGCTGTCCGGGTCTTGCGCTTTCGATGAGCTGTTTCGTCTGTGGCATTCCTTCCGCCAGCTCGTAAGGTACCAGTTTCAGATCCATTTCAGAAGCCGTTTTCACCGCCTGCACATAACTCATAACCGGTACCACCGTGGGGATCACGCCACGCTTACTCTGCTTGGCTGCTGCCTCCGCAATTCCCTGCCAGCGTTTGATTTTTGCATCCGCTTTTTTCTCATCCAGCTTGACCACGCAGCGCTTCATGGACACCGGGATCACCTGAAAGGCTCCCAGTTCCACGGCCTTCTGGATGATGAGCTCCATCTTGTCCGCCTTGGGCAGTCCCTGGAACAGGTAGATCTTCGCCGGAAGCTCTACTCCGTCTTCCTTGATAAAACGAAGCTCCAGACGGACACAGTCCTCTTCCAGTGCAAGGATCCCACAGCGATATTCCTTCCCGTCGATTCCATTGCTGACAGCCACTTCTTCGCCGGGGCGCATCCGCAGTACATTTTTGATATGATTCACATCGGTTCCCCGGATGATAACGCTCTTCGCTGCCACGTCGATCTGTTCCGGTTCTACAAAAAACTGATACATAGAAACTCCTATTTTAAGCACTTAATTCTTTCTTGCGGTAACGCTGACCCATTCTCCCTGGTAGGTCACTTCCAGTACTTCCAATCCAGCGGCCTTCACAGCCTCCACCACGGTCTGCTCCTTGTCATCAATGATGCCAGAGGTGATGTAGATACCGCCCTTCTTCAGCTGATGTACGATGACAGGAGTCAACGGTACCAGTACATCTGCCAGAATATTGGCCACCACGATATCATAACACTCATAGCCTACCTTGTCCTGCACTTCTTTGTCTGTAATGATATTGCCGATCATCATGTCAAACTGTGCCGGATCGATTCCATTCACTTCGCAGTTCTGTGCCACAGCTTCCACAGCACAGATATCCAGATCGGTTCCCACGGCATGTTTTGCCCCGAACATGAGGGATAAAATTGCCAGAATACCGCTGCCGGTGCCGACATCCAAAAGCTCTGTCTCAGGAGTGATGAACTTACGCAGCTGACGGATACACAGCTGTGTGGTCTCATGCATACCGGTGCCAAATGCCGTACCGGGATCGATATGAAGCACCATCTTGTCAGTATCTTCCGGTTTGATATTTTCCCAGGAAGGGATGACCAGGATGTCATCAATATAGAACTGATGGAAATACTGCTTCCAGTTATTTACCCAGTCTACATCTTCTGTCTGGGACTCCTCGATCGTACAGTCTCCCACATTCAGATAACTTCTCATCTCTTCTAATTCCTGTCTGACCTTCAGTAACATCTCATGCTTGTCTACTTCTTCATCCAGATAGAATGTCAGGTATGCACATCCGTCATCTTCCGGCATATCCGGCAGGATGTCTACGAACATCTGCTCTTTGTCAGACTGTGTAAGCGGGATCTTATCTTCGATCTGCACTCCTTCGATTCCAAGATCAGCAAGCATGCTGCTGACGATATCTTCTGCCTCTGTTGTTGTCTTCAGACGAAACTGATTCCATTTCATATATATTTCTCCTTTATCTCATCTTGTTTAAGACCTCCCCGGGTCTTATATCATCTTCGTTTACATTCATTGCTTATTTTAACACCTGTTGTCTTTAAAGTAAATGTACTTCTTTCGCTAAAACAATGTTAAGAAAATAACGATTCTTGTTCATACCGTGTTAAGATCCATCCGTTTCTCTTTATCTTCTTACCAAAAGTCCATACAATGTACCCGGAAGCAAAATTCCACATCATATATAACATCAATATATAAAAACATTGACAAGGAGGACTTTGACTTATGAATATTGGCATTTTAATTCTTATGATCGTCGGTGGGGGTGTCGGAATTCTATCATCACTATATATTGCGCTCAGCTTTCCGGCCATGATTATCTGGAAAATTTATCGCAAAATCCGTCATGGATATAAACTTACATACTAATCATCTATTTTATGGCAGTGTTCAGATCCTGTTCTACTTCATTTAGTTCTGACAGGATCTCCTCCTGCTGTTTGTCAAATAACAGTTTCTTATTATACTGATAATACTTATCACAGTCATTTTCCTTTAAGAACTGAATACTATAATAGTTCGTGTTAAGTTCTGTAACAAAAGAAACCATCTACTGACTGTCCCCAAATGCATCTTCCATGAAATCAAATGCGTGTTCCAATGCGGAAAGCGTACGTTCTGTCAGTTCTTCTCTCTCTGCCACTTCATTTCCAAACACCTCTTTTATACGTTCAAATGCTGCCTCTCCTTCCAGATGTTCTTCTTTTGCAAGCTGTTCGTAAGATTCCAGTTTATCCAGCACCTGTTTTCTTACATGCTCGTCCTGCTTTGTCATCTGTTCTTCTTTCCGTAATTTTTCATATTGCTCTCTGGCTTCACAGACGACAAGATCCATTTGCAGATTGGATTTATATAACTTCAGATATTCATATATCATTGTAACCAGTCTGTCTTTTAGGAAATATTCTTTGAAGCAGCTTCCCAGACGGCCGATCAACATATTTACAACACTGAACCTCTCATCAAATGCTGCATATCGAAGTCTCTCCAGCGTATCCCTGGTATAGACACCTTCAATAATCTTCTCAAGACCATAATCTTTTTTATACTTATGATACAGTTCCAGATAATTGGCAAAATCTTTTGCGATCTTCCAGTGCTGGATATACTGATGTACAACCTCTCTGTCCGCTTTCTTTCCAAGCTTTTCATAAGTCTTCAGAAGCTGCGACAGATCTTCCCAGCCTCTGGCTGTTGCAAAGACCTTTCCATCTACCGTCGTCTCCATCCGGTAAAAATAGTCTCTCCTGATCTCAAGATATGCCAGAATCGCCGGATGAATATCTGCCTGGTATGCATATTCTTTCCATACATCATAATTCACATCTACATCGATCTTCTTGATTCGATCCAATGTTACCACATCAAAATCCCGTACCGACTTATTGTACTCCGGCGGATTACCTGCCGCTACAATGATCCATCCTGTCGGAATCTTCTGATTACCAAATGTCTTACACTGTAAAAACTGTAACATTGTCGGAGCCAAAGTCTCAGACACGCAGTTGATCTCATCAATGAACAGAATTCCCTCTCTAAGTCCTGTCTCTTCCATCTTGTCATATACCGAAGCGATGATCTCACTCATCGTATATTCTGTAACCGAGTACTCTTTCCCATCGTACATCTTCTTTTCAATAAACGGAAGTCCGACCGCACTTTGTCTGGTATGATGTGTGATCGTATAAGATACCAGTGCGACTTTACACTCCTTTGCCACCTGTTCCATAACCTGTGTCTTACCGATTCCCGGAGGCCCCATCAGGAGAATTGGTCTTTGTCTTATTGATGGGATCATATAATCTCCATATTCATCTTTGGCAAGATATGCCTCTATCGAATCTTTGATTTCTTTTTTGGCTCTTTTTATATCCATTGTATTCCCTTCTTTTGCTGTTATTTATTTCATCTGATCAGAAATCCAGATCTTCTTCCAGGATGATCTTTATTGCCCAGGGCGGAACATCTACATCTTCATAGTCTTCCTCCATGAACACAAATGCCGTCTCATATACAGGCCTTTTCGCCGGATAGATTCCCCGGCCATCCGTAAAATAGATCATTCCCCGTAAATGTTCAAATGTATGCTGGCGGACCAGTTCATCCACATACGAGAATGCCGGCCTGAAATCCGTTCCGCCTTCGCCTTTTAATTCCAGTTTGTCCATGTATTCTTTCAGCTCTTCTTCGCACGTGATCTTCTGATCCGTCTGAACCTGATCATCACATTGAATGATATGAATGTTCACTTTTCGGAAAAAGCTGTCGTTTTCACTTAATACGCCGTAAGTCTCCTCCAGAAATTTTTTCACCAATTCTCCCGAACAGGACATCGATGTATCGATCACAATAACAAATTCTTCTACCTTCTGAACTTCTTTCCATTCCTGTGGCTCGATCAGAGGCATATTTCCATAAAGGCGCAGTC
>ERZ825324.1871-NODE-1871-length-23849-cov-2.748214_pt1 | contig 23849 bp, 20 predicted proteins | sample MGYA00519859_ERZ825324 | MGnify/ENA primary metagenome ERZ825324 (study PRJEB31778, sample SAMEA3449198) | human gut metagenome | biome: human gut; feature: human-associated habitat; material: faeces | place: United Kingdom | collected 2010/2012 ... | reverse complement strand
TTCTACTTCTCCTGCGTTTGAAATTTTCTTTGCCTGAAACAGATTTAACTGATGTTCAGAGATTAATTAAGAATGCAACAGCAGGTGATGTTGTAACAGTTAATGCTAATGGTTCAGTAGCTGACGGTGGAGTTAAATTAACTGATTTGGCTAAGAAAGCTGATGTTACATCAGAAATCGGTGATGCAAAGACTGAATTAGAAGGAAAAATTAAAACCAATACAGACGCTATTGGTGTTTTAAATGGCGAAGGTGAAGGCTCTGTAAAGAAAGCAGTCAAGGACGCTCAGACAACTTTACAGGCTCAGATTACAGCTAATAAAGATGTTCTTGATAAACTTGATGGTGCAGATACTGTTGATGGTTCAGTTAAGAAACAGGTTAAGGATGCAAAAGAAGCTGTTGAAAGCAAGATTGGTTCTTTAGATAGCTTAGAAACTACTGCAAAAGCTGATGTTGTTAGTGCTGTAAATGAAGTTAAAGCTGCTATTGATTCAGTTAAGACAGCAGGTGAAGTTACAGTTGATACTGAAACTACAACAGAAGGTATGGCTAAGTCATACACTTTAAAACAGAACGGAAAGACTGTTGCTACAATCGACATTCCAAAGGATATGGTTGTATCAAGCGGTGCTGTCGAAACTAATCCTAAAGGTCAGCCAGAAGGTACATATCTTGTATTAACATTAGCTAATGCTACAAATGATAAGGTATATATTAATGTTGGTACTCTTGTTGATATTTATAAGGCAAAGGCTGAGGCTACTCAGGTACAGATTGCTATTGATGCAAGTACAAGAGAAATTAGTGCTACTATCGTTGCTGGTTCTATCACTGCTACAGAATTGGCTTCAAATGCCGTTACTACTGTTAAGATTGCAGATGGTAATGTAACAAAGGCTAAATTAGCTACTGATGTTCAGGCGTCATTAGGTAAAGCTGATTCAGCATTACAGGAATCAGATGTTTCTGCTTTAAGAACTGATGTTGCTAATGTAAAAGCATCTCTTGCTGAAGGTGGTGCTACTGCTAAAGCAATCGCCGAAGCTAAGTCAGCTGCCAGCACTGCTCAGGCAGGTGTTGATGGTCTTACAACAAGAGTTAAGGCTCTTGAAGATGTTAGTTATGTAGCTGCAACTGAAGACGAAATTAGGGCTATGTTTACTAAAACCAAATAATTTATTTAACAATATTAATAAGTGGGGATGTCAAAGTCTCCACTTATTTTAATAATGAGGTAACAAATAGATGGAAATTAAATATATAGGATTAGATGGTCTTCAATATTACGATAAGGATATTAAGGAATATATCAAAAGCAAAATAGGAGACGCAATTAACGATGTTGTTATTTGTGAAGAATCCTATTTAAAATTTCCGACAATAGGTGACTCCCATTCTTTATATGTTGACACAACAGAGAATAAAACATATAGATGGGATAGTCAAAATTTACATTATTATGTTGTCGGCAGTAATTACGAAGACATAAAAATTATAGATGGAACAACATAAGCTGTTCTAAGAAAGGATAATTGATGGCTGACAAAACATTAAAAACACGAATTATATTAAATAATAAAACAGCAAAAGAATGGGAAGCTGTAAAAGACAGTTTTAAGCCTCTCAAAGGTGAATTTGTTGTTGAAACTGATACAAGAAAAATTAAAATTGGTGATGGTGCTACAACTTATGGAGACTTATCTTATGCTACTTTAACGCCAGAAGAAGTTCAGGCTTTAATTGTAAATGCTTCTCACAGCCACAACAATATGAATATTCTTGATGCAACTACTGCTTCATTTACAACTGCTCTTCTTGAAAAATTAAATGGTATTGCGGCGGGTGCAAATAAAACTATAGTTGATAGTGCTTTAAGTGCAGATTCTACAAATCCAGTTCAGAACAAAGTTATTAATTCTGCGTTGAGTGGTAAAGTTCCAACAACTAGAACTATTAATAAAAAAGCTTTATCAGCAGATATTAGTTTAACAGCAAGTGATGTAGGAGCAGCAAGTGCTTCACATACACATGATGAGAGATATTATACTGAATCAGAAGTAGATACAAAGTTATCAACTAAAGCCGCAAGTTCACATAAACACGTTGCTGGCGATATTACTTCAGTTAATGCTTCTGCTATTAATGGTGTTATCGCATCCGCAAACCTTCCAAGCTTCGTAGATGATGTCCTTGAAGGCTATTTATCATCAGATGGAAAATTTTATAAATCTTATGATTCTACTAACAAAGTTTATTCTAATGCCTACACAGGTGAAACTGGAAAGATTTATGTTGATTTAAGCAATAATAAGACCTACCGTTGGAGTGGTTCTGCTTATACTGTTATTTCAGAAACAATTGCATTAGGAGAAACTTCTTCTACTGCTTATCGTGGTGACTATGGTGCGAAAACTTATGCTCATGCTGTAACTAATAAAGGCTCTAAATTTGATTCAGGATTTTATAAGATTACTACAAACGCAGAAGGACACGTAACAAGCGCAACTGCTGTTACAAAAGCAGATATTACTGGTTTGGGAATTCCTGGGTCAGATACTAAATATACTGCTAGTGACGGAATAAAACTAGATGGAACAACTTTTAAACATACTAATGCAGTTACAGCTGGAACTGTTAGTGGTAGTTCAGGAGCTATTGGATTTGGTGGTTCAATCACTATTCCTTCTGTAACTTATGATGCACAGGGTCATATCACAGACAAAAGCTCAACTAGAGTTACATTACCTTCAAAACCTGGCGATGTTGCCAAGTTAACAACAGCTAGAGCAATTGACGGTGTAAACTTTGATGGCTCATCCGCTATAACACATTATGGTGTTTGTTCTACTGCTGCTGCAACTGCTGCAAAAACTGTTGCTTTAACAGGATTTACATTAACAGTAGGTGCAAGAATTACTATTAAATTTACTGTAACAAATACAGTAGCAAGCCCAACATTAAATGTTAATGGTACGGGTGCTAAACCTATTTATTATAGAGGAAGTGCTATCTCAGCAGGTCTTTTAGCTGCAAATAGAACCTATGAATTTGTTTATGATGGAACTAGTTATAATTTAGTTGGTGATATTAATACAGATAGCAATACTGATACAAAAGTAACTCAGACAGCAGTTAAAGATTCGGATTATACGAATTGGAGACCTCTTGTTTGGGGTTCTTCAAATAGTAGCACTGAAGGATTTTCTCCTGAAACTGTTACAGATAGTGTATTTACTGGCACTTCTTTTTCAGTTCAACCTTCAACAGGAACTCTTAAAGCTACAACATTTAAGGGAAATTTATCTGGTAAGGCAACCTCTGCTGATAAGGCAACAAATGCAGATTATGCAACTTCTGCTGGTTCAGCTACTTCAGCTACAAAAGCTGGTCAGTTAACAACTGCTAGAAATTTATCAATAACTGGTGGTGCAACAGCCACAGCAAAATCATTTAATGGTACTGCTAACGTTGCATTAGAAGTTACATCATTAGATGCAACAAAATTATCACTTAATGCAGGTGATACTTTAATTTTAGATGGCTCTATCTAATTTTCTATTTAAATAAGAATTTTTGGATTACGGTCTTTTTGATAAAAGATAGAGTCTTAAAGACCGTATCTAAAAATAATTTGAAAGGAGAATTTTAATGGGCGAAAAAACTTTAAAAGCAAGATTAAGAAATCCGATTAATACTGAAAATAACTGGAAGAGTTCTAATCCTGTTTTGCTAAATGGTGAAATAGCATACTCTTCAGATACATATAAATTCAAGGTGGGTAATGGCACTAATAAGTGGTCAGACTTATCTTATGCTAAAGCTCAAAGTGCTGAAAAATTAGCAACTTCAAGAATGGTGTCAACTTCATCAAAAGGTGATTTTGATATGGCATTTAATTTTGATGGTTCATCAAACGCAGAAGCAACTTTAAAATATTATAACTGTAAAGTAAATGTGAACAATGTCAATAATTATAAATATCATAGGTTCGCAAAACTTGATAAAATAACAAGTTCTTATACTGATGCTTCTTCAATATTTTTAATATCACAGCATTATATTAATGGTGCTTTTGGTATAGTTAAAGTTGATTTGAGAACTAATAATAGTTCTTCTGTATCATTGGCAAGCGTACAGTGGTTAGCTAGAAAAGGATACTCTGCCGAATCTATTCAGATTGGTTTATATAATGTGTTCGGAGAAACATATGCAGATTTATTTTTGGTAACAGGTGGTGGCTGGTCTAATTCAACAATTAGGAATTTAGCTTCTGGTAATAGAGGTGGTATACAAAGAACGTGGAAACTAATGGATTCTACCGAAGCGAATGATACAACCACTACAGATAAGAAAACTTCTGTTGAGTCTTATAGTTCTATAGAAAATGCAGCTACAGAATTACATGGACAAGCTTATACTAATATAATCACTGGTGTTGATGCAGGATATGTTGAAAATGCTAATAAGGTTAATGGACATACAGTTGATATGAATGTCCCATCTACTGCGAAATTTACGGATACAACATATACAAGTAAAACTGCAAAAAGTGGTGGAACAGATGTATCTCTTGTAACAACTGGTGAAAAAGCAATTTGGAACGCAAAGGGTACTATAACAGGCATTAAAATGAACGGTGCAAGTAAGGGTACTTCTGGTGTAGTTGATTTAGGTACTGTACTTACAAGTGGAAAACAGACTACTACTTCTACTGCCGATGGTGGTTCTAATGTATATACTTTCTCAGATAATTCTACTATTACAGTAAAGAATGGTTTTAAAGGTAGTGCAGGCACTAAGGGTACTAGAGGTTCAGTTATAAATTATGGTACTGCCATTACAGGTACTTCGGCTACTGCTACTATATTTGGTGGTTCTGGATTAACATCTTCTCTTGTTGGAGATATGTATATGAATACATCAACATCTTATTTGTATAGATGTACAGTTGCTGGTAACGCTTCAACTGCTAAGTGGGTATATGTTGGTAGTATGAAAGGTGCTACTGGTGCAAAAGGTGATAAGGGTGATCCTGGTGTTAATGCAACTACTACTGCCGTTGCTACAACATCCGCAAATGGTTTGATGTCAAAAGATATGGTAACTAAGTTGAACGGAATTGCAAGTGGGGCTACTGCCGTTACTGATTCTACTGTTTCGGGTTGGGGTTATAAAAAGACTGATACTACTTATAATATGAGCATAGCTTATCATGGTAATCCTTATTCTCTTATGTTAAGTGAGAATGGTACAACAAAGACAACCATTAATTTTGTACCTGGTAATAATGTTACTATGAGTTTATCTGGAACAAATTTAACAATTAATGCAAAAGATACTACCTATTCAACCGGTACAACTTCTACTTCTGGATTAACTAAATTATACACATCAACAGGTACTAATACGGACGGAACGTTAACGCAGAGTGCCATTAATAGTAATTATGTACCTATTTCTAATGGGAAATTAAATATAAGCAACTCTGGTAATGCCGCAGGAATAGTATGTTCTGGAACAGTAGCACATGGATTCACTGTTAAAAATGATGGTTCTGTTGATATTACAGGACTTTCGACTATGGATGGAAAAACTTATGACACAGGTTGGAAAACAGTTGATTGTGGGAATGGTATATCTGCATGGTCTACAGGTGATGCACCTAGAATTAGAAGAGTTGGAAAAACTGTGGAATTGGTGGGTATTATAACAAATTCAACACGTTTTGCAGATCATGATAGTTTGTTTAGAAACATTCCTGAGGATATGAGACCTTCTCGTAATGTATGGTCAATTCAAGAAGGACATTTGGGAACAACTAACAGATGGATGATGACAATCAATCCGGGTGGTACAGTAAGTTTCGATTATTATGGAGCAAGTGTTCCCATAGCAATTGATACTGGAATGTGCATACCGGTTCATGCAGTATGGATGGTAGATTAAAGGAGATTTAAATATATATGAAAAAAAGAATTTTTAAGAAGACATATCCTATTCAGTATATGTACCCTAATAATACAGATATTTATCAGTATACAGAAGATAGATATATTGTATTTGAGGGAAGTATAGAAGACACAAAGATATGTTTTTATAATAGAGTTTCTTCTATATTATACACAACAAAAGATGGTGGAAAAACTTTTGAGGAACAGAAAGACAATATAATTTCTCCAAGTTATTTTACTGCTATTGGTGTTGGTTTTGATGATATTATTGAAAATATTATTCCTTCAACAGATGGTCTTGTAGAAGAAATTACGGAATAAATTGAAAGAGCGGTTTTAACACCGCCCTTTCTTAAATCAGATAAAAAACCTTAATTATTTGACATACGAATTATAAACCTGATTCGAAAAACCCAAGAATGAAAAATAATTAAGGCAATGAATATTATATAATTAAAATTGATGTAAGTCAAATAAAAACGAGATTACCTTGCACATCACTTTGGCAATCTCATCCCCATATTTGTTTTTCTCAGACCTTGGTGCAACTTTTGATGCGACAGGTGCTTGCCCGCCAAACATCCTTTTCTTCCTACGGGTGCGTGTACACGATTTTAACCTCGCTTCAAAAATGGATTGATGTGAAACCCTGTCTTAGCCAAGGTGACCTCACTTTAGCAGGTGGGTTCTGCAAAATTATTGCCATAGCATCGGTATTACTCTGAGAACAGTATATTCAAAACTGCTTTTAATATGATAATCACAGCTCCTTTCTGCCAAATGTGGCAGTTAAATTATAGCTTGTGATTGATTTTATGTCAATTAATGAAGAGTCACGCATTTTGTGTGGCTCTTTTGTTGTTTTAAAAAAGAGAATATATAAATAACCGACTATGAGAGAATCGTTACTGTTTCGCTGACAGATAGTTGGGTTAAAGATGGAAGGCACATTGAGTAGCTACTTTGTGTTATGTGGTAATCACTCACACCACTCTTCCATTTTTTTAATAGAAGTGAGTGAGAAAGTGAGTGAAAAATCCATGAAAGAAAAGAAATTAAAATATACTCAGTCAGAGTATGAAGATTACATATTAAGCAATTTTAATTTTAAAGTAATGTCAGAATATAAGGGTAGCATGTATCCTGTTAAAATGAAACATATGATATGCGGAGGTATTTCAGATAGAACAACTGATCAAGCAAAGAAAAACGGTTGTCCTTATTGTAATGGAAGTATGCTATTGCGAGGATTTAATGATTTATCCATTACAAAACCAGATGTTTATAAACTATTGACAGATAAAAATGATTGTATGTATTTTCCACACTCAAGCAAGGAAACATCCTTTACATGTCCAACTTGTGGTGAAAAGTATATTAAAAAAATTAATTCTGTTGTTAGATATGGATTAAATTGTCCTAAATGTGATGATGGGTTTTCATATCCAGAAAAGTTTTTTATGTCTGTTCTTAGACAAGGAAATATTGAATTTGAAAATCAAAAACAATTTGATTTTATCAAGAAAAAGAAATATGATTTTTATATTCCAAGTAAAAATTGTATTATAGAAACTCATGGTGGTCAACATTATTCAGACACATTTCGATTTAAATCCAAAATAAGAAATGAAAAGAAAAATGATTCTTTAAAGCATCAAGCCGCTATTGAAAACGGCATAGAAAATTATTACGAAATAGATTGCAGTTATTCAACTGTAGATTATATAAAAAATTCTATTATTGCTTCTGGTGTTCTTGACTTATTAGAAATTGATGAACACAACATTAATTTTGAACAATGTGCTATTGATGCAAATAATTCTTATGTGAAACAAGCATGGGAATTGTGGAATACTGGAAAATACACAAATACTGAAATTGCAAGAAAGTTAAACCTTGCAACAAATACTACTAGTCATTATCTTCGAATCGGTACGAAATTAGGAATTTGCAGCTATAACGGACAAGCTGAAAGAAATAAAGCCAGTGCTCATCCGATAGTGTTAACGAATACTGGTGAAGTATTTGAATTTATGGAAGATGCAATAAAAAAATATGGTAAGTTAAATATTTCAGGTTGTTGTCGTGGTGAAATAATTTCAGCAGGAAAAATGAAAGATGGAACTCCCATGATATGGAGGTATCTTGAAGATTATGATAAAAATAAAAACTATAAATATGATAATGCAACAATAAAGAAAGTTGTATGTATAGACACCAATGAGGTATTTGACAAAATAACTGATGCAGGAAAAACATATAACATAAGTGATTCTAGTATTAGTTGTAATTTGACAGGAAAAAATTCTTTTGCTGGTAGAAATAAAATAACTAAAATGCCGTTACACTGGATGTATTATAATGAGTTTATATCAGCTTCAAAAGAAGATATTGAGAGAAAAATTAATTCAACACCTTTACGATTCTCTTCTATTATATGTTTGAACGATTTGGAAATATTTGAATCTGCTTCTTCTGCATTATCTTATTGTGGCTTAAAGAATGTAAGTAGCATTACGGATTGTTGTAAAGGTAGAACAAAACATACTGGCATAGTTAATGGAGAGCCTGGCAAATGGATGTATTATAAAGATTATATAAAAGAATTTGGAGAAGTTACTAAAACTGCTTAGTGACTTCTCTTTTTATATTGGAATAAAAGGAGGTGGCTGTTAATTGGCTACAAAAAAAGAAACACAGCCCACAAAATTAACGGCTGCACAATTAAAGAAAAAAGTTGAAGCACAAGATGAAAAAATTAAATCTCTTAAAGAAGGTGCTTGGTGTCATCTGTGCGATACTCACAAAGCAAAAGATAAGTTTTATGTCAGTACAGATTCTATGAGCAAAAGTGGTCTTACGCCAATTTGCAAGGACTGTGCTAAAAAGATTGCATTAAGAACGATAAATGGTGTTGACCAAGAACCTACGAAAGAGTCTGTGCAGTTAGCTCTTAGATACTTAAACAAACCTTTTCTCGAAAAAGTATGGGATTCGAGTATTCAAGAAGTTGAAAATCTTGCATCCGGAAAGGTTAAATCTAATGTATGGACAGCTTATGCTCGTCAGATTGCTATGCCTAATTATATAGGATTAACATACTTTGATTCAGATTATTTTGTTAAAAATAAAACTGATAGCGAACCAGTAAAAGAACCAACAACCGAGGAAGGGCTTATTAAATCTCATGCAGGGTTGGATACATATGATAGTTTTTTAAAAAACAAAAGCGATGTTATTCGATTGCTCAGTTATGATCCTTTTGAAAAGGAAGATATATCCGACCAACCTTTCTTATATTCTCAACTATTGGGACTATTAGATTCTAGCGAAGACGCAAACGAAGATATGATGCGTACTTCCTCTGCAATTTCTATTGTTCGTGGATTTTTACAGCAATCTAAAATTGATGATACTATATCAAAATTAATGTGTGATATTTCAAATATAGAGCGTAATTCTGCGACAATCAAATCTTTACAAGAAAGTAAGGGGAAAATAACTTCGGTTATTACAAGTCTTGCTCAGGATAGTTGTATATCATTAAAACATAACAAAAATGCTAAAAAAGGAGAAAATACTTGGACTGGTAAAATTAAGAAAATTAAAAGTCTTAATTTACGAAGTGGAGAAGTTAATGGTTTTGATATTGATACTTGTAGAGGTATGCAACAAGTTCAGGAAATTAGCGATGCTTCTATTATGAAACAATTAGCACTCGATGAATCTGAATGGTCAGATATGATTTCTGAAATGCGTGTTGTTAATACTGGTCTCCGTAAGGAAAAGGACGCTTACCAGGAAATTAATAGAATACTACTAAGAGAAAATCTTGATTTAAGGGATACTTTAAAAGAAAACAATCTATTAAACGAAGAACAATTAAAAGATTTGAAAGACGTATATTCTGTCTTTGCAGAGTTTGATGAAGTTGAAGAACCTTCCAACGAAGAAACAAAGGAGGTTTCCGAAAATGAACCAGAATAAACAAATGATTATGAATTATTATCAAAACGAAATTCTTGACTATGATAAGGATTTTTATAATCAATATGGAATATACGTAAAACCACATGGTTATTCTATATCTTCTCGAAAAATTGAATCTTATATTCAAATTGCTGAAATTCAAAAGTATTTACAATGTAATCCTGTAAAAGCTATAGACCTTTTTTTTAATATAGAGCTTCTGGATGGACAGGCACTTCTTGTACAGAGAAGTTGGGTTTGCCCTAATGTACTTGCTGTGTGCACTCGAGGATATGGAAAAAGTACAGTTATCGACCTTGAAATAATGTCTAAAGATATGTGCTTCTGTAACGTATGGACTTATATTGCAAGTGGCACAGGAGGTCAAGCCGAACAAACTTTTACTACGTTGGAACGACTAGCAAATGATAATATTGACACGTTTTATGGTTCAACAGGTTCTTTGTTCAAGAATGAGATTGAAATTAAAAATGCGGCGGGGGATGGTTTTTCACATTCATCTAATGGATTCTCTTACTCCTGTTATAACGGATCTATGACTAGAACATTGAACGGAAATATAGACGCTAAAAGAGGCATGAGGGGCACCGTAATTTTTGATGAAAGCGGGTTCTTATCTGATGAAATGATGAATGTTTATGGTGCATTTGCTGTTGTTAATAAAAGCTTAAAAACAGGTAAAGATATAGATGGCAATTCAATAGATCCTATTCGTCAAAGATGTTTACCACGAGATTTGTCATATCAGAAATATTATATTAGTTCTGCTTCTTCAACTGATACTCAGTTTTGGAGATTATATCGTGATTTTTCAAAACAACAAATTATGGGAAATCCAGATTATTGTGTTTTACATATAGATTGTGAACAAGCATTTAAACCAACTCTTAGAGGAGAGTTAGTAACTCCTCTTCTATCTCGAAATACTGTTGAGTCAGAAATGAGAACAAATCCAGAAAAAGCAAGACGTGAGTATTATTGTATTTTTACTACAGATGCCGGTACTGATGCTATTATTCGAAGAGGTGTTATCACACGAAATGAAGAAACTAGAAAACCTCTTCTTTATAACGATACAGGCGATAAGAAATTCGTCATAACGTATGATCCCGCCAGAAGTCGTGATAATTCAGTAATTCTTGTGGGTGAAATTTACGATTATGAGCAGGTAGATGGCAGTATTGATAAGAGAATGAGATTGGTTAATTGCATCAACCTTATAGATGTTGGAAAGAAAATAAAATCACCTATGCAAACACCTGACCAAGTTGAATATTTAAAAAAGGTTATTCTTGATTATAATGGCGGAGCTGATGCATATGAAAATATTATTGGCGTATATATTGATGCTGGTAGTGGTGGATCGGGTGTAAACATAGCAGATTATTTAATGGATGATTGGACAGATTCTGCCGGTATAGTTCATAGAGGGTTAATTGACAAGGAATATTCTGCTGATTATGTGAAGAAATTTCCAAATGCCGTGGACAAAATACATCTTATGTCTCCGGCTGGATACAAATCAGAGATGTATGAAGCAATGATTGAATTAATGAATCAAGATAAAATAAGTTTTACAGCACCTTATGATGGTAAAGATTACTTAACGGTTTTTGATATTGATGAAAAGAAAATATCAAAAGAAAAAGAACGTATATCAAAAGAATTAAAATCTCAAAACGTAAATGAAAAAGAGTTTGAAACTAAGCTTAATGAAGAACTTGAAAAAATTGAATCTGTAAACACAAAGACAATTAAGTTGGATTGGATGGATAAATTAGCATTAGCTAATATGGACGCACTAAAGGAAGAACTTGTAAATATGGTTCGTAAAAAACGTGATTCAGGGAGAGACTCATTTGAATTAACACCTGAAAAGGCTAATAAAATGCATGACGACCGTGCCTATACGGCATGTCTTGCTTCTTACGCCTTAATGTGTGAACGTAGAAAATCTATTACGCAGAAGAAACGCACTCAATCCCCATCCGACATATCTAAGCTCTTCTCAGTACGAGCACCTAAAAAAATAACAAGATTCTAAGAAAGGAGGTACAAAATAAAAATTGAGTAATAATACAAAAAACAATAATGTGCAAAAAATATATACAAAAACTGATGACTCTGACTATTCTCTCGAACGTAAACGAGCACAGAAAATCAGTTTTGCAAAGTTTCAGGAATTGTTGCAGAGGAATGTAGGAAAAACTTTTACAAAAACATTTACTACATATACTAAGGAATTACTTCGAAATTATATTAGTTCTCCTAATAACAGCCAAGATAACCTTAGAGAAATTTCACGTTTTTTATGTAGATATTCTATGCTTTATAAAAAGCTTCTTATGTATTACCCTTCAATGCCTCTTTTCTATTATAACATTACCCAGTTGAATGATTTTACAAAAGAAATTGATCCAACTAAATCTATTAAAAATTATCAGAACTTATTGAAGAACTTCTCCAAATTTGAACTTGCAAAAGATTCATATTCACAGATGTATATGACATTAAGAGATGGATTTACTGTTTGGGAGTTATATGATTCTGATGAGGATGGAAAAATATGGATGCCTTTAGATGTACAGTATTGTCGTATCTATGGTAAAACACAAGATAATCAGTGGATTGTATATCATGACGCTGCATATTTTGATAAGAATGACAATAAAAATTATATTTATGGTGTAAATAATGATGGTGTAGGTACATGGTCAGAACAGCATACAAAAGGATATGAAGATTATAAAAATAATGGTCGTGATTATGAGTGGTATAGACTAGATCCTAATACCACCTTTTGTTTAACTTCATGTCCAGACGATGAGTTCTATGCTCCTCTTCCATTTTTTCTTCCGTTATTTGAATTAATCCTTGATGATATTGATTTACAAGAACTTATCAACAATCGTACAGCACTTGAAAATTATGTACTTCTTGTTAGTAAGATTCCAACTGTTCCTAATTCTGAAAGTGTAGACGATTTTACATTAAGCCTTGAACTTGTTCAACAGATGCAAGCTCTTATTGATGAAGTTGTCCCGGAATTAGTAGGTACTGCATATAGTCCAATGGACTTGGAAATGATTACATTTCCTAAGTCCAATACAACAGAAGCAAATAATGAATTAGCGCAGTCTGTTCAAAATATATTTGCAAATGCCGGAGCTTCTCAATTAGTTATTAGTGGAGGTTCAAGTACTAATTCAGTAGGATTAAAACATGCTATCCAAAATGATATGAGTACATGCTGGGTTTTAGTTAATAAAATTGAGTCTTGGTATAATCATTATATAAAGAATGTTCTTTCTGATGGTTATTCATTTAAAATACATAAAATCACCTGGTACAACCAGGATGAATATCAGTCTGCAATGAAAGACGCTGCCACTCTTGGTGGATCAGCTCTTGATTATTTGACAAGTCTTATGGGAAATCCTTACGAAGCTTATTGTAAATTAACATTTGAAAATGCAATTGGAATTAAGGATTTGATGATTCCGCTTCAAAGTTCGTTTACACAGTCAAACAAAAAAGATTCTGGTGGACAAATCAAGAATGATGATGATTTATCTGATAGTGCAATACAGACCAGAGACGGTGATAAAAATGCTGGTACTTCAGCAAATAATTAGTTTGAGGTGATTATTTTGGAAAATAAATATTTTTACTGTTACTCTAAACCATTAAAAGATTTTTTCTTAGAAAATGGTTTGAGATATGTATTAAAAGCAACACACGAAAAAACTCATAAAAAATATTGGGTTTTTGAAAGTTGTGAAAACATAGATAAATTACTTAACGAGTGGAGATGTAGAAAATATTAATCTTCACTCTTTTATTTTGGAGAATATTAGTATGGAGGTACTGTAAATGTCTTTTAATAATATTACTGGATTTTATGAAGGATATATTTATAAAATAACAAATAGAATTAATTCAAAATCATATATTGGTCAAACTTTAAGGACATGCGAAGAACGTTGGTATGAACATACAAAAAATTATACTTTGGAAAAATCTTCCAATTCGTTATATAGAGCTTTTAAAAAATATGGTATTGATAATTTTACTTTTGAAATAATATGTAAAATTGAAGAACAAAATATTGAAAATTTACAAGATAAGCTCAACTCATTAGAAATACATTATATTAAAAAATATAATACACATAGTCATAATGGCTACAATAGAACTGATGGTGGAAATTATACAAGTTTGGAAAATGCTTATCATATACCAATTGATGTATATTATAAAAATGGTAAATTATATAAACATTTTAATAGTATGTCAGAAGCATCGAAACAGCTTGGTTGCAATATGAGTTCTATAAGTCAATGTTGTAATGGAATAATTGGTTATACTGATAAATATGTTTTTAGAAAAAATACAGATGATTTCGATTTATATGAAATAGATAGAAAATCTAAGTACAAAAAAGAGGTATATCAATTTGATAAACATGGGACTTTAATAAGTAAGTACAGTTCTATTAAAGAGGCAGCCCAAGCCGTTAAGAAAGCACCGTGTAACATAACTGATGCGTTAGATAATGAGATTAGAACATGCGCTGATTACTGGTGGAGTACGAAACCTATTTTTTATGGCGACAATGCTTTTCAAAAGTCTGTAAAAATGTTTTCATTAGATGGACAATTATTAAAAACATACAAAAGATTATATCTAGTCAAAAATGATGGATTTAATGTATCTGGTGTACAAGGTGCTTGCATAGGTAGATTAATACAATCTGGAGGATATGTTTGGAGATATGAAAATGATGACTTTTATAAATTCCCAGTTCCAGAAGATAAAAAATATTGTATACAGAAAAAACAACTAATAACACAATATGACATGAATGGTAGAATAGTTAATACTTTTCATTCTTACTTGGATGCTTCTGAGAGTACCAATATCCCAAAGGATAAAATTATGAGATGTTGCAATAAGGTCTTGCTATCAGTAGATGGATATGTATTTCGCAAAAATAATGAAGCATTTTATTATAATGATGGGCGCAGTAAAAATAGAATAATTCAATATGATTTGAGTTGGAATTTTATAAATATTTTTACAAGTATTGAAGAAGCAAGTAAATATACTCATATAGGGGTAACAAATATTACCAAATGTTGCTCAGGAAAAAGAGAGTCAATTAAGGGGTATATATTTAAAAGATATTCACTTGACGAAGCAAAAAGAATACAAGAAAACGCAATAGCATAAATCGAGGTGATAATGAAATGAAAAATAATTCTCAATTCCTATTCACTTCTGATAAGGAACAAAAAAATAATTTAGTTAAATTAGGATTCTCAGAAATTCCATCTGGGGGTTCTTTTTTTATATTCATTAATGATTCAACTTTAAAATTTGATGATTCTATTTCAATAGATAAAATCGGTTTTACTAATAAGTTGATGTTTTAATACACTCCCTCTTTGGGAGAATTTTTAAAGAAGGGAGGAAAACAAACAGTTGAACAAACGATTACTTACTTTAGATGATTTATGTGAATATTATAGTCATAGAAAGAAATCTATGAAGTTTAGTTCTGAAAAATCCGGTGAACCAATTGTGGTTCAGGTTGCAGGAACATTGAAATTCGAGAATGACAATGCTGATTTAACTACCGGCTTGACACCTGTGAGACTACAAGCGTGCCATACCGAGCGCAATTTGAACAAAAGCTCGGTTTCATATGAAGTAATGCGTGACAAATTATTGCCTACATTTAAGAATCGTCCAATCTTAGGATATATTCATGATGTTAATGGTGTCCCACAGTTTTATGGACATAACGCTCACGAAGAAGATGGCGAAATTGTATATGATGAAATTGCAGTTGGTAACATTCCAGAAACAAACAACGCTGAACTTGTATATGATGAAGAAAATGACAGATACAACGTTATGATTGATGGATATTTGTATGATGAATATACAAAAGCCACTGAAATTATAAAACGTGAAGAAGAATGTCCTTGTAGTGTAGAAATCTCAATTAAATCTATGAGTTTTGATGCAAAGGAACATACTTTGGTTATTGAAGATGGTTATTTTTCAGGAGTTGCTATTCTTGGATATGATGATAATGGTAACAAAGTAAAACCTGGTATGGCAGGTTCTAACGTAAAATTAAAAGATTTCTCAATGTCTAACAATTCTATTCTAAATGAATTTTCTAAAGATGAACACTCTAAATTAATTGAAACACTAGACAAACTTAATAAAACATTGTCTGGTTTCAATATAAATCAAAACCCTATTAATAATTTTGAGAAAGGAGGATTTGAAGAAACTAATATGACAAAATTTGAAGAATTACTTAAAAAATATAATAAGACTGCTGAAGATGTAACTTTCGAATATGAAGGTCTATCTGACGAGGAACTTGAAGCAGTATTCGAGGCAACTTTTGACGAAGTTGAACCTGAGCCTGTTTCTGAACCAGTTGTTAAAGCAGAAAAAAAGACAGGCGATTCTGAGCCTAATTTAGATGATGAACCAGATGACGAAAATGACCCAGAACCAGAATCTGGTGACGAACCTGTTGAAGACCCAAAGGAAAATAGCGAAGTTAAAGAAAAGTTTACAAAGACTTTTGAATTATCTCACGAAGATGTAAGAGCTGCTTTATATCAGTTGCTTGCACCAATCGAAGAGACTTTAAATGAATGTTATTATATTGTAACTGTATATGACAATTCATTTATTTATGAGTCATGTTATGGAAATTTTTATAAGCAGAGTTATACAAAAGAAAATGATTCTATCGCTTTTGAGGGAGAACGTCAGGAAGTATTCACAGAATTTGTTACAGCTGATGAAAAGGCTGAATTAGAGTCTATGAGAGCAAACTACTCTTCTATTTCTGAAAAGCTTGCTAAATATGAGGAAGCTGAGGAAATTGCAGATAAGATGACTGTATTTGAAGATGAAGCTTATTCTAGTTATTTAGACACAGCTGAATTTAAGGCTCTTATGGAAAAAGAAAATGTTAAAAAGTTTACTAAGGAAGAATTAGCTGAAAAGGCTGACGCCGCTCTTGGTAAAGTCGTTAAGACAACAAAGACTTTTGCTATGAATTCAAAAGAACAGAAAGTAGAAAAACCTTCTTTCTTAGCATTTGGCAGAGTTGAAAGTAATACATCATTTTTAGATGGATTATTAAACAAATAAAATAAATATTTACATATTTAATTTGAAAGGACGTAACAATTACGTTCTTTTTTATTTGCAAAAATTTTAGTTAAACAAGGAGGAAAATATAAATGATTTATACAAATTTATCAAGTCGTGAAAAAAATATGCACGGAATGTTTGAGTCATCAGCACTTTTAGCTACAGACGTAGGAAATCTCTATGACGTTATTGTACGTGATGAAGACGCATCAAATAAGGAAATTGAAGTTGATAACGGTGTAGCTTTAGCTGTTCTCGGTTACACAGGTAATGGTCTTGAAGAAAGATATGGACGTATTGCAAAGGTAACAGACAAGATTGCTGTAACAGGTGCGCCAGCAAATGTTAAGACCGCACTTACAACTGAACAGGGACAGGCTTATAACTTCACAAACCCAGCTGGAAAACCAGTTAAGACTTACCAGATTGCTGATCCATCTGTTCATACAGACATCTTTGGTATTGCATCATATCAGTTTACTGATGATACAGCAGTTAAGGTTAAAGTTGGAAATCTTGTAACTGTAGATGGTAAAGGTGCTTGGGTTGCATCAGAAGCTACTGAACTTGAAACACTTAAAGGAACAAATGGTTTTGTAGGAAAGATTCACAGCCTTTCAGTAGGTACTTATTACACAATCGTTCGTATTCAGGTTCTTCAGAACAAGGATATCGAGGGATAATTGAAAGGAGGATTAGATAAATGAGAGATATTACATGTTTTAGTGCAAATACTTTAGCACAGTTTGAAAACAATTATGACAATATGCTTGTATTCAATTCTTTAATGATGGATGCAGGAAGTAACGTATATGAAAAATATTCAAAAGAAGAAACTCAGACAATTTTAAGAAAGCAGTTTGACAAAGTTATGGGTATTGACTTTAAGGCTTCTACACCAATGAAGCGTAGACAGGCTTGGAGAGACCATAATAAGGAAATCGCTACTCTTATTGAAGATGTAATCGTAGATAAGATGAACTCAGGTTTCAACACATCAAACGCTCGTTTTATGGAATATGTTGAAGAAGTAAATATTGCTGATGGAGATGCTAATGAATTTTATGTAGAAGATAATTCTTTATTAACAGTATCAAGATTTGCAAACAATCATCATGATATAATACGCCAGGCAGTTAAGCCAGGAAAGTCTTTCTCAATTGAAACATCAGCTTACTCAATCAAGGTTTATACTGATTTTGTATTATTCCAGACAGGTAAGATTGATTTTGCAACTATGGTTGACAAAATGTACACAGCAATTGAACAGTATAGATATGCTGCTCTTAACGAAGCATTTATGTCAATGGATAAATCGCTTCCAACAGATATGATTTATGAAACACAGGTTACAGAAAGCACAAAGGATGCAATTATTGACCATATTGAAAAGGTTATGGCTGTTACAGGCAAGGATGTAATTCTTGTTGGCGCAAGACCTGCCATCCAGAAACTTCAGAACACAGTTAACTACAACTTATTCTCTGATTCAATGAAAGATGAAAGAAATAAGAATGGTGTTCTTGGTAACTGGGAAGGATTTGATTGCTTACCTCTTGCTAGAGTAAACAAGGCTGGTACAAGAGATAATGTATTCAGTGCTGACGATCAGAAGAAAATTTATATTCTTCCAATTGATCCAGAATTTAAACCAATCAAGAGAGTAAATGAAGGTGACGTAGCTTATTACGAAACTGGTATGGATGGATTGAAGAAAGATATGACAGTTGATGCTGAACTTGTATATCAGGAAGGTATCGGTGTTGTTATCAACGAATTATTTGGTGAAATTAAGATTAAATAATTCTGAATATGATTTATGGATATGGAGAGTGTGTATTGCACTCTCCTATTTTAATAAGGAGAAAAAAGGATGAAAATTTATGAATTAGCAAAGGAGTTACAGATTACTCCAAAGGAATTAATCACTTTCTTTAGACAGCATGATTTTTCTGTGTCTAGTCATATGCAGAAAGCAACTGATGAAATGATTGATCTTGCTAGAAAGGAAATTCCTAATATTACAAAAGAGAATAAAAATGAATCAAACGATGATTCAAAACTAGAAACTACTAATAATTCAGTTCCTGTACCCGAACCAAAAATAAAGAAAGTATTTAAACCTGACGATGAAATTCCCTGTAAGAGTGTTACACCTTGGAAGTTGACGGCTGTCGGAGTTGATAAAAATACTGTTTATCATTGGGAATATTTTGGAGATGTTGAGTATTTAAAATATAGAGATTTACAGGCTCTTCGTAGAACTGAATATATTACAAAACCTAATATCTTAATTATGGATGAGGATTTACGTGAACAGTGGAAACGTGAATTGGCTGGTGTTTACAAATATTTTGATGGTATTGAATACCCAGAAGAATATTTTGATTTACCGGATGATGAATTTGAAGACTTATTAAAGAACGCACCTCACTGGCTAAGTAGTGTTATTGAAACTACCGCTATGGCGATGATTAGAGCTGAAAATTATCCATCAGTTAACAAGATTATCTTAATAGATAAAATATTGGGTACTTGTATTAAAGATTTCTTATAAGGAGGTACTTTATGCCTTCTCTTAGTTACGAGTCAATATATAAAAAAGCATTAACAATGATTAATGACTTAGAACTAGCAACATATACAGAAGATGATTTTTATGACATTCTTCGAGAATGGTTGCAAACTACTTCTTCTCTTCCATTATTACGTAAGAAGTTTAGTTCTTATTCTTTAGATGACGAAATCATGACATTAACTTTTACACTTAATAATAGTGTTGATGATGAATATGATAAAAATTTTGTTAAAACTATTTTAGCAAAAGGTATTATTATCAATTATTTTCCATCTAAATTAGAAAGTACCAAGAATCTTGCTACAATGGTTGGTGGAAAAGAAGAAAAGGTTTTAATTAACACTTACTCAAAAAATATAGAAAGGCTCACTCAATTAGAGCGTGAATGGGAACGTGATTTATCACGTCACTCATATTATTTCAGTGAGTATGGTGGGACTAATGGATAAATTAATCCCACACAAATATGGAAAGTTTAAGAAATCACAGATTGATTACTATAAACAAAAATTAAGAAAAAAAATATTTTGGTTAGTTTTATATACAGACAAAAATACCAAAGATGATTTTAATGACATAGATGTTGTTAAATATCACCAAAATCTTTTATTCGAAATTTCTAGTTGTAATAAGCTTCTACTTTATCCAAAAGATTTTGTAGAAATTATAAACAGTCTTGAGTGTGCATTGTCCATTTTAGAATCAGACGAGTTTGATTTTTGTAAATATAAGAAACTTGTGTTTGATGCAGGAGCAATGTTGCAGCGTATGAAAGTTGGTGATAAGTAATGTCGGCATATGATTTTTATAAACGTAAAATGAAAATTGATACTTGTTCTACTGGTAAGAACTATCCTACATTGGGAGAAAAGTTAAAATCTGATTCAGATATGCTTATGGAACTTACATGGAATGCTGATCCTCAAGCAAAAATTGCTTACATTTACGACTATTGGCATGATGACTTCTTTACAGACAAGTTTGGGAATCTTCGAACTTTGAAAGACGGAATGACTTATGAAAACACCAATAAAACAAAAGTAGATGTAAAATTTATTGTTAAATCTTATCAGTCAATGGATAAAGATCAAGTTGAATATTACTTACAGTTTAAACCAAGTCAAAAATTAGAATTTGATAAAAGTGACGATTTGTATTATTACGAAACAAATTTTAGGCAACGTTATGGTGCTCAATTCCCAATAGGGTTAATATATAGCCCCTTATATTGGTAACAATATAAGACAACTCTTTGAATTGCTGGAAAATCCTAAAGATATTTAAACTACAACATAGGGATGAAATAAACTCAAATGTGAATGTTAAAAATTAAATATATGAAGAAAAATAGAGAGTAAATTTGTATGAATTTATTCTTTTTTATTTTGTCTAAAATGGAAAATCAGCAGCGAAACTCTGAACAGGAGAACGTTCAACGACTAAGTGGCTCAAGTGAGTCCTGCGGAGAGCATCCTTGTTTTAAGGATGAAGATATAGTCTGGACTCTTATGAAAGTAAGAGAAATTATGCAACTTAATAATTTTTGATAATTAGACAGGACAGTGGGTAGCTCCCATTTCTTTGTGCTCCTAACACGAAGATAACTGTCTTTTTATATTGCAATTTTTTGGGAGGAATCGCAATGGAAGACAATACAAAAATACCAGAAAGTGAACATCAAAAAATTATAGAGTTATTTTTAAAAGGAATGACTCAAAAAGACATTGGGGCATTATACGGAAAATCTGGAGATGTTATTAAATTGATTTTAAGGAAACATAATGTTTATGCAAAAGATAGACCTCCTAGATTTTCTGATGAAGATATCCAAGATATGATAGATATGTATTTAAATGGTGCTATTTTAGCAGATATTGAAAGAAAATATAAAACAAGTGATACTACCATTATGGCATTATTTGATAAGGCTGGAATAAAAAGAAGACACGGACTTTATACATGTAATGAAAATTATTTTGACAAAATCGATACAGAAGACAAAGCCTATTATTTAGGACTGCTATACGCTGATGGTTACAACAATGTTGAACACGGTGTAATAAAATTGACACTTCAAGCAGAAGATAAACACATATTAGAAAAATTTAAAGAAGTTACAGAAAACACCACTCCGTTAAAACTAATTGAAAATAGTAAGAAAAAAGATACATGGAAAGACTGCTATCAATTTTCAATTAATAGTAAACATATGTCAAAAGTATTAGAAAAACACGGAATGTATCAAGCTAAAAGTCTTATTTTAAAATTTCCAAATTGGTTAGATAATTCATTATATCCACACTTTATTAGAGGTTATTTTGATGGTGATGGTTCTATATCTTCAAAAAAATATGGTGGTTCTATGTCTATAATGAGTACTGATGCTTTTTGTTCGTATCTTCAAGGATGGCTTGAGGCAGTGTTAAAAATAGAAACACATATATATGTTTCTCATACACTCGAAAAAACCACACGAACATTTATGATTACTAAATATGAATTTTGTAAAGTATTTTTTGATTACATATATAATGATGCTCACTATTTTCTTAAAAGAAAATATGATGTTTATTTTAATAAATATGTAAAAAATGTTGCATAACTTAATAAAAATAACGAATTTATTAAGAACACAATTGTATATATTGACATACCTGACGATAAAGGTGTTTATCACAAATGGTTAATTTGTGGTAACGAGCCTGCAAATCAATTTCCTAAATATTTAATTTTGCCTATTAGTTATGAATTAATGTGGGTAGAAAAAGATCAAAATCAAAGAATTAAACGTAGAATGTGGTCTGCATTAAGAAATCAACTTTCTTATACATCTGGTACTTATATTGATAAGATATTTGGACATACAGACAATCAAAACAAAGTATATTTACCAATAAATTCTATCACAGATAAGCTTTGGTATACTGATGAAGATTCTAAAAATATGCGTGTAATTGTAAGTGCATTGGTAGCCAATCCTACAGTATGGAAAATCACAAAATGTGTTACAATTTCGCCTGTAGGATTACAAGAATTAACATTATATACTAACTTTTTCAATAAAGATACTGATTATGTCAATCTTGAAACAGGTGAAATGTATGCTGATTATTATGATTTAGATGTTGAACCATCTCAGCCTACTATTCCTACCCCTACTCCAACACCCGCTCCTACTCCAATCACATCTAAAATCAATGCTTCAACCCCTTATATAAAAGTTGGAGGAAGTTATAAGATTCTCACAGTCAATCTATTTAATGATTCCAACGAAGACATTACATCTAAATATCCAGATGCCACTTTCGAATGGACTTGCGACATAGACGGTGAAGATTGGACAGACATAGTTGCTTGGAGAGATGGAACTGACTTTAATCAGAAGAAAATTAAGTTCACAAACGATAAGTCACAACTAAAGAAAATTTTAAATATTAATTGCAAAATAACACAGAATGATGAAGTTATTGAGCCTGAACTACTCAGATTAGAGATTATTAATTAAGAGGTGAACGTATGAATGACGAAAGATTAATTTCAAAAGCAGATTTGCTTGAGAAGCTTCGTGCATATACTGAGACTCCTGATGATGAAAGTATTCAATATAAAGAGAAAATCAAAAAGGCTTTACTTCAAAATCCATGCTTGTTATATGCATTGAATAACAAAAACTTAGAACCTGAGTTGTTTGATAAAGATGGTAACATTAATTGGGAATATAACGAACAGACAAAAGAATATGAACCGTTGGGTGAATGGGACAGATATTTTGGAGAATCTTCCAACATCCGTCCTTATATTTTCTTTCCTGAAACTCAGACAGAAGTTAAGAACTTCGTTTGCTATCAGGTAATGTTCGATGAACTTCCAAGATACCAAGACTCTCTCAAATATACTCAGATAACTTTTACTGTATTCGTTCACGGTAGTAATCGCACGGACGAACTCACAGGCATTCCAAGACATGATCTTATTGCTTCCATTATAAGGGAACGATTCAATTGGTCAAATATCTTTGGAATGCAGACACATCTTATTTCTTCTAAAGAATCTATTGTGGACAATAATTATCTAGTCCATACTCTTGTTTTCCAAATGGTCGATACAAATGGAATTGCTAACACTCCATATGGCGG
>ERZ825324.1868-NODE-1868-length-23880-cov-3.838741_pt1 | contig 23880 bp, 24 predicted proteins | sample MGYA00519859_ERZ825324 | MGnify/ENA primary metagenome ERZ825324 (study PRJEB31778, sample SAMEA3449198) | human gut metagenome | biome: human gut; feature: human-associated habitat; material: faeces | place: United Kingdom | collected 2010/2012 ... | reverse complement strand
GTCGTTGTTGATGATCGGACGAAGTCTCGGACAAGAAAATGCGATCTCCGCATGTGGATATTTTCTCTGTAATAAGTAAGCATGATATCCGGTCGCAAATGCATCTTTTCTGAAATCATCCAACCCCAGAAGTGCTCCGAATCCGACTCCGCGCATGCCGCCTTTCAATGCTCTTTCCTGCGCATTTACACGATATGGATAGATTCTCTTATGTCCGGCAAGATGAAGTGTCTCATATTTATCTGAGTTATATGTCTCCTGAAATACCGTTACATAATCTGCCCCACATTCATGCAGATATGCGTATTCGTCTGAATTTACCGGATAAACCTCCAGACCAATAACTTTAAAATATTTTCTGGCGATCTTACATGCTTCACCGATGTATTCTACTGTAGATTTGTTACGGCTTTCTCCTGTCAGAATCAGGATTTCCTGCAGACCTGTCTCAGCGATCGCCGCCATCTCTTTTTCGATCTCTTCCGCATTTAACTGTGCACGGTTGATTTTGTTATGGCAATTAAAACCACAGTAAATGCAATAGTTCTCGCAATAATTTGCGATATAGATTGGTGTGAACATATAGACACTGTTACCAAAATGTTTTCTCGTCTCGATCTGCGCTGCCTGCGCTATTTCCTCCAGAAATGGCAGTGCTGCCGGTGACAATAACGCCTGAAAATCTTCCGGTGTGCGCTCTGCATGTGCCAGTGCACGTTTTACATCTTCTGCTGTATATGTATTATAATCATAAGCCTCCATGGCTGCCACGACCTGGTCGAGTATTTCTGATCCGATATCCTCCATGCCTGGAAGATAGGTCATGTGATCGATCCGGTTCTTCTTCTGGTCTTCCAGAATCTCCTCGCTTAAAATACTTTCATTAATATGTGTATCTTCATGATTTGTTCCCATTTGTCGTGCCTCCTAATCCTGCAGAAATCCGGTCAGCGGTGAAGATGCACTTGCACCACGCTCAATCGTTCTTCCAAGTCCGGAAAGGTACGCACTTCTGCCCGCTTCGATTGCTTTCTTAAATGCTTCCGCCATCGCCGGTACATCTCCCGCAGTCGCAATTGCTGTATTTGCCATAACTGCGGCTGCTCCCATCTCCATTGCCTCGCATGCCTGGGACGGACGTCCGATTCCGGCATCTACGATGATTGGCAGATCGATCTCATCGATCAGGATCTGAATAAAGTCTTTTGTGCTAAGCCCTTTATTTGATCCGATCGGTGCGCCAAGCGGCATGATACATGCTGCACCGGCATTTGCAAGATCTCTTGCAGCATTCAGATCTGGATACATGTACGGCATAACCACGAATCCTTCTTTTGCAAGAATTTCTGTAGCTTTGATCGTCTCATAATTATCCGGAAGGAGATATTTCGAATCTCTTACCACTTCCACCTTGACGAAATTGCCACATCCGACTTCTCTGGAAAGTCTGGCAATACGTACTGCTTCTTCTGCATTTCTGGCTCCTGATGTATTCGGAAGAAGTGTCACATCTTCCGGAATATAATCCAGAATATTTGCCAGACCGCCTTCATTTGCACGACGGAGTGCCAGTGTGATAATCTGTGCCCCTGCTTTTTCCACACATGCTTTCACCAGATCCAGTGAAAATTTTCCTGAACCTAATATAAAACGAGAAGTAAACTCTTTTCCTCCAAGTGTAAATGTATCTGTATTTTTTATTTCTTTTTTATCCATAATCAGGACCTTCTTTCCTATTATTTTCTGCTCATGCTTTTTTATTTATCTATCTTTTTTTGCGGCATGAATCTTATGTTTCTTACCTGTCTTCCTACACATCCTCTTCTCCAAGGATCAGACGTGTGATCATATTCGCCTCATGTGCTGCACAGATTGCAACTCTTGGTGCCATCAGGCCATTTCCATACGTTGGTGCCGTCTCGCGGTCTCCGCACAGGTAAAAGTTCTTCATTAACTTCTGTGTGCGAATCGTATTACTGCTTCCGTATCCGGCCATACCGGTTGCCGATACGAGTTTCTTTCCCGGGAAATATTCCAGTATTCCATTCACCAGCATTGCCTTCGCCTCTGGATTATCGAATGCTTCACATACAATAGGCTCGTCACGAAATAGTGTCTTAAGATTTTCTTCTGTGACTTTCACGCAGTCTGTATAGATATCCAGATACGGATTAATTTTTAACAGTAATGATTTTAACGCATCTGTTTTATACATTCCGATATGCTCCATAAAGTACTGCTGCCGGTTCAGGTTCGTAATATCTACTACATCAAAATCTATCAGATGGAGATGTCCGACTCCGATTCTGGCAAGTGCATATGCCACATTTGATCCTAATCCGCCAAGTCCGGCTATCGCAACCCTTCCTGCAGACAGATGCTTCTGCTTTTCCGGAGAATGTCTTTCATTAAGCGCAGCCATAATCTCTTCTTTACTAAGTACTTTTGCGTTCGCATTTTTCGTCATATTTTCTGATACGATTTCTCCCATGAATGTTAGCCTCCTCCTACAAATGTCACAACTTCCAGACGGTCGCCGTCTTTTAACATGGTATCGGAATAACTATATTTTGGAAGAATATCTCCGTTTAACTCTACAGCAATTCTTTTTACCTGATACTGATTCTGCTCCAGATATTCTGCAACAGTAGTATCCTCTGTCAGATTGATTTCTTTTCCATTTACGATAATCATGTATGTTCTCCTTTCCCGGATATATACAGCGAACTTGCCACTGACAACTTCTCTTGCATACTTTAGTATGAAAAAAGAGTTCACGAAGTAAATACACCCGTGGTGGTGCACCCCTTCATGAACTCTCGTTCACTCTCAACTTATCCGATATTCAATTGTTCCTGATTTCCGTCACATAGTAACAAAAAAGAGAGCTACCAACTAAATGCATCTCTCCTAAAATCTACGTTATACATTCCTACGTTGGCATTATCCAAATCAGGTATATGGGTCGAAGTTCTTAACTTCCTCTCAGCCTGGTACACAAGCTCCCCGTGTTTTATCTACATATTTAAGTATAAGAACTCATACACGAAATGTCAACTTATTTTTTATTCATTTCTGACTTTTTTCGAAACAACTATTTTTATTCATTCTATTTATTATCAAAAGTAATATTCCGTACCATATTTCTGTTAATCAGCTGTGTCCCTTTCTTTGTATCAACCTTTACCCACTGTATATCTGCGTCCATGAGCTTTCCTTTGATTGCTCCTACTTCGTTGAACAGACTTATCGTACATTCTTTTCCCATATACTGACCTAACATTGAACCATCCATATCTTCTTCCATCCTTTCTCCATTTACGATCGTGATTACATTATTTGCCGCCTGTACTGCCATCACTGTAACCATATTCAGGTTATTAATCGCTACCATCGTTGCAACATCCATGTAGTCCACCTCCATCTTTTTTTGCAGGTCTTGTTATCAGTATATCATACTTCCAGATGATAGAACGATTTTAATGCTCACACCCATTCCCGCTGCCGCCATCGCATATGTTGCCTGAATATCCATTGTCGAAAACTGTACATTCGGCTTAATCCCATGCTTATCCAGATAACGTGTTCCATCAATATCTAATCCTGGACATGTTACAATATAGGCTTCCGTCTCTGCAAATTTTGCCGAAAATATCTTTCTTTTTGCCAGCTTGTGTCCCTCTGGCAATAATGCAACCATCGGATCCTTGTACAAGGTACGATCAATACCGGCGGAACCTTCACCGGTACTTATAACGTACTTGGGAAAATGGTTCTGACGTTAGCCGGAAGTACGCTCCAGATTGCACTTCGCATAATCTTAACCTGGTTCTTCTTCCCTCATTTTGAGCTGACAGCCCCTGCCATTGCTACCGGTATCGGCTGGCTTATGGCCAATCTGCTCTGGCTTATCTGTCTGACCAGACTTCGTCGGCAATCTCTTTTACAAGCTTAAGCTTTGCCCACTGTTCTTCTTCTGTCAGCTTATTACCGATCTCGCAGGATGCAAATCCGCACTGCGGGCTTAAGTATAAGCGGTCAAGCGGAACATATTTTGCTGCTTCGTGGATTCTTGCGATTACTTTTTCTTTGTCTTCCAGTTCCGGTGTCTTGGTTGTTATAAGTCCAAGTACGACCTTCTTATCGCCGGATACCTTTGCAAGTGGTGCAAATCCGCCGGATCTCTTGTCGTCATATTCCAGATAATATGCATTTACATTTTCTTCTCCGAATAACAAATCCGCTACGGAATCATATGCTCCGGAACTGAAGAATGTAGAATGATAATTTCCACGGCATACATGTGTATTGATCACCAGATCTTCCGGTGCCTGTGCTACTACCTGGTTATTCAGTTCCAGAAGGAGTTTCTTGTAATCTTCCAGTCTCTGTCCTGTTCTTCCGGTCAGTGCAACTGCCATCTTCGCATCTACCATTCCGCCCCATACGCAGTCATCAAACTGAAGGTTACGGCAGCCTGCTGCATAGATTTCCTGCACGAATTCACCGTATGCCTTAATCACATCCTCGGCAAATGCTTCTTCCGATCCATAGATTTCTAATGTTGTATTCAGAAGCTGTGCCCCGGTAAAGTATGCATAGAACTGTCCCGGTGACGGGATAGTCTGTTTTGCGACAGTATTTTCATCTTCTAATGCTTTGATGAATTTGAAATGCTCTACGAAAGGATGATTCTTTACTGAAATCTTTCCCGTCATGTATGTATCATCAATCATTGCAGCTTCTGCGTCAAATGTTGTATTCCCCTCTACTGTCTTCTGATGCTCGATACCTTCAAATCCCCACATGAAATCCAGATGCCATGTCGATCTTCTGAATTCTCCGTCCGTGATCACATGATATCCAAGTTCCTTAATCTTTACCACCAGTTCCAGGATGCATTCATCTTCTACTGCGGTCAGTTTTTCCTGTGAGATTGTCCCTTCTTCGAAATTCTTTCTTGCGTCTTTTAATTTCTGTGGGCGTAAAAAACTTCCTACAAAGTCGTAACGAAATGGTGTGTTCATGATTATTTCCTCCTTGCCGGCAGAGACTTAGGTTTTCTGTCTTTTTTGTTGTCCCTGATGGCTTTCTTTTATATTTTTTATATTTTTCATATTCTTGATGATGTTCTCGATCGATGGATTTATTATAATTTGTTTTGATAAACTTGTATAATACAAAAAAATGTGTATTTGTCATAGTTTTAAACTATATCAAATATCCCTTTCAAATCATCAACCGACTATCTACAGAAGCTGCCACCGGCAATTTTTCTTACATATTTTGACATCTATATAGCCTGCCACCGCCACCCTTTCTTGTATACTTTGGCATAAAAATCTCAGATTTCACTTCTTTATTATATCACAATCATATATCCGCTATATTAATTATAGCTTTCACTTATCTTTATCACAGTTGTATAATTTATTCGGATGAAAAAATATGAAAGGAAGCGCTTTATTATGGAGGAAAAAACACTTTTTCCCAGAGAAGAAAAATCAGAAATCTTATTTAAGAAAATATCCGAAGATAAATGGGCATGTGAAAAACTGATGGAAACATTCTGCAGTTATTTATTCAGTAACGATGGGGTAGACCTTCCCGATTCTCCGTCATCTACAGAATTCGCACAGGCTCTTTTTAATTCTTATCGCAATCGGGATTTATCTGCGTTTCTGATGGCTATCTGTCAGAATACAGTCTTTGATCTTTTAAGAAATGCATTCCTGATTCCCTATCGGTTCAATGCGGACGGAAAACAGAATCCGATGATCATGACAGATGAAAACGGAATGTTACTTCCTGAATATAAGAGATCGATTCATGAACGGGAATACCGTCATTTCCATGAGGTATATACAGATCTCGGAGCTCCAAAGAATATTTTTCTGGCACAGGCATACCGCTACAGCCATTCTTATACATCCGACGATATGGAACCGGAACAAAACATTCTGGAAAAGAATAACGGTGTACTGTTGATCCGTGAATTACCGGATACCGTAAAATTAAAAGAAACCGAAGCAGAAGCTTATTCTGCTATTCTGGATATTGTCATAAAACTTCAGAAAGAGCTTCCTATGTCCTATGTATTCTATGGACAGGATTCTCTTGTTGAAGATAATACCCGTTATGATGAGATCGGAGTTTTCCTTCCGAATTCACATTTCTTAAAAAATCTGGAACGCCACGTTTCCAAAGCAGAGGCGATCATTTATGCAGACAACTAATTCTGACTTTATTGATATTATGGAAAAAAATCATATGGAGATTCCATGGCATGACTACGCCAATGATGACAGTAATGTGTTGATTGCAGAAGCCGGACTGATCGAGAAAGCTTCTGTCATCGGCCGTGTTGGGTTAATCATGCTCTCCTGTGGAACCGGTGCATGGCGTGTACGGACTTCCATGAACCGGCTTTCCAAAGAGCTTGGTGTAACCTGTACGGTAGACGTGGGATTGATGTCCATTGTATTTAACTGTTTCGATGGAAACGATTGTGTTTCCCAGTCGTTGAGTATTGCCAATACGGGAGTGAATACCTCCAAGCTTTACCGCATGGAACAGTTTGTAGATCATTTTCCGGAAGAAGAAGCACATATGACCGGTGAAGATATCCATAAACGACTGGATGAAATTGAAGAAATCCATGCTCTTTATTCACCTGCAAAGCTGGGGCTTGCCGCAGCTCTTGCCTGCTGCGGTTTTACTTTTTTACTCGGAGGCGGACCAGTTGAGATGGCTCTTGCTTTTATTGCCGCCGGGATTGGTAATCTGATCCGTACGAAACTGATCAAACACCATTACACACTGTTTTTGAATATAGCCGTCTCTGTTTCAGCAGCATGTTTTACCTATGCAGTCTTTCTGAAACTTGCGGAACTTGTCTTTCACATTCCGGAATTTCATGAAGCTGGTTATATCTGCTCAATGCTGTTCATCATCCCGGGATTTCCATTTATTACAAGCGGGATCGACCTTGCAAAGCTGGATCTGCGTTCGGGACTGGAGCGGCTTACTTATGCAATCATTATCGTTATGGTTGCCACTTTATTTGCATGGATCATGGCTTTACTTCTGCATCTGGAACCGGCCGATTTTACGGCACTGCATCTAAGTGCTGCTGCCCGTCTGATTTTCCGTGTGATTGCAAGCTTTTGCGGAGTATTCGGTTTCTCGATCATGTTCAACAGTTCTCATTCGATGGCGGCAACGGCTGCATTTATTGGTGCCATTGCCAATACACTCCGGCTTGAACTTGTTGATTTCACACATATGCCTCCGGCCGCCGCCGCATTTATCGGGGCTCTGACTGCCGGATTGCTTGCTTCTTTTATTAAAAAGAGTAATGGATATCCAAGAATCTCGCTTACCGTGCCTTCTATCGTGATCATGGTTCCGGGACTTTACCTGTACCGTGCGATTTATAATTTCGGGATTATGTCCCTGACGGATGCGGTTTCATGGTTTACTTCTGCGATTATGATTATTATGATGTTGCCGCTTGGACTGATATTTGCGAGAATTCTGACCGATCGTACGTTTCGGTATTGTACGTAAAATCTCTCATTTTAGATAGCTTCTTTCCACTCTGTCCGGCAAACCATAAACCAGTCAGCAGGAAATCTTAAATAAATCCGTAGTTTCTACAAAATCAGGCACCGGAAACGAGTTTTCATTTCGCCTCCGATGCCTGATTTTTTTACTTCTGCTCCTTATATTCCATCACAACATTAATAGTCTACGATAGAACTTGTACACATTTTTATTAATTATCTCTTACAGCATATGTGCTCTTAACTCTTCCGGTGTCATCTGAGACAACATAGCCGGTGCGATATCGAATACGCTTCTTGCTCCTGATTCACCTTTCTTAGAAAGTCTGTGTGCAGCACGTGCATAAGCTACCAGAACACTTCCTGTGAATTCCGGGTTGGAATCCAGTTTCAAAGAATATTCGATCACATGCTTGTTGCCTTCGCATCCTGTCTCACCGGTACGGATCACGAATCCACCGTGAGGCATCTTGCTGTGGTTTTCTTTTAATTCTTCTTCTGTGATAAATGTTACCGTTGTATCATATTCATCAAAGTAGTTCGGCATTGTCTTGATTGCCTCTTCAATGGCTGCTTTATCTGCTCCTTCTTCTGCTACTACATAACACTCTCTTAAATGTTTCTGTCTTGTTGTCAACTCCGGTTCGCTTCCGCTTCTTACCTGGTCAACCGCTGCTTCGATCGGTACCGTATACTGGATTCCGTTCTTCACACCTTCGATACGGCGGATTGCATCAGAGTGTCCCTGGCTGACCCCTTTTCCCCAGAATGTATAAGTGCTTCCCTGTACCAGGATAGACTCTGCATACAGACGATTCAGAGAGAACATTCCCGGATCCCAGCCTACTGAGATAATACTTACATTCTTTCCTTCTTTTGCTGCTTTATCTACATTTGCAAAATACTCAGGGATCTTAGCATGTGTATCAAAGCTGTCAATGGTATTGAATGATGCTGCTACCTTCGGTCCGATTACCGGAAGGTCTGTTGCTGATCCGCCGCAGAGGATCATTACATCGATCTCATCTTTCATAGCTTCCATATCATCAAAGTGCTTTACTTCTGCCCCTTCTGTCTGGATCTTTACACTTGCAGGATCTCTTCTTGTAAATACTGCTTTTAATTCCATATCATCATTACGCTTGATAGACTGCTCTACTCCGCGTCCGATGTTACCGTATCCAACGATACCAATTCTGATTTTTCCCATAATTCTACCTCTGTTTCTTATGATTTGCCGCCTTATTCGGTGGCCGTTTTTATTCACTGATATCAATCATTTCTACTGTTCCTTTACAGTTTTGCACTGTCTTTTCTGCCGCTGATATCTTTGTAAATTATATCATAGATCCTTTTCACGGCAATCTTTTTCTTTTGCAAATTTCTTTATTGATAATTTTTATGTTTCTACTCACAGAGCAGCTTCCGTTTTTCTTATCTTCTGCCTATCCCATCTCATTATAATGCGCATAGATTCCGCCCTGTTTTAACAGTTCTTCATGTGTTCCACGCTCTGCGATTCCATTATCTGCCACTACAAGGATCTCATCCGCATTGCGGATTGTTGATAATCGATGCGCGATCGTAATCGTTGTCCGGTTCTTTGCAAGCTCTTCCAGACTCTTCTGAATCCAGCGTTCGCTCTCATTATCCAGTGCACTTGTCGCCTCATCCAGAATCAGGATTGACGGATTCTTAAGAAATACTCTTGCAATCGAGATTCTCTGTTTCTGTCCGCCGGAAAGTCTTGTTCCACGTTCACCAACAAATGTATCATATCCGTCCGGCAGTTCCATAATAAAATCATGAATGTTCGCTTTCCTTGCTGCGTCTTCAATCTCTTCCATAGATGCTCCCGGCTTCCCATATGCGATATTCTCTTTAATACTTCCACAGAACAGATACACATCCTGCTGTACCAGTCCGATCTGATTACGCAGACTTTCCAGTGTCAGATCCCGGACATCTTTTCCGTCAATCATAACACGTCCGCCTGTTACATCATAGAATCTCGGAAGCAGAGAGCAGATCGTCGTCTTACCACTTCCCGAAGGTCCGACTAAAGCCACGGATTTTCCTGCCGGAATGTCGAATGTAACATTAGAAAGCACCGGTGTATCATCATCGCTATAATGAAACGATACATTTTCATAAGTCCGTTTACTTCATCTATTGATTCTGCGTCCGGTGCATTCACGATCTCCGGCTCGGTCTCTACCACATCCAGAAATCTGCGGAATCCGGACAGTCCTTTCTGCATCATCTCAGTAAGCTCGACCAGAATCTGTATCGGGCTGATAAAGATCCCAATATAGAGTGCGTACATCGCAAGATCCGCTGCCTCCATCTTCCCATGTGCGATCAGCCATCCTCCGAATACCAGCGTTACCAGATACATCATCCCCTGAAAGAACAGGTTGCCGCTCATAAAGCTTCCCATACATTTATAATTGGCATCCTTGGAACGCAGAAATCCCTGGTTGCTTTTTCGGAACTTCTCCCGTTCAATCTCTTCATTTGCAAAGGACTGTACAACACGGATCCCGGCCAGTGTATCCTGAAGACTCGAATTAACATCCCCGATCTTACGCCGGTTGTCCATGAATGTCGCCTGCATCTTCTTATTCTGCCCGTACGAGAAGAACAACATGAACACTACCAGAACCAGAAGCGGTATTGCCAGTCTCCAGTTGATCAGAAACAGGAATATGAACGAACCGATAATTTTGATCAGCGAAATAAATAAGTTCTCCGGTCCGTGATGTGCAAACTCTGAGATATCAAAAAGGTCCGATACCAGCTTGCTCATCATCTGCCCGGAATTATTCTGGTCATAATATGAAAATGACAATTTCTCATAATGGTCAAAAAGCTGCTGCCGCATGTCCCGTTCCATATTGGCGCCCATCATATGTCCCTGATAGCTGACATAATATTTACACAGCGCCTGTAAAATATAAATTACAAGAAGCCCCGCTCCGATTGGGAGAAGGGCCTGTAATATACGGTCTGCCGGTTCTGCGAACAAGGTCTTTGTAAGTGTCCGCAATATCTGCGGAAATGCAAGATCTACCAGACTTATAACCGCCGCACAGATCAGATCCAGAAAGAATACCGCCTTATACGGGGCATAATACCAGATGAATTTTTTCATTGTATGCATTGTATATTCCCTGCCTTTTCCTATAAACTCAATCCACTATATTATAGGATATCCGGAAGGAATTGGGAACCATTAAACTCATTTATAAGAAATTTTCTCTATCTCACCACACGCCAAGCATTTTCAGAAGCTCTGTATGCGGATGTGCCTGATCCTTCTGATATACGTCCACATAATTGAGTGCTGCTGCGCCATCCATAAATGCCGGGAAAAGAAAGCCGCACTCCGGTTCTCCGGGCTCATAGTCTCCACTCACCGGACAGATAGCGCAGATCAGATATTCGAACATCTCCTCGGATTCCCCCTGGCGGACATGATCTTTGCCCTTTGCCGGAATGTCATACCTGTCATGAAATACATAGACCGCATAATCTCCCATTGCCTGATATTGTTCCCCGACAATCTCATAAAAGGTCTCCATTAATGCATCATTTTTCAGTCCACACACACGCATTCCCATTAAAAGCTTCCACATACTGTCACCTTTCATCTTCTCACTGGAAAATGCATATTCTTTCAGATTCTGATTCGTATCTGCAAATGGGATTACTTTTGCTATCTGTAAATTTTTTTCTTTCTCATCTGGGCTCAATTTTAAAAATCCCGTGTTAAATGTCCCGTCTATATACCCATCCATGTCCAGATATCCTCCGGCGATTCTGGTCATAGATGTTCTCTTAACTGTCATTCTTCTGGTCAGTGCCAGCATGTCTTCTCTGTTAATCATTTTGTTTCTTTTCCTTTTACTTTCCGATTCATGACTGGATTATAGATTCCAACTTCTACATTCTGATGTGCTGCCAGTGCCTGAAATACCGGACTCTTTTCCAAAAAGAGCTTCTGATAGATCCCGTCGATCAATATCTGTACCTGCACACCCCTTTCTGCCGCCGTATACAATGCCGCAATGATCTTCGTACCACTGTCATCCGAACGCAGATCAAATGTGGATAACACAATACTTTTTTTCGCATTTCCGATCATACGGATTTCTTTTTATCAGCGGCAGAATGATATTCACCGCCAGAATCACAATCAGTATGAATCCTGTTATTTTTGCTAATATACCTATGTACTTTTTCATAACATTCCGGCTTTCCATGTTTTTCTTTTTTATCGATCAGTCATTTAATTCTACTCTTATCAGATCCTGATGCGGATTCGTCTTCGCAAGTCCTATCTCTGCCACCGTCACTTCCATCGGTATAAACAGTTCCTGCATCACCGAAAATGCTTCCTGCATCTGTTCTTTTGAAAGCTTCTTTCCCAGTGTGATATGCGGAAGCCACTGCATAGGCTGATAATACCGGCTCATTCTGACCTCCGGAATGTGCTTTACCATATCATGTACCTGTTCGATCATATCTTCCAGATACAGATTCAGAACCGGTGCCGCATACAATACATACGGCAATAACACTCCGACCGAGACCAGCTGGATCTGCCCTTTGGTCAGGGACCTCTCCAACTGTTCCATCACCTCTGTCAATTTTTTTTCCTCTCTTACCTCTACAGACATAATTGTCAGATGTGGTGGAACATGATTATCTGTCATAAACGTATTTCCCGTCTTTTGCGCAATTTTATTTATATAATTGGAAATTATTTTATTACTTTTGTCATCAAAATACACCGATATCAGATACATTTTATCTCCTGCATCACCGAAAAGGCTTCCTGCTTCTTACATCCAGCTCTTCAGCCAGCTTTCAATCTCCGCTTTACCTGCTCTGTTTAACAGTTTCTCTGATACGAATTCTGCCGATTTATCCACAGAACCTTCCAGTCTGGATACTGTTTTCCCAAATCCGCTTCCACCTGATGTGGCAAAAAGTGCGATCTTCTTTCCAGCGAAGTCATAGCTTTCCAGGAATGTGTTAATAATTGTCGGTGCAACATACCACCAGATTGGAAACCCGATAATTACGTTATCATACTGCTCCATATTCTCTACCGTTCCTGTAGTAGCAGGTCTGGAAGACGGATCGTTCATCTCAACCGTACTTCTTGCTTTTTTATCCATCCAGTTCAGATCTGCATTTGTATATGGTACTTCTGGTTTGATCTCGAACAGATCTGCTCCTGCTGCCTCTGCCACCTTCTTTGCTACACCTTCTGTTGTTCCGCTTGCACTAAAATATGCTACTAATGTTTTCATGATTTCTATCTCCTTTCAAATATTTTCATTACTTCAACATCTTTTTCACTGCCGTATACGTCAGTTCATATACCGAATTATAAGTATAATCAACTCCTGCTTCTTTCATCGCTTTCTTCTGTTTCTCCGTCACCACGGTATACGGATAAATTCCAAACATAAACGGAAAAAATGCATAGACAAATTCCTGTCTCTTTTCAATATCCATATCCGGTCTGAATTTTGCAAGAATTCCCATTACAGCTCTCAGTGAATTTCCATAAGATACTTTGAATTCTATCAACATCTCAATACGGCTGTTTTCCTCCAGATCATAATGATTCATGGAAAGTATCTTCAGAAGTTGATGACGCTGATCCAAAGATTTTGCAATCGCCGATGCAATCTGCTCATCGTCCATGCTTTCATGTTCTTCAACAATCTTATGTAGATCCAGAATCCACGCATCGTATTCTCTTTTTAACAATGCAAGAAAGATTTCCTCTTTCGTCTCAAAATAATTATATATCGATGTTCTGGAAAAAGAGGTGACATTTCCGATTTCCTTTATCGTAATATCTTTAAAATTCATCGTCTGATACAGCATTTCGCATGCATTGATGATCTCTTCTTTTCTCGCATTCGTTCTTTCTTCTGATCTCGCCGGCATGAAACTTCCATCCTTTCGCTTTCTGACATACTGTCATGATAGCACAATCTGCCAGGGATGAAAACCTCTAATTCATCTTTGCACAGTCTCCCACTTTTTCTCCCGTCACAAAATATTCATATGTCGGAAATTCAAAAAGTACCGGTTTGAATGTATGATAATCAATCTTACCTGATTCTGATTTGTCTTCTTTATTTCCGCTTATCACTCCCATACGGTCAGTTTCTTTTAGCCATGCTTCGTCTACGATATTTACTGATAATTTCTTACTCTCGATAATTTCCTGATTAATGTAGTGTGCATGTACCAGCGACACCATCAGATGACTATACGCCATAGTTCCTGCATGTGCCACCAGTGTCCATGTCGGTTTATCATTTACTATTGCTCCTACTACAATTACCGGTGCCGGATATAATGCCAGCTGTGCTCCAATATTTTTCTTCATAATCAATTCTCTCTTCTTTCCTTCCTATATACTGGCTGATCACTACCGCACCACCGGAAGCAAGTGCTGTAAACGAATTGATGAATATAGTATTAAATGAGTTTACAAGTGATACTCCGGATACCTCAGCCTCCCCTACAAAACCAATCACAAATACATCTGCGATTCCGACCAGTGCCATCAATAACTGTTCTAAAAACAGCGGTACAATCAGATTCTTCAAATCTTTATTCGAAAACATAATGAAAACCACTCACCCTCATTTTATAATAGATATTAATTTTTTCAGCTTATTATTGAAGCTATTTTTTCTTAATATAGTTTACGTCGTATATTTTAAAATGTAAAATGCCTATGCTCGATAGTAAGATATAGTTAGAATATATATCTTACCTCCAATACCTAAAGTTTTCTTTTGAAAAACAACTTTGGAAAATAACTTTCATTAATTTGTAACCTTTCTATGTTTTCATTTGTATTATAAGTGAAAGGCCTTAAGAAACGAACGTCTGATGCCCCACTCAGTCGCCAGAACATTTGTAAGGAGATGCTTATGGCAGGTCTTACGGCAACAGGTTCTGTAGATACAACACAAAAAAAGGAGTACTCATGAAACCAGCAACACAAGTTTTAATCGAACGATATCAAAAGCATCTGTATGCGATTGCATTTAACATATGCAGAAACCAACAAGATGCAGAAGATGTCGTTCAGGATACATTTATTCAGTATCACACATATAAAAAAGAGTTTGATACAGAAGAACATATCCGTGCCTGGCTGATCCGGGTTGCAATCAATAAAGCAAAGAATATCACCCGCTCATTCTGGCACAGAAATAAATGCAACTTAGAAGAATATATGGAAACATTAACCTTCGAAACACCGGAATCAGAAACTCTGTTTGACACAGTGATGAAACTTCCCGAAAAATACCGGATTGTCCTGCATCTCTTTTACTATGAGGATTATACAACACAAGAGATCAGTGATATCCTGCATCTTTCTGTCAACAATGTAAAGACCCGGCTTTCCCGCGGACGTGCTCTTCTCAAAGAAACCTTAAAGGAGGAATGGAACGATGACGAATAAAGAAAAATACAAGCAGACTTTTGATACACTTTCCGCCTCCGTCAATTTTTCCCTGGAGGTAGACAAAATGAGTATCTTAAATAGGAAGCACAAATTAAAAACATTAGCAGCCGCAGTTGCCGCATGCCTGATCGTAACAGTCGGAACCGGAACAGCCTACGCATCCGATCTTGGCGGAATTCAACGTAAAGTCCAGCTCTGGATCCACGGAGATCAGACAACTGCTACTTTAACAATCAATTCTGACGGTTCTTATACCGGAACTTATGCAGATAAAGACGGAAAAAATAAAGAATTTGGCGGAGGCGGCATTGCATTTAACCAGGATGGCTCCGAACGCAGCCTTACACAAGAAGAAATTATGGAAGAACTAAATGCTCCGGATATAGAATATGAAAAAGATGGTTCCGTCATCCTGTATTACAAAAATCAGTCCATCGATATCACACACAAATTCAACAAAGATAATATCTGCTATGTGAAACTGGTTGATGGTGATGACTCTTTATATGTCACAGTGAAATATAACAATGGATATGCTTCATCTCCAAATAAATATATTTCTCCATGGGAGTTCAATTAGCTTGCTCTTCCAACTGAAATACTTTATATTAATATACGGATGGCTCTCTTGCTGTCCGTATATTTTTATACAAAAATATGCAAGCGAGGCTGTCATTGACAGGTTCTCTGTATCCATTATCTATCTAGAAAGGATTTTGCACAATTATGAATGACCATACACATACCGATAAAACTTTACAAGGCAATAACAAGATTGAATCTGCCATTGCAGCTCTTCAACAGGAACCATCTCAGGAAATGCTTGCTCATACTCTAACTGTCATCCGCCGGCGTATGAATGAACACGGCGAACTGATTATCGCAATTGATCCTTCTTCCGCTGCTTCCGGCCTCCAGGTACAGGCAATCCAGACCGATGATGGCCGCAAATGGTGGGCGGCATTTACCAGCTTCGATGAAGAACTCAAAGGTTCCGGAAGCGTAATGTCTACATTTCTTACTGATATGAAACAGTTATTTAATTCTGCCATTACAGCTGATAACATTCAGGGTATCATCATCAATCCTTGGAACCGGACGATTATGTTGGATAAAGCACTGTTGAGAATTATTTTAGGGGAGATTTCTATTTAATTAATTATCGCGGCCTCTCAGTCCATGAGAAAAACTTGGTGCTCTGTTTGCTACTAAGATTCCGTGATGTAAGAAAATCTAAGGATGTCCAAATCTCCTAAAAGCAAAGGCATTCCACTCATAACTCGCTTCGCTCAAACAATTCGTTCCATGCCTTTAACGGAGATTTGAACACCCTAAGTTTTTCTAAACATCACTCCATATACGCGACAAACAGAGCACCAAGTCTTTCTCATGTCGTGCTTGGCCAATGATAATGAATTCAATAGAGGGTTGTAACCTTTGTGTGCAGCCGGAAAGTTGAGGTGGAAGCCTTGATTTTCCGGATTTTTTGTACACTTTCGGTATCACGCCGGTTACGCTTCCACTATTGAATCATTACAGTATGCGATAACGTAAGGAAGAAAAGGAAGAGAGTCCAGCTGCGTGCATATGAGATCATGGTTAGTATTTCTTAAGCATCAAAATTGGCCGTTAGCAGTCAAAAAATCATTGTCTGAGCTTGCGAGTTATGTTTTTTTGACTGCTGCTTTTAGGACAATTTTTATGCTTTAGAAATACTCCATGATTGAATCAGCACGCAGCGGGACTCTCTTCCTTTTCTTCCGGCCGGGTATCAACCGCTTAATGCATTAAATAGAAAATTGCCCCTGTGGTTTCCACGAAAAAGATGGTATAATTGACATACGAATATACGCACACGGAGGAAGTATGCATGAGTGAATTTGTGACTTTGAAAGATGTTAAGAAGATATATCAGATGGGCGAAGTTGAGATCATGGCGGCCGCAGGAATTGATTTTGAGATTAAAAAGGGAGAATTTGCAGTTGTTGTTGGTCCGAGTGGAGCCGGGAAAACCACAGTTCTTAATATTCTTGGCGGCATGGATACGGCATCTGAGGGGCAGGTGCTGGTAGATGGGCAGGATATTGCTACGTATTCAACGAAGCAGCTGACTGCATATAGAAGAGACGATATCGGATTCGTGTTCCAGTTTTATAATCTGATACCGAATCTGACAGCACTGGAGAATGTGGAGCTTGCACTCCAGATATGTAAGAATCCGATGGATGCAAAAGAGGTATTGGAAGAAGTAGGACTTGGAGACCGTCTGGATAATTTTCCTGCTCAGTTATCAGGAGGAGAACAGCAGAGAGTGTCGATTGCAAGGGCACTTGCGAAGAATCCGAAATTATTACTCTGTGATGAACCAACGGGAGCGCTTGATTACAATACAGGCAAATCCATTTTGAAATTACTTCAGGATACATGCCGGAACAATGGTATGACAGTTATACTGATCACACATAACTCGGCAATAGCACCGATGGCAGACCGGGTGATCAAGATCAAGAACGGACGGGTTGATAAGATCATCGAAAATCCGCAGCCGGTTCCGGTTGAGACCATAGAATGGTAAGACAAAGAGGTGAGGATAACAGATGGCAAGAAAGATAACACGAAAGAATTTTTACATGGAGATCCGACGGAATTTTGGCCGTTTTATTTCAATTCTTTTTATTGTTGCTTTGGGTGTTGCGTTCTTTTCTGGAATCCGGGCATCGGAACCATCTATGAGAATTACGGGAGATGCGTATTTTGATGAATCGGATCTGATGGACATTAAGGCTGTCAGTACGCTTGGAATTACGAAAGAGGATGTAAGTGCGGTCGGAAACGTAAAGGGAGTGGGAAAGGCTGAAGGTGCCTACAGTGCAGATTTCCTGAATATAAAGAATAAGAAACAATATGTACTTCATGTGATGTCAGCGATGGAGGATATGAATAAGATCACGGTAAGGGAAGGACGTATGCCGGAAAAAGCAGGGGAATGTCTGGTTGATGACCAGATGAATTATAAAATCGGCGAGACGATAAAATTAAAGTCCGGAACAGATGACAAGGTGACAGATACATTGAAGACGGACGAATTAAAAGTAGTCGGAAAAGGAAATTCCCCATACTACATTTCACTGAGCCGAGGAAGCACAACCATTGGAACCGGTACGATAAGCGGATTCGTAGTGGTTCCGGAGAAAACCTTTGATCTGGATGTGTATACGGAAATGTACGTACAGGTGGCAGGTGCAAAAGATCTGACTGCTTATACGAAGGCATATAAAGAGAAAGTAAAGACCGTCCAAAAGAGAATCGAAGCAATCACAGAAGAAAGAGGAAAGATCCGGAAGTCGGAACTTGAAGATAAGGCAAATGAAAAACTTGCGAAAGCGCAGAAAAAGCTGGATGATGGCAAAGCGGAATCGAAGCAGAAGCTTGAGGATGCCAAAAAGCAGATTACCGATGGAGAGACGCAGGTTTCGCAGGCAAAAGAAAAGATCGCGAGTGGAAAGTCGCAGATTGCAGCAGCAAAGCAGACGATAGATACAAAACAAAAAGAATTGGATCAGGCGAAAAAGACGTATCAAAATGGACTGAAAGAGCTTTCCCAGGGAAAGAAACAGTACGAACAAGGAAAAGCTGCGTATGATTCCCAGTATGCAGAAGCGCAGGCAAAGATTCAGGCAGGAGAGGAAGGCCTGGTTACATACAGAGCCGAACTGGATAAAGGCTGGGCGGGATATCAGACTCTTCTGAATACGATTGAGGCACTAAAAGCACAGGCAGCAGGCGGTTCGGGACAGAATCCGGATCAGGAGAATCCCAACCAGGATCAGGAGAATCCCAACCAGGATCAGGAATTATTACAGAAGATCCAGGTAATGGAGCTGCAGGCGCAGGAGACCAAGAAGACACTGGATGCAAAAGAACAGGATTATCAGACCCAGAAGGCCGGACTTGATGCAGCAAAGCAAAAGCTCGCAAGTGGGAAAGCCGAGCTTGACCAGGCAAAAGCGAAGCTGGACGCCAGTGAAGCAAAGCTTACCAGTGCAGCCGCAAGTATAGAATCCGGACAGAAACAATTAGATGCCGGTAAAGCAGAGTTGAAAGCACAGGAACAGACATTGCAAAATGGCGAGACAGAAATTGCTCAAAATGAAGCCAAACTTGCCGATGCGAGAAAAGAATATGAGGACGGAAAAGAGACGTCTGAGGAAGAAATCGCAAAAGGTGAGAAAAAGCTTGCTGATGCAAAAGAACAGATTAAGAAGATAAAAAATCCAAAATGGTATGTATACAATAGAAGTACACTGGTAGAATATGATGGATTTGGGGAAAATGCAAACCGTATGCGTGCAATCGGAAAAGTATTTCCTGTGATGTTCTTCTTAGTTGCAGCTCTGATCAGTCTGACCGGTATGACCCGTATGGTGGAAGAGCAGAGAATTGAGATCGGTACAATGAAAGCACTGGGATACGGTAATTTTTCTATTGCTTCCAAGTATCTGGGATACGCGTTTCTTGCAACAGCGGGAGGAAGTATTCTGGGAGTGCTGACAGGAGAAAAGATCTTGCCGTATATTATCATTTATGCATATGAGATTATGTATCCGCATATTCCGAAGATTTATGTACCATATCATATGAGTTATGCGGTGATGGCATCGGCCGCTTCGATCGTGTGTACCATGGGAGCGACACTTGCATCCTGCTATAAAGAACTGGCTGCAGAACCGGCTGTGCTGATGCGTCCGCCGGCACCAAAAAAGGGAAGAAGAGTGTTCCTGGAAAGAATCGGATTTATCTGGAAACGAATGAATTTCACATGGAAATCAACAATCCGAAACCTGATGCGTTATAAAAAACGTTTCTTTATGACGATATTCGGAATTGGCGGCTGTATGGCACTGATGCTGGTTGGATATGGAGTAAAGGATTCGGTATATGAGATCGCAGATATTCAGTACGATGAGATCCAACTGTATGACGGGCACATTTTCTACAAGGATGATGTAACAAAGACAGAGAAAGAAGAGTTGAAGGAATATCTGAAAGAAGATACGGATATTCAGACTTATATGGATGCGAGGATGCAGAGCGTGACGGCATCAAAGGAAAATAAAAAACGCAGCGTTTATCAGTGCGTACTTGGCAATCCGGATATTGTCGGAAAATATGAAGATTTCCATGACAGGAAGACGAAAGAATCATACAAACTTACAGACAATGGTGCAATTGTCAGTGAGAAGACGGCAAAACTTCTGAATGTAAAAGAAGGAGATACGATAAATCTTAAGGACGGTATGGCAAAAGGTGTCACAGTAAAAATTGCGCATATCTGTGAGAACTATATGGGACATTACATATATTTTACGCCGCAGTATTATAAGAAAGTATATGGAAAGACAGCAGAATATAACTGTATCATGTTCCGGGCAAAGGATGGATATTCAGAAGAGCAGGTGAAAAAAGCCGGAGAAAAAATCCTTGCGAAAGATCAGGTACTGACAATCTCTTATCTGCATGATATTAAGGATCAGCTGGATGATATGCTTGCCAGCCTGAATCTGGTGATCATAGTCCTGATCGTTTCGGCGGGAATGCTTGCATTCGTAGTACTTTATAATCTGAACAGTATTAACATTACAGAGCGTCAGAGAGAGCTTGCAACTTTGAAAGTGCTTGGCTTCTATGATGTGGAAGTAGCGGAATATGTATTCCGGGAAAATATCCTGCTGACGCTAATTGGAGCTTTCGTAGGTGTGATATTCGGTAAAGTCCTGCACCTGTTCGTAATTCAGACGGTGGAAGTGGATGCGGCGATGTTTGGACGAAGCATTTATCTTCCGAGTTATATCTACAGCTTTTTATTTACGATAGGATTTTCATTATTCGTAAACTGGGTAATGTATTTCAAGTTAAAGAAAATTGACATGGTAGAATCATTGAAAAGCATAGAGTAGCCGGAAAAATGGTACGGCACATATAATATTAATATAAGGATATTCGGCGAAAATATCATAAAAATATCAAAGTTTATAAATGGTTTATAAATTTCATAGAATTGTTAGCACTCTTTTTAAAAGAGTGCTAATTTTCTATTGACTTTTAAAATATGCAGTATTATCATATCTGTTAGATGAAAAATGTAACAAAAAGATGTGGGCCAGTCGGCAATACGGCATCTTTTGTCACTAATATGATAGAAATATAAAAGTAGAAATAGGAGTGATTTACAATGGCAGCAAAGAAAGGTAGTTTGTCAATCAGCAGTGAAAACATTTTCCCGATCATTAAAAAATGGGTATATTCCGATCACGATATTTTCGCACGTGAGTTGGTTTCCAATGGATGTGATGCGATCACAAAACTGAAGAAGCTGGATATGATGGGTGAATACCAGTTACCGGATGATTACAAACCGGCGATCAAAGTTGAGGTTAATCCAGAAGAAAAAACTCTGAAATTTACAGATAACGGTCTTGGAATGACAGCCGATGAGGTAGAAGAATATATTACACAGATTGCATTTTCAGGAGCTACACAGTTCCTTGAAAAATATAAAGATAAGACAACAGAAGATGATATGATCGGACATTTCGGTCTTGGATTCTATTCTGCATTTATGGTAGCAGATGAGGTGCATATCGATACACTCTCTTACAAAGAAGGCGCAAAACCGGTACACTGGGTAAGCAACGGCGGAACTGAGTATGAGATGGAAGAAGGCGACAAACAGGAAGTCGGATCTACAATGACCCTGTATCTGAATGAGGACAGCCTGGAGTTCGCTAATGAATACAGAATGAGAGAAGTTCTGGAGAAATATTGTTCATTTATGCCGGTAGAAATCTTCCTTTCCAAGGCAAATGCAGAGCCTGAATATGAGACGATCGACGAAGCAGATCTGAAAGATGATGATGAAGTAATCGAGCATATTCACGAAGATGCCAAGATGGAAGAAAAAGAGAATGAAAACGGCGAGAAAGAAATGGTAGAGACAGAACCTGCCAAAGAAAAAGTAAAGATCAAAAAACGTCCGGTTTCATTAAGTGATATCCACCCACTGTGGACAAAGCATCCGAATGAATGCAGTGATGAAGATTATCTGAACTTCTACCGCAAAGTATTCATGGATTACAAAGAGCCACTGTTCTGGATCCACCTGAATATGGATTATCCATTTAATTTAAAAGGAATTTTGTACTTCCCAAGAATCAACACAGAGTATGATTCTATTGAAGGAACAATTAAGTTATACAACAACCAGGTATTTATCGCGGACAATATCAAAGAAGTCATTCCGGAATATCTGATGGTATTAAAGGGAGTCATCGATTGTCCGGATCTGCCGCTTAACGTATCACGTAGCGCATTACAGAATGACGGATTTGTGAATAAGATCTCTGAATACATTTCCAAGAAGGTTGCAGACAAGCTTTCCGGAATGTGCAAGACAAAGAGAGAAGACTATGAGAAATACTGGGATAACATCAGTCCGTTCATCAAGTTCGGATGCCTGAAAGATGAAAAGTTCTGTGACAAGATGAAAGACGCGGTTCTGTTCAAGAATCTGGATCATAAGTATCTGACACTGAAAGACTGTATCGAGGCAAATGGTGGAACCGTAGAAGATCCGAATGCCAAGACAGAGGACAACAAAGCAGATGATCAGAACACAGAGAAGAAAGAAGAAGACAAGACGATCATCTACTATGTAACCGATGAGATCCAGCAGAGCCAGTACATCAACATGTTCCGGGAGCAGGGCATGAACGCCGTTATCCTGAAACACAACATCGATTCCGCTTTTATCACCCATATCGAGCGTGAGAAAGAGAAAGAAAACGTTCATTTCCAGAGAATCGATGCCGACGTAACGAACGATTTCAAGGAAGAGGTTTCCGCAGACGAGCTGAAAGAGGAAACCGATGCACTGACTGAGCTCTTCCGCAAGGCTCTGGGCAAAGATAAGCTGGAAGTCAAGGTAGAGAAGCTGAAAAATGAGAATATCTCCTCCATGGTAACTCTGTCCGAGGAGAGCCGCAGAATGCAGGATATGATGAAGATGTACGGCATGGCAGGCATGGATCCCTCCATGTTCGGCACCACCGAGACCCTGGTTCTGAATGCCAACAACAAGCTGGTTCAGTACATCTTTGAGCACAAAGATTCTGAGAACGTTCCGATGTTCTGTGAACAGCTCTACGATCTGGCTCTCTTAAGCCACAAACCGCTGAATCCGGATGAGATGACCAAGTTTATCACCAGAAGCAACGAGATCCTGATGCTTCTTGCCAAATAAGCGTTAAGAAAAATAAGACCGGGATTCCCCCAAAAAGGAGTCCCGGATTTTTTTGTCTCCGCTCTTTTCTTTTGAAAGCAGGTCTGGTATACTAAAGTGACGTTATTTCTAGGAGGATCTTATCCATGATGGAAAAACTCGCCCCTTATCGGGTATTCACTTCCAGTTCCCTGAAGCTCATCGCCGTCATCACCATGCTGATCGACCATTTCGGGGCCACGGTCATGAGCCAAGCGATCTTAAAACTTCCCGCCGTCAAAGCGGACGCGGACCTTTACCACAACATGCTCATACTCTACCGGCTGATCCGCTATATCGGCCGCGTTGCCTTTCCCATCTACTGCTTTCTTCTGGTGGAAGGCTTTATCCATACCCACAGCAAGCTGAAATACCTGCTACGGCTCGGAATCTTCGTCCTGATCTCTGAGATTCCCTTTGATTACGCGATCTACAACCACTGGTTTTACCCCGACAAACAGAACGTGTTCTTCACGCTGTTTTTC
>ERZ825324.1865-NODE-1865-length-23952-cov-3.664393_pt1 | contig 23952 bp, 26 predicted proteins | sample MGYA00519859_ERZ825324 | MGnify/ENA primary metagenome ERZ825324 (study PRJEB31778, sample SAMEA3449198) | human gut metagenome | biome: human gut; feature: human-associated habitat; material: faeces | place: United Kingdom | collected 2010/2012 ... | reverse complement strand
TGGTGACGGGCACCTCGGCCGTAGGTATGAGATAGAGATTGTCCTCGCCCACGTAGTACATCTGCCCCTCCTTGTCGGGAAGCTGTCCCGTGCCGTAGCCCGAAGCCTCGTTGACCACGTAAGGGGGCTGCACTTCAAGGTAGCCTGCTTCCGAGGCCTGGTCGAGGAAAAACTGTATGAGAGCTCTCTGCAGCTTGGCGCCTTTGCCCTTGTAGACGGGGAATCCGGCTCCGGTGATCTTCACTCCGAGGTCGAAGTCGATCAGGTCGTATTTTTTTGCCAGATCCCAGTGGGGAAGCGCGTCAGCGGGAAGGTCGGGCATGGGGCCTCCGGTCTTCTCGACCACATTGTCCTCGGCGGTCAGACCCTTGGGGACAGCCGGACAGGGCAGATTGGGCACTGTCAGCAATATGTCGCGCATGCGGCGTTCGGTGTCGGCCAGACTGTCGGCCACATCCTTCTGCTGTGCCTTGAGATCGGCCACCTGTCGCTTTGCCTCCTCGGCCTCATCCTTTTTGCCCTGCTTCATGAGTGCGCCGATCGAAGCGGCGAGCTTGTTGAGTTCTGCGGCGCGTGTATCGTTCGACAGCTGGAGCTGACGGCGCTGCGCGTCGAGCTTCATTATTTCGTCGATCGGGCCGCGTCCGTCGAAGCCTTTGATGGCCAGACACTCCACCACCTGATCGGGATTCTCTCTGATCTGCTGTAAGGTAAGCATATGTTTTCAATCGTAATCGGGTTAATTCTTATGCGAGCAGTTCCTTGACCTTTGCGGAGATCGCGCGGCCGTCGGCACGTCCGGCGAGGGCCTTCGAGGCCACGCCCATCACCTTGCCCATCTCCTTGGCAGAGGTGGCTCCGGTCTGCTCAATGATCTTTTTCAGTTCGGCGGTCAGTTCCTCTTCGGAAAGCTGCTTCGGGAGATACTCCTCGATGACTGCTGCCTCGGCAAGCTCATTGGCGGCAAGCTCCGGACGATTCTGCTGGGAGTAGATCTCGGCCGTCTCGCGGCGCTGTTTCACCATCTTCGTCATTATCCTGACAGCCATATCGTCGGTCAGAGTGCCGTCGGCTCCTTTTGCCGTCCGGGCCTCAAGAAATTCCTTCTTTATGCCCCGCAGAGTCTCCAGTCTGACGTGATCGCGGGCCAGCATCGCGCCCTTGATATCGGCGCTTATGCGTTCAAACATGTCCATAGTCTTGGTTTTGTCGGTTTTTATGCGCGCAAAGTTACGAAATTCGCCCCAAAGTTCATAGATAAAAATGACAATCTCCGCAGCCTCCTGACGCCGCCGCCAACTATATCAAAAGATTGCCAGCCGACAAGCTTAATGAGGTTCTGGCGATAATTGGGAAGTTATACTAAAAAACGCCAACTTGTTTACTTATAAATAAAAACATTTTTCGTAACTTTGCGGTTGTTAAGATAGGGAGACAATACAGATATGAGTGAAGCAGAACTTATACAGCTCAACAAAGACCATAACTGCACCCTTTACACTATTCAGTTCATTACTGAGGACAAGGGTGAGTATCTTCGTTTCTATAATCGTTTCAAGGACGACGCTACTTATAATGAAGATTTGGCCCGTATAGCCAAGTTCGTTGAAAGCATCGCTGATCTTGGTGCGTTGGAGCGTTTCTTCCGACCGGAAGGTAAGATGAGTGATCGTGTATGTGCGCTCCCGGTTGTAAAATCAAAGTTGCGCCTGTATTGTCTTCGACTTTCAGATAGCATCCTTATCCTCGGCAATGGTGGAGTCAAGAAAACGCGTACATATGATGAAGATGATGAGCTGCGCGGATTTGTAGTCACCCTGCAAAACTTTGACAAGCTTATCAAAGAATGTGTGAAGGACGGAACTATTAGCATTACCGAGAATGAAATTGAAACCGACAAAACATTTGATGTATGAAGACATCCTTTGATGAATACAATCGTATAGTGTCATCTATACCCGAACATATCCATAACGAGGTGGACATGGAAATGGCTGTATCCAATAGAATTTATGACCTTATGACCCAAAAAGGGTTGTCAAAGGCTGAGTTTGCCCGCTCTATTGGTAAGCGTCCGTGTGAAATAACCAAGTGGCTGAGTGGACAGCATAATTTCACACTCTCCACTCTCACTATGCTGTCCTCATTCTTCGGCCAGCCGATAATAACCGTTAGATGATTGCAATGGCTGATTTTGGGTATAAAGAACTGATAGAACTGAAACAGATTAAAGGGAAACACGGAGAAAACGGTATATAAGACTTCCACGGCAAATCGGATGACGCCGCCGCCATCACACAACAAACCCCTCCATGGCCTCACGGAAGGGTTTGCTGATATACGGTCACTTGCTGACAACCACTATCACAGGATTGGCATCGTCGGGCATATCCTGCAGCGACGCCGGGAGCTCGGCGTCGGGATGCTCTTCGGTCCACTTGATTATATCCTCGATCTTCAGGAAGCCGATCAGGTCGCCGTCGGAAGTGGTGAGCACCGGATTGAACGGCATGAAGCCCTCGATGTCGTCGACAAATCCCCTGGAGGCGTCAGTGGCCACCGTCTTGCCTGTGGATTTGTCGTAATATCCCATATATGGCTCATGATCGCCGTTCATCCATCCGACGCTTGCCCCGAATACGATCTTGTCAGGCGTCTCAAGCACCTCGCATAGCATCAGATTGTCTTTCTGAATCCCGTCAATGTTCATTGTGCGGTAGTCGACACCCTTCTCGCCGGTATTGAACACGTAGGCTTTTTCCATTCCCGAGGGAGTGACGGTGTAGAGCGTGTCGACATACGAAGGCTTGAACCTCACGTCGCGGCCGCAGAACCACATCTGACGGCTCATACCCATAGCCTCATATGTGCTTTTGTCGCCCACCCTGTACTGCATGAAGACCGTCTGACTGTTGAGCATCACACCATGCACTGCACTCATCGACACATTATGCCAGGTTCGCGAAGACGGCAGCTGGGGCATGGGGTAGACAGTAATCGTATCGGCCGGCGAATTCAGGCCGCTGCGCATGAGCTGCATACCGAATGAGTTGTCATAGACAAGCGATGATACCGTCAGCACAGTAGTATCCGTCACAGCAGAACCCCAGCGGGAGAAAGCTCCCGGACGTATCACGCCGAGATACTGCCCGTCGAGCGAATATTTCTGTGCCTTTGCTCCGTCGGTGACGTAGGAGTAAAAATACAGCACGTCGGGATTGCCGACGGTCATCGTCGGCACCGGACTCGACCAGGCCTGAGGATCCTGACCGGCATGGCCGATGGAAGCGATGAAACCGCCGTCGGAGAGTCTGAAGGCCTTGCAGTTCTGTGCCGCCAGCCCCCATGGATCCATGCCTACGACAAACAACGCTCCGTTCTCGGCCCGCAGTATGTACTGGTTGCCGATAAGCGAACTGTCGTTGGTCTCCAACGGTATGTAAGAGATTTTCGAGCCAAGATCGCTCACTTTGAGATCGACGGGCGAAGCCAAAGCTCCGGCCACATCCACTACGGGAAGCTCGCCGTCACCGGCAGTCTTCACACCCTGACAGCCGCAGAGCAATGCGACTGCCGAAATAGAAGCAATAATTTTTCGCATGATTGATTTAGTTGATGATTTACAGCGGCAAATTTAATAATTTAATCACAAACTCAATCATGCCGGAGGCATTTTCTCAGCCAGGTGGCGAGTTCCACTATGACTGCGTCATGACACGGCATCCGGTCGCGGCGGAATCCCCAGCCATGACCGCCCGAGGGATAGATGTGCATCGATGCATCGACCCCCTCGCGGCGCAGAGCCAGGAAATAGTTGATGGAATTGAGCGGCGACACGGCCGGATCGTCGGCGCTGAGGGCTATGAATGCGGGAGGCGTGGAGGGAGTGACCTGCTGCTCGGCGGAGTAGCGGGCACGCATCTCGGGCGTGTCGTTCTTGCCGAGAAACTGCACGGCGCTACCCTCGTGGGTGATGCCCCGCGTGAGAGTCACCACCGGGTAGAAGAGTATCTGGAATGCCGGGCGGCAGCCTTCTGAGGGATGGGTGGCAACGGCGGAGGCAAGATGTCCCCCGGCCGAGAAGCCCATGATGCCGATGCTGTCGGGATTGACATGCCACTCTCCGGCATTCTCTGCCAGCACGCGGTAGGCAGCGGCCACATCGCCAAGCGGACGGCGCATGTCGCCCTCCGGAAGCTTATAGTCGAGCACGGCATAGGTGACGCCCAGACTGTTGAAGAACGGCGCCCAGTCGTAGCCCTCATGATCGGCAGCGACCTTTGAATAGCCTCCGCCGGGAAGGGCAAGCACCGTCAGCCCCGTGGGCTTTGAGGGCACGTACACGCGCATGGCCGGCGACTCAACCTCTACGACCCTGCCCTGGGCGAATGTGGTGACCGAGGCGAGCGACAGCGCGCTGAGCGCGGCAGCCACCCCCTTGCGGATACCCGCAGGCGCCGAAACGCGCCTGCCGCCGCGGCCCGACATATGGTCGGCCATGCGGCTCTCTATAAATCCGTCGGCCATGTTTTACTCCTGATTTTGCGATTCGAGAATGCGTGTCAGCTCGGCCACACCCTCCGAGGCGCCTTTGCGGATCACGTGGACCCACGCGGGCACAGGCGCCGGATTGGGATCGATATAGTAGACCGGAGTGCCGGGACGCACGTAGCCGAGCAGCCCGGCGGCGGGATACACCACCAGACTCGTGCCTATGACCACGAATATGTCGGCCTGGCGCACAAGATCGACCGCCGGCTCCATCATCGGCACAGCCTCCTGGAAAAACACAATGTGTGGCCGCAGCTGTCGGCCGTCGGCATCGCGGCTCTCGGGCGATGTCTCTATATGCTCCGGATCGAGACGGTAGACGCGGTAGGGCTCATCGACCGTGCGCACGGCCATCAGCTCGCCATGGAGGTGAAGCACATGGCTGCTCCCGCCCCTCTCGTGAAGATCGTCGACATTCTGGGTGATGACATATACCTCGAAATGCTTTTCAAGCTCGGCGAGGCCGATATGGCCCGCATTGGGCTTCGCCTTGAGGAGTTCGCGGCGACGGGCGTTGTAGAAGTCGTGGACGAGCTTCGGATTGCGACGGAATCCGTCGGCGCTGGCCACGTCCATTACCGGGTAGTTCTCCCACAGTCCGCCGCTGTCGCGGAACGTGCTTATGCCGCTCTCGGCGCTCATGCCGGCGCCGGTGGAAATGACGATCTTTTTCATAGCGTATGTTTTGTTTTATCAGTCTAAAATCTGAAAAGCGAGAAATTGACGCTCCCGTAGGCCCGGTGGTCGAAGAAACCGGGCAGCGAGGAGAAGTCATACCGGCGGGAATGCTCCATGACGAAGAGCGTTCCCTTCTTTACGAGCGCCGAACCGATGACGCGGCCCGGTATCTCGCCGAAGTCGGGCATGTCATAGGGGGGATCGGCGAAGATGAAGTCAAACGGCGTACGCGCCGCTGATATGTAGCGCAGGGCGTCGCCGCGCACCAGATGGAGATTGTCGGCGCCGAGGGTCTCGGCCGTGCGGCGTATGAAGGAGCACTGCACCGGCGCGCGCTCCACAGCCGTCACCTCCGCCGCTCCTCGCGAAAGAAGTTCGAAAGTGATGGCCCCCGTTCCGGCGAACAGGTCGAGCGCCCTTACGCCCTCAAGATCCATCAGATTCTCGACGACGTTGAATATATTCTCGCGGGCGAAGTCGGTTGTAGGACGGGCTGTGATGCCCGTCGGCACGTCAAACCGGCGTCGGCCGTATTTACCTCTTATGATTCTCACTTTGTATTGATTCGGAAGATTCTCTTTTTATATGATCTATTGTATTATATGATCTCTTGGCTGTCATGGAGTCAAACGCCCCGGACTAGCCGGAAGTTCACGCCTGCCGCTCCTCTCCCGGCCGCTCAGATCCATACCGCTAAATTAGCAAATTTCCCTCTCTTTCCAAAAGGAATAACAAGATGACAATTATTTTTCGCAATAGGATATGCCGGGGAAGCGATACTATCAACCAAAGTCTTACAAAACAATAACTGGGCCAGCCGTGTCAACAAGAGAAAACGGCATGGTGTCATTTGCAATCATATTGTGGGCGATCGATATGACTTCACTGCAACATGCTGCCGGATTTTCAGATTTATAAAACCGGAGGCATATTCAGAAAAAACAGAACAACCGATAAACTCCATCCAAATTCCGAACTTTCGGGGGTTATCAAAGATTTTGATAACCCTCAAACAAAGTTTTCTCTATTCTAAACTCTGAATTTCGCCGAGTTTACTCTACTCAGGCTGACGGGCGGGAGGGGAGGAAATAGTCGGGGAGGTCGGCGGCGGCGTGGCCGAGGCGACAGATGGCGGGAGATGCGTTGACCATCTCGACCGGGCACGATGCGCCGCGCAGCATGTCGGCCATCACGGCGCAGGCCTCGCGCGAGGCTCCGGCACGGCGCAGAAAGACAGTGCCCCGGTCGGCGCCATATACGCGCCTCAGGGCGGCCACATAGTATGCGGCATCCTCGGGAGCGGCCGCGCGGAAACTGTTGGATATCATCAGCCTGCCGTCGAGATTATAGACGACCCGGACAACGCCCTCCTCACACGAAGCCCAGAGGCCATCGGCCTGCCAGGTCTCGATCATGGCCGCGACGGTAGGACGTATCGTGATATTGAAAAATGTGCGGCGGAAGAAAGCGAGAAGCTGCTGATCCTCTTCCGAGGCGACCACCGGCCCGCGCGAAGTAGTCTCCGTCAGCGTGGCCTCGGCATCCTCACCCAAAGTGGCCCTGAAAGCATCGGCGGCTTCCTCGGGATCAAGCTCTGCAGGCAGGAGCGCCACGCGGTCGGAAGCGGTCAGAAGCGTGATGCGGCTGAAGTCGGACAGAAGCAGCGGATTATCGTAGACAGCTTCCTCCACGGCTTTGGCATAGCTTCCGGCGGTCTCGGTCAAAAGAGGAATATGCGAGAGGATCATCTGCTCGCTGTCGACCGGCGGCAGCAGAGCCGCGGTGAGCGAAGTATCGGAGAGCTGCATCACGAGGCTCCAGAGCTCCGGCTGGGCTATAAGATCCTTTTCAAGACGGTTGGGCATGATTCAGAGACGTTTTATAAGCGACAGACCGTCGCGGAGCGGAAATATCACCGATTCCAGCTCCGGATCGGCAGCCACAAGTTGGTTGAACTGCATGATGCCGCGCAGCTGCGGGTCGCGGGCGGCATCCTTGTCGATGACCTGACCCGACCATAGCGTATTGTCGGCCAGTATATATCCGCCGGGGGACATGCGAGGTTTCAGGAGGGAGAGAAATTCGGGATAGCGGCGCTTGTCGGCGTCGAGAAACACCATATCCCACTCCCCTCCCAGCCGCTCCACCACTTCGGCGGCATCGCCGATATGCAGAGTGATGGCGGGAAACGGAGCGAACCGCTCGCGAAGCTCATCCTCCATCTCGTCGTCGATCTCAACGGTGTCGAGCGTAGCGCCCGACGGCAGCCCCTCGGCTATGCAGAGGGCGGAGTAGCCGGTGAACGTGCCCAGTTCAAGCACCCGGCGCGGCGCTATCATCTCCGTGAGCATCTTCAGGATGCGCCCCTGCAGATGGCCGGAACACATGCGTGGATAGAGATGATGGAGCCACGTGTGGCGGTAGAGCCGCTGCAGATGCTCGGGTTCGGGCGAGATATGACCCTCAATATATTGCTCGAGAGCCTCTTCGGTCAGCATAAGTCCGCTCATAGCGCCCCGAAATAGGTTTGCGAGGCCTCGATGCATCGCCTCATGGCGTCGACGCACTCCTCGGGAAAATGACCCTGGGCGGTCTCGCCTGTGAGCAGAAGGGTCTCCACGCCGTCGCGCACGGCAAAGGCCACGTCGGTCATCTCGGCGCGCGTGGGGTAGGGATGGTCGACCATCGAGGTGAGTATCTGCGTCGACACGATCACGGGCTTTCCCGCGTCATGAGCGAGCGAGCAGGCCTTGTGCTGCACGGCGGGGATAGTGGCCACGTCGATCTGCGTGCCGAGGTCGCCGCGCGCCACGAGTATGCCGTCGGCCGCCTCAAGTATGCCGTTGAAATTCTTCAGGGCGTCGCGGCACTCTATCTTGGCATAAACCCGTATGGGTGTGCCGGCAGTCAAGGCTCTTACCGCATCCACGTCGGCCGCGCTGCGCACGAAGGAGTGGGCTATCATGTCGATCCCCTCCTCCACGGCCACCTCTATGGCGCGGCGGTCGCGCTCCGACACTGCCGGGAGCGGAGGCAGGTCGGTATCGGGCAGATTTACGGTCTTGCGCGAACCCAGCTCGCCGCCGAGAGTGACCACGGCTTCCACGCGGTCGCCGTCGGCTCTGCTGACCGACAGCTCCATGGCGCCGTCGTCGAGCACCACGCGGTCGCCCTTGCGAAGCGCCCCGCAGACACCCTCCACGGCTATTCCTATGATACCGGAGGAAGTCGGAGCGCCCGCGGCGATCATCACTTTGTCGCCCTCGGCAAACGTCACCGATTCCAGGGCGCCGTCAAGCGCCGTAGTGCGGATTTCAGGGCCCTTGGTATCCATCAGTATCCCTACGCCGGGGACATGTCTGCGCACCGCGCGGATGATCCGCCGCAATCCCTCGCCGTCGACGTGGGCCGAATTGATGCGCACGGAGTCCATGCCGGCGCGGCGCAGCGATTTGAGAAAGTTAGCGTCGCAACGGGCATCGGTCACCGTAGCCATTATGTCGGTAAGTCTTTTCATTGTCATCTGCCGGAATTATTTGTCATTATGCGCTATCGCCTCTACTGCCAGGCGGTAACTGTCGAGACCGAATCCCGCTATTGAGCCGCGGCACACCGGAGCGATAAGCGAGCGGTGGCGTATCTCCTCGCGGGCGGCCACGTTGGATATGTGTACCTCAACCACCGGCACCTCGATGGCCGCGATGGCGTCGGCTATGGCGAGCGATGTGTGGGTATATGCGCCTGCATTGAGTATGATGCCGGCGTAAGCGTCGCCGAAGCCGGCAGCATGCAGACGGTCGATAATCGCTCCTTCGTGGTTGCTCTGGAAATACTCCAGCTCGATGTCGGGATAGAGACCGCGCAGGCGCTCAAGCGCGGAGTCGAAAGTGGCGCTTCCGTAGATGCCCGGCTCACGCACCCCGAGAAGATTGAGGTTAGGGCCGTTTATTATCAGTATTTTCATATAATGTCGTCAAAATAAAGCGGGAATGAGGTATCCCGAAAAGTCAACTATTATCAGATGTTTAACGGCATAGCCACGAGCATGCGCATGCCCACGTGGGTGAGCGCCATGATCGAGATCAGAATCCATGCCATCGCCCTGCGGCTGTCCCAGCAGAGGCATGCGAGCCATGCGGCTACGGCCACATAGAACGGATAGATCCAGACGAGAGTGCGCACAATGCCGCCGTCGGACGGACATGCGTCGAGAAGCGCCGGAGTCTGGAATACCGGAAGCGCCACGATGACGGCCAGCGCGATAAACCATCCGGGAGCGCGGTAACTTGCGGGCTGCGTCATTTTCCCGCCCCCTCCCTGAGGCTCTCGCGGTAGGCGGCCACTGTCTCGGTCAGGCCGGCTGCGAGATCATAGCGGGGAGCGAAGCCGAAGTCGGCCACCGCTTCATCGACCGAACAGTTCCAGTTGCGCTGACGCATAATCCGGAACTTGTCGCGGTTGAGCGTGCTCGGCTTCGACCGCATGACGCCGATTTTCTCGGCCACAGCCGACACCACATAGAGCATCCATATCGGCACTCTCACCGGTATGACCAGCTTGCGGCCGAGGATGCGGGCGGCAATGCGCCGGAATTCGGCCTGAGAGTAGCTGCGCGGCTCCGAGATTATATATTTCCGCCGCAGGGTGCGGTCCGATGCAAGAGCGTCGAACACTGCCGCCGCAAGATCCTTGACGTAGATGAATGTCAGCATCTGGCGGCGCATCCCCACGCCGAAATCCCAGTGACGGTCGATGGAACGTATCATCATCAGATAGTCGAGCTCGTGGGGCCCGTAGACTCCCGTCGGACGGAATATCGTCCAAGGGATATCGGGACAGGTCTCCAGAAACGTCTCGGCCTTGATCTTGCTGACGCCGTAGCGTGTATCGGGAGCCGGGATGGTCTTGCCGGTCAGGGGCGCGTAAGTGCGCTCATCGCCTGGGCCGAGAGCCGAGAGGCTGCTCATGTAGAGAAACCGCTGCGGAATGCGTCCGCACTGACGCAACGCCTCGACGACATTGCGGAGATACTGGTAGTTGATACGGTTGAAGTCGGCGAAGTTGGTGCATTTCGTCGCTCCGAGATTATACACCAGCCAGTAGGGATCGCCCTCGGGGATGGCGTCGGTTATAGCCTCGGCCATCTGCACGGGATTCTCGTAGTCGAGCGTCACGAAACTGATGCGGTCGTCGGCCAGATAGCGGCGCGAGGTCGACTCCCTGACGCCGGCAAGAACCGTATATCCCCGCCGAAGCGCCTCCTCGGCGATAAAACCGCCGACAAATCCGCCGGCACCTATGATGAGTACGTTTTTGTTCATTTGAAAGCAAAGTTAGGGAAAATCCGCGGATTTTCCTTAATTTTGCAGACAAAGCAGATAACCTACCGACAGATCATGGGCAAGAACAAATTGAAAAAATTCCGGGAGATGGAGGATATACCCTTCGTCGTGCAATGCCCCTTCGCTTCGCTGGCCGCTGAAGGTTTCAGCATGAAAGGACACTGGCATACTGAATTTTTCCACAACGACAACCCCATTGTGCTCGAACTCGGATGCGGCAAGGGCGAATACACCGTAGGACTGGCCGAGCGCACCCCCGACAAGAATTTCATCGGCATCGACGTGAAGGGAGCCCGAATGTGGACCGGCGCCAAGCGAGCCCAGCAGATGGGGCTGACCAACGTTGGCTTTCTCCGTACCGACATAGAACTGATAGACCGTTTCTTCGGCCCCGGCGAAGTGAGCGAGATATGGATCACATTCCCCGACCCGCAGATGAAGAAGGTGCGCAAGCGGCTGACATCAACCCGTTTTCTCGATCTCTACACCCACATACTGAAACCTGATGGCAAGCTTCACCTGAAAACCGACAGCCCATTTCTCTACACATATACACGCGCCATGGCCGAGCACAACGGTATCATGCCTGAAGCCGACACAGCCGATCTCTACGGCGATCCCGACCATCCCGCCGACGAAATACTGTCGATACGCACCTACTACGAACAGCAGTGGCTCTCGCGCGGCCTGACGATAAAATATCTGCGGCTCACCATACCTCGCGACCGCGTGCTGACCGAACCCGACATAGAGATACCCTACGACACCTACCGCAGCTTCTCGCGCGGACATGTCGAAGGCGAAGAACAATAAACTCATATCAACATATCCAAGCTGATCCATCATGGAACGACTATATCCCAACCTCATTCTCGACGCCCTGCGCAATGTGCGCTATCCGGGCAACGGACGAGACATCGTAGACCTCGGCATGATCGCTGACGACATACGTATCGACGGGCCGAAAGTGAGCTTCACGATCGTTTTCGACAAGCCCACCGACCCCTTCATGAAGTCGATCGTAAAAGCGGCCGAAGCCGCTCTCCACACCTATATATCACCCGAAGTAGAGGCCACAATCGCCACTGCCTCGCGGCAGCCTGAACAGAAAGCCGCCCCGATGCTTCCCGGCGTGAAGAACATCATAGGCGTCAGCTCCGGCAAGGGGGGCGTGGGCAAATCGACAGTGGCTGTGAATCTCGCCGTGGCGCTGGCGCAGGAAGGCTACAGAGTGGGACTGCTCGACGCCGACATATTCGGCCCGTCGCTCCCGAAGATGTTCGGAGTGGAGGACGAGCAGGTCTACATGCATGAGGTGGACGGCCGCGCGCTGATCATCCCCCTTGAAAAATATGGAGTGAAACTGCTGTCGATAGGATTTCTCGTCGACAAGGAGAGCGCTGTGCTCTGGCGCGGCGGCATGGCCTCCAACGCGCTCAAACAGCTCATAGGCGAAGCCGACTGGGGCGAACTCGACTATTTCCTCATCGACATGCCCCCTGGCACAAGCGACATCCATCTTACCCTCGTGCAGACTCTTGCCATCACCGGAGTGGTCATCGTCAGCACTCCGCAGGAAGTGGCCCTCGCCGACGCGCGCAAAGGCATCTCAATGTTTACAGGCGACAAGGTCAACGTGCCCATACTCGGACTGGTGGAAAACATGGCCTGGTTCACTCCCGAACGTCACCCCGACGAGCGCTACTACATTTTCGGCCGCGAGGGTGGCGTGAAGCTCGCTGAAAAACTCGGCGTGAAGCTCCTTGGCCAGATCCCGGTGGTGGAATCCATATGCGAGGGGGGCGACGACGGCCATCCGGTAGCCCTCGACGACACCACCCTCACAGGGCAGGCCTTCCGCCATGTGGCCCGCGAGGTGGTGGATGCCTGCGACCGCCGCAACGGCACTCTCCCGCCCACCATCAAGGTATCGCTGCACTGAATCCCTTCGCAGGCAGATCTGCCATGCGGATGACAATAATTGACGTGGACGGCTCAATACGGGCCGTCCACGCTCATTTTTCTTTATTTTCGTGACGATTGCGGCCATGGCGGCGCATGGATTCGGCGATGATCCATTGTATCTGGCCGTTGACCGAGCGGAATTCCTGCGCCGCCCACGCCTCAACCTTTTCCATCGTTTCGGCGTCAAGGCGTAGCAGGAAACTTTTACCCGTCTCCTTTTTAGCCATGGGCTATCAATTGTAGAGAGTGCCGGTGTTGACCACGGGCTGAGCCGGCTCGTCGGCACAGAGCACTACGAGCAGATTGCTCACCATAGCGGCCTTGCGCTCCTCGTCGAGCTCCACCACCTGCTCCTCCTTCAGCTCGTTGAGCGCCATCTTCACCATCGACACGGCGCCCTCCACTATCTTCTCGCGGGCGGCAATAATGGCCGATGCCTGCTGACGGCGCAGCATTACGGCTGCTATCTCGGGCGCATAGGCGAGATAATTGAGGCGCGCCTCCACTACCTCGATGCCGGCCATTGACAGGCGTTCGTTGAGTTTCTCCTCAAGAAGCTCCACGATCTCATGGCTCCCTCCGCGAAGGGTAGGCTCCTTGGTCTTGGAGTCCTCGTCGTCATAGGCGAAGCGCCCCGTCACTTCGCGCAGAGCCGCGTCGCTCTGTATCTTCACGAAATTCTCGAGGGCCTTGGAAGTATTTCCCGACTGGGTGGTGACATTGGTCTTGCCGTCGCTCTCCACGGTTATCACTGAGGTCTCTCCCGAGTCGATATCGAATACGGCCCGGTAGGTATCCCTTACTTTCCACACCAGCACCATTCCTATCATCACGGGATTACCCACCTTGTCGTTGACCTTTATCGGGGCTATGTCCATGTTGCGGATGCGCAGTGAGATCTTCTTGGCCGTCATGAACGGATTGCGCCAGAAAAAACCGGTCTGGCGGAATGTGCCGCGATATTTGCCGAAGAATATCATGACGCGCGCCTGATTGGGCTGCTGTGTGAAATATCCGCAAAGACTGATTAAGAACGTAAGCCCAAGCAGCAATGCAAGCACTATCGCCGCCCCCGAGCCATAGCATGCGGCCCAGTAAATCGAGCCTGCGATAAGGGCGGGAATGACGATGATGTTGACCAGCAGCATCAGAAATCCGTTTACCGTTTTGCCGGCGAACGTAAACTCGTGGTTTTTGTCAGGTGTATCCATATCTGATTGTGATATTAAAATGATATCACAAAGATATGTGTAATTTCGCGTTGTTCCAACAGTCGGCCGAATATTTTTATCGGAAGCGATGGCGGCACAAGCCGACATCAACGGTTTTTCAACCGATAAGTCACCACGACCGGATTGGCTTCCGGACTGATGACCCGGCTCAGACTGTCGATGCGCGGATCGGCCGACGCTCCGGCCTCGATGCCCTCTATCAGTTCTTCGGGCGTAAAGGTCACCGTAAATTCCGGGCCATCCATCCGCGTATAGAAATATCGCCTCGCGCCATGTCTGGAATTCGTGATGTCGTCAGCGACATCATCGAGCGACACTACCTGACGGCTTTCTGGAGCCACGGTGGCCCACAGACGCATCTCCGTGCGGTCAGGAGTTCCGGTAATGACAAAGCTCTGACTGTCGGAAGCGCCGATGCTGTGGCTCACAGTGCCGCTCAACGTACCTTCGGGCAATCCGAACTTATTTTTCTTCACGGTCGACTCGTAGGCGGCCAACTCCTCCATGCCCGGGATATCAGCCAGAGGCATAAGGCGGGTGCTGCCGTCGGACGGATCGTAGACCGTCGTCTCATTGACCGACAGAACTGTGAACAGGAGCCGACCGTCGGGCATCCTCACTATCGGGTCGACATACGACGTCCCGGTCAGAGAATTTGCCGGATATGTGGCCACAAGTTCATTGAAAAATGGATCAGTAACATGATATACCAGCGAGTCACGGCCTACATTGAATATAAATCCACCTCCGTCGATCACCTCGAAATCCCAGGCAACGTCATATGGTATCTTACGGCTCTCTATGAAATCGCCGTCGGCGGTATAGGTCATCAGGCAGTCGGAATTGAGGATATATAGTGTGTCACGCGCTACATTGATCGTCACACCTTTCAACGGATCCAATTCGCCTGGACCCTCTCCGGTGCGGGTGACCGTGCGGATGAAGCTTCCGTCGCGCCCGAAGATCTTTACCGACGGATTGCCTCCCGTCCAGGGCTTGTCGTACACATAAAATCGTTCGCCATCGCAACGCAACTGGTTCACCTCAGCAATGAGCGATGAGTTATTAGTGGCAAGCGGCACCACGTCGACAATCTCTATCAGTTCCGACAGATTGCTGATCTTCTGCGGCTGATAAAGCCCTGTGGCTACCAGCGGGCCATCCCCCGTCTCGCCACTTCCCGAACATGCGGCGACCATCACGCCCATGACCGCCGCCACCAACATCTTGACTTTTTCCATGATTCTTTAGCTATTTTGTAAGTCTTCAATTGCAAATATAAACTGTTTTTGCTTACAAACAAAACGTCAAAATACCCTATATACTTTTTTCGGTATCGGGGCTACTCCCATGCACCTGATACTCTCTCCTCGACGGCCTCATCTACGAAGATGCCGAACGGATTCTCTCCTGACCCCACCAAGGCGGCGTTCCGCCCGCCATGGCGGGGCTTACAGATGTAACGTGGTCTACGACCACTCCCGTCCGCTCCGCTGATGGCACCTACCTCTATGGCCACCGCTTTGATACGCTCCCCCTTCGCGCGCCGAAAGGACACTCTTTCACTATCGGATGCTCCGTGGAGCATCCCTACATTATGCAATGGAGTGGCATCCTCGGAGCCGCGATGCATGCGGGCAGAATACCCGGTTCGGATCGGAGCGCCCCCGCCGGCACAGGCCTATAATCTGTAGATAGCCGCACCCTGCGTCTCCTCCCCAGCATTAGGGGTGGTCGTAGACCACCGAACTTTGTAAACCCCGCCATGCCGGCCGTAGGGCGGCTTGGTGGGGTGAGCGTCGCGCGCATACGGATCTTCGTAGATGAGCCGCAGAGCCATCATCCGTTAAGTAGTGTGATTATCATAAACTTCATAATATCCACATTTCCAACTAATAACCAGCTTACACAGGCGAGATGTAACAAGAGTGTAACTGATTTAACCTCGTTTAACACAAAAACTATTGCACGCCCGTAATTCTCCGTAACTTTGCATTGTCAACGAAATGTAACAACATCAGCGCTGGCAAATCTGACATAAAACAAATCACCTCTTAAAACGCATCACAATGGCTACAGCAAACTTCCAAAACCGCCTCATGGGTCTTCAGGCAAATCTCCTGAACTTCGCCTATATGCTCACATCCAACCGCGACGATGCCTACGATCTGCTGCAGGACACCACGCTGAAAGCCCTTGACAACGCCGACAAGTATGTGGAGAACACCAATTTCAAGGGCTGGGTGTTCACGATCATGCGCAACATATTCATCAACAACTATCGCCGCGTGGTGCGTTCGGCCACCGTGATCGACCAGACGGAGGATCTCTACCACCTCAACCTCAGCCAGGACTCCGGCCTGGAAACTCCGGAAGGATCCATCGGCGCCAGCGAGATCACGGCTGCGATCAACGAGTTCCCCGACAAGTACCGCATCCCATTCTCGATGCATGTGGCAGGATACAAATACGGCGAGATAGCCGAGAAGATGCAGCTTCCGCTGGGCACCATCAAGAGCCGCATATTCTTCGCCCGCCAGCAGCTCCAGACCCGTTTTGCCGACTACCGCTGATGCCATCTCTTCCAACCCCGACATATATGACACATTAAGGAAAACACACGCATCAAAAAGTCTGCGGGCGATCTCTGCAAATCGGGAGATCGCCCGCAGGCTTTTTTGTATCATAAGTGATAATACTGTTCAGGAACGTATGGCAGCCTCGCGCGCCGCATCCCAGTAGCGGCAGTCGAGCTCGAAGAAGAGGGAGGTGTAAGGGATCGTGAGTCCCGACTTGATTATCACTACCCGATAAAGGCGGCTGACTTCGTCAAGCTTCAATATCAGCTGCTCGTGATCTACCTCCTTCATATCGGCTCCGGCGCCGAGAGCCGCATCGACCTCGGCACGATAGGCTGTGATGCCCGGACAGAGATTTTCGTCGAGGCGAAGCTGCTCGCTGTCGCGATACACATGGGGGAACACATGGGGTGAGGCATTGAGCTCCTGCATCACCGTGGCGAGCACGGCGGCGAAGTCGTCGGAAGTGGCGTCGAGCGTCGCTACTCCGGGATTGGTCTGCAAGGGATATGCCATATCGGTGACCACTATCCAGTTGCGGTGCCCCAGAAGAGGCATCATTTCATGAAGGGTTTGTTTCCATTCCATATTGTCAGACGTTTTGATTACTGATGGTTGAATCGCAGAGCCTGGCCGCGCACCGACGAGAATACTATTCCATGGCGATAGGCAGTCTGGCCGTTGACCCATGTCTGGTCGACACGGACACTCAGCGGCGCACCCTCAAGAGGGCTCCAGCCGCACCGGCTGATGACCGACTCTGGAGTGACAGGGTAAGGCTCCACGTCGTCATCGACCATGACGAGATCGGCATAATACCCCTTACGGATGAATCCGCGCCGCTCTATGCCGAGCAGCAGGGCCGGATTGTGGGCCATTTTCTCCACTACCTGCTCAAGAGTCAGCACTCCCTCCTTGGAGAGCTCAAGCATGACAGGCAGCGAGAACTGCACCATCGGCATGCCGCTGACAGCGGTCATAGCCGTACCCTCCTTCTCTTCGGGAAGATGGGGAGCATGATCGGTGGCGATGACGTCGATCAGTCCGTTGGCCACGGCATAGCGCAGTGCATCGCGGTCGGTAGGCCGCTTGATGGCGGGATTGCACTTGATGCGCGCTCCCAGCAGCGGATACTGCTCGTCGGTGAAAAGAAGATACTGCGGACAGGTCTCCGCGGTGATGCGTTTCCCTGCTACCGGGCCGGGTTCGAACAGCTGCAGCTCGTCGGCGGTCGACACGTGAAGCACATGGAGGCGCGCACCGGTCTGGCGGGCGAGTTCCACAGCCGTCTGCGTGGCCCTGAGACACGCCTGGTGATCGCGGATGACCGGATGGAACGCTATGGGCAGATCTTCGCCGTAGCGGGCTACGACAGCCTCGCGGTTGGCTCGGATAGTGGCCTCGTCCTCGGCATGGACTGCGATCAGCGCCGGGACCCCGCGGAATATCCGCTCTATGACCTCGCGACGCTCCACGAGCATATTGCCGGTGGAGGATCCGAGAAACAGCTTGACTCCGGCGGTAAGGCTCCAGTCGGCAGCCAGCAGCTCCGGAAGATTGGTATCGGTGGCTCCGATGAAGAAGCCGTAGTTGGCCACAGAGATCTCGGCGGCACGCTCACGCTTGGCTGCGACCGCTTCGACCGTGACGGTGGCCGGACGGGTGTTCGGCATGTCGATAAACGACGTGACGCCGCCCGCCACTGCGGCACGGCTCTCCGTGGCCATATCGGCCTTATGGGTGAGGCCCGGATCACGGAAATGGACATGCTCATCGATCACACCGGGGAGCAACAGACGGCCGGCGGCGTCGACCTTCTCCACTGCGGGATCAGCCATCAGCCCGGCCGGAGCGTCGCCACTGCCTGTGTCGGCGATAATCTCGCCGTCGATAAGCACATAGCCCTTGCGGGGAGCTCCCTCGCTGACTATGCGGGCATCATGAATAAGTATTGGTCTGTGGGCCATATTGCGGGTATTTTTTGAAAAGACTGTCGAGACGAAGACGCAGCACTCCGAAAACGGCCTCGCCGAATATTCCGGTCGACATCTTGCTCGTACCGAGCACGCGGTTGACAAACACGATCGGCACCTCCTTGATGCGGAATCCGCGCTTGAACGTCTGGAACTTCATCTCTATCTGAAAAGCATAGCCCTTGCAGCGGATCGAGTCGAGCGGCAGGGCCTCAAGCACACGGCGGGTATAGCATGCGAATCCGGCCGTAGTGTCACGCACAGGCATTCCTGTGACAAGCCTCACATAAGCCGAGGCATAATACGACATGAGTACGCGGCCCATGGGCCAGTTGACCACATTGACCCCGGTCACATAGCGCGAACCCACGGCCATGTCGGCGCCCTCGTCGCGGCAGGCGGCGAGCAGCCGCAGCAGATCCTTCGGATCATGACTGAAATCGGCGTCCATCTCGAAAATGTAGCGGTAGCCGGCCGGATCGCCAAGGCATATCTTGAAGCCCTCGATGTAGGCCGTGCCGAGTCCGAGCTTTCCGGGACGCTCATGAAGCTTTATGCGGCCGGGAAACTCCTTCTGCAGACTGCGGACGGCGTCGGGAGTGCCGTCGGGCGAACCGTCGTCGACCACAAGCACGTCGAACTCATCGTCGCCGAGCGCCATCACGGCGCGGATTATGGCGTCGATATTCTCGATCTCCTTGTAGGTGGGTATGATGACTATACTCTGATGCATATAGGTATGGGGTCAGAACTTGAATGAGGCACCGGCGAGTCCGGTTATGCCCTGCGACTCGTAATTATCGACCGTCGAATAGCGGTGGTCGAGGAGATTCTCACCTTCTACAAATATGCTTATCGACGGGGTGAAGCGGTAGGTGGCGCCGAGCGAAAGATTGCGGACATCGCCAAGAGGTATCATACCCGGCCCACCGTCCCAGTGTGTGAAAATACGCCGGTCCGTGCGGAGCGTGAAGCCGAGATCCACGCTCAGCTTTTCAATCGGATTTACTTTTACTGTGGCGTCGATGACGTTTCGCGCACGGTCGCGCCAGAGATAATAGCCCTTATCAATATCGTTCTTCGCCGTCTGCCATTCAACGCGCGCATCAAGAATGGAACTCCAGCGGTAACCCAAAGCAGCCCCGAAACGGAATCCCTTGACATCCTCTCTCCAGAATGTCAGATTGCCGTATCGGCTTGCACCGCCAGGCATAAGCCAGTCGTTGGCGCGGGCATAGCCGCCAGAAAGTTCACCGTAAAACCCGCTCCAGGGGCCGATGCGCAGGCGAGCTTCGACAGTCAGGGGGATATGCGAGTTGGAGTAGGCTGACCATGAGTCGATATTGCGGCCTATAGCGTAGACCGATCCGAGGGTGTTCTGCCACTCGCCTCCTCCAGCGCTCACTTCAAAAGCGAACATCGGCGATGGATTGACAGCGAGCTTCACGTCGGGAGCGATATGGAATGCCTTGCCCGAATTGTGAGTCAGGTCGATGCTGGCGCCCAGCTTTATGTCAAACACCCCCGAGCGGTAGGCATATGAGGGATGTAGCCGAAGCAGCCACGTGGAATAAGACTTTGTCATATCGTCGGATACATTCTCCAAAACCGGACTGGTGTGGAGAGCCGAGAAATCGACATCTAACGCGGCAAGCGAGCCACCGTCGAAATCAGCCGTCAGATCTGCGCCGACACGAAAATTGTTTTCGGCCTCTGCCGGGAGTACGATCGCGTTGGACGGTATATCTCTTTCGGAGCCGAATGCGAATCGCGAAAAGCCGGCTCTTATACCGTAGCCGAGATCGTTGACGCTCGATTTCCAATCCAGATCGGCATTAAGACGATTGACCGACTGATAATGCCAGTCATAGACGCCAAGCATGTAGGGATCGGTATACTCAGGCTGATTGTAGCGCGTATAGGTGTAGTCGACTACTCCCGAGAGCTCGGAGGCAGCACCTACGCGCTGCGAGGCGTAGACCCCGACGGTCCCCGTATGATCACGCAGGTATTTCTTCAGGCCGGGCTGTGTATCGCTTCCTCCAAATCTGAGAATACGGCGCGACGAGTAGGCCGTGCCGTCATATTGCAGCCACGCGCCAACGCGGGTCGTGGAGTTGTCGACGATACGGTAGCCGGCGGAGAGCATGGCGTTATAGAGCGGCATGAAGCCGATCGAGGCGTAACCGCGGTAGGGGCTGACGTAGATGCTGTCGGCCCACGCTGCGGGATCAAGCACCGTTATGCCTGCCGGCACCCGGGCGGTAATGGCCCTGTCGGAGGGCGACAGACGCTGCATGGCAAGCGGCGGGAGAGATATGGCGGGCATAAAATTGAGGCGCGTGGCCTCGCGCTGTATGGGCACCACCTCGCGCTCCACGGTGATCTCCTTGTTGAGCTGCTGTGCGCCAGCTGTGGCTGCGGCCGATGCGCCGAGAAGCGCGGCTGCCGCAAGTCTTATAGTGTAGTTCATCTTATTTCTTTTGTTGGTTAAGACGTGTCTCGATCATCTCGAAAATCTCGGCCTCCGTCCCCGGATAATTGCTCTTGAGCGAGCGGAGGTATTCATCGGCCTCGAAGCTGTTGCCTTGGGCGCGGAGCGCATCGCTGAGCACGATGAAGCCGCGGGCGAGCCAGTAGGCATGTGGCGGATTTGCATTGATAAGCGCATCGGCTGTGGCGCGGGCCTTGTCGGCATGACCGGCCGCAAGCTGCGACTCGGCAAGACTAACGGCGGCGCGGGCGCCGTATTCTTCCTCTGGATTGGCGGCGAGAGCGCTCCATGCCTTCTCGGCCTCGGCGGTGCGGCCCAGACGGCTGAGAGCGAGAGCGCGGTCATAGGCCACCTCGGGCATCCCGGTGAGATTTTCGGCGGAAGATGCGAGCAGCTGATCGGCGGCCTGGAGAGCCATGGCATTCTCATCAAGCATGATGGCCGTGCGCATCACTCCGATGCGTGCCTGCTGCAGACGTCGCGGGCTGGATGCGCTCTGCTCCAGACGCTGGTATGACTGAAGAGCAGCAGCTCCCCTGTCCTGAGCCAGTTCGGCTTCGGCGCGGATGATCAGTGCGTCCTCGCTGACGTCAGCATGCGGATAGCGGTCGGTCAGCCGGGTGGAGTATTCAAGAGCCTCATCGTCGCGGCCGGCTGCCTCGGCGGCCTTGGCCATCAGCAACAGCGCCTGCGGCTCATGCGCGCCGCCCGGATAGGTGCGGAGATAGTCGGCGAGGCGTTCGGTGCGGTCGTTGGTCACATAGTCGGATTCGGCCGACCGGAATGCCAGCGCCTCAAGCTCGGAGGCCTCGGTCTGGGGCGCATCGGGCACCGATGCAATAAATTCAGAATATTCCTGGAGGCGTCCGTCGTCGGCATATATCCGTTTCAGGTCGTCGGCTGCCATACGGGCCTCCTCACTGGTAGGATATTTCGCTATAATATGCCGATAAGCCTCTTTGGCCTCGGCGCGACGTCCGGCGCTGAGCGAGGCGATGGCCTTGCGGAGCAGTCCCTGGCGGGCGTAGGTCGACGACGGATAGTCGCGGAGCAGATTGTCGTAGGCTTGCAGAGCGGCGGTGTTGTCGCCCAGTGCCGTGTAGGCGTCGGCTTTCTCAAGCATGGCCGCGGGGATAAGCGACGATGAAGGATAGCGGCGCTGCAGATCGGAGATCAGTCCAATCTTCTCCTTGTGGTTGCGCTGCAGTCCGCTCATGACCGCTTTCTGATAGAGAGCATAGTCGCCGGCCTCCGGATTGAGGTCGAGAGCCTTGTCGTAGGCCTCGGAGGCGCCGGCGAAGTCGCTGCCGTAGTAAAGGCAGTCGGCGGCGCGGTTGTAGGCGTCGGCAAGCATGCGGCTGTCGGGACGGGCGGCGATGACGTCGCGGAAGTCGGCGAGAGCGGCCTTATAGTCGGCCTGTGCAAACCGTGTATATCCGAGATTGTAGCGGGCTATGACTGCGTTGGCGTCGCCGCGGCGCGCTCCCTTGAGATATGCCTGCAATGAGCGGGCGGCAGCGTCGTAACGCTCAAGATCATACTGGCACGTACCCTCCCAGAGCAGCGCCTGGCGCGCAATCGAGGGATCGGCGCCGCTGATCGCTGCGGCCCGGCGGAAGCGGTCGAGCGCTTCGGTGAGCCGGCCCGACGAGTATTCGCGGGTGCCGAGAGCGAAGAGAGCCCGCTGACGGGCCTTGTTGGCCTCGGGGGTGGGACGCTTCATGGCATCGAGCAGACGGAGCGCGGCCGCATAATCGTTGTCGGTCATGTAGCCGGATATCATGTAGGAGCGTACGCGGTCGGCGTATTCCGACTGTGGATACTCGCGCAGGAAGTTCTCGAACAAGGCCACGGAGTTGCCAAACGGCACGCGTCCACCCTCCGACTTTGCGACGGCATAATTATACATGGCCGTCTCCGACACCTGTCGGTCGAATCCCATCCGGTAGGCTTTCTCGAATGCCATCAGTGCACCGTCGGCATTGCCCTGGGCCAGATAGCTTTGGCCGAGAATAAGATTGGCGCTCTGCCCCATGGCGTCGTCGGAAGTGGCGGCATGTCCGAGACTGCGGATAGCCGCCTGATAGTTGCCCAGACGGTATTCGCCCACGCCGAGTATGTAGAATGCCGACGGACGCACGCGGTCGGTCGTGGACGCATAGCTGCGCAGATAAGGGAGCGCCTCGTCCTCGCGGCCGAGATTGAAGAGCGACTCGCCCGCTATACGGTTCATCTCAGGCGCGAACTGCTCCACGGCGTTGCTCTTCAGTAATCGGCGGCTAAGCGAGAGAGCCTGTTCGTAATCGCCCTGAGCAAAATCAATCTGTGCGATGTAATATTGAGCCACCTCATTGAGTTCGGGATCGGCGGCCGCCTCTTTCAGCAATACGCGCGCAGTAGGGTAATCACCATCGGCATATTCGATATAGCCGCGATAGAATGCTCCGGCCGCACGGTAGCGGTCTGAACCGTTCAGACGGCTGAAACCCTGCATGGCCTGCTCTGTCTCTCCAAGCATCAGGTGGGAATAGGCGCAGCGATAGTCGACGTCGGCGGCCGTCGAAGCGTCAAGCGCACGGCTGTCGACAGTTGAGTAGGCTTTCACTGCCGCCGGATAATCGGCGCGATGGAAATACCAGTCGCCCACGGCGGCGAGCATCTCCTCCCGCCGGGCCGACGCGGGATAGTCGGCTATCCACGCCTTTATCAGCGTCAGGGCGTCCTCACGGCCGAGATGGAGAGCCGACAGAGCGGTCAGCCTGCGGGCCTCCTCGATCTGGGAAGGAGTGGGCGTCAGACGCTCCAGAGCCCGCATCTGGTCGATGCATCCAGTGTAGTTAAGATCGTCAAACATGCGGGATCCTCGCTCCAGATATCCTCCGGCACCGGTCCCGTTGATCTGGCCCGAAGCCTGCGCCGCAAGCGCACCAGCCACGGCCACTGCAAAAAGTAGTCTGTGTTTCATATCGCGAAATTACAATAATCTCCCCGCCCGCGCAAATATATAGCGTCACGCCGCATATTTAACTTTATTTCACATTGTCAGTTCACGCAAATGTCGTAACTTTGCCTCTGCAAACTACGGGGTATTAGCTCATCTGGCTAGAGCGCGACACTGGCAGTGTCGAGGTGAGCGGT
>ERZ825324.1857-NODE-1857-length-23990-cov-3.187884_pt1 | contig 23990 bp, 19 predicted proteins | sample MGYA00519859_ERZ825324 | MGnify/ENA primary metagenome ERZ825324 (study PRJEB31778, sample SAMEA3449198) | human gut metagenome | biome: human gut; feature: human-associated habitat; material: faeces | place: United Kingdom | collected 2010/2012 ... | reverse complement strand
AGTCATTTCCATAGGCGACAATGACGAAGCCATAGCGCTTGCCACGAGGATTTTCAACCGTGTGCGCAGACTGAGAGAGGATCTTTCGGATCTGCGTATCTTTGTCAGATGCACCGACGACAATAAGGTGGAGGCGATAAGAAAGGGCGCCGACCATTACAACTTCGGCTATGGCAAAGGCACGGACAATATTCCTGTCATAAGGATATTCGGACAGCCTGGCCTGACTTATACATATGATCTTGTGGTGAGCGACCGGCTGACCGGCATTGCCAGAAAATTCCATGAGGAATACCGTCGCCTGAGCGGCGAGGGCAAAAGCTGGGACGAGCGCCATAGTGAGATGACAGATACCGGAGTGCCGCATATCGACAAACTGCGCAAACTGCGCCGGCAGGAGTCGCAGGACATGGCCAACGCATTCCATTGCGCCACCAAGACCTATATCCTGCGCCGGGCGATGGGCGCGGAAGTCGACTGGCAGTCGTTCTGTCTCAGATATTTCAGCGCCGACGGTACGGCGAAAGTGACAGGTTCGCGCACGGCCATCAGATACCCGGATCTTTCGCCGGCTGAAAACCGGATAATTCTCCGCCTGGCCATGCTTGAGCACTTGCGATGGAATGCAGCACATGAATTGCTCGGCTACCGCTTCAACGAGCATGGCACATGCTGCGACGAGCGCACCATGATGCACAATTGCCTTTGCCCGTGGAATCGCCTTGACGCCAAGAGCGACGAGGTGACCGGCTGGGATTGCGACTACAAAAGATACGACTTCTGCGTGGTCGACACTTCCATAGCTCTCTCCAAGGACAGATTATGCGGTACAACTCAAACGAAGTGAACCGTCTGAGAAGATTATAACACGGGGGAAAGCCTGACACCGGCAGATATTTTCGGCAATATTTCTCATACTATTGCTTCACATTTATTTAATGTCGGGTTAATATTTATGAAATCATATCGGAATAATTTTGTGGCAGAAAACCAACAGAATTATTCTTATGAAAAGACGATTGATTTCGACCATTTTCGCCATTCTGCTTTGTGCGGGAGGATATGCCTCGCCCAGGTATATATTCTTCTTTATCGGCGATGGGATGGGTCTGGGCCACATCATGGCTACAGAAAACTATCGGCGCATGGTGCTCGGGAAGAGAGAGCCGATGATCATGCTGACGATGCCTCATGCAGGCATAATGACTACTTACTCGGCTTCATCGCCGGTTACTGACTCGGCTGCAGCGGGTACCGCTCTGGCCTGCGGGCAAAAGACATCCAACCGCGTGATCGGTATAAATCATGACGGGGATACCCTGATGTCGATCGCCGGGGTTCTCCACCGGAAAGGCTATGGTGTAGGACTGGTGACAAGTGTGGCTCCTGACGATGCCACTCCCGCTGCTTTTTACGCGCATGTAAAGGATCGCTCGATGTTTGACGATATCGCATCTGACGCCATAGAGTCGGGCTATGAGTTTATCGCCGGGGCCAATCTGCGCGGCGAAACAAGTAATTACGAACGTTTCCGTTCGGCAGGGATTGCCGTAGCAAGAGGCGCCGAAGAATGTCGTGATGCCGGTTCACGCCGTGTATTGCTGCTCAACACTGACAGTGTGATGCTTAATGACATAGGGTATGCTCTTGACTCAGTGAAGTCTTCAATGAATCTACCCGAAATGACAAGGCTTTGTATGGATCATCTGCTTAAGCATTCGTCCGACAGGTTTTTCATGATGGTGGAGGGCGGAAGCATAGACCATGCCGCTCACAGCAATGACGGAGCATCAGTCATAAAGGAAATCATCAGTTTTGACCAGGCTCTCCGGCACGCCTATGATTTCTATCTTGCGCATCCCGATGAGACGGCAATCATCGTCACCTCCGACCATGATACCGGCGGTATGGCCACGGTGAGCAACGGAGGCAGTCTTGAGACTGTCGACATGCAGAAGATGTCGAAAGACCGGTTGAACGACCGGATAAAAAGTCGCATCGCATCCGGACAGCGTATCAGCTGGGATGAGATGGCAGATCTGCTGACCGAACAGTTTGATATCGGAAGCGGCATTAAGATGACTGCTGATGAGGAAGAGCGTCTGCGCCAGAGCTTCGCCAGATCCTTCGGTAGGGAAGCATCGTCGCAACATCTGACCACTTATTCAAGTTATTCCGAATTTATCGACGTATTGTTTGATGTTCTTAACGCTCATATGTCAATAAAATGGATCACTGACGATCATACGGCTAATCCGGTCGGGGTGTTCGCAGTCGGCAAGGGAACGGAGAAGCTTGGCTGCACGATTGACAATACAGAGATCTACGACTGGCTGATGGACAGCATCATTAGAGATGTTAGGCTATGATAGCTCCGGCATCCCAAGAGTCCATAAACTGTAAAGCTATATAAGAAGACTGATATAGATAACCTATTAATAAACCAGACTATCAGAAATGAACAGAATCATTATCACTCTAATGGCGCTTTTCGGATTATGCGCACCAACCGTATCGGCGGCCATCGTCAGCGGTACGGTCCGCGATTGCGAAGGCAACCCGCTTGCCGGAGTCAAGGTTTCCGACGGAAAGGCGATCGTAAGGACGGGAGAAGACGGTAAGTACGTGATGCCGACAGATAAGTCCACCGGCTACGTATTCGTATCCACCCCTGAAGGCTATGAGCCAGCAGCGATGCTTGTCAACCGCCCGAAATTCTGGCAAATGCTCACGGCTGCTCCCGACGCCGACGAGGTGGCGGATTTCACGCTGCGTAAAGTGGATGACCGCCGATATAGGTTCCTGACCCTCGCCGACATACAGATAGGCCGGCGGATCAATGATGTGGCAATGTATCACTCAAAATCGGTGCCCGACATCAACGAGACCATCCGTCTTTCCAGATCCGAAGGCGTAGAGCCGTTTATAATCACTCTCGGCGACGAAAGCTGGGACGCCTACTGGTACACCAACGGATATGCGTTGCCTGAAATAATTGCCGACGAAGAGCGGCTTCACTGTAAGGTCTACAATGTGATAGGCAATCATGACCATGACCCTTACATAGAAGGCGATGAGCACTCATCCGACACATGGCGCCGGCTGATGGGACCGAATTATTATTCGTTCGACAAGGGATCGGTGCATTTCGTAGTGCTTGACAATATCGACTATATCAACGAGGGAGGCCGACAGGGTGCGGTCGGTAAGCGCAACTACAATAATGCCATATCGCGGACTCAGCTTGACTGGCTCAAAGCGGATCTGGCAACCGTAGAAAGTTCTACTCCTGTAGTCGTGGCGATGCATATCCCGTTGTATTGCGAGGACGGCACGTATTTCACTTCCAACGGAGCCGAACTGTGTTGCATACTCTCATCGTTCGACGATGTCAGGGTAGTGACCGGTCACACACATTTCTGTTATGCCGTGAACTCATCCGACGGGAAGATCAAGGAAAACAACTATGGGGCGGTATGCGGCACCTGGTGGGCAACAGATCAGGCGGATTACGGCAACAACAGTCTCTGCCGCGACGGCTCCCCCTCGGGATACGCCATATGGGATGTTGACGGCAAGAACCTTTCGGGCATTTATAAAGGCGTCGGACTTCCGGCTGACTATCAGTTCCGGCTTTACGACGGCAACACTCTTGAAGCACCGGAGCAAAACGCCGTCTATGTCAATGTATGGGGCTGGGCGCCCGGATGGAAGATCGAAGCATCCGAAAATGGTAAGCCTCTGAATGTGGAACAGGTATCATACCGTGATCCGCTACATGTCATATCATGCGAGAAGCCTCATCTGGCGCTCGGACGCAAGAACCCGACAATGGCCTCGACGACTGCTCATTTTTTCAGAATGGTAACGCGCAAGGCTACAACGCCTGTTACAGTGACCGTCACCGATGCTGAAGGGCGACGCTTCACGGAAACAATGGTGCGTCCGAAATCTCTATCAACAGATATGAAATAATATCCATGACAGATGTAATTAAATGATTATGAGACGAATTTTAAGCCTAGTCGTGATGCTGGCCATCATGCTGTCGGCGCTTGCTCAAACCAGGCAGATCAAAGGGATTGTTGTCGACGAAGACTCGGAGCCGCTTGTCGGAGCCAGGGTAAAGCTCGAAGTAGAGCCGCCACGGTTTGTGACGACCGATATCGACGGACAGTTTTTTGTCGACGCTCCCGACAACACCGTTTATCTTGAGATATCATATATCGGGTTCAAACCGCAGCGTGTGAGAGTTCCGGCCGAGCAGTCGGAGGTGACAGTGACCCTCGGCATGCTTCAGAATCTCCTTGACGAAGTGGTGGTAGTGGGTTATGGCACTCAGAAGAAAGTCAATCTTACCGGAGCGGTAGGCGTATTGAGTGATAAGGAGATCGCCGACCGTCCGTCGCAGTCGCTCACACATATGCTTCAGGGAGCGGTGCCTGGGCTCAATATCACGACCTCGTCGGGACTGCCCGGGTCGTCGCCGACAATCAATGTGCGCGGCGTCTCATCGGTCAACGCTACCTCTCCCCTCATACTGGTGGATGGCGTTGAGGGTAATCTCGATTATATAAATCCGGCCGATGTGAAAAACATTTCCGTCATCAAGGACGCGTCGGCCGCGGCGATATATGGAGCGAGAGCCGCTTTCGGAGTGATTCTTGTCACTACCAAGTCGGGATCCGAGACGAAAGGTAAGGCTACAGTAAGGTATTCAGGCCGTTTCGGCTGGGAAGCCACTACCACCAGCACCGACTATGAGGACCGCGGATACTGGTCGGTCTACACAGCCAATACTTTCCAGCAAGCCTACAACGGTACCAACTATATCAATTATACCGATCATGATATGGAAGAGCTGTGGGCCAGAGTAAATGACCGGAAAGAAGTGGAAGGACGCCCTTGGGTGGTGGAAGATGTGCGCAACGGACGCAACCAGTGGGTCTATTATGGCAATTATGACCATTATCACATGAACTTCAATGATTCCCGTCCGAAAATGCAGCATAATCTCTCATTGTCAGGTGGCAACGAGAATGCCCATTATTTCGTGGCCGGAGCATATGAATACCGACGCGGAATACTTAGGGAGAATCCCGACAAATACCGCAAATACAATCTCCGCTCCAACGTAGACTTCCGCATCAACAAGTATGCGACATTTTATAACAATTCTGCCTTCTTCGGATCAAACTACCGTTCGCAGGGCAACGGAAGCATTGAAGATACATTCGCTTACTCCGCCACATGCGGCTTCTCATGCTTTCCTAACAGGAATCCTGACGGCACATGGGTATACTCCACTCCCTATATGAGCGGCAAGATGGCCAACGGCCGCCACATAATGATAGGTGAAGGATCCCACGGCAACACGATAAGGACGCTGGATTTCACCAATACCTCACGTCTGATAATTAATCCGGTAAAGCACCTCACTGTCACGGCCGATTTCAGTTATCATATCAATCAGCACAGAAATTCGTGGCGTTCAAATCACCTGAATTTCCGGGAATATCCCGATGGTCCCATGGAGTTTTACGGTATCGGAGCCGGACAGAACAAACTTACGGAGGAGGTATTTACCGAACAGACCTATACGGTCAATGCCTTTGCCACCTATGACAACACGTGGGGAGGCAGTCACAACCTTACAGCTACGGCGGGATATAATTTCGAACGCTGGACCCAGAAGAATGTCAGTGCCACAGGTTATGAACTGTCGTCGCCTGAACTCGACGATCTGTCGCTGGCCAACACCATGTTCCAGATGGGAGGCGGACAGAACGAGTATAAGCTTTCAGGTATATTCGGACGCGTCAACTATAATTACGAGGGACGCTATCTTCTTGAGCTCAGCGGACGATACGACGGCTCATCGCGCTTTGCCTCCGACAAGCGGTGGGGATGGTTCCCGTCGGGATCCATAGGCTGGCGTATTTCCGAAGAGAAATTCTTCGAAGGGATCCGTGATCATGTCGACAATCTCAAGCTGCGTCTGTCATACGGAAGTCTTGGCAACCAGAATGTGTCGTCATATTATACTTTCCTGCGGATGATCACACTCAAGGATTTCTCGACATTCAATTTCGGAACGGATATAAAGGCCAAATATTCGTCGATAGGCGCGCCGATCGCCGACGATCTCACATGGGAAACATCACGCCAGTGGAATCTTGGAGCAGATCTGTCGATGCTGCGCAACCGTCTGTCGCTGACAGCCGACGTTTACGTGCGCAATACGGTCGACATGCTTACTGACGGCATAGAACTGCCTGCAGTGTATGGAGCCACGGTGCCGCAGATGAATACCGCCGACTTGCGCACCAAAGGCTACGAGCTCTCGGTTGGCTGGCGTGATGGCTTCGATCTGTCGGGACGACGCTTGAATTATTCTCTGGGGTTAACACTGAGCGATTACCGATCGCATATCACCCGATATGACAATCAAGACAAGGTGTTCTCCAAACAATATTATAAAGGAATGCGTGTCGGCGAGATATGGGGATATGAGACCGACGGACTTTTTGCCACCGATGAAGAGGCGGCGCAGTATGCATCTGAAGTAGACCTCTCGTATGTGGCAAAGCGTCTCGGACCTGACGGGAAGTGGAAAGCCGGCGATATTAAATTTGTGGATATCGACGGCGACGGCAGGATCTCCATCGGAGATAATTCGGTCAACAATCCTGGCGACCGTAAAATCATAGGCAACTCTCTTCCGAGCCTCCAGTACGGCGTCACTGCGACAGCCGGATACGCTGGCTTTGATGTCGCCGTGCAGTTGCAGGGCACTGGCAATCATTACTGGTATCCCCACGGATATGCCATGCAGTTCTGGGGCCCGTTCGCCGAGGCACAGCTGTCGTATCTGCAGCGCGATTTCATGTCGCAGGTCTGGAGTCCGGAAAATCCCGATGCCTATTTCCCGAGGCCGATGGCCAATTCCGCAATCTCCGGTACTCTCTCGTTTGTCAACGACCGTTATCTTCAGAATATACGCTATCTGAGGTTTAAGAATCTGACTGTGGGCTATACGATTCCTGCCGCGATAACGCGAAAAGCCGGAATTGATAATATCCGTGTCTATTTCACCGGTGAAAATCTCGCCTACTGGTCGCCGTTGAAAAAACACAGTGCCTACGTCGATCCCGAGGCGGCTTTCACCCGCACATCGTCCAATCAGAAAAACCGTATATACTATCCCTGGGCCAAGACGTATATGTTTGGTATAGATGTGATATTTTAAGTTTTGCAACAGAAGAATATATGAACAAGTTGTTATCTTCATTTATTGCGCTCGGATCTGTGTTGGCACTCGCAGCATGCAATGATTCGCTCGATCTCTTGCCGGCCGACCGGATCTCGGAAAATGATTATTTCCGCGACGAGAGCGACTTCCAGCTCTTCACTAATCCTCTTTACAACGACATGTTGCCGAAGACTCAGTTTGCCTTGCAGAGCGATCTGTATGTATGCCAGAATCTCTCAGATGAGATGATGGGCGGCACAAACAGACAGGTGCCTGTAAGTGGAGGAGGCTGGACGTGGACATCCCTCAGGCGCATCAACACTTTGCTCGGACGCGTCGGTAACTGTCCCGATCAGAGTGTAGTGGAAAAATATACAGCCGTGGCGCGATTTTTCCGGGCGTATTTTTACGCCGACATGATAGCCCGGTTCGGTGATGTGCCCTGGTATGAGACCGAACTCGGATCAAGCTCGCCTGAACTCTACAAGCCGCGTGATTCACGGGAATTTGTGATGACGAAGATCATCGAGGATATAGACTATGCCATAATGCATCTGCCGCGTAAGGCGGATGAGCCGGAGGCCCCGTTCCGTGTCACAAAGACGGCTGCCATGGCGCTCAAGTCGCGCTTCTGTCTTTTTGAGGGGACATTCCGCAAATACCACGGGTTAAGCCTTGACGGCAACGGATGGGAATACTATCTGCGGCAGTCTGCCGACGCAGCCGACGCGGCGATGAGGCTCGGTGATAATTCACTGTTTACAACCGGACACCCTGATACCGACTATAATATATTGTTCGCCCAGGACGATGCCAGCATTGATGAATATGTGCTTGCCGTAAGTTTCCGATACGGGATCTTCAATAACTCCCACAACGCAAATGCCCATGCGCTGTTGTCGTCGCAGGCGCGGCCGGGATACACGCGCAAGATGGTCAACATGTACCTGATGGCTGACGGATCAAGATTCACCGACAAGGAAGGATGGTCTACAATGGGATTCCGCGAGGAGACCACGGGCCGGGATCCGCGGCTCGCACAGTCGATCCGTACTCCAGGCTATCACCGCATAGACCGCACGCAGATTCTTCCACCCGACTTCGATGTGGCAATTACAGGATACCAGCCGGTGAAATTCGTGCAGAGTCCGGATGCCGCCGGCGGCAATACTGACCGTGCCAGCTATTCGGTCAATGACATGCCGGTGATCCGTTATGCGGAGATCCTGCTGAACTATGCCGAAGCCAGAGCCGAACTCGGCTTACTGACACAGGATGACCTTGACCGCTCAGTGAATCTGGTGCGTGCGCGGGCAGGAATGCCCCCGATGGATCTCGCGCAGGCCAATGCCTGTCCCGATCCATATCTGATGTCGGAGATGACCGGATATCCCAACGTGGAAGGGCCCGACAAGGGTGCAATCCTGGAAATCCGACGTGAACGTGCAGTCGAACTCGTACAGGAAGGATTCAGATGGAACGATCTGATGAGATGGAAAAGCGGCAAGTCGATAGATGATCAGCCCGGATATTCTCCGATTTCAGGAATGTATTTTCCCGGCCCGGGCGAATATGATCTTTCGGGCGATGGCAACGTTGACCTGATACTTTATCCTGCGGGATCCCCGAAACCATCTGCAGAAAAAGGGGTGCAGGTGATGGAGCTCGGCAAGCAGATCGTGCTGACCGAAGGCGACAAGGGATATATCTGGTTTCATAAATCAATATCCCGGGCTCCCTTTGACGAAGGCCGCGACTATCTGCTTCCAATACCTATCCATGAGCGGTCGCTCAATCATTCGCTCGTGCAGAATCCCGGATGGGCAGACGGCCTGGATTACTGACAGATCGCTTCTTGCTGATTGATTTCCGGCCGGATTGATGACACACATACCCGGTCGTCAGATAACCCTGAAAGCGCTCTCACAGGCTTTCAGGGTTTGTTTGTTCCGCCGACGTGACTACATTGCCGATGCGATATAGTAGATCACATAATCATATGGTGATCCAATAAAAAATTCGCGTAATTTTTAGTAATTTTGTGTAATGGTTATGACGTGGATATAATAATGAAGTGGATATAATAATTAGGTAGATATGACGTTTCCAACGACTATTCCGCGTAAAGACGCTGTCATCTCGTTCCTCTGGCAGCATCTGCTCCTGCTCGCATCGCTTTATCTTATGACGCTGGGCGTGGTGCTGTGTATAAAATCCTACCTCGGCAGCAGTGTCATCTCGTCATTGCCCTTGTCGTTCTCGCTCGCGGGCATGCAGGGCATTGTGCCTCCGCTTACGGTGGGAGGATATACGATCGTGATGAATTTCGTGCTGGTGTTGCTGCAGATTCTGGTATTGCGGCGACGCTTCAATCCCATGCAGCTTTTTCAGCTTGTTATCGGTTTTGTGTTCGGCTGGCTTATCGACGTCAATATGATGGCCACGGCATGGATCGAATGCAATTCTGCACTATCGAAGATCATTACGCAGTTTGCCGGATGCACCGTGATGGGCATAGGCATAGCTTTCGAAGTCAGATGCGGGTCGGTCACTATGCCGGGTGAAGGATTCCCGGTAGCATTGAGCCGCGTGACCGGCATGCCGTTCCCCAAAGTTAAGATGATCGTGGATACCAGTCTTGTGGTGCTTGCCGTTGTCAGCAGTTATCTCTTTTTCGGCCGCTGGGCCTGGAATATCATCGGCCCGGGCACACTTTTCGCCATGCTCTTCGCTGGTTATGCGATAAAGCTTGTTGACCCCCGTCTGGCATGGTTTGACAGGCTGCTGATGTATCGTCCCGGTTTCAGGCGTTACATCATCGGACTGGCACGGTTCATCTACCCGCGCTCACGAGGCTCTCAGTCGTAGATGCCGGTGGAGAGATAGCGTTCGCCTGTATCAGGCAGGAGCGCCACGATCATTTTGCCGCGGCATTCCGGCCGTCTGGCGATTTCAATAGAGGCGGCGAGCGCGGCTCCGGAAGATATGCCTACAAGCAGCCCCTCTTCGCGTGCTATCCGCCGTGTCATGCTTTTGGCATAGTCGGTATAGACGGCCACTGCCTCATCCACTACCGATGGATCGTAGGTCGCCGGAATGAAACCTGCCCCTATCCCCTGTATGCCGTGTCCTCCCGGATCCTCGCCCGACAATACTGCCGATTCGCGTGGCTCTACGGCGACTATCCTTACATCCGGTTTACGCTCTTTGAGGTAGCGTCCGACTCCTGTAATGGTGCCTCCGGTACCCACTCCGGCCACGAAGATGTCGACTTTGCCGTCGGTGCCGTTCCATATTTCAGGGCCGGTGGTGGCCTCATGTATGGCTGGATTGGCCGGATTTGTGAATTGTCCGAGGATGACTGCACCGGGAGTGGCCAGTCTGATCTTTTCAGCCTCGGCGATGGCGCCGGCCATGCCCTCTTTGCCTGGCGTAAGCACGATTTCCGCGCCATAGGCCGCGAGCAGTTCGCGCCGCTCCTTGCTCATGGTCTCGGGCATGGTCAGTATCACTCGGTAGCCTTTGAGGGTGCCGATCCATGCGAGCCCGACTCCCGTATTGCCGCTTGTCGGTTCCACGATCACTCCGCCCTGACGGAGAGTGCCGGCGCGCTCTGCCTCGGTGATCATGCTGAAGGCCACACGATCCTTTACGCTTCCTCCCGGATTGAAATACTCCAGTTTTGCTACGATGTCGGCTCCCGGACACATCGCTTTTGTGAATCGTTCGAGGCGCAGCAGAGGGGTTCCTCCTATAAGGTCGGTCAGCTGTCGGGCTATCTGTGTTGGCATTTTGGCTATGGTTTGTGTGGATTGATCGACGATATAACAACGCTTTTTATCCTATGGTTCGCAGAATGGCTGTCGCCGCGAGCAGAAAGCACAGCTCCGAGATGCAGAATACGGCTCCGCAGCAGTCGCCCGTATATGCGCCGATCTTGTGGCGCAGATATAGGATGAGCAGGGCGGTGGCGCCGACGGGCGCCGCGGCGGCGAGTGTCACAGGCCATGGCAGCAGCGCCAGAGGCCATGCCGAGAGAATGAATCCCGTCAGTAGCGTGGCCGGCCGGATGCGTATATAGACTGTCCGGTTCTTGGCTTCCTCGCGTGGTCGGGCGTAGGGGAGTGCGTTTATGATCATGCCGGCGCAGTATTTGCTCCATACATCTGCGGCGAACACTACGGCGCAGCCGGTTACCGTCGGCATGGAGGCTATGGCAGATGCGGCCAGCATGTAATAGAGCGCAAGTGTTATGACGCCGTATGTGCCTATGTGCGAGTCTTTCATGATGGCCAGGATACGTTCACGCGATGTCCCCCCTCCCATGCCGTCGGCGAAGTCGGCCATGCCGTCTTCATGAAGCGCCCCAGTAAACAGTGTGCGTGCCGCCAGTGCGAGCAGTGCCGCTACAAGCGGACTGAAAGCCATCGAGGCGAGCCACAGCACGAGCGCGCACAGTCCGCCGGTGAGATAGCCTGCGACAGGCCACATCTCTACCACGCGCTCATAGTGTCGCGGATCGATCTTCATCACACGCCAGAGGGACACACGTGTAAAGAATGATATGGCTGCGGCGAGGCGTTGCATGGTGGTCAGTCGAAATATTTTGTGACGTTTACGTCGGCAAACGAGTCCATCTCGTTGATCATCCTTACGGCCGATTCCAGTATAGGATAGGCGCAGACGGCGCCGCTCCCTTCTCCGAGCCGCAGGTCGAGATGCAGCAGCGGACGGGCGCCGAGCGCCTGTAGGGCGAGTTTATGGCCCGATTCATCGCCCTGATGTCCATAGACGGCATATTCCTTCACTTCGGGGTGAAGCTGGGAGGCGGCCAGCATGCAGCTCGTCATGATGAAGCCGTCGACAATGATCACCATCCCGAGCTCTGCAGCGCGGAGCATGCCTCCGACGGCCATAGCCATCTCGTAGCCTCCGAACCATGCCATGAGATCCTCCGGAGTGCCGTCGCCCGCATAGTTGTTCCATGCCTGCGTCAGGACATCGAGTTTATGTCGTATTCCATCGTCGTCGAGTCCGGCTCCGGCGCCCACGCACTGAGGGAGGGGAGTCCCGGCGAAAGCATGCATCCACATTGATGAAGCCGAGGTGTTGCCGCTTCCCATCTCGCCGAAGCTGACTGTGTTGGTGCCTTCGGCAGCCACCATGTCGACTATTTCGGCGCCGCTCCGCAGACATTGGTCAAGCTCCTCACGGGTCATGGCGGGGCCGTGCAGGAAATTTCGGGTCGAACGGCCTACCTTACGGTCGATGATGCCGTGGCCGGTGGGAATGTCATAGTCGACTCCGGCATCCACGAGCACCAGACGAAACCCATGTTGACGGCACAGGAAGTTTATGCCTGCGCCCCCTTTGGCAAAATGCCCGAGCTGCTGCCAGGTGACCTCTTTGGGCGAGACGCTGACACCCTCTTCGATTATGCCGTGGTCGGCGGCGAAGAGTATGTTGCATGGCCGGTCGAGATGCGGATTCAGCGTCTGCTGGATCAGGCCGATCTGTATGGCAAGCCGTTCGAGCATGCCGAGCGAGCCTTTCGGTTTTGTGAGATTGTCTACTTTGTGGCGGAGCGCAGGCTCTATGGAGCGGTCGGGGCGCTTGATGGCGAATGTGGTCATTTGATCTTTACGGGTATCCCTGATAGGGTCATGTAAACTTCTGAAGCGTTGTCGGCCAGGCATCGGTTTGCCATTCCATGCAGGTCGGTGAATTTCCGTTGCAGCGGGTTTGGGCTGATGCCGCCGAGGCCTATCTCGTTGGTGACGGCTATGACGGTAGCGCCGTCGATTGAGGCTATGCGTGCTATTTCACTCCTGACTGCGTCGAGCGTCTTATCCGCATCCTCCTGGTAATGCAGCAGCAGATTCGTCGCCCAGGTGGTGATGCAGTCGAGCAGCGCGGTGTCGCCGGAAGAGATGTGTCGCGACGGCCACAGCTGTTCTTCGGCCAGCCGCCATTTGTGTCCGCGCCGCTGGCGGTGGACCTCGACGCGCCTGGCCATTTCATCGTCGGTGACCATCGCTGTGGCGATATACAGCGGATTGTCCGACAGTTGTAGCGCTATCCGCTCGGCCAGTTCGCTCTTGCCGGAGCGCTGGCCCCCTGTTACCATTATGATTTTTGCCATAGCAATGGCAAAATTACAAAAAAAATCATGGAGCGACGCTCTAATGACAGATGTCGCTCCATGAAAATTATATGTTCCGTTGCCAGGAATCAGTCGAATATGTGGCGCAGCTTGCTGAAAATACGCTCCTTGACGCTGTCGCTCGGTTTCATGTCGGGTTTGTCGCTGAGCTTTTCTATGGCGGCGCGTTCTTCGTCGTCAAGAGTTTCAGGCACGTAGACCATCACGTTGACAAGCTCGTCGCCCGTACCGTAGCCTTCGGTGGATGGGAGTCCTTTGCCGCGCAGACGCAGTATCTTGCCCGGTTGCGTACCCGGAGCTATCTTCAGTCGGGCGCGTCCGCCGATGGTGGGCACTTCCACCGATCCGCCCAATGCAGCTGTCGGGAAGTCAAGCATCAGATTGTAGACCACGTCGTTGCCGTCGCGTATCAGTTCCGGATGCTTTATCTCCTCGATGACCACAAGCAGATCGCCGTTGACGCCGCCATGCATCGGCGCGTTGCCTTTGCCTTTGACGGTGAGAGTCATTCCGTCGGCTACTCCGGCGGGAATGTTGAACGATACTACCTGCTCTTTATGCTGCACTCCGGTGCCGTTGCAGTAGGTGCAGTTCTCCTTTATGATCTTGCCGTCGCCGTTGCATTCGGGACAGACGGCCGCGCTCTGGCTCATGCCGAATATGGTCTGCTGAGTGCGCATTACCGTGCCGGATCCGTGACATGTCGGACAGGTGACGAATGCCGTGCCGTCCTTGGCTCCGGTGCCGTTGCAGTGATCGCATTTGGCAAATGCCCTAAGTTTCAGTGTCTTGCTGACCACTTTGGCAATGTCTTCAAGAGTGAGTTTAAGAGTGATGCGCAGATCGTCGCCGCGACGCTGACGCTTGCGTGGACGTCCGCCGGCGGCACTTCCGAAGCCTCCCATGTCGAAGCCTCCGTGACCGCCGAATATATCGCCGAACTGCGAGAATATATCCTCCATCGTGAAGCCGCCGGCACTGAAACCGCCGCCTCCTCCGGGGAAGCCCTGGGGCCCCATGTTATGGCCGAACTGGTCGTATTTCTGACGTTTCTCCGGGTCGGAGAGCACATCGTAGGCTTCGGCGGCCTCCTTGAATTTCTCTTCAGCCTCCTTGTTGCCGGGGTTCTTGTCGGGGTGATACTTGATAGCCAGCTTGCGGTAGGCTTTTTTGAGCTCTTCCGGAGTGGCTGTCTTCGCTACGCCGAGCACTTCGTAGTAGTCTCTCTTTTCCATCTTTTCCTTTTGCCTCTCGATAAAACAATCACTGGCCTACAGCCACTTTGGCGTGACGGAGCACCTTGTCGTTGATCATGTAGCCCTTGGTGGGGGTGTCGATCACCTTGCCTTTCATATTCTGATCCTCGACCGGAACCATGGCTATGGCCTCGTGCATGTCGGGGTTGAATTCGGCTCCGGTGCTTTCCATGGCCTTCACGCCGTTCTGTTCAAGGAATTTCACAAGCTTGTTGTAGATGATCTCCATACCTTCACGTATGGCCTGAGGGTCGTCCACGCCTTTGGTGGCCTCAAGACCGCGCTCGAAGTCATCGACGATCGGGAGCAGCCCTTTCATTGCCTGCTCGTTGGCGTTGCGTATGATGTCGCTCTTCTCCTTGAGGGTGCGTTTGCGGAAATTGTCAAACTCGGCCATCAGGAAAAGGTATTCTTTCTTCTCTTTCTCGACCTTCAGCTTTTCGTCGGCAAGCTCTTTTGCCAGACGGTCGATCTCGCTCATTTCGGCGTTCTCGATATCCTGGTCTGTCATGTTCTCGGTCTCCGAGGCAGCTTCGCCTACGTTGTCCAATATCTCTTCGGCCTGAGGCTCTTCGGCGTGGCCGGATGTTTTAGTTTTCTTGTCGCTCATAATTGACGCTATTTTTCTTATGCCATGCAAAAATCTTGCCAAACTGTTTGGCCCTTTATCTGACATAACAATCGAGGACTGATAACGTTCAGTCAGTCAAGACGACCGACATATGTGTGGGATGACGGGAACTCTCTGCCTGCCTCTTCTGCCAAAATGTCACGGTCAAACAGTCCGAAGACCGCCGACCCCGACCCCGACATGGAGGCATATGCCGCTCCCATGGCGATAAGGCGCCGCTTGATAGCCGCCACTTCCGGGAGCTGTGCGGCGACAGCAGTTTCAAAATCGTTGACCAGACGGCCTTGCCACTGCGATATCGGCATCGACAGCGCATCGGCCACTCTTCCTGGCGCGGAGTATGACGTCACTCCTGCATAGGCTTCGCGCGTGGATACCGATCCGGCAGGTTTGACAATGACTATGGTATACCCGGCTAATGATACTTCGGCCGGGGTGAATGTGGTGCCAGTGCCGGTGGCCATCACCGGAGTATCCCTTATGAAAAACGGGCAGTCCGCCCCGATGGTGGCCGCAGTTGCCTCCAGCTGCCGGTCGTCGATGCCGAGGGCAAACATAGTATTGAGCGCCCTAAGCGTGAAAGCCGCGTCGGCCGATCCTCCCCCGAGTCCGGCGCCGTCGGGTATCACCTTGTGAAGATAGATGCTCACAGGGGGCAGCGGCGCTATCGCATCGAGAGCGTGATAAGCCTTCATCACGAGATTTTTTTCAGGGGGGCACTCCATCCGATGGCCGGATGTGAACAGTTCGGTGCGTCCCGATGGCGACGGCACAATCTCAAGAATATCAGTCCAGCCGACAGGATACATCACTGTCTCGATATCATGATATCCGTCTTCTCTTCGGCGCGTTATGGCCAGTCCGAGATTGATTTTTGCGTTAGGAAATACTATCATGGAGACAAAGTTAGCCATTTTCCTGCAAAACCTGTCAAAATTCCGGTCGTATATCCATGCTTTCAGCTGACGGCCAGTGCGCCCAGACTTGTGGAATAATCCGGCGACTTCAAGGAGCGGCGTATGGCGCTGACGAATTTCACGCTCTTTCCGTCGGGAGATTTCTCGCGGTATTGTTGCGATGCAAGCATTACGGTGTCGGCTCCCATGCGGCGGTTGATGATGTCGATCGTATCCGACATGGCTGTGAGTTTATGACGCAGGGCTGCGTCGTAGGTGAACAGGTCGGGCTGTATGGCTGTGGCGGATGATATGCCCGACACCATGGCTCCCGCTCTTTTGTAGCGTATGCCCTGACGGTATATGCCTGCAAGTGTGGCGAGCGCTGCCGCCACTATCTCGCTTGACGTGTTGGAGGGCGTTGTTAACATGTAGGAGGCGCTGTTGTCGTATTGCGGCAGATCATCGCGGAAATGGTTGGACTGTAGAAATACGGTCACCATAGAGCATACCGAACGCTGGCGCCGCAGCTTCATGGCGCAGCGGGCGGCATAGTTGGCTATATGCGGCCGCAGATCTTCAAGATCCGATATCATTGCCGGAAAGCTTCGGCTGGTGACGATGCTCTTCTTGTCCACAGTGTCGAGACCGTCGATGTCAATCACGCTTTCCCCCATCAGTTCACGCCAGGTCCGCTCGCCGGTGATGTGGAAGTTGGCCCGTATCCAGCTGCGCGGACAGCGTGTGAAGTCATAGGCCGTCCTCACACCGTATTTTTCAAGCGAGCGGGTGATCCTGCGCCCTATGCCCCACACATCATTGACCGGAATGAGCCGCAGGGCTGTCTCCCGCTGGGATTCGTCGCCGATCACGCAGCATTTGCGATAAGCCGGATACTTTTTGGCAAACCGGCTCGCCACCTTTGCCAGAGTCCGGGTCGGGGCTATGCCGAGGCTGACAGGTATCCCTGTGCATCGCTCCACTTTCCGACAAAGATCGGCGCCCCACTGGTGCAGGTCGTCGATGCTTATCCCGTCAAGATTCAGGAAGGCTTCGTCGATGGAGTATTGCACTACTTCGGGCACGCTTTCCCGCAGTATGGTCATGACACGCGCCGACATATCGCCGTAGAGCGCATAGTTCGACGAAAAAGCCACCACACCGCTCCCGGGATACTGCTGGAGCATCTGGTAGTAAGGGATCCCCTCCTTGATCCCCATGGCCTTTGCTTCTCTGGAGCGGGCCACCACACATCCGTCATTGTTGCTGAGCACAACAAGAGGTGTCCGGGCGAGATCGGGCCGGAACACTCTCTCGCACGAACAGAAGAAATTGTCGCAGTCAATCAGCCCGAACATATTCTGTCAGTCCCATTTGTCTGTTCCCGGACGGCGCCTGCGGTTGGCTTTTATCGTATAAAGTACCACTCCCCACACCTTGAATTCGTCGCCGTCGGCAATTTCTATCGGTCGGTAATGCCTGTTTGAAGGCATCAGCCTTATGCCTTGCCCTCGGGATGTGAAGCATAGCCGTTTCAGCGTGAACTCACCGTTAAGACAGCATACGGCTAGGTCGCCGTGCTCCGGCTCAATGGATTTGTCCACTACAAGTATGTCGTTTTCCGTGATGCCTTCTTCGGCCATAGAGTCGCCGGTCACCCGTGCATAGAAGGTCGATGCCGGATGTGCTATAAGCTCGCGGTTGAGGTCGATGCTGCGTGATATATAGTCCTGTGCCGGGCTTGGAAAGCCGGCACGGACGCCGTCGTCGGCATAATCGAGCGGCATGGCCGTCGTCAGGTCGGGAGTATATAGTGTGATGGTGCCCATTAGCATGTCGGTGAAATTGTTTTCAGCGATCAAAGTTACCTCCATACTGGAGCCATAATGCCGCATAGCGATGTTAATAAATGTTTATGTCGACAATCCGTAATCACTCGTGACGAACAATCCTGCTTATATTGCCGTTTTTTGTAATGTGAAAGATCATCATTATTTCAGACAATAAACAAATATATTGATTATGGACAAGTATGTATGCGAAGTCTGCGGCTGGGTGTATGATCCCGCTGTAGGCGATCCGGAAAACGGCATTGAGCCAGGGACCTCGTTTGAAGATCTTCCCGCCGACTGGGTATGCCCTCTTTGCGGAGTAGGAAAAGATCAGTTCGCTCCGGAGAATTGAGCTATCAGCCTTTGAAAGCATCTGTGCGCGGGATTATGCCAATGGGGCGGATCCCGCGTTTCCGTTTTTCAAAGTGCCGTTAAAGTGCCGGCAGTCATCTGTAAAGCTGTCCGGCGACGATGGAATATACCGCAGCCGATATCCGTGAGATAGCCTCGGACGCTTCCGATTCAGATCCGTTGAAGTCCTTGACGAGAACCACAAGAGTGTAGTGCCGTCCTCCGGGCAGCCTGATGAATGCCGCATCATTGTGGGCCGTCAGGATTCCGTTCGTGTCTCTGAATCCTGACCCCGTCTTGTGGCCGACGGCAACGCCGTCGATGCCCGTCAGCGGAGCTGCGATCCGGTCGGTGCCGGTAGAGCATTCGGCCATGGCCGTGCATATGAACTGGCGGCTGCCCTCGGTCATGATGCTGTCGGTATATAGCCGCTTCACCAGCAATGCCACTCCCAGAGGTGACGAATGGTTGTCATAGCAGAGCGAGTGATTGTCCCACATGTCGGCCTCGGTGACATTGAGCCTGAAGCTCTCGCGTGGAATCAGAGTGGCTATGAAGCTGTCCACGGCCGCCACCCCCTGAATATGATCAAACATGTAGTTGCTCGCATTGTTGTCGCTCTGCATAAGTGTGTATCTCAGCAATTGTCCGAGCGACAGCGTTATATTTCCCTCGGTGTGGTCCTTCATCATCGGCGACCATGTGTCGGGGTTGAGTTCGTCGTGCCGTAGCGTCACGATACTGTCGAGCGACGCCCCCTGCTGCTCCAGCCGGTGGCAGAGCGCCATAGCCTGGTGCAGTTTGAAGACGCTCATCAGAGGATAGCTGTCGGTATTGCCCACGGTGATTGTATCGCCGCAGTCGGTGATCACAGCTACCCCGATCTCTCCCTCATAACTTCGGGTGATCGCTGTCAGCGAATCCTGGAGCTGCGCTATGGCGGCCGTGTGTTCCGGCGCGACCTCCTGTGTCTGACGTTTGCCTGTCACGTTGCAGGCTGCCATTGCGGCTGTCATGCATCCCGCTGCCGTCAGCGATAATATATGTTTCATATGTCTGTTGAAACGTGGGGGATAATGAAAAATCAAGCAGTTAGATGTGATCCGACTGCTTGATTGTCAACGATTTGACTTCGTGATCCGGACGCGATTCGAACGCGTGACCGTCTGCTTAGAAGGCAGATGCTCTATCCAGCTGAGCTACCGGACCGATCGTTGAGGTGTGCAAAGTTACAAAAATTAGTTGAGCGAGTCAAGCACTTTGCGTATCTTTTCGTACGTGGTGATACGTGTCGGTACGAGTGGGAGCCGCAATTCGTTTTCAATGAATCCCATAGCATGGAGCAGGCATTTCACTCCCGCTGGATTGCCGTCGACAAACAGCAGTGAGAAAAGGTCGGTAAAGCGATGGTGGATGGTGCGGGCCGCGTCGAAATCGCCTTCAAGGGCCAGACGTGTCATCTTGGCGAACTCTTTTGGGAAAGCGTTGCCGATCACCGAGATCACTCCTACGGCTCCGAGCGTGATCAGGGGAAAAGTGATGCCGTCGTCGCCCGAGATCACCGAGAAGTCGTCGGATTTGTGCTTGATGATGTCGTCCATCTGGTTGATGTTGCCCGAAGCTTCCTTGATGGCCACGATGTTGGGGTTTTCTGCAGCAAGCCGCAGTGTGGTGTCGGCTACCATGTTGACTCCGGTGCGGCCCGGCACGTTGTACAGTATCACCGGCACGGGCGATGCTTTGGCTATGGCGGAATAGTGCTGGTAGATGCCTTCCTGCGAGGGTTTGTTGTAGTAAGGCACTACGGAAAGTATGGCATCGAATCTGGAGCTGTCGATCTTTTCGGCCTCGCGGACGACGTCGGACGTGCAGTTGCCTCCGCATCCTACTACAAGAGGTACTCTGCCGGCTACGCGTTCGGCAACGAACAGCTTTATGTCACGCCGTTCTTCAGGGCTGAGCGCCGGTGTCTCGGCCGTAGTGCCGAGTACCACCAGATAGTCTACCCCGTTTTTTATCTGATAGTCGAGAAGCCGGGCCAGCGCCTGATAGTCGACCGATTTGTCTTTCTTGAATGGCGTGATGAGGGCCACGCCCATTCCCCGGAGGTTGATATGCGACATATGTCAGTGATGGTATCTGTGTAAATGTTGTCGCAAAATTACGGATTAATTGAAAAAACACAAAATCGCTTCTTTTATTTATCCATTTTTAGAATATGTGAATCACATGTTTTTTTGTACTTTTGCACAAAATTAATGCATATTTTATGACAAACGGTTTTTTCAGAGTGGCTGCTGTGGCGCCGCACGTTAAGATAGCCGATGTCGACGCCAATGTCGACACGATTCTCCGCTATGCTTCCAGTCTTGATGCCAAGGGTGTCGAGGTCGTGGTTTTTCCCGAACTGAGCATCACCGGCTATACCTGTGGTGATCTGTTTCATACGGAGCTGTTGCTTCAGAGTGCGTTGGCAGGATTAAGGCGCATCGAGCAATTCACTCTGAATGCCGGGATCGACGTCATAGTCGGTCTGCCTGTGGCTTCAGAAGGGACGGTGTTCAACTGCGCCGCCCATGTGTCGGGCGGCGTGTCGACGATCATCCGCAAGACGTATATTCCGAATTATAACGAATTCTATGAGCGCCGATGGTTCGCACAGGCGCCAAACGACGAATACCAGCCGGTCATAAAGACCCACGGAGTGTATATCGGCATGGAGATATGTGAGGATCTGTGGGTCACAGTTCCACCTTCGTGTGCTCTTGCCATGGGAGGAGCGGAAGTGATATTCAATCTGTCGGCATCCGACGAACTCATCGGCAAGCATGCGTCGTCGCTTACACTCATACGCCAGCAGTCGGGAAGATGCAAGGCCGGATATGTCTATGCCTCGGCCGGCAGGGGCGAGTCGTCGTCGGACGTGGTTTTCTCCGGTAAGACGATTGTGGCGGAGCAGGGACGCATACTGGTGGCCAATGACCGCTGGGATCCCGACGACAACTGTGTGATAGCCGACATTGATATCGAGGCTCTCCGTCACGACCGTATACACAGCACCACTTTTGCCGACTGTGCGCGCCGCCACGGACGGCAGGCACCGCGGCTGACGGAAATACCTCTGGAGAGTCCGTTTGACCTGAACTACGATCTTGCTTACCGCACGATAGATCCACATCCTTTCGTCCCGTCAGATCCGAGACTCCTTTCAGATACCTGCGAGGAAGTGGAGCATATCCTTGTTACGGCCCTGGCTCAGCGTCTGACCTCCATCGGCTGCCGTCGGGCGGTCATCGGTATATCGGGCGGCCTCGACTCGACTCTCGCGCTGATGATCACCTCGTGTACATTCGACCGTCTTGGCTATGACCGGCGTGATATCATCGGCATCACGATGCCAGGATTCGGCACCACCGACCGCACTTATACCAATGCCCTTGAAATGATGCGCTGCCTTGGCATAACTGTGCGTGAGATCCCTATCGCAGAGGCCGTGACGCAGCATTTCGCCGACATAGGCCATGATCCGAAGGTGCATGACGCCACTTATGAGAATGCCCAGGCACGCGAGCGTACGCAGATCTTGATGGATGTGGCCAATCAGGAAAATGCCATCGTCATCGGTACCGGCGACATGTCGGAGATCGCTCTCGGATGGTGCACTTACAACGGCGACCAGATGTCGATGTACTCCATCAATGCCGGAGTGCCGAAGACTCTGATACGCAGTATCGTCGAATGGTTCGCTTCACGTTCCGAACCGAAGCTTGCGACTACTCTGCGCGACGTCGTGGCCACTCCCATAAGCCCGGAACTGACCCCGGCCGACAATGAGGGCGCCATAAAGCAGAAGACGGAGGATCTTGTAGGCCCATACGAACTGCATGATTTCTTCCTGTTCTATTTCATCCGCTTCGGATTCTCGCCGCGACGTATCTATTACCTTGCGCTCAATGCTTTCCGCGGTGTCTACGACCGGGATGTCATTCTGCACTGGCTCAAGACATTCTTCCGCCGGTTCTTCTCTCAGCAGTTCAAGCGTCAGGCGTTGCCCGACGGCCCGAAAGTGGGAAGCGTGGGCCTTTCGTCGAGTGGCGACTGGCGCATGCCCTCCGACGCGTCTGCCGCCATGTGGCTCCGTCAGCTCGACGAGCTCTGAGCCCGACAGCGGCTGCTGTCAGTCGTTGCGGAGCTGTTTGCTCACCTTGGCTCCCATCTCCTGAAGCTTTTCGGCGCGGGAGAGGAGTGATCCCTTGCCGTCGCTGAGCTTGTTGAGCGCAGCCTCGTAGGCGCGCTGGGTGCTCCCGAGCGATGCGCCGATCCGGTTGAGGTCTTTGACGAAATCGGAGAATTTGTCATACATTCTTCCTGCGGCCTCGGCAATCTCGATTGTGTTTCGGGTCTGCTTGTCGCGCACCCACAGCTGCGAGATCAGCCGGAGAGCCGATATCAGATGGGTCGGCGATACGATCAGCACTCTCTTGTCGTAGGCTCTTTGCCAGAGATCGGCGTCGGTCTGCATGGCAGCCATATAGGCGGCCTCGTTGGGGATGAACATCATGACGAAATCAAGCGTCTCGCCGCCGGCCGCTGTCTCGTAATGCTTCGCGCCGAGTTCATCCACGTGTCTTCTTACAGACTCCACGTGGCGCCTTGCGGCCATGCTCCGCTGCTCCTCGGTCTGTGCTTCCGTCATTTCTATGAAAGCTGTCAGCGACGCCTTTGAATCAATGATGATGCATCTGTTGTCGGGGTAGTGCACCACTACGTCGGGGCGAAGCCGCTGACGGTCGCTGTCGGCGTCGGCGTCATGCGAGGCCTGTGTGGTGAACTCGTGCCCTTCCCTGAGTCCCGACTTCTCGAGAATGGTCTGCAGCACGATCTCACCCCACTGGCCCTGCCGGCGGTTGTTGCCGCGGAGCGCCTGTGAGAGCTCGCGAGCTTCCCGCCCGATGTTCTGATTGGTCTCCACAAGGTTGCGTATGGCCTGCTGCAGCGAAAATCTCTCGCGGGCCTCTTCGGAGTAGCATTGTCCCACGGTGGCGCTGAACCGTTCGATGTCAGCTTTAAGCGGTGCAAGCACTTGCTGCAGTCTCTCTTCGTTGCGTTGCCTCAGATCGGTGGCCTGTGCCGCCATTAAGTCTGAAGCTATGTGGCGGAACCGTTCGCCATCCTCTTCGCGGCGCTTGCGCTCCTCCTCGGCGGCCGATGCAGTCAGGCGCAGCCGCTCCTCAAGCCTGACGCGTTCCTGCTCCGACTCGCGCAGCCTGTTTTGCGAGCGGACAAACAAGGCGGCCGTGCATGCGAGCATGGCCGCCAGAAAAATCAGAATTATCGTTGTCACTTTGTCGTCACTTCTTTTTGACGGTCCATCCGAACTTGCCGATCTCCTCGCCCTGCCGGTAATAGTGGCCGTGTGAATAGTTGATGAGACCGGCGCGTCCGAGATCGAAAGCCCCGGTGTCGGGATCGAGCAGTGAATCGTCGGCCAGTACGCCGAGCACCTCGGCTATCATCATGTCATGGCTGCCAAGATGCATTATCTCTTTGACGCGGCACTCAATGTTGAGCGGCGATTCGACAATATACGGGCACGCCACGTTCACGCC
>ERZ825324.1853-NODE-1853-length-24030-cov-9.520626_pt1 | contig 24030 bp, 26 predicted proteins | sample MGYA00519859_ERZ825324 | MGnify/ENA primary metagenome ERZ825324 (study PRJEB31778, sample SAMEA3449198) | human gut metagenome | biome: human gut; feature: human-associated habitat; material: faeces | place: United Kingdom | collected 2010/2012 ... | reverse complement strand
GCAACAAAATTATGCTCGAAAATCCACATATATTTCTTGTGAAGACAGGTTCTAAGAACGAGAAAGGAACAAATATGACGCAGCAGGAAATTTTGGAAATCATTGTAAAAGCACTGGACAGCAAGCGTGCCGAAGATATTCAGGTGCTTCGGGTGCATGACCTGACCATTCTGGGTGATTACTTCATTATCGCCAATGGTACCAGTACCACCCACACACGGACACTGGCAGATGAAGTGGAATATCAGCTGTCGGAAAAAGGCGTAGAACCGCTGCACCGCGAGGGCCGCGGAAACGGCTCCAACTGGGTGGTGCTGGACTATGCCGATATTATCGTACACGTGTTCTGCAAGGACACACGGGAATTCTACCAGCTGGAACGTCTGTGGGCAGACGGGGAACCGGTAGACATTTCTCAGTGGACAAAGCCAAACGGCATTGCGTAAGAGCATATCGCACAACAGGAAAGGATTTGGTATCATGGAAACCACAGGAAAAAAATGGGTATTCGGGATCGGACTGTATCTCATCATCAAGGGTGCTCTGAACCTGATTCTGGGGTTCAGCATGTCGAATCTGGTGATGCTGATTGTAAGCGTTGTGGCATTGGTGCTGATGCTGAACCGCGTTCCCTACATCAATTACATTGTCGCCGTTTTTCTGGCACTGATGTTCCTGATGCATGTGGGGAGCAATATCAGCAATCTGGGCAGCCAGTGGATCTATCTGCTGGAAGGACTGCTGGATCTGGGTGCAGCAGCTGTGCTGGTGTTTGAAAAGAATGTCAAGGCATTTTTCGGTAAGTAAATTATATTCAAAGGAATGATAAATACATGAGCAACAAATATGATTTTGCCTCTGTCGAACCAAAGTGGCAGAAGTATTGGGAAGAGCACGGCTCGTTCCGTGCGAGCGAGGATCACACCAAGCCGAAGTTCTACGCACTGGTAGAGTTCCCGTACCCCTCCGGTCACGGCATGCATGTCGGACACATCAAGGCATATTCCGGTCTGGAAGTTGTCAGCCGGAAACGCCGCATGCAGGGCTACAACGTGCTGTTTCCTATCGGCTTCGATGCTTATGGTCTGCCGACAGAGAATACCGCGATCAAGACCGGCGTACACCCGCGGAAGGTCACCGATGACAATATCGTCAAATTTACCGGACAGCTCAAGCGTGTCGGCTTCTCTTTCGACTGGTCGAGAGTGATCGATACCACTGACGAAAAATACTACAAGTGGACACAGTGGATCTTCCTGAAGATGTTCGAAAAGGGACTGGCATTCCGCGACAAGACACTGGTCAACTACTGCCCCAGCTGTAAGGTAGTCCTGTCCAACGAGGACTCACAGGGCGGCAAGTGCGACATTTGTCACAGCGAGATCGTCCAGAAGACCAAGGAAGTCTGGTATCTGCGGATCACCGAGTATGCAGACAAGCTGCTGCAGGGTCTGGAAGAAGTGGACTATCTGCCGAATGTCAAGCTCCAGCAGCAGAACTGGATCGGCAAGTCTACCGGTGCATTTGTCAACTTCGCTGTCAAGGAACACGCAGACGAAAAGCTGCGGATCTATACCACCCGTCCGGATACCCTGTACGGTGTCACCTTTATGGTGATTGCTCCGGAGCACCCGATCATTCAGAAGTACCGCGACAGCATTGCTAATATTGCAGAACTGGACGCATACAAAACGGAATGTGCGAAAAAGAGCGAGTTTGAACGGACGCAGCTGGTAAAGGATAAGACTGGTGTCAAGATCGATGGACTGACCGGCATCAATCCTGTTACCGGCAAGGAGATTCCGATCTACATTTCCGACTATGTTATGATGGGATACGGTACCGGTGCCATTATGGCAGTGCCGGCACACGATACCCGTGACTATGATTTCGCCAAGAAGTTCGGCATCGATATTATCGAAGTCATCAAGGGCGGCGACATCTCTAAGGAAGCCTATACCGGTGACGGTGAAATGGTGAACTCCGGTATCCTCAACGGCATCACCAACAAGAAAGATGCCATTGCGAAGATGCTGGAAGTGCTGGCAGAAAAGGGCTGCGGCGAAAAGGGCGTACAGTACAAGATGAAGGACTGGGCGTTCAACCGTCAGCGTTACTGGGGCGAACCGATCCCCATCGTGTACTGCCCGAAGTGCGGCATGGTGCCGGTACCCTATGACCAGCTGCCGCTGCGTCTGCCGCCGGTAGAGAATTTCGAACCCGGCAAGGACGGCGAAAGCCCGCTGGCAAAGATTGAATCGTTCGTCAACTGCAAGTGCCCGAAGTGTGGTGCGGCAGCAAGACGGGAAACCGACACTATGCCTCAGTGGGCAGGTTCTTCGTGGTACTTCCTCCGTTACTGTGATCCCCATAACGACAAGGAATTCGCATCGCAGGAGGCCCTGAAGTACTGGATGCCGGTTGACTGGTACAACGGCGGTATGGAACACGTGACCCGCCATATGATCTACTCCCGTTTCTGGCACAAGTTCCTGTACGATCTGGATCTGGTGCCGACTTCGGAGCCCTATGCAAAGCGTACTGCACAGGGACTGATCCTCGGACCGGACGGCGAAAAGATGTCCAAGTCCAGAGGCAACGTGGTAGACCCGAATGATGTTGTCGATGTCTACGGTGCAGACGTGCTGCGTCTGTACGTGCTGTTCATGGGCGACTATGAAAAGGCTGCTCCGTGGAGCGACAGCAGCGTCAAGGGCTGCAAGCGTTTTGTAGACCGTATCTGGGCATTGCAGGATAAGGTAACAGACAGCGACAGCTACAGCGACGCACTGCGTTCCAAGATGCACAAGACCATTAAGAAGGTTTCCGAGGATATTGAATCCATGAAGTTCAATACCGCGATCGCTGCCATGATGACACTGTTGAATGACATTTACGATGCAGGCTCGATCACCAGAAAGGAATTCCGCGATCTGCTGGTACTGCTGTATCCGTTTGCACCGCACGTTTCTGAGGAACTGTATCAGCTGATCGGCTGTGAAGGCGTGCTCAGCGAACAGGAATGGGTGACTTATGACGAGGCTCTGTGCGTGGATGATATGATCGAGATCGTGGTACAGATCAACGGCAAGGTCAAGACCAAAATGAATATTCCGGCAGATGCGGAAAAGGAAGCCGTTCTGGAGCAGGCTGCGGCAGATACAAAAATAATGGAAGCTACCGCAGGGAAAACAATCATAAAGCAAATATATGTACCAAAGAAACTTGTGAATTTTGTGGTAAAATAACAAATTTCTAAGTTTGCAGAAAAAACCCTTGACAAATTCTGCAATATGTGGTACAATAAATCATATTGCAAAATATAGTTTGCAGCGAAAAAGGTTAAGCTGATACCCGATGTTCCCGAAAGGGATTGTTGGTGGTATAAATCAGAAGTTTGGCTGTATTATGGTTAGACGGAAGATTAGCCTCTGCCGTAGCGGCAAAGGGAGGGAAATGTAAGTGGCAGAAGTTCGCGTTGGTAAGAACGAGTCTTTGGACACCGCACTGAAGCGGTTTAAGAGATCTTGTGCGAAGGACGGCGTTATCGCTGAAGTTCGTAAGAGAGAGCATTACGAAAAGCCTTCAGTAAAGCGTAAGAAGAAGTCTGAAGCTGCTCGTAAGCGCAAGTATTAATAAAAAGTATTGCGATACACAGCAGGCGGGCACACTTGACAAGAGTGTGCCCGTTTTTTTGTGGAAAGAAACGGAGATTCGACATTTCCGGCGGGAAAAAAGACGTATAATGAAGGAAACACTGAAGGCACGCTGTAAGGCGGAGCATCGCGAAGATTTGCCGAAAGGAGGAGAAACAATGCTGTTTCGTGCAAAAATTGCATTACGCAGTGTGTGTGACATCACGCCCCAGTTGTTGGAAAAGCTGGGCGTGTGCGGACTATTGCTGGATATTGACAACACGCTGACAACACACGACAATCCGGTGCCGGCTGCCGGCGTGGAGGCGTGGGTGGCAGGCATGCAGGCGGCGGGGATCTCGCTGTGTCTGGTGTCCAACAACCACCCGCCCCGTGTGGAACCTTTTGCCAAACGACTGGGGCTGGACTTCGTCTGCGAGGGGAAAAAGCCGCTGACGAAGGGCTATCGGGAGGCAGTGCAGAAAATGGGACTGTCCCGTAAAGAAGTGGCTGCTGTGGGAGATCAGATCTTCACCGATGTGCTGGGGGCAAATCTGTTTGGTGTGCCCTGCATTTTTGTCTTTCCCATGGAAATGGAGAAAACGAGATTTTTCCGATTCAAGCGGCGAATGGAAATCCCATTTCTGCCGAAAAAGATATATGAAGAAAACAAGGAGCTGAACTGACATGATGCAAAAAGTACTGGTCATTCACGGACCGAACCTGAACCTGCTGGGTGAACGGGAACCGGGCGTTTACGGCAATACCACATTTGCCGACCTGAACCGTATGATTCTGAGCAGGGCAGAGGGATTGGGACTGGAGTGTGAGATCTTCCAGTCCAACCACGAGGGAGCGATCATTGATAAGCTGCATGCGGCACGCACCACGTTTGACGGCGTAATCATCAATGCGGGAGCTTATACCCACTACAGCTATGCCATTCATGATGCCATTCACGATATTCGCATTCCCTGCGTGGAAGTACATATCAGCAATATCTATGCACGGGACGAGTTCCGTTCTCACTCGGTGCTCAGTCCGGTTTGTGCCGGAACCATTGCCGGATTTGGCATTAACGGCTATTTTCTGGCATTGCAGGCACTTTCAGAGATGTAAGGGAGATGGCTTGTCATGATGCAAAAGCGTATGGAAACCCTGATGCAGAAGCTGCCGGCAGGAACCGATGCGGCTTTGATCCAGTCTGATGTCAACCGCCGGTATCTCACCGGCATGCAGTCCTCCGCGGGAACAGTGCTCTGCTTCCGCGACGGGGCGTATCTGATCATTGATTTCCGGTATATTGAAAAAGCACGAGAATGCGTGAAAAACTGCACCGTTCTGGAACAGCACGACCTGTATGAACAAATTCGGGAACTGCTCCGGAAACACAACGCCCGCACCCTGTCCGTGGAGTCGATGACCATGACCTTGAGCCAGTTCTCCAAGCTGAAACAGCAGCTGGGAAATCAGGTGCAGCTGGATCAGAGCGATGCCCTGAGCCGTGCCATTTTCGCGTGCCGCACAGTGAAAACAGAAGCCGAGATCGACAAGATTCGAAAGGCACAGCGAATCGCAGAGATTGCCTTTGCGGACATCTGTAATTTCCTGCGGGCTGGCATCTCAGAACGGGATGTAATGCTCCGCCTGAACCAGACCATGATGGAGCACGGCTCCGAGGGTGAATCGTTCCCCACCATTGCACTGGCGGGAAGTGCTACCTCCATGCCCCACGGCGTACCCTCTGCACAGCGAATCATTCAGGACGGCGACTTTGTGCTGATGGATTACGGTGCAATGGTAGACGGCTATCACAGCGACATGACCCGTACCGTCTGCGTGGGACAGCCCAGCGAAAAGATGCAGCAGGTCTATAACATTGTGCTGAAAGCACAGGCTGCCGGTATTGACGGGGCAAAGCCGGGCATCACCGGCAGAGAAATGGACAAGCTGGCACGGGACATCATTGACGAAGCCGGCTACGGCGATGCTTTCGGGCATTCGCTGGGGCACGGCGTTGGCTTGGAAATTCACGAGTTCCCCAACGCTTCGCCGGCGACACAGACCAAACTGGAAGCCGGAAATGTAGTCACAGTGGAACCGGGCATTTACCTGTCCGGCGAATTCGGCGTTCGTATCGAGGATTTTGTAGTCATTCGGGAGAATGGCTGCGAGAATCTGACGAAAGCACCGAAGCAGCTGCTGGTGCTGTAAAAGGAGAATTGTACTATGGGTATGTATGCCGGCTATTACCGGATCTCCGACACAGAACTGGAACAGCTGCGGCAGCTGGAGGAACGGGCACTGCTGAAACGGGTGGAAGAACTGACAGAGGACGAAACTGCGGAAACGTGTGATCTGGATAAGATGTGGGACGCACTGCATTTTGTGCTGACCGGAGATACGCTGTCAGATACCGCAGACCATGACCCGCTGTCGGAGGCTGTATGCGGCAGTGACTTTCTTCTGACACAGGAGATGCACGTGGGCGGCATTCCGGCAAGGCGTGTGAAAGAAATTGTACAGGCTCTGCACGAGGTGGACTTTGCCGCACGTCTGGCAGCCTTGCAGATGTCCGATTTTGCGGTGGCAGAGATCTATCCAAATATCTGGGACAGACCGGAGGAGGAAGATGACATTCGTGCGGAACTACAGGAGTGCTTCGCAGATCTGCAGGCATTCTATGACAATGCCGCAGAACAGGGAAACGCAGTGCTGGTGATGATCGGCTGACCGGTGCGGTGCTGCCGAAAGATTTTTCCAGTGGAAACGTAAATTTTTTTGCAGAAAGTCTTGCAAAGCAAGCAATTATGTTGTATAATAAAGTTAAGCAATGTTTTTTGAGGGGATTCTCTGCACTTATGCAGGGCGTTTCCTGTCGTTGCATGAAATATAGGGAAGTATCAAAGGGATCGACCCCCATTCCCTAGAAATAAAACGGAGGTTTCAATTTATGATTTCAGCAGGCGATTTCAGAAACGGTATCACATTCGAAATGGACGGCAACGTGGTACAGGTTATCGAATTCCAGCACGTTAAGCCGGGTAAGGGTGCCGCTTTTGTCCGCACCAAGTATAAGAATGTCATCACTGGTGCAGTGGTAGAACGTTCTTTCAACCCGACTGATAAGTATCCGACCGCTTACATTGAACGGAAGGACATGCAGTATCTGTACAGCGACGGCGATCTGTACTACTTCATGGACATGGAAACTTATGAGCAGCAGCCGATCGACAAGTCCAAGCTGGGTCCGGCTTTCCAGTTCGTCAAGGAAAACATGGAAGTAAAGGTCCTGTCCTATAAGGGCAACGTATTCGGCGTAGAGCCGCCCAACTTCGTAGAACTGGAAGTTACCGAAACAGATCCGGGCTTCAAGGGCGATACTGCAACAAACGCAACCAAGCCGGCAACACTGGAAACCGGTGCAGAGATCAAGGTGCCGCTGTTCATCAATCAGGGCGACATGATCCGTATCGACACCAGAACCGGCGAATACATGGAAAGAGCATAAGGCAGTACAAAAAGTCTGCGGCTCTTGCATGATGTGATTATTTTCGGTGCTGCATGCAATGCACACCGTGTGCTGAACAGGAGGTATTTCAAATGAACCTGACAGATAAGATGGCATATTTGCGTGGTATGGTAGACGGCATGGAGCTGGATCTGACCACTACCAAAGAAGGAAAAGTACTGGGACAGCTGCTGGACGTGATGCAGGAAATGACTGCGTATGTCACAGACCTGCAGACACAGGTAGATGAACTGACAGAGGTCTGCGATCTGTTTGATCAGGATCTGGGCGATCTGGAAGACATTGTCTATGATGAAGATGATGATGATGACGCATACTATTCCTGTGATGACGACTTTGATGATGACGATTTTGACGACGACGATGATGAGACACTCTATGAGACAGTCTGCCCGTCCTGCAACAATGTCATCGCACTGAGCGAATCGATTCTGGAGAAAGGCGAAATGCCGTGTCCGTGCTGCGGCGAGATGCTGGAGTTTGACTACAGCGATCTGGACGGCGACACTTTTGAAGTGCCGATCGATGACCCCACAGAGGACGGTTCTGCGGAATAAGATTCAACTGCTGCCGGAATGCATCGGCAGCGAAGGAAACGCTGCATAAACTTGTGCGGTGTTGCCTTTATGCAGTGTTTCCCTGAATATGGATCAAACAACAAGCCGGCGGTCTGTCGGCTTGTTTCATTCGGATTGTAACAGAATTGCTGTTATAGCCAATGCGATTGCATGAGGTGAAAGAATTGTTTCAAATCGTAGAAAAGAAAAAGCTGAACGACGCAGTGGTTATGGTACGGATCGCTGCACCGTTGATTGCAAAAAAAGTCCTGCCGGGACAGTTTATCATTTTCCGGCTGGATGAGTTTGGTGAACGTGTACCGCTGACTGTAGCAGATTATGACCGCGAGGGCGGCACGATCACATTGATTTTCCAGATCGCCGGTGAAACCACACGGCAGTTCTCTCTGCTGGAAGCAGGAGATTCCATTTTGGATCTGGTAGGGCCGCTGGGCGTTCCCACCGAATTGCCGGAGGGCACCAAGTCGGTCTGCGTGATCGGCGGCGGTGTTGGCTGTGCCATTGCGTATCCGCAGGCAAAGCACCTGCACAGTCTGGGACTGGAAGTGGATACCATTGTTGGCTTCCGGAACAAGGACATCGTCATTCTGGAGGACGAGTTCCGTGCATGCAGTGACAACCTGTATCTCTGCACAGACGACGGCTCCTATGGCACAAAGGGCTTTGTTACCAATGTGTTGCAGCAGCAGCTGGAACAGGGTAAGAAGTATGACGTTGTCATTGCCATCGGACCGGTTCCCATGATGAAGTTTGTCTGTAAGACGACCGAGCCGTTCGGTGTCAAGACGATCGTTTCCCTTAATCCGATCATGGTAGACGGCACCGGTATGTGCGGCGGCTGTCGCGTGACTGTCGGCGGAAAAACCAAGTACGCCTGTGTGGACGGACCGGACTTCGACGGACATCAGGTGGATTTTGATGAACTGATGCGTCGAAACGGTACCTATAAGCGGCAGGAACAGGAATGTAACCTGTTTCGGAAGGAGGTACAGTGATCATGGCTGGAAAGTTCAATATGGCTCCGAATAAGGTTCCCATGCCGGAACGCGACCCCAAGGAACGTGCAAGATGTTTTCAGGAAGTGGCTATGGGCTATACTCCCGAACAGGCACGGGAAGAAGCAACACGCTGCCTGCACTGCAAGGCAAAGCCCTGCGTCAGCGGCTGTCCGGTAGGCGTGCCGATTCCGGATTTCATCGCAGCAGTTGCTGCCGGTGATTTCTTACAGGCTTATGATATTATCCGTACTACGAACAGTTTGCCGGCAGTCTGCGGCCGTGTCTGTCCGCAGGAGAATCAGTGCGAGGGCAAGTGCGTCCGCGGCAAGAAAGGCGAACCGGTTGCAATCGGTCGTCTGGAACGCTTCGTGGCAGACTACGCCAGAGAGCATGGCTATACCGGCAAGCAGGAAACAGCAGAGCCCAACGGTAAGCGGGTTGCCATTGTCGGCGGCGGTCCGGCTGGTCTGACCTGTGCCGGAGATCTGGCACGGCTGGGCTATCAGGTAACTGTTTTCGAGGCATTTCAGGTTGCCGGCGGCGTATTGATGTACGGCATTCCGGAATTCCGTCTGCCTAAGACGATCGTACAGCAGGAGATCCAGTCTTTGAAAGATGCCGGCGTAGACATTCAGCCGGATATGGTCATCGGCAAGATTCTGTCTGTCGATGAACTGATGGAATCCGGCTATGATGCGGTCTTTATCGGTTCCGGTGCAGGTCTGCCCCGCTTCATGAATATCCCCGGCGAAGGTCTGGTGGGCGTATGTTCTGCCAATGAGTATCTGACACGTATCAACCTGATGCACGGCTACGATCCGAAGTATGCGACACCGGTCATTCAGTCTAAGGCTGTGGCAGTTGTCGGCGGCGGCAACGTGGCAATGGATGCAGCCAGAAGTGCACTGCGTATGGGTGCAGAACATGTGTACATTGTATACCGTCGTTCTGAGGCAGAGATGCCGGCACGTCTGGAAGAAGTACACCACGCCAAGGAAGAGGGCGTGGAGTTCCAGAACCTGTGCAATCCGGTGGAAATTCTGGGCGACGAGAACGGCCGTGTCAACGGTCTGAAGTGCATTCGCATGGAACTGGGCGAACCGGACGAAAGCGGCAGACGCAGACCGGTGGCTATTCCGGACAGCGAATTTGTGCTGGACGTAGACACTGTAATTATGGCGATCGGCACATCTCCCAACCCGCTGATCTCTGGGACAACAAAGGGCTTGGACACCAATCGTTGGGGCTGTTTAGTGGTCAACGAAGAAATGGCTACCACCAAGGACAAGGTTTATGCCGGCGGTGATGCCGTTACCGGTGCAGCAACGGTTATTCTGGCGATGGGTGCCGGAAAGACTGCCGCTGCGTCGATCGATGAGGTATTACGCGGAAAAGCGTGAACCCCTATGGCAAAATCACACGGCAACGGAGAAAGGGCTTTTGAACATGAGTAAGAATTTCGCAAGACTGGGACTGGCTGCCAGCACGGCAGCACTGACAGGTGCGGTTTGCAGCGTGACTGCATTCGCAGAAAGCGGCAGCGGCACAAGTGCAAGCGGAAGCGGCTTCGGCACAGTGGGCTATCTGATTTTCATGGTGCTGCTGTTTGCAGTGATGTATTTTATCCTGATTCGTCCGCAGAAGAAAAAGGATAAGGAAGCCAAGGCAATGCAGAGCAGCTTGCAGGTCGGTGACGAGATCGTTACCATTGGCGGTATCGTAGGTCTGGTCGTACAGGTCAACGAGGACAACATCGTCATCGAAACCACCGGCAACCGCAACAAGATTCGTCTGAAGAACTGGGCAGTACAGGAAAACCTGACCATGACAGAGAATGCAAAGCGGAAGCAGGAAGCACAAATCGCCGCAGCAAAGGAAAAGCGTGCAGGCAAGAAGAAAAAGAAGGATTCTGACGATTCCGATCAGGGTATGCTGAAAGACTGATCGGCAGATTCTCGGAACTCCCCAATACATGGAAACGGATCGCAGGAATTTTGCGGTCCGTTTTTTGCTGCTTGTACGCTGTTCCTGTTCTAATCCCGCTGCCGCAGGCATACACTGTCAGCAGACATCATGGCAGGGAGGTGCAGTGCAATGAGAACCAAACGGCAGCCGGCAAGGCAGAGCATCTGGGAAAACCGGTTCGGGTATCTGCCGGCGGCATTGTCCGTGGGAATCGGCTTGCTTCTGGCAGGACTGGCTGCCCTGTCTGGCTTACTGCTGCTGTCCGACTTGTCGGAATGGATCTCCGCTTTGCTGCTGGGGCTGCTGTTGTTTTGTTCCGGTTACAGCATGGGACGATTTGCGGGATTTCACCGCCGCCGCAAGGGCTGGCTGACAGGGCTGTGCTGCGGGCTGCTGCTGTGCGGGATCCTGTTGGCTGTGGGACTGTTCTGGCAGGGGACTGCCGGCAGTCCGGTGCGGCTGCTGCTGATCTGCGGCGGCAGTATCTGGGGCGGCATCTCCGGCGTGAATGCTCCCCACAAGAAGCCGCCGAAATAACAGTAACCGTCAGCACAGAAAGTGATAGTCCGGCGAATTGCCACGGAAGATGTAAATTTTTTTCCGTTTTTGCATAGAACACTTGAAAATCCGGCGGATTTGTGATATAATGTAGTTAAACTTTTTTTGGGGGAGGGTTTCCGAATGAAGCACATTAAGACCATCAATGCAGCAAACCTGAAGGCTTCTGCTGCAAAGGGCGGCTGCGGCAAGTGTCAGGCTTCCTGTCAGTCTGCTTGCAAGACTTCCTGTACAGTAGCGAACCAGAAGTGCGAGCACTAAGGGTTTTTGAAAACCTTTCACACGCAAGTCTGCAACTGATAGAAGAAAGGGACAGTTCTGTCCCTTTTTTCGCATCTATACACGAATTTTTATGGTGCTGCATGTTCCCCAAGGCAGCCGGAAAGAGGAAACAGAATTATGATTCATAAGTATAAACTGGGCGACTATAACATTGTGCTGGACGTGAACAGCGGCGGTGTGCATGTGGTGGACGAGCTGACCTATGACATGCTGGATAATGTTGCACCGCCTTTTGCTCCGGAGTGTCCGGAGGAAGTCGTGACAAAGCTGTCGCGGTTTTACGATCCGGAAGAAGTCCGTTCCTGCTATGCGGAAATTCTGGAGGCATATCAGGAAGGCATTCTCTTTTCACCGGACGATTATGAAAAGTATGCCAACTTCGCTGTGGCTTCTCCCATTAAGGCGATGTGTCTGAATATCGCCCACGACTGCAATCTGCGTTGCAAGTACTGCTTCGCCTCTACCGGCGATTTCGGCGAGGGCAGAAAGCTGATGTCCTATGAAACCGGTAAAAAAGCGGTGGACTTCCTGCTGCAAAATTCCGGCGACCGCGTGAATCTGGAAATGGACTTCTTCGGCGGCGAACCGCTGATGAACTTCGAAACTGTGAAAAAAATTGTGGAATACGCCCGTTCACAGGAGCCGGTCTATCACAAGAAGTTCCGGTTCACCATTACCACCAACGGCATGCTGCTCACCGATGACAAGATTGACTTCATCAATCGGGAAATGTCCAACGTGGTACTGTCTATCGACGGCAGAAAAGAGGTCAATGACCGCATGCGTCCCCGCGTAGACGGCAAGGGTTCTTATGATAAGATCATTCCCATGTACAAGAAGCTGGTAGACCAGCGTGGGGAAAAGGAATACTATGTCCGCGGTACTTACACCAAGTACAATCTGGACTTCTCCGATGATGTGTTCGCTCTGCTGGACGCAGGCTTTGACCAGATCTCTGTGGAACCGGTTATCGCTGATGCGGAAGAACCTTACGCAATTACCGAGGCAGACCTGCCCCGTATTTTTGAGGAATATGAACGGCTGATGCAGAAGATTCTGGACTATGAGGCAACCGGCAAGAAGTTCAACTTCTTCCACTTCATGCTGGATCTGGATCAGGGTCCCTGTGCGATCAAGCGTCTGCGTGGCTGCGGCTGCGGCAATGAGTACGTGGCAATCACACCGGACGGCGACATCTACCCATGTCATCAGTTTGTCGGGGAGGCAGACTATAAAATGGGCAACGTGGACGACGGCACATTCAACCGTGAAATGAAGTCCGACTTCGCCAAGACCCATATCTACAGCAAGCCGGACTGCCGGAACTGCTGGGCAAGATTCTATTGCAGCGGCGGCTGTAACGCGAATAACTACCAGTTCAGCGGCGATGTGCACAAGGCACACAAGCTGTCCTGTGAGATCGAAAAGAAGCGTCTGGAATGTGCGATCGTGCTGAAGGCGATTCGCATGGATCGGGAAGCTGCAAAGCAGGAAAGTGCGGAATAACATAACAATAAAAAATCCCACAGTTTCAAGGATTTCTGAAACTGTGGGATTTTGTTTTTTTGGAATAATTACTAGGGCAATACCGTACAAAGTCGTCAGGCGGGCTTTGTGCGGTGTTGCCCTAGATCAATTCAAAGTGTGCCAGTGCCTTTTCCAGCCCGTCGTCTGCAAGATTTGCGGTGATGTAATTCGCATAGGGGTGCAGCATAGGGTTGTCCCCCATTGCGATTCCCGTGCCGGCAGCTTCCAGCATGGGGCGGTCGTTCAGGCTGTCGCCTACGGCAAAAATTTGAGAACGGTCTGCCCCCAGCAGCTGCATCATCTTTTCCATGCCGGTGGCTTTGGAACAGCCGCAGGGCACCATTTCCGCAAAGTGATTTCCCCGATCGATGTAGTCAAACTTGCCGGTCAGCCCTGCCTGAAATGCAGCCAGATCGCTCTGCTCGTCGTACCAGATGACAAACTTGTCCGTGTACCAGTCTGCATCATCGGGCAGGTCGGAAACAGTCACATGCTTGCTTTCGTACAGATTCAGCAGATCTTGCAGATATGGCAAAATTCGTGTGCTGCGGTCGATGAACATGGCATCGCTGCGTTCGTACAGAACGGCAACATTGGTGCGGCGAACCAGTTCCACCATTTCGCGGCTGCATGCCGGTGTCTGCTTCTCGTGGAACAGGACTTTTCCGTCATATTCCAATTCTGTGCCGCAGCCATAAACGTAACCATTGAAGCCGATCTCGCGGAGAAACGGGTCTACGTTCATGGCAGTGCGTCCGGTGTTGATGAAGGTGGCATTGCCCTTTTTGCGGGCTGCCTGAATGGCACGGACTGCGGATTCCGGCAGATAGCCGTCCTCTGAAATGATCGTGCCGTCGATGTCAAAGAAAATGAAATTTTGCATAAACTCACTCACTTTACGGGAATTTCAAATTTGCGGTTTTCAAGGCAATACCGCACAAAGAGCGTCTGGTGACTTTGCACGCCATCTGCTTGCAAATTTCCCGTCATATTTCACAAAAATGCTCGTGAATACATCAAGTATTCACTCCGCTTTTTGTTTCATCTGACGAAAAATTTGACGACGCATCTGTCGCACAATCTTTGTGCGGTATTGCCTCAACAATGTGGAAAGTGCCTCGTTTCTCGTTTTCAGGCGTTCTTGAACAGGCTGACCATTTCCAGTGCGGACATGGCACAGTCATAGCCCTTGTTGCCTGCCTTGGTGCCGGCACGCTCGATTGCCTGTTCAATGGTGTCGGTAGTCAGCACGCCGAACAGTACCGGCAGACCGGACTCCAGTCCTACTTGTGCAATGCCCTTGGAAACTTCTGCACAAACATAGTCATAGTGGCTGGTGGAACCGCGGATCACTGCACCGACGCAGATGATCGCATCATACTTGCCGGAGAATGCCAGCTTCTTGGCAGCCAGCGGGATCTCAAATGCCCCCGGTACCCATGCCAGTGTGATGTCGTCGCCGTCGGTGCCGTGCCGCAGCAGGCAATCCTCTGCACCGCCCACCAGCTTGGTGGTGATGAATTCGTTGAAACGTGATGCAACGATTGCGATTTTCAGCCCTTTGCCGTCATACATGCCTTCCAGTGTTTTCATGTTCTTGTACCTCCGTTGTTGTTTTCAGTTTCGAGAAGTTCCTGATAAAAGATACCCAGTTTCCCGACGTATCCGGACTTCCATGGTTTATTTTTGCCGCAGTAGTGAATGACGCTGGTGTTCTGTCTGACCCAGTCGATACTGCGGATCCCGTTCGGGTGTCTGGCGTTGTACATTGCCAGAATACGATCGCTCAGATTGTAGCGATAGCTGTCCGCCAGCTGAATCTGCTTGCCGTACAGAGCAGTGATGATGTCCTGATCCGGCAGGAGCAGGCGGTTTTTCTTGTCGCTGACAAATGCCAGCACGTCCTCGGTGGTCTGCTGCTGCCGAAGCTGTTTCAGGTTCATCACCATGACACCGGTGTTGATGTAGGGCACATCTTCCGCAATGCCCAGCCGCAGGCAGTTCATCTTGTTGAACAGAGCACGCACGTGGGTGCAGGCAATATAGCTTGCACCGTCAAATGCCTTGTGGTACAGGTCGTCCAGCGGCTGAATTGCGATCGTGTCGGTGTCCAGATACAGCACACGGTCTAATTCTGCCGGTAAAAACTGAGCCGCAAAGATGCGGTAGTAGATTTGCCTGGGATAGCGGTCGGTTTCCGGAAAGTCCTGAAAAAAGGTTTCGTCTATGGACACCCCCAGAATTTCCGCTTCCGGAACCTTCTGCTGTATCTGTTGCAGATCGTCCGCTGTCAGATCGGAGTGCAGCACATGGACGGTGTAGCCCTCCGAACAGGGAAATCGTACCACAGAACGCAGGCATTGTACCAGCTGCCAGCAAAAATTGCGGTTGATACAGAATAATAGGTGCAGGGGAATCACTTCCTTTCTGTGGACAACGTCTAAGGAAACGCTGATGCGGTATTGCCCTAAGTACGGCGGAATGTCACAGGTCCCCAGTTGCTGTTGATGTGAAATGTGTCCGCATCATCAAAGGTAAAATCTGTAACATATTCGCCGCTGTCCTGATAAATGGCGTATGTTCCTGATGTCGCATCGGTGCATTCCAGATAACCGCTGTATTCCAGATTGCCGGTGGCGTAGTAGGCAGCCACACCGCCTTCACCGTCCATGACCAGAGAAGCCGTATCGGGATCTCCGTCCATATACCACGTGCCGGCAGTGCAGGCGAACACTTCTATTGTCGCAGCATCGTCCGTAGCTTCTGTTGTTGGTGTTGCAGCAATTTCTGTAGCGATTTCTGTAACAATTTCTGTTGCGGATGCTGTAGTAGTTTCTGTTGCAGACGTCGTAGTGGTTTCTGTTGCAGATGTTGTAGTGGTTTCCGCAACAGTAGTTTCTGTCGTTTCTGTAGCAGTAGTCGCGGTTGTTGTGGAAGATTCCACAGCGGACTCCAGCGAGCCGCAGCCGCTTGTCCATACACAGACAGCTGCCAGCAGAGGAAGCATACTACTATAAATGATTTTCATAGACAAATCCCCTTAAAAGTGTAGATAATGACCCATTTTGAACTGCTTGGTCTTGAGATACCGCAGATTCTCCGGCTTTTCCGGAATGTCGATGGGAACACGCTCGGCAACAGTCAGCCCGTATTCGCCCAGCTCTGCGATCTTTTCCGGATTGTTGGTCATCAGCCGCAGAGAAGTTACCCCCAGATGTTTCAGGATCTGTGCACCCACGCTGTAATCCCGCAGGTCCGGTGCAAATCCCAGTTTGATATTTGCCTCTACGGTATCCAGTCCGTCTTCCTGTAGCTTGTACGCCCGAATCTTGTTCAGCAGACCAATGCCTCTGCCTTCCTGCCGCAGATAGACCAGAACGCCCCGTCCCTCTGCGTGGATCATGTCCAGTGCACGGTTCAGCTGTTCGCCGCAGTCGCACCGGCAGGAGCCGAACACATCACCAGTCAGACACTCAGAGTGCACCCGACACAATACCGGATTGCCGTCTGCCACATCACCCATGACCAGAGCCACATGCTCGTCCCCGTTGATGGTGTTGCGGAAACCGAACATCTGGAAATGTCCGTGGACTGTGGGCAGTTCTGCCCGTGCCACTTCTTCCACGAAGTTGTCATGATTCCGGCGGTAGTGCTGGAGTTCCCGAATGGTGATAAAGGACAGCCCGTGCTGTTTTGCAAAGTCTGCCAGCTTTTCGCCACGCATCATGGTGCCGTCATCGTCCATGATCTCACAGCAAAGTCCCACCTGTGTCAGTCCGGCGAGCCGGAGCAGGTCTACAGTTGCTTCGGTGTGCCCGTTCCGTTCCAGAACGCCGCCGGGCTTGGCTTCCAGCGGGAACATGTGTCCCGGACGGCGGAAGTCGCCGGGGTGTGCTTCCGGATCGGCTGCCATGCGGGCTGTCAGACCACGCTCCACTGCGGAAATACCGGTGGTGGTGTCGATATGGTCAATGGAAACGGTGAACGCGGTTTCATGGTTGTCGGTGTTGTGAGAAACCATTTGCGTCAGTCCCAGCCGGACAATGTTGTCATGGTTCATGGGCATGCAGATCAGCCCCTTTGCGGCACTTGCCATGAGGTTGACGTTTTCCGTGGTGGCAAACTGTCCGGCACAGATGAGGTCGCCCTCGTTTTCCCGATCCGGATCGTCTGTCACCAGAATGCACTTGCCGTTCCGCAAATCCTGCAAAGCTTCTTCAATGGTGTTATATGTAATTGCCATAGAAATGACCTCCTTATTTGGATAGTTCGTCCCGTACCTGCATCAGTGTATAACCCAACAGATTTTGTCCACGCCATTTTTCCGGAAAAAAACGGTCGCTGTCTGTCATGGACAGTCCGATGCCCCAGATCCTGTCATGTACCGCACATTCTGCCAGCAGATGCGGTGCAGTTGCCAGCAGTTCTTGCAGAAGCGACTGGTTTTGCCGGAATTTTTCCAGCAGTCCCTCGTAGACGATCTGCTGCCGGACGGCACTCCACTGGGAGTCCACATAGTTCCGGACGCTTCGCCCCAGAGCCTTGACCTTGCCGGGGTTGTCGGTTTGCAGAATCTGCTGTGCAATTTCGGTATCCTGAAATTGCAGGGCTTTCTGGTACATCATGTACTGTTCCATGTGGGCAAAGGAAATGCCGTCTTTCTCGAACGGCGAGGGATACCAGTTGCTGAGATAGCCGTTTTCTTCTTCTGGATTGTGAAAACAAATGATATGCCGCATATGCATCTCCTTTAAAAAAATCCGTTCTGTTGCAACAGTTCCATAGTGACACCGCCGCTTTTCGGCTGCATCAGCTTTTCCACATACTTGCCGATGATGTCGGTTTCCAGATTGACGATCTCACCGGAGCGATGCTTCAGCAGGGTGGTTTCCTCACCAGTGTGTGGGATCAGGCTCACAGTGAAATCCGTGTGGGAAACTTTTGCCACTGTCAGGCTGATGCCGTCAATGGCAATGGAGCCTTTTTCCACCACATACCGGAGCAGTTCCGGTGCGGCACTGATCGTCACCAGCACTGCGTTGCCCTCCGGCTGCATGGAACGAATTGTTCCCGTGCCGTCAATGTGTCCGGCGACAATGTGCCCGCCGAATCTGCCGTCCGCCGCCATGGCACGTTCCAGATTCACTTTCGAGCCGGTTTTCAGCTGTCCCAGATTGCTCCGCCGCAGGGTTTCCGGCATCACATCTGCTGTGAAGTGGTCTTTGTCCATGCGAATCACCGTCAGGCAAACGCCGTTCACGGCAATGCTGTCGCCGATCTGCGTCCCCTCCAGCACCTTTGCGGCGGACAGTTCCAGTTCGCACCGGTTGGGGGACTGGTTCAGCCGCCGCACAGTCCCCATTTCTTCTACGATTCCGGTAAACATCTTAGAATTGCTCCTTTCTGGTATATTCCAGAAGCAGATCCTGTCCCAGACGGGTAATGGTGGGTTCGGACAGCAGGACAGCCTTGTCCGGTGTGGTAATGCCCATGCCGCCAATGGGGGACAGACCGTCGCCGCCGAACAGCTTCGGTGCCACGTAAACCTGCACCAGATCACAGCAATTTTCCTGCAATGCTGCGGCGTGAATGGTCGCACCGCCCTCGATCAGCACGCTGTCCAGCCCACGCTGTCCCAGCTGTTCCAGACAGTTTCGCAGGGAGATGTGTCTGCCGTTCAGTTCCTCCTTGGAGAGTTGAAATTCGCCGAGCCGCATGAACAACTCGTCCAGTTCTTCCTTGGGCAGCAGCTTTGCCTCCAGTACGGTAACGCCTGCCGCTTCCAGAGCCGCCTTTTTGTTCTTGTCCGGAGCATAGCAAAAGACAATGACCGGCACTTCCTTGGCAGTCTGCACCAGCCGGCTCTCCATGGGGATTCGCAGGCGGGTATCCAGTACCACCCGTACCGGCTGGGATGGATTCTCACAGCGGCAGGTGAGCATGGGATCGTCTGCCAGTACTGTGCCGATGCCAACGCAGACCGCAGCCACCCGCTTTCGGGTCTGTTGAACATGGGCACGGGCAGCTTCGCCAGTTACCCATTTGGAAGCCCCGCCGGCACAGGCGATCTTGCCGTCTGCAGTCATGGCATATTTTAAAATAGTATAGGGCATTTTGGTGCCGATATACCGGAAGAAGATCGGGTTCAGTTTATCACAGGCTTCCCGCAGGAAATCCGGAATCACTTCAATGCCGTGTTCTTCCAGATACTGCACACCCTTGCCGAATACCAGCGGATTGAAATCGCGGGAACCGATGTACACCCGCCGAATGCCGCTTTCCACCAGTGCTTCGGTGCAGGGCGGCTGCTTGCCGTGGTGACAGCATGGCTCCAGTGTGACATACATGGTTGCACCGGCAGGATCCTCCGTGCAGTGCTTCAGGGCGTTTCGTTCTGCGTGCAGGTCACCATAGCGGGCATGCCAGCCTTCGCCGATGATGCGGTGATCTTTGACGATCACAGCACCTACCAGCGGATTGGGATTGGTGAAGCCGGTGCCACGCTTGGCAAGCTGTATGGCACGCTCCATATAAAAAGAATGCTCTGTCATGAAAACACCTCCGAAAAATAACAACGCCCTGTTTTGCCAGAAGCACAACAGGGCGAAATCAGACAGCCGCTTTTCTGCGGCAGCTGTATGGATTCATGGTTATGGGGGAAACACATCGTATTTGCTGCGTGGCTTCTCTCATCCGGACTTTACCGTCGGTTTCGGAATCTCACCGAATCAACCAGTTCCACACTGGCTCGCAGACTACGGCATATCGCCGTTCACTGCCGGTTCTGAATTGCACAGTACCCTGAAGCTGCTATCAGTATAACATGATTTCTGCCGTTTGTCAAGAGACTTTTTCCGGTATGAAGATTCATAAGAATTTCACCAAAAAAACTTTTTCTTATGCTATAATACTTTTGATTCTACGAATGATTTTAGGCAACACCGCACAAAGCTTGTGCGTAAGGTGCGGTGTTGCCTTTACATCTGCAATGATGCATGGATAAGAGCACTTTGGAATTTTACAGAAAGGGGCCTTTGGAATGACAGAGGAAAATATGCGGAAAACCATTGCCGGAAACATTGCAAAATATCGGAAGCAGCTGGGCATGACACAAATTGATCTGTCGGAGAAGATCAACTATTCTGACAAGAGCATTTCGAAATGGGAACGGGGCGACGGCATTCCGGATGTGCCGACACTGGTGCAGCTGGCGGAAGTTTTCGGCGTTTCTGTGGACGAACTGATCTATCCGCCGAAGCCCCAGCCGGAATTGCCGGTAGAGCCGGAAAGTGACGCAAAACCGGTAGATTCTACTTACGGTAGATTCCGCTGGAAGCACTTTTTCATCACTCTACTGTCCGTAGCCGGCGTTTGGCTGGTGGCATTTCTGCTGATCTGTCTGTTTCAGTACCTCGCACCGAGCGTGGCAGATCTCTGGGACGGCAGAGTGCTGTGCTACGCTCTTGCCGGTTCGTTTGTGGTGTTCCTGATTTTTGCCAGCCTGTGGTGGGAACGGGCATGGATCTTCATTGCCATAACCGGCATCATCTGGGCAGGGGCTCTCTCTGTCTTTGTGACGTTTCACACCATTTCCGGTGCGGCGGTGGTGTTTGCACTGGCTGGTGTGCTGGAACTGCCGGTAGTCCTCTGCTATTTCTGGCGGTGTGCGGCAAAGCACCAGTGGCTGATCCCCTATCCGTTTCCGCGGAAAAAGTAAAGGTAATACCGCTGCTTTTAATAAATATTGTATTTGAAATATGACGAAAAAGGCGTGGTACAGGTGTACCATGCCTTTTTTTGTGTGAATATACACCAGCATTCGGAAATTCTCAAAACGGTAGAGCCGGTTTCTGTGGGAATAGGTGGATTCTATTCCGTAAAAAGGGTATACTAAGTACTGCAACAACATGAAAGCGAGGAACCCCATATGAAAATCACACAGGACATTGGCATTCGCATCTGCGGCACCGGCAGCAGCGTGCCGGAACGGAAGATTTCCAACGATGACATGGCAACGATCGTAGAAACCAACGACGAATGGATCCGCACCCGCACCGGCATTTCCAACCGGCATTTTGCGGACAAGGAAACGAATCTTTCTCTGGGCATGGAAGCCGCAGAAAAGGCACTGGAAATGGCTGGCATCTCTAAAGAAGAAATTGGCGTAGTCATCTGTGCCACCATTACGCCGGACAATATCGTTCCGTCGCAGGCGTGTATGCTGCAAAAGGAACTGGGACTGCCGGAAACGGTGTTTGCCTTTGACATCTGTGCAGCCTGCACCGGATTCCTCTACGCAGTACACACCGCCCGTTCTCTGCTGTGCAGCATGCCGGAAAAGAAATACGCTCTGGTGGTGGCAAGCGAAGTGTTGAGCCGTGTTACCAATTTTGCTGACCGGAACACCTGCGTCCTGTTCGGGGACGGTGCCGGTGCAGCGGTAATCACGCTGGACGAAAATAGCCGCTATGCCTTTGACTGCGGAGCAGAGGGCAACACAGAAGTGCTGTACTGCCCGAAGTATTATCACGATACAAACCCCTTTGCTGAAAACCTGCCGGAACCGGCAGAGCAGTTTGTCAGCATGCAGGGCAGAGCCGTGTACAGTTTTGCCGTGCAGGCACTCTCCGGCAGTATCCAGCGTGTGGCGGAAAAAGTGGGCGGCTATCCGGACTGCTATGTCTGCCACCAGGCGAATGCCCGCATCTTGCAGGCAGCAGCCAAGCAGCTGAAAGAACCGATGGAAAAGTTCTTCCTGAACATCGGCGAATACGGCAACACCTCTGCGGCATCGATCGCCATAGCACTGGACGACTGTGTCCGCAGCGGCAGCGTAAAACGGGGACAGACCATGATGCTGTCCGGATTCGGCGGCGGTTTGAGTTACGGCACCGCATATTTTACATTCTGATCGAAGGAGGATTTCGCCATGTACCGCAAAGAATATACCGAAACCATTTTTCGCACCGGCAGCCATACCTCCCGCAAAAGCAGTGTCAAACAGCACGAAATGGCAGCACTGCGGGAAATGGAGCAAATGATTCTGGTTGCTGAAACTGTCCCTGCCGGAGCAGAGGCTCTGGAAAGAGCCACGGCACATCTGGAACAATTTTTGCAGCAGGTGCGGCAGAAACGCATTCTGGACGAAAAACAGCGTGCGATGGAAGCGTTCCGGCAGCAGTTTGAAAACGGCTACACATGGCGGAACGGTTTTCTGCGGAATGTGGCACGGTTCGGTGATCGGGAAGCCCTGATAGAACCGGAGAGCGGAACTGTCTGGACGTACACACAGCTGAATGCAGAGGCAAACCGGCTTTCGCACGCCCTGCTCCGTGCCGGACTGCAAAAGGGCGATGTTGTCATGGTACAGCTGCACAACTGTCCGGAATTCGTGTTCGCCTATCTGGCTTGCCATAAGACCGGCATGGTATTCTGTCCGGTGAATTTCCGTCTGTCTGCCAAGGAAATTACAGACTGTATAGACAACAGCCGTCCCAAGGTGTTCCTGCTGGAGCCGGAAACACAGGCGGAAGTGGACATGGCACTGCGGCGGACGGCACACGCCCCGCAGATTCTGCTGACCACAGATGCCAGAGCAGCCCATGCCTACGCTGGCTTCACCGCAGACTGTCCCGCAACTGAACCGGAGCTGCCGTGGGAACTGTCTGTCTATGATGAAACCCTGCGGCTGTTCACCTCCGGTACCACCGGCAGACAGAAAAGCGTATGCCTGACCAGCATCAACGAGGTGCTTTCCGCCCATGATGTGATGATCCATTTCCCGTTTTCGTTTACCGACCGTTCCATGAACACTACACCGTGGTTTCACCGCGGCGGACTGCACTCCGGCGGCATTACACCGACGCTGTACGCCGGCGGTACTGTGATTATCCAGCGGAAGTTCCAGCCGGAAAAGACACTGGACATGGTACAGCAGTACGGACTGACATTTCTCATCGGCGTTCCCAACGTGCTGGAACTGCTGGCAGAAGCACAGCAGAAACAGCCCCGTGATCTGAGCAGCCTGCGTGGCATCGTCACCATGGGCAGCCCGCTGGAACGGGCGGACTGTATCCGCTATCAGAAGATTCTGACCAAGCGGATTTTCAACGGCTATGGTACGACAGAAACGTTCTGGAACACGTTCCTCCGACCGGACGACCTTCCGGAAATGGCAGGCAGTGCAGGGCGTTCCTGCGTTGATGATGATGTGCGTGTGATAAAGGTATATGAGGACCGTGTGGCAGAGCCGGATGACCTTGCAGCGACAGACGGCAGCGAGGTGGGAGAAGTCATCATTCGCTCCAACGCCAAGTCGGCGGCGTTCTATTTCGGCAACCCTGCGGAAACTCGCCGGCGGTTCCATGACGGCTTTTTCTATACCAATGATCTGGGTACATGGGACGAGAACCATTATTTCCACATTGTAGGACGGAAAGACGATATGATCATTTCCGGCGGAGAAAACATTTATCCGGTGGAAGTGGAAGAAGTGCTGAACCTGCACCCCGCAGTCAAGGACTGCATTGTTACGGCGGCACCGGACAGCAGGCGTGGCGAGATCGTCACCGCCTATGTGATCGCCGCAGACCCGTCGCTGACAGCACAGGAACTGGAACGTTACTGCAAGGAAAGCCCGCTGCTGGCGAATTATAAACGCCCGCATTATTACCGGTTTGTCAGCGAACTGCCCCGCAATGTCACAGGAAAGAAGATGCATTATGTCATGAAACAGCTGGCAGAACTGGACTTGCAGGAGGGCAGACTGATTCAGGTATAAGAGTCGCTGTTATTCCCGCTTTTTGTTGCTGCATGCAGATACCGTATTCCGTGCAGGGAGTACGGTATTTTTTATCGGAGAAAGCAGGGTGCAGCGGACTGCGTTTCTGAAAAAAATCCAACGGCAATACCGCACAAAGATTGTGCGACAGATGCGTCGTCAAATTTTTCGTCAG